>Ga0207423_1000166_pt1 | contig 9279 bp, 6 predicted proteins | sample Browns_ThreeSqA__FD_184848 | JGI IMG/M metagenome (GOLD analysis project Ga0207423, IMG submission 184848) | Wetland microbial communities from the San Francisco Bay, California, USA, that impact long-term carbon sequestration -... | ecosystem: Environmental > Aquatic > Marine > Wetlands ... | reverse complement strand
CACCAACACAGCCGTCGCTACCCTGGCCGGCGAGACCGGAGTCGGCTCCGGTTCCTTGGCCGGTTGCTTGGCCTCCTCATTGGACCAGGTCACCGCCCGAAAGGCGAGCGGCTCAGTGGGCAGGACCCCGGTCCGCGCCAGAATGGTGTTGATACCAGCCGCGGCTGCGGTGGTGACTTCGGTCGCGGCATAGCCCATGGTGTCGGTGAGGGCCACCACAGGAAACACCGAGCCTCCACCGTAGGCTACCTCGAAGGTCACCGGTTCTCGACGGTAGGGCTTCCCCATCGCGTCGGTCAGGCGCAGGCGGATCGAGTCGGCGGTACCGGCGAGCATGTGACCCTCGAGGGTATCAATCGGGATCAGGATGGCGGGAAGATCACCGCCGGTCTGCGCCCGCACCTTCCAGCTTCCATCCCGCTGCTGCATCAGGGCCATGCTGTACGGCACTCGGCCCGGCCAGCTGCCTCCGGATGGATAGGCGACGTCGTAGGTGAGGTACCCGGTCAGGTAGGCCAGGTCGCCGCTGGCCACGATTTCATGAATCCCCAGCCTGAACCCGCCCAACCGCGGCAGGTTCTGGTCGAAATATTCGCGGATGGCGGGAGGGCCCGTCACGATCGAGCCGGAGCCGCTCACGATCATCGCGTCCTTGAGGTAAAGGGACGCGAGCTGAGCGGTGTTGCGGTTGTTGCAGGCGTTCTCCCAGTCCTCCATGAACTTGGTGACTCCGGCATTCACCATCATCTGGTATTGCAGGTAGTAGTCGTCCCCGCGCGCGCCGCCAGGCACGCCCGCCTGGGCCTCGGCCCCGACCGGGACCAGGATGGCAAGGACGAGGAGGCACGCGAACCCCACTCCGCGAACCGCGCGGAGGTTCCAGCCCGAGAGAGAAGTCTTAGAGGGCAGGGTGCCGAGTGTGTCCCAGTAGGGCATAGGTCGTTGGTACTTGAGGAGGGCTCGCCGCATGATGCGCCTCGATCCCGATGTCGGCCTCGGGGCACGAGCCCTCAAGATCCCTCTTCCTCGTTAACCAGCACTTGATTCTGGCTCAACCACTCGAGCCAGGAGCCTTTATGGTGACAGGTGAGTCTCCGGCCACCACGGGAATACCACGTGGGCCGGACTCAGCACTCTCTCTGCATTTCAGGAGGAAACGTGGGACTTCTAACCGCAGATGACGTCGGTGGAGCGACCTGCTGCACAAGACACCGGCAGCCCTGATTGAGGCGGAGTTCCCAGCTCCCGCCTGCTGGCTCTTGGCATGCATTGGCGCTTGCGTCATCCTCTCTGACTCCGGTACTCCTCGCCAAATTCACTGGCGCTGCTCATCTGAACCTCACTTGAGTCACTGACGGCATCGCCTTCCCTTGAGGTTCACAACAGGAATGGGGATCCAGCCCCGCCGCCCAGGCCGCTGCTGTCGAAACAGGCGGATGCCCCCGCCAGGAGCAGCGCGAGGACCCGGGGCTGGATTCGGCCACCGCCCTGGACATGGGAGTGGCCGTGTCTTCCGTCATGACCCATCGATCGGGTAGACCCTACTTAGTAAACGGATGCTCGCCGGCGAATTGCTGCGGCTGTGGGCGGGGGAGGGATTAGCCCGTCCGTGAGGGCTAGCCCATAGTGTCGAAAGGAATGACCAACTTGCGGTCGGGGAGGGGTACAACAGAGCCGCGCGGCTCTTCACGGCAAATCGGGGCGCCCGGATTTGAACCGGGGACCTCCTGCTCCCGAAGCAGGCGCGCTAACCGGACTGCGCTACGCCCCGTACACCCTGCTTGGGGCCGCTGGCGAAACGCGGCGGCCCCAAGCGAGGGAAGAATGTAAACACCCGCCCCGGTCCTGGGAAACCCCGCCGCCTCGGCAAGGCCGCTCTGAGCCGGTTGTATATCTCCTTGCTGAACAATGCGTTACAGCCTGTCTTCTGGGGGACTGCTCCAGGACCTGAGCCTATCGCAAAGGCGACTGCTTGGATCAATTATTGCACCTTCTGCCCTGTCCGACTCGACATTCGACATCGGCCAGTGGATGCATAAACCAACCGGCACAGGCGAAGCACTCCCGCTTCCGACCCCTGCGACCGTGACGCCCTCGGTCCGGTGGCGCCGTCGTGCGTTGGAATCGGGCAAAGCATTCGAGCCCGGCAGTCGCCTGCTGATCGTCGACGACCAGCCCGACAACATCAAGACCCTGAACCGGATTCTTCAGAAGGTCGGATACCGCGACATCCACTCCACCACCGATCCGCAGGAAGCGATCGAGCTCTACCGCACGCTTCAGCCCGACCTGGTTCTGCTCGATCTCCATATGCCGCAGCTCAGCGGCCTCGAAGTACTCAGCGCGCTGCGGGCGCTGACCCCGGCCGAGCTCTACCTGCCGGTCCTGATGCTGACCGGGGACGATACCCCGGAGGCGCGTCAGAACGCGCTCGCCATGGGGGCCAAGGACTTCCTGGCCAAGCCGTTCGACCTGGGCGAGGTGCTGCTCCGCATCGGCAATCTGCTCGAGACCAGCTCGCTCCACCGGCGGCTGCACGACCAGAACCGCGAGCTCGAATCCCGGGTCCTCGACCGTACGCGCGAGCTGGAGGCGGCCCAGGTTGAGATCCTGGAGCGCCTGGCCGGCGCGGCCGAATTCCGCGACGACGACACCGGCCAGCACACGCAGCGCGTGGGACAACTCTCGGCCCGCCTGGCTCGGGCCGTGGGGCTGCCCACCAGCCTGGTGCGCCTGATCCGCCGAGCGGCTCCGCTCCACGACGTGGGCAAGATCGGCATCCCCGATCGGGTGCTGCTCAAGACCGGCCCGCTGGACGCCGATGAAACCGCGCTCATGCGGACCCACACCACCATCGGGGCGGCGATCCTGAGCGGGGGACGGTCGGAGCTGATCCAGGAGGCGGAACGGATCGCGCTCGGCCATCACGAGCGGTGGGACGGCAGTGGGTACCCCTACTCCACCTCCGGCGACCGGATTCCCCTCACCGCCCGGATCGTGGCGGTGGCCGATGTCTACGATGCCTTGACCAACTCTCGACCCTATCGGGTGGCCTGGCCGGTGGCGCGGGTCTTGGAGGAGCTGGATCGACTCTGCGGCAAGCAGTTCGACCCCGAGCTAGTCAAGGCGTTCGTCGGGGCAGGGTGCTACAAGAATCTGGGCGAGGAGGATCCGGAAGAGAGCGCGCCCTGAGGGACTCGAACCCCCAACCTTCTGATCCGTAGTCAGATGCTCTATCCAATTGAGCTAAGGGCGCAGAACAACAGGACTGAGTGCTGAGAACCGCGTCCTGTTGAGGCAGCAAAGATAGCGAGGCGCCCTAGACTGAGGTAGGCATCGGGCATCCGGTTACCCTCCGCCTCAGTCCTCAGTCCTCAGTCCTAGCTCCTAGGAAAACAACAATGCCCCAAGCACCGGGATCTGCCCCCGGCGGATAACGGCCACGACTGCGGCGGCCAGGAAGGTCGTCACCGCCAAACCGAACAGCAATCCGCCATCGCCCTGAACCTCGATGCCCAGCCGGGTGAGATGGCTCAGGATAGCCCCCGCCATGAGTCCCATCGCCAGGACGGCTCCTGCTGCTGCGGTCCTCGGGGTGAGCAGGAGAATCACCGTGACCAGCTCGAGCGTCCCGGTCGCGTAACGCCCCCAGGGCTCCACGCCCAGCGTACTGAAGATGTAGCGCGCTTCGGGCGCGCCGGTAAACTTGAAGAACAGGGTCTGGCCCATGATGATAGCGGCCAGGAGCTGGCAGCCCCAGCTGGTGATCAGCGCTCCTCTGCTCAGCACGTCCTGCCTCATTGGATTCTCCTCCCGGTGGCTCACTGTCTCCGCCTCGTCTCTGATAACGTCGCGCGGCCAGCGGCGGTTCTCCCTTCGGCGCTAGGCTTCGATGTGCAGGGCGACGCGGCGCCGGTGCTCCCAAAACGACCAGGCCAGCTCACGGAGCGAGACCGGCTGCACTCCCGCCTCCCGGTTGCGGGCGGCGATCGCGAAGAGGATGCGCCACTGCTCGAATAGCGTGCGCCAGGCGTTCCACACGCTGTGTCGCGGGTCGTAGATGTGGGTTGCCTCTGAGCTGGCGCCGTTGAGCTCGAGCACCTTGAAGTTCTGCCCCGCTTGGAAATCGGCCAGATGGGGGGTCCGGATGTCGTAGCGCCCGAAGTGAAATCCCTGATAGCTCTGACTCAACCGGTCGATCGCGGCCTCCATGGCCGGGGTCCGGAGTCCGATCCCATCGTAGAACGCCGCTCCTCTGCAATGATTGCCGACCAGGCCGAGGGCTACCTGCCGGCCCGCCGGCGGAACCTCGAGCAGACGGCCGGCGTGGCGGCGGAAGAAGAACTTGGCCATGCAGACCGCCCGCTCATCCTTGAGAATCAACTCTTCCAGGGTGCTCACCCCATCGCCCGTGACCACCGGGAGCCGCTTCTCGGTGATCGAGAATATCCTCCCATGCGACTCCCCGGGCAGCCGATAGTAGAACACGCCGAGCTCGTGGCCGTGGACGTACTCCTGGACCAGGATGTCGACTTCCGCTTGCCCGAGGTATTCCGCCAGTTCCGCGTCGGTGTGGGCCACCACCACACCGGAGCCCCGCTCCCCCGCGTCGGGCTTGATCACCACGGGGTAGTGGAGCCCGCTGCTCGCGAGAAACTCGCGGCCCCGGGCCACTCGTTCCACCGGCGTCAGGGATCCGGGGATCACGGTGAACCTGGTCTGGTGTTCCGGTTGACCGTGCAGGCCTGAAAGGATGGCGCTCTTCGATTCCCCCACGAATCCACCCCCGGGGATGGCCGGGTTCACCGAGGTGAAGAGCGTGAGACTCCGGTGCCTGAGGCCGAGATAGAGCACGTACAGCACCACCGGAGGGTAGAAGACCCAGGGCGGCCAGTACTCCCAGCGGGTGAGCCGGCGCCAGCTACCCAGCAATAATCGGCGGCCGCGCCAGGTACAGAGCGGCAACACCAGCTTCACCCCCAGGAAGAGCGCCAGGCCGACCAGCAGGAACCCGATCCAGGCCCGATCCCGATACAGGTCGAAGAGCCGGAACGCCTCGGCACCGATCAGGGCCGAGCCCCCGACCAGGAGCGGGGTCCAGAGCGCCGCCGCGAAGAGGAACCAGCCGAGGAATCGCCAGGCGCTGGTCCGCAGCACGCCGGCCGCGACGTAGGTGGGAAGTCGAGTCCCGGGGATGAATCGGCTGGCGAGCACGATGGCGAAGCCTCGTCGTGCGAACCATTCATCCATCCGGCGCACTTCATCGGCGCCGACTATCCAGCGCAACGGGGCCCGATTGATCGCCAAGCGCCCGAGGGACCGGCCCAGGAGATAGAGCACGAGGTCGCCGGCGACGATCCCGACCAGGCAGGCCAGCGTGGCTTGCCAGAAAGTGAGACTGCCTCGGGCCACCAGCAGTCCCGCCGCGATGCAGGTCAGGTCTTCACTCACCAGCGTCGCCGCCGCGATCACGAGCAGCGCGATCGCGAGCGCGAGCCCCCGGGCGGGCGGCATCCGGGTGGTGTCGAAGGGCTGAGCCGCCTGGGCTATCCGCTCCGGATCCGCGGTCGCGCGGGTCGGCTCCTTTCCTTGCTCCACGCGATCGACGAACTCGGTGAGCGGCGCGACCAGAATCTCCGGCTGCATGAAGGGCATGAAGTGATCGCTGTGGAGCATCAGGAGTTCGGACTGCGGAACCAGCCGGTGGTGCTCGATGGCGGCGGCGGGAGCGATAAGCGGGTCCTGGTCGCCATGGATGATCAACATCGGGCCCGCGTAACGCTCGAGGATTCCCCGCAGCGGGCGCTGATCGGTGTCGTAGAAGTTCCGGGCGTAAGAGTAGCCCAGCATGGCGCCATCGAAGAAGCCGAAATTCGGCGTCGCCTCGGTCAGGAGCCACAGTCCGAACAGTTGGAGCCCGTGAATGGCGTGGTTGATATGATACTCGCCCAGGAGCTCCATCTCCTGTGCACCGATCGAGGCCAGCAGGGTGATCGACCGGACGCGGTCTGGAGAGTGGTCCTGAAGCTCCAGCGCCACGCCACCGCCCAGGCTCCAGCCCACCACGTGAACCCTGGGAATCCGGAGCGAATCCAGCAGCTCGGCCAGATAGCGGGCGTGCGCGGCGATCGAGTAGTCGGGAATCCGCCAGGTGGATCCGCCAAAGCCAGGCAGGTCGGGCGCGATCACCCGATAGCGCTGGGCCAGCATCGGGCCCAGTTCTTCGAAGGCACCACCGTCGCCCGGACTGCCATGGAGCAACAGGATGGCCGGCGCGTTGGGAGAACCCCAGTCCCGGTAGGCGATCCGCACCGCGGACGAGCTGGTGCGGGAAGCCACCACCGGGACTACGACCTCCTTCTGTCCGGGTCGGGGGACGCCGTCAACGGGATGCAACCGACGGTAGACGTGGGACGCGAGCAGGGACAGCAGGTACAGCAGGACCAGCAGCCGCGCCGTTTTCAATCCTCGATCCTCGGACCTTTCATGGAGACCACGGCCGGCCTCGCGCTCTGACAGGGAGATCCGGGCACATAGGAGAAGGTCACCCGACCCGGCTCCACCCTGATCTCACTGAGGCTCACCGTCTCTGCATCCTCCCGATGCATGCAGACGGAAGTCGATCCTCGCTGGGGAAGGTGGCCCCGGTGGATCTGGCGCATCAGGGCGGGGCCATAGGCTCCCACCTCTCGAAGGGCGGTCTCGAAGATCTCACGGCGGGAGGATTCCACCAGGGCCTGATCCAGGCCGGAGCTGGTGAGCACCAGTCCTGGTGCCTCATGCTCCACGCTCCCGAGGCGACCCCCATCCCAGCTCAGCAGAAGCACCGGGCTTCCAGGCTCGAATCCGGCGACGGTGAAGGGCTGGAAGCGGTCCAACTCCATGGCGGCGATTCGATCGGCCGCCTCGCGCCGGCTGGACGCGTCGAGGATCGAAGCGAGCAGCAGCCCGCGGCTGATCCGATCCCCGGGAGCTGGGGCGGAGAGTGAACTTCCGGCGTACCGGTTGGCCAGGCAGAAGGTGATACCCTTCTCGTTCACGCCGATCCAGGTACCGCCGAAATCAGGGTCCAGCGGCGTGATGACCTCGAGCCCCCCACGCTCCTGCAGGCTCGGGAGCCGCGCGAGTCCGCGGGTCTTCTGTTCGTCCCGGTTGAACCAGACGCAATAGCCCCCGGTCTCGTCGCTCAGCCAGCTGAGGGTGCACATGCCAGCGTGGCTTTCCGATGGGCGAGGGTGCTGGGGGCCACCCCGAAGTCTTCGCCCAGGTCGATCCCGGCTCCCCGCACCAGGAGCGCGATCAGGGCGAAATGGTGGACCGTGTGACTCTGGAGAAAGAGCAGCTCGCGCTTGACCGTCGAGGAGGCCCAGTCGGTCGGCGAATCTCCGTCCGCGCTGGTCGCCACGTGCACCAGGATGCGGTGATCCCGTGCCACCGGCTCCAGCTCGGAGAGCTCGCGGCTCACCGCCGCCAGCGCCGCCCGGGCCTGGGCCGGATCGTTCTCGAGGACCGGGTCCCGGTCTCGCTCGTCGTAGTCGATGCGGCCCGTCGGGAGTCCCCGCAGGAAACACCGGTAATGGTCCAGGATGTGACGGAAATGAGGCCCGGCGGAAGCCGGTTCCCGGAACATCGCCTCACCGTGGCGGTCCAGGACGTCGATCCCCTGCGCCAGCACGGCGCAGTTGGCGAGAATGGTCGAAAGGGTCATGGGTAGTCCTGAGAGGAAACTGGAGTAAAGATGCGAGCGACGTGTTGGTGCAACCGGCGCGCCAGCTCCTTGCGATCGCTCGCCTGGATCGGCTCCGCGCCGAAGGAGATGAATCCGGTGCAGGCGCTCAAGCGGCAGAGACCGATCAGGTGAGGCCCGAGCGTCATGTCTCCCCACCAACAGACGGAGCGAGACGCCGGCTCCTGGCCCGCTGGGACCTGGTAGGTCAGGCTGGCGTACCGCACCGGCCATTCCCGTCGAGCCGCGGCCTCGAGCAGGGCAGGTTTGAAGGGGAGGACGCGATCGCCGGCGGTACTGGTCCCTTCGGGAAAGAAGAGGACACCGTCGCCCTCGTCCCAGGCCTGCTCGATGAGTCCGGCCACTCGGACGGCGTCTCGCCCGTCTTCGCGGTCCACGAAGATGGTCCCCACCAGTCGCGCCAGCGGTCCCCAAATGGGCCACCGGCTCACTTCCTTCTTGGCGATGAAGCGGCCGCTGGTCTGGGTTCCCAACAGAACGACGTCGAGATAGCTCAGGTGGTTGGACACCAGGAGGAAGGGCGGCGTCGGAGCCCGGCCACTGGTCGCGATCTTGAGGCCGACCAGGCGCGCAGTCCCGATGCACCAGGTGCGAACCGACCACCGGCGCCAGCGGCGGCGAGTCTCGGGGGCAAGGACGAGGGCCGCAATACCTGCCATATAGAATGGAAGGCAGAAGGCGGTCCAGAGCCCCAACCCGAACAGCCGGAGCGGTGCGCGCCACCCGGGGGCCTGGACCCGGCCGACCAGTGGCTCAGCCGAAGAAACTGCGGTAGACGCGCTCATCCAGGGTGGCAGTGTCGAGCAGGACCAGGAAGTCGATGGTCTTGAATAGTCGGTCGATGGCCGGGGGGCCGCAGGTCTTGGCCCCCAGGCTCAGGTAACTCTGGAACAGGGCAGGGATCTTAATCTCGGAATCTCCGCCATCCGAGGGAGCCGGCGAGACGCACGCCAATTCAGGCAGGGGCGGTGCGCGATACGCCTCGTGTTCATGCCCGCGGGTCTGGAGATACCGGTGGACTCGTGCCCCGAGCGCCATGTCCTGGCTGGTGAGAGAGCAGCAGCCGAAGAGATAACGCTTGCGATTCCAGCCCAGATATTCGGCCAGCCCACGCCAGAGGAGGTGGAGCACCCGACCAGTCCGATGCTCCCGAGCCACGCAGGCCCGCCCTATCTCCACGGCGTCGGCAATGACTTCCGGAGGCAGTTGGGTGAGGTCGAACTCCCCGGCCGAGTAGAACCCGAGGTGCCGGGCCGCCATCGTTGCGGTCTGCATCCGGTAGGTCCCTACGACCTCGCTGGTGGGGCGGTGGGTGACCAGGAGATGATGAAAGTGGAGGTCGAACTCGTCCTCGTCCCTGCCGGTGGCCAACGATTGGTCGAGGCCTTCCCGGAGCTCCAGGTTGAAGACCCGGAACCGGAGGCGGAGGGCGGCATCAAGTCCTTCCAGCGAGTCGGCAAAGGTGAGCGTGTAGTCCCCCGAGCGGATGGCGCCGCGCGGGACCCCATCGGGACTGGTGGGGAAGACAGGGT
>Ga0207423_1000165_pt1 | contig 9300 bp, 7 predicted proteins | sample Browns_ThreeSqA__FD_184848 | JGI IMG/M metagenome (GOLD analysis project Ga0207423, IMG submission 184848) | Wetland microbial communities from the San Francisco Bay, California, USA, that impact long-term carbon sequestration -... | ecosystem: Environmental > Aquatic > Marine > Wetlands ... | reverse complement strand
AGCGGCCGGGTCGTGGACGACCTGCATGCCGACGACTTCGTCGTTGCCCTTGAGCCGAATGCCGGTCACGCCCATCGTGTCGCGGCCCATGGCCCGAACCTCGCGCTCGGTGAAGCGCGCCGCCTGCCCGTTCCGGGTGGCGATGATGATGTCGCTGGCCCCGTCCGACAGGTCGACCCAGCGCAGTTCGTCGTTGTTCACAAGGTTGATGGCGATGAGGCCATTGGCCTTGATCTTCGCGTAGTCCGCGAGCGAGGTCTTCTTGATCTGCCCCCGCCGAGTGGCCATGACCAGGTAGTGGTCCGGCTCGAACCCCGGCAGCGAGATGATCGCGCTGACGTACTCGCCGCTGTCCACCTGGACCCCGGGCAGGTTGATGATCGGGATCCCCTTGGCGTTGCGGCTCGCCTCGGGCAGGGCGTGGACCTTCGTGATGAACACCCGCCCGCGGTTGGTGAAGAACAGGATGTTGTCGTGGGTGTTGGCCACGAGGAGGTGGCGGACCGCGTCCTCTTCGCGCGTGATCATCGCCAGCTTGCCTTTGCCGCCCCGTCGCTGCGAGCGGAACGTCCGGATCTGTTGACGCTTGATGTACCCGCGCTGGGAAAGCGTCACCACCACGTCCTCGGCGGTGACGAGGTCCTCCGCCGACAGCTCGCGGTTGGCGTCGTCGCGGATCCGCGTACGGCGCTCCTCCCCATACTTCTTGCGGAGGTCCGCCAGCTCGTCCTTGATGACCTCGAGGATCTTGCGCGGGTTGGCGAGCAGGTCTTCCAGGCCGGCGATGACCTGGATGAGCTCCTCGTACTCGTCCTCGATCTTCTTGCGTTCCAGCGCCGCGAGGCGTCGAAGCTGCATCTCGAGGATGGCGTTGGCCTGCAGCTCGCTGAGGGAGAACGTCTTGATGAGGGCGGCCCGGGCAGCGTCCACGTCGGCGGCCTTCCGGATGGTCGCGATTACCTCGTCGAGGTGATCGAGCGCGATCTTCAGGCCCTCGAGAATATGGGCCCGTTCCTTGGCCTTGGCCAGATCGAACTCGGTCCGGCGTCGGATGACGTCGCGCCGATACGCGATGTAGTGCTCCAGCATCCGCTTGAGGCCCAGCGTCTGCGGCTGCCCATCAACCAGCGCGAGCATGTTGGTCGAGAAGCTGGATTCCAGCTGCGTGTGCTTGAACAGCTGTGACATGACCGTGTGGGGCGAGCCGTCTCGCTTCACCTCGACCACGATCCGCATGCCATCGCGGTCGGATTCGTCGCGAATGTCGCTGACATCGGTCAACTTCTTGGCACCGACCTGGTCGGCCATCTTCTCGATCAGGGTCGTCTTGTTGACCTGGTACGGCAGCTCCGTGATCACGACCGCCATGCGGCCCGGGCGAATCTCCTCGAACGCGACCTGGCCACGCATCACGATTCGGCCGCGCCCCGTGGCGTACATGTGACGAATGGCATCCACGCGTTCCTTCTCCCCGGCGATGGAGCGCTGGTCGGCGTACCGGAAGACCGTTCCCCCGGTCGGGAAGTCAGGGCCGGTCACGATCTGGGCCAGGTCATCGACCGTGGAGTCGGGTTCGTCGATGAGCTTCTCGATCGCCCGTGTGATCTCGCCCAGGTTGTGCGGTGGCACGTTGGTGGCCATGCCAACCGCGATTCCCGAGGAGCCGTTGACGAGCAGGTTCGGCAGGCGGGCAGGAAGGACCGTCGGCTCCTGGAGGCGTCCATCGAAGTTGTCGATGAAGTCGACGGTGTCCTTCTCGATGTCTGCGAGGAGCTCGTCGCTGATCGCGGCGAGGCGGGCCTCGGTGTAGCGATACGCGGCGGCCGGATCCCCGTCGATCGAGCCGAAGTTGCCCTGGCCGTCGACCAGGGGGTACCGAAGGCTGAAATCCTGCGCCAGGCGCACGAGGGCGTCGTACAGAGCAACGTCGCCGTGGGGGTGGTACTTCGCCAGGGCCTCACCAACCACGCCTGCGCACTTTCGGTAGCCCGATGAGGAGCGCAGTCCCATCTCGTGCATCGTGAAGAGGATTCGGCGGTGGACCGGCTTGAGGCCGTCACGCACGTCGGGGAGGGCACGGGCGACGATGACGGACATCGCGTAGTCGATGTAGGCCGAGCGCATCTCCTCTTCGATGCCCACGCCACGGACATTGCCGACCCGGTCTTCGATCATCGTCGGTCAGCCTGTCGCATGTGTCGCGTATGTCGCATTAAGGTGGTCACCCAACTGTTCCGGTGGTCGGGCGCCAGCCGTACCGCAGCTTCAGCTCGGCCTTCTGGCTCGGGGAGGCTCCGAGATACCGGCCCTTGGCCTCGGCGACCAGGCGACCATCGGCTCCTCGGATCTCGCCATGGACGTCGTAGATCCGTCGACGCTGGCTTTCCACCCAGCCATCGGCGCGCAACGCCTCTCCAGGCCCGGCCGGCGAGTGGAACCGGATGTCGAGGCTGGAGGTCACCGCCCACGCATCCTCGCTGGACGGGGCCCAGGCCATCACCTCGTCGAGGACGGTGGCCAGCAGCCCGCCGTGAACCCGGTCGCTCCAGCCGACGAAGTCGGGGCCCGGCTCCCAGGTCGCGCTGGCTCGTCGGTCGCCGAGCTCGATCTTCAGCCCCATCCCGATCGGATTCGTCACGCCGCAGGCGAAGCAGTGGTGGTCGGCGAACCCGTAGCGAGGTGCGGCTTCTTCGGCCGCATGCACATCGGTCACCAGGCGGACTCGTCCAGGAAGTCGTCGCCGTAGGCGTCGCGTCCACCCCGAAGGCAATGGTCGGCGATGGCGAGGGCATAGGCGTGGGCCACGGCGTAGCCGTCCCGAAGAAAGTTCACCGCCTCACGCCGATCGCCAATGCCGTGGGCCTCGAGGAGCGAGCACCAGTCCTCGAGGGTTCGGCCGGTCTTGGCCTCGACCTGGCGGATGTCGGCGACGTGTCGAGATGGCATCAGTCTCGTCCTCTCAGATATCGAGGTTGCGAACCTTCCGGGCCTCGCCCCGGATGAAGTCGCGGCGCGGTTCGACGCGTTCGCCCATGAGGGTGCTGAACGTCTCGTCGGCCTCGGCGGCATCGCGGATGTCCACCCGCAGCAGCGTCCGGGTCTCGGGGTTCATGGTCGTTTCCCACAGCTGGTCGGGGTTCATCTCACCCAGACCCTTGAAGCGCTGGACGCTGACGTTCTTGCCCTTGCCGTCACGCGAGAGCTCCCGAAGCGCCCCCTCACGCTCCTTCTCGTCCTTGGCGTAGCGGGTCTGCTTGCCGGTGCTGACCCGGTACAGCGGCGGCTGGCACAGGTACAGGTACCCGTTCTCGATGACGGAGGTCATGTGCCGATAGAAGAAGGTGAGCAGCAGGGTCGTGATGTGCGCCCCGTCAACATCGGCGTCCGAGAGAAGGCAGATCCGGTGGTAGCGCAGCTTGGCAAGGTCGAACTGGTCACCGATGCCGGCGCCCAGGGCGATGATCAAGGGCCGCACGTTCTCGCTGGAGAGCACCCGGTCCAGGCGCGCCTTTTCGACGTTGAGCAGTTTCCCGCGCAAGGGGAGGATGGCCTGGTAGCGGCGATCTCTCCCCTGCTTTGCCGAGCCACCGGCCGAGTCGCCCTCAACGATGTACAGCTCGCTGAGCGCGGGGTCCCGCTCCTGGCAGTCCGCCAGCTTGCCGGGAAGGGCCATCCCGTCCAGGGCACCCTTGCGGATGACGAGATCGCGGGCCTTCCGAGCGGCCTCACGGGCCCGGGCAGCCGTGAGTGACTTCTCGATGATCCGCCGTCCGTCGCCGGGATTCTCCTCGAGGTGCTGGATGATCCCGTCCGAGACCACGGTCTGCACGATGCCCTTGATGTCGGCATTTCCCAGCTTGGCCTTGGTCTGCCCCTCGAACTGGGGATCGGTGAGCTTGACGCTGATGACGGCGGTGAGGCCCTCGCGCACGTCGTCTCCACTCAAGTTCTGGTCCTTGTCGCCCAGAACGCCCGCCTTGCGAGCCCAGTCGTTGAGCGAGCCGGTAAGCGCAGCGCGGAACCCGGTCACGTGGGTCCCCCCATCCACGGTGTGGATGTTGTTCGCGAACGGGAGCACCGTCTCGGCGAAGCCGTCGTTGTACTGGAGCGCGACCTCGACGCTGGTTCCGTCCACCACCCGCTCGACGTAGATCGGCTGCTGGTGGAGGACCTCGCGGTGCCGGTTCAAGTGGCGGACGAACGAGGTCACGCCACCCTGGAAGAGGAAGTTCTTCTCGCGGTCGGTCCGCTCGTCGACGAGTCGGATCCAGAGACCCTTGTTCAGGTAGGCGGACTCGCGCAGGCGCGTGGCAATCGTCTCCCAGTTGAAGTCCACGTCCTCGAAGATCTCCGAGTCGGGAACGAACCGGGTCCGGGTGCCGTGCTTGCGTGGCCAGTCGAGCCCGCGGTTGGCTTCCGCCTCGCCACCGTCCTGCTTGACCGGCTTGACCGGCGCTCCGCGCTGGAACTCCTGGACGTAGCGCTTGCCGTCGCGCAGCACTTCGACGCGCATGTCGGACGCCAGCGCGTTCACGACGCTCACGCCCACGCCGTGCAGGCCGCCGGAAACCTTGTAGCCGCTGCCGCCGAACTTCCCGCCGGCGTGGAGCACGGTCATGATCACCTCGAGCGCGCTCTTGCCGGTGGCGTGGCGGTCGACCGGGATGCCGCGCCCGTCGTCGACGACCTCGAGGTGCCCATCCTTGCCGATGGTCACGTCGATCCGGGTGGCCTGGTTGGCCATGGCCTCGTCGATGCTGTTGTCCACGACCTCCCAGACCAGCTGGTGCAGGCCGCGGGCGTCGGTGGAGCCGATATACATGCCCGGACGCTTCCGGACCGCCTGCAGGCCCTCCAGGACCTGGATATCGGCGGCGGTGTACGAGGAGGCGGCGCGGCTGCGCGTCCGGTTTGGCTGAGCGGTCATGAGCCGCGCTCTCCCGCAGCGACCGGGATCGGAACCGGATCGAGCGGAGCCTCGTCGTGGCTCGGCGCATGGCCCGCGATCCACGAGAGCAGACGACCGAGCTCCTCGTCGGACCCGAAGTCGATGCTGATGCGCCCGCCTCGACGGGTGCGGGTAATGGCAACCCGGGTGGCGAGAATCTCTCGAAGGCGCTGCTCGACCTCCTGCAGGTCGGCGCGATCGTCCGCCGCCGCGGTGCTGGCCGGGCGTCGGCGCCGTCGCACGAGTTCCTCGGTCTGTCGTACCGAGAGGTGTCGTTCGAGGACCAGCTCGAGTGCCGCCACCTGGAGCTCGCTCACCGTCAGGCCGGCCAGCGCTCGAGCGTGGCCTTCGGAGATCTGGCCCTCGAGCAGGGCCTCCTGGGTCTCGGGCGCCAAGTCCAGGAGGCGGATGGCATTGGTCACCGATGCCCGTGAGCGGCCGACCCGGGTGGCAATCGCGTCGTGAGCCAGGCCGAACCGCTCGATGAGCACGCGGAACCCGAGCGCTTCCTCGAGGGGGTTGAGATCCGTGCGCTGGAGGTTCTCCACGAGCGCGAGCTCGATCATCTCCTCCTCGGATGGATCGCGGATGACCGCGGGGATCGTGGTGAGACCGGCCTGGCGTGCGGCGCGAACGCGGCGCTCGCCGGCGACGAGCTGGTAGTTCCCGTTCGCGAGGCCGCGCACGATCACCGGCTGGAGAACGCCATGCGCGGTGATGGAGACGGTGAGCGCGTCGAGCTCGTCGGCGTCGAAGCGAGCGCGCGGCTGCTGCGGGTTGGCGGTGATGCGGTCGAGTGGGACCTCGTGCGCGCTCCGGCTGTCGGGCGGAGGCGGAATGAGCGCGTCGAGACCTCGGCCCAGGCCGAATTCGCGCGACGGGGGCAGATCAGCCACGGGCGGTCACCTCGGCGGCCAGGGCCTGGTAGGCCAGCGCACCATGCGATGCAGGGTCGTACATGGCGATCGGCAGGCCATGGCTCGGCGCCTCGCTCAGTCGCACGCTCCGCGGTACGACGGTGTCGTACACGGTGCCGTTCAAGTGGCGCCGGACCTCGTCAGCCACCTGGAACGAAAGACGCGTTCGGCGGTCGAACATCGTGATCACGACCCCTTCGATCTCGAGGCGTGGGTTCAGGGATCCGCGGATCCGGCGAATCGTGTTGACCAGGTTTCCAAGCCCCTCCATGGCGTAGTACTCCGCCTGGATGGGGATCAGCACCCCGTCCGCGGCGGTCAAAGCGTTGACCGTGAGCAGTCCGAGCGACGGTGGACAATCCACCAGCACCCGGTCGTATGTGTCGTCGACCTCGGCGAGGCTCGCCGCAAGCCGATGCTCACGGGCTGGAACACCCACGAGCTCGATTTCAGCACCCGCAAGGGTTGGATTGGCTGGCGCCAGGTCCAGCCCCGGAATCGCCGTTGGGCGCGCGATGTCCGAGATCGGAGTCCGATTGATCAGGGCGTCGTACATCGTGAGCGGTGAGCGTCGATCGGCACCCAGCCCCGTCGAGGCATTCCCCTGGGGGTCGAGATCGATGACGAGTGTTCGCGTGCCTGACAGGGCAAGGTAGGCCGCGAGATTGATGACGGTGGTCGTCTTTCCGACGCCGCCCTTCTGGTTGGTACAGGCCGTGACCCTTGCCACGCGCGCTCCGCTGCGAGTTCCTGTCGGGCAGCCTCAAGTGTACCAGTTTGAGGGGGTTTCGGCCGCTTACCAGCGGCTCAATGTTTCACGTGAAACAGTCCGTCTGACCGTTGTCGATGCGGCACGGGAGGCCGGGATGCCGGTCCGTGGAACGCCCCGCCCCGTATACTCACCGAGCCGCCCGAAAGCTCCACCAGACCCCGCGAGAGTCGTACCCATCAACGCCATCAGCGCGCTCTTCGCCATCGGTATCGGAATCGTCCACGCCAGCCTGGCCTCGGTCCTGGCCGTGGGGGATGTGAGACCCAATCTCATTCTCGCGTTCGTGATCGCGGTCACCGCCCTGCTCGGGCTGGGTGCAGGCTCGGTCTGGGCCTTCCTGGGGGGCCTGTCCGCCAACCTGCTCACGTCGGACCCCCTTGGGAGCCTGCCGTTGGGGCTTCTGCTGGCGGCTGTAGCTGTCGCCGGGCTCGGACGCCTGGTGGAGCGTCCGCCCGTCGCGTCGGTGCTCCTGGGCGGTTTCAGCGGCAGCCTGCTGGTCGACCTGACCGCCCTCGCCGTAGTCGCGTTCTCCGGGGGTGCCGCAATCGCGATCTCGCCAGGCTCGCTCGCAACGCTTTTGCTCCCCACCGCGCTTGTGAACAGCCTGCTCGCGGCCGCGGTGTGGTTCGGCCTGCGGGCCGTCCTCGGCCGGGTCGGGTACGAGCCGGCCGGTGCCTGACCGATGAGCAGCGAATTCGGCGAGCGGGATCTCCCTCGCTTCGGCCGCCGGTTCGCGGCATTCGCGGTCATCGGGATGCTCCTGTTCACGGTGCTCGCCGGGCGACTGTTCCAGCTGCAGGTGATCGAGGGAGAAGCGCGGGCCGCCAATGCGGAGGCCGCCCGCACCGTCGCGGTCGCCCTGCCGTCGGAGCGCGGGGTCCTGTTCGACCGGGCGGGGCGTCCACTGGCCATCAACATGCCGACATGGACCGCGGCAGTGCGCCCGGCCGACCTGCCGGAGTCCCGACGGAACGCGATCCTGGGCCGGGTGTCCTTGCTCACCGGTCAACCCTTTGAGGCGCTGGCAGGACGTCTCGACGCCTACCAGGGATCGCCCTTCGACCTCGTTCCCGTGGCGCGGGACATCGGTCGCGACGCCGCCCTTCTGCTGGAGGAAGAGGCGGCCGACCTTCCGGGCATCGAGCTCCAGGTGACCGCCCGCCGCGAGTACCTCGATGACCACGGGGCACCGGACGGCACGCTGCTGGCCCACGTGGTGGGGTACACCGGGCCGATCAACGCCGACGAGCTGGAACGGCTCGCCAACGAGGGCTACCTCCCTGACGACGACATCGGCCGCAACGGGGTCGAAGCGTCGTTCGAGTCCGCGCTCCGAGGGACGTACGGATCGGAGCTGTGGGAGCGGGACGCCACCGGCCGGCTGGTGAAGCCTCTCGAGCAGACGAAGGCGCCGGTCGCCGGGAAGAACCTGGTGCTCACCGTGGACGCTGGCATCCAGCGCATGGCCACCGATGCGCTTCTGTGGGGGATGCGCGAGGCCAACGTGTCGCAGGGCGTCGCGATCGTCATGAACCCGCAGACCGGCGAGATCCTCGCCATGGTCTCGCTCCCGTCGTACGACAACAACGCGTTTGCCGGCGGGATTTCGGACGAGCTGTATCAGTCCTACCTGGCCGATGCCAACCTGCCGCTGCGCAACCACGCCATCAGCGACATCTATCCGCCGGGGTCCACGTTCAAGCTCGCGACCGGGCTGGCGGCGCTCCAGGAAGGCGTGACCACCCCGACTCAGCGATGGCAGACCTACGGGTGCTACCAGATTCCCGGCGCGCCGGCGGGCGACTGTCTCTACGACTGGAACCACCGCGGGTTTGGGAAGCTGAACATCGTCGAGGCCTTTGCGATCAGCTCCGATACGTTTTTCTACCAGATGGCGGTCCACCTCGGGGTGGACAAGCTGGCCCGCTGGGCCCACGCCCTCGGGTTCGGGGCGCCGACCGGGATTGACCTGCCCAACGAAGCGAGCGGGATCATCGCCTCCACCGAGTGGGCGCACTCCCAGGGGCGGGCCGGCGTGTACACCGGAGAGCTGGCCCAGGCCGGCATCGGCCAGAACGTGATCGCGGTGACTCCGCTTCAGCTGCTGAACGCCTACGCCGCCCTGGCCAACGGCGGGCACCTGATGAAGCCGATGATCGTGCGCGGCGAAGCCGATGCGAGCGGGAACCTCGTTCGGGAGTACGCCCCCCAGGTCCTCGGCGAAGTGGGGGCGACCGACGAGAACCTGCGCCTCCTGAGGATCGGTGCACGCCAGGTCATCACCACCGGCCACGCGTACAACATCCGCGACCTGCGCCTCCCAGGGTCGCTTGCCGGCAAGACCGGGACCGCGGAGTTCGGTCTGCCTGACGCCAATGGCGTGCTCCCGTTCCACTCGTGGTTCGTCGCGTTCCTGCCATCCGCCCCGGGAGCCACGGACTCGCCGATCGCGGTCATCACCTTCACCTACCACGCGACGGTGATCGGGAACGTCTCGACCGAGGTGGTGAAGTACTTCCTCCAGCAGTATTTCCACACCAGCCAGGACCTGCGCCTCGATCCGGTCACGCTGCGCCAGCTGGTGGGCGGCAACTAAACATGGGCGTGGCCGTCTCCACCATCGCGGTCGCTCGCCAGGCGCGCTGGCGTGACTTCGACTGGCA
>Ga0207423_1000160_pt1 | contig 9398 bp, 7 predicted proteins | sample Browns_ThreeSqA__FD_184848 | JGI IMG/M metagenome (GOLD analysis project Ga0207423, IMG submission 184848) | Wetland microbial communities from the San Francisco Bay, California, USA, that impact long-term carbon sequestration -... | ecosystem: Environmental > Aquatic > Marine > Wetlands ... | reverse complement strand
CCGGAGTCGTCATTCCGATCCAGCGCTCCGCAGGCGACGCACAGCTCGAGATGAAGGACGAAACCTGGGGCTGGGGCGCGAACCTCGGGCTGCTCTACGAGCTCGACAAGAACACCCGCTTCGGGCTCACCTGGACTTCGCAGGTCGACCTCGACTTCCGCGCGAAGGCCAAGTTCTCCAACCTGGGTCCGATCGGCACCAACCTGCAGAACGCCGGCCTGCTCGGCTCGACGATCAGCGTAGACATCAAGGTCCCGCAGACCGCGATGGGGAGCTTCTTCAGCCAGCTCGACGATCGCTGGGCGCTGCTCGGCAGTGTCGGCTGGCAGGAGTGGTCCAAGTTCGGCCAGGTGCAGCTCGGCACCGACAACCCCTTGAATCCCACCAGCCTGAAGACGGACCTGGATTTCAAGGACACCTGGCACCTGGCGCTCGGCGCGCAGTACCGTTGGAGCCAGCCCTGGCTGCTCAATTTCGGCGTCGCCTACGATTCGGCATTCCAGTCGGGGGACGTCTCGCCTCTGCTGCCGGTGAACGCGGGCTGGCGCTTCGGCCTCGGCGCGCGGAACGAGCTGAGCAAGACATCGCATTGGGGCTTTGCGCTGGAGTACCTCTACGGCGGCACGCTCGACACCAGCCTGCGGTCCACGTTGCCCGTTGCGGCCGGCGGGCGCGGCAATCTGGTCGGCTCGTACGACAGCATCTCGAGCTTCATCGCCAGCGTGTACGGCAGCTGGGAGTTCTAGGCGAGCCGAGTCTGGATGTCCTCGCTTGCAATCAGAGTCTCTGTCGCACCGCAGTCGCCGGCGCGCCGGCGGCACTCTGTGCGAATGTTTCGAGCGACAACGCGGCATGTCACGGGAGTAAATCTGATGAAGACGGTCAAGCGGGGCGTTGCGATTGCGGTGTCGGGTCTGGCCTGCGCCTGCTATGCCGCGGGCAGCATGGCGCAGCAGGTTACCGGTGAGCTGGGTTCGCCCGGCGCCACCACCACCATCAGCGGAAAGCAGCTGCCGCCGCCCGCGCCGAAATTCGGCGGAGTGATCAAGGAAAAGGCCTCGGAGTCGAAGGCCTGGTGGCCCCCGCGCGTCGTGCCGCCGAAGGGCGCCCCGAACGTGCTGCTGATCATGACGGATGACCAGGGTTTCGGCGCACCGAGCACTTTCGGCGGCGTCATACCCACGCCCGCCATGGATCGCATCGCAAAGGCCGGATTGCGCTACACGAACTTCCATTCGACGGCGCTGTGCTCGCCGACGCGTGCGGCACTGATCACCGGCCGCAACCACCACTCGGTGGGATTCGGGGTGGTCGGGGAAATAGCGACTGGGTTTCCGGGTTACGACTCGATCATCCCGATCGACAAGGGCACCATCGGTACGATCCTCAGGGAGAACGGGTACGCGACTTCGTGGTTCGGCAAGGACCACAACACGCCCTTTTACCAGGCGAGCCAGGCCGGGCCGTTCAATCAATGGCCGAACGGCATGGGCTTCGATTATTTCTACGGCTTCGTCGGCGGCGACGCCAGCCAGTGGCAACCGAACCTGTTCCGCAACACGACGGCCATCTACCCCTTCGAGGGCAATCCCGCGTGGAACCTGGAGACGGCGATGGCCGACGAGGCCATCCAGCACATGAAGCAGCTCAAGGAGATCGCTCCGGGCAAGCCCTGGCTTGTCTATTACGTGCCCGGCGCCACCCATGCGCCGCATCATCCGACGCCGGAGTGGATCAAGAAGATCAGCGACATGCATCTGTTCGACGAGGGCTGGAACAAAGTGCGCGAAAGGATTTTCGCCAACCAGAAGCGGCTCGGCATCATGCCCGCGAACGCCAAGCTGACCCCGTGGCCGAAGGGGCTGCCGGAATGGGATTCCCTCGGAATACTGGAGAAAAAGCTCTTTATCAAGCAGGCCGACATCTACGGGGCCTATCTTGCCTACGCCGACCATGAGATCGGGCGGGTGATCCAGGCAGTCGAAGACCTCGGCCAGCTCGACAACACCCTGATCATCTACATCGGTGGCGACAACGGCGCGAGCGCCGAAGGCATGGTCAACGGCACGCCGAACGAGTTCACCACCTTCAATGGCGTTGAAGTGCCGGTCAAAGCGCAGTACCTCTGGTACCCGTTCTGGGGGTCCGACAAGACCTTCCCGCATTTCGCGGCCGGCTGGGCATGGGCGATGGACACGCCGTTCAAGTGGGTGAAGCAGGTGCCGTCGCACTTCGGCGGGACGGCCCAGGGCATGGCCATGTCCTGGCCCGGTCACATCCCGGACGGGGGGGGGGTCCGCCGCCAGTTCCACCATGTGATCGACATCGTGCCGACCATTCTCGAGGCAACAGGCATTCCTGCCCCCGAAACGATCAACGGCATCAGGCAGCACCCCATCGAAGGCGTGAGCATGGCGTACACCTGGGACAAGGCGAACGCCAACGCCCCGTCCCGGCGCACGACGCAATACTTCGAGATGCTCGGCAATCGCGCCATCTACCACGACGGCTGGGTGGCGGCCACGACGCCGGTAACGCTGCCGTGGGAGCTGAGCAGCAAGACGCCTCCGGACGTGATCACCGGCTACAGCTGGGAGCTCTACAACGTCAAGGACGATCCCACCCAGTTCGACGACCTGGCGGCCAAGATGCCGCAGAAGCTCAAAGAGATGCAGGCGCTCTTCTACGCCGAGGCGAAGAAGTACAACGTGCTGCCGCTCGACAACACGACGCTCGCGCGCTGGAACACGCCACGCCCGAACCTCACGGCCGGACGCACGGTGTTCACGTATACGGGCGAATTGCTCGGCACGCCGGCCAGCGCTGCGCCGAACATTCTGAACAAGTCGTACACCATCACGGCCGAGGTCGAGATTCCAGACGGTGGCGCAGAAGGGATGATCGTGACCGAGGGCGGCCGCTTCGGCGGCTATGGCCTGTTCCTGAGCAAAGGTGTGCTGGACATTCGTCGCAGCAAGCCAGTGTTCCTCTACAACCTGCTCAATCTCAAGCGCACGATCTGGTCCGGGCCTGAGTTGAAAGGCGGCAAGCACACCATCGTGTTCGACTTCAAGTCCGACGGTCCGGGCCTGGGCAAGGGAGGAACCGGCGTGCTCTCCGTCGACGGTAAGGAAGTGGACAGAAAATCCATCGAGCACGGCACACCGATCACCTTCCCCGAGGACGAAACCTTCGACATTGGCGCTGACACACGTACCGGCGTCGCAATGCTGGAGTTTCGCTACGACGTTCCATTCAGGTTCACCGGCAAGATCGACAAGCTGACGTTCAAGCTCGAACCGCAGGCAGCGGCGGCAGCGGAGGTCAAGGCCGAACTAGGGCCCACGATGAAATCGCCGGAGCCCGATCCGATCGAAGAAGCACCAAAGAAGCGCTAGCGGTCTTCGACGATTGCGACCCAGATCCCAGGCGCGAAAGCGCGAGGCGTAGACGCGATGAAAAGGGCTCTCGCCGTCTCGGCTTTCGCGGAGGTGGCGACCGGATTGGCATTGCTGATCGTTCCTTCTTTCGTCGGTCAGATGCTGCTGGGTGAGGAACTTTCCGGCGTTGCCGCGACCGTCGCGCGCGTAGCCGGCATCGCCCTGATTGCGCTCGGAATTGCCTGCTGGCCGGGCACGCCGCTGGTCGGCATGCTGACCTACAGCGCGGCCGTCATGCTGTATCTCGCAGCCGCCGGCATCACGGGCGCTGCGACCGGCATCCTGCTGTGGCCGGCCGTCGTCCTGCACGCGATGCTTACGGCGCTTTTGGCGCGGGCTCTGACCGAAGGGAAGAAAAGGCGCGCGTAGCGTTTCGGTTGCGCGGCCGCCCCGGGTTGCGCGCGCCGGCGAAGTACGCGAAGGTTCGGCATGTGCCCGGCAGCGCGACCTTGCTCGCCCTGGGCGCCAATCGGCTGGGGATCCCGGTGTACGGTATCGTCGCCGGCCCCGGCGTCGGCGGATTGGCCATCGCGCTTGCCGCACAGCCGACCATCGAGAACCTGATCGGCGGTTTGAACCTCTTCGCGGACAAGCCGATCCGGGTTGGCGATTTCTGCAAATACGGCGACGCGGTCGGCACAGTGGAGGCGATCGGAATTCGGTCGACCCGGATTCGCGGCATCGACCGGACGCTGACGACGATTCCCAACGCAGCGCTGGCCAAGATGCCGATTGTGAACCTCACGCGGCGCGACCAGATGCTGATTCAGACGGTCATCGGCCTGCGCTACGAGACGACCCCGGAGCAGCTGCGCTACATCCTCGTCAGGCTGCGAGAGATGCTGGTCGGCCACCCTCGGGTTCATCCCGAGCCGGCGCGCGCGCAGTTCATTGGCTTCGGCGCATCCTCGCTCGACATCGAGGTCTTCGCGTACGTCATGACCTCGGACTGGAACGTGTTCCTCGGCATCCGGGAGGACATCCTGCTGCGCGCCATGGACGTCATCGAGCAGGGCGGTTCGGCGATCGCGACGCCCCATGCCGAGGATCTGTTTGCGCCGGCATCGAGTGGGGACGGAGCCGGCAGGAACCCGTGTTAGGTCGGCAGAAACTCCGCCAGCGCGCGATCGAAGGCCTGCGGCTGCTCGATGTTCGACAGGTGCGCGGCGCTCGGCAGAATGTCGAGCCGCGAGCCGGGCGCGTTCTCGTGGATGTCCTTTGACATCGCCACCGGCGTGCCCGGGTCGTCGGCGCCGACGATGATCTGGATCGGCACCTTGATCTCTTTCAGCCGCGCGGTGAGGTTGAGCTTCGGGATCGCGCGGCAGCAGCCGACGTAGCCGGGCACCGGCGTGTCGGCGATCAGCTTGCCGATGCGCTGCATGGTCTCCGGGTGCGCGCTGCGGTACGGCGCGGTGAACCAGCGCTCCAGCGTTGGCTGCACCAGCGGCTGCATGCCCTGCGTCTGCGCCACCTTGATGCGCTCCTCCCACATCGGCCCGACCTCGGGCGGGATGCGGCTCGAGGTGTCGGCGAGCACCAGGGTCTGCAGGATGCCGGGGTACTTGAGCGCGAAGGTCTGGCCGATCATGCCGCCCATCGACAGGCCGCAGTAGTGCGTCTTCGAGATCTTCAGATGGTCGAGCAGCCCCTTCAAGTCGTCGGCGAGCTGCTCGAGCGTGTAGGCGCCCTGCGGCGCGCCGGTCTGGCCGTGTCCGCGCGTGTCGTAGGCGAGGATGCGATAGCGGTCCTTGAAGCTTGCGATCTGCTCGTCCCACATGCGCACGCTGCAGGCGAGCGAGTGGCTGAGCGTGAGCCAGGGCGCGCCTTGTTTTCCGTGGGTCTCGTAGTAGACGTCGATGCCGTTGACGCTGGCTTTCATGCGATTCGTCCTGGTGAGGCCTGCACTGTGCAGAATTCAACACGAATTTGCAATCCGCCCGCACGCCGTGGCGGATCAGCGCCGTCTGCCGAGCGCGCGCAGGCGTGCGATCGCGGCCGACAGGTCAAGAACGCCGCGCCTCGCGTTCGCGGTCGGCGACCGGGTCTGGCAGACGATGTAGCGGTGTTCGGCACGAACCAGCTCCGCCGCGCGATCGAGCCGCTCGAGGTCCTGCGGCGCGACGCTCGCCGCGAGCTTGATTTCGATCGCCACCCTGGTTCGTCCGATGCCGAGCAGCAGGTCGATTTCGCGACCGTCGCTCGTGCGGAGGAAGTGCGCGTCCGCGTGCACCCCGAAGGCCGCGAGCGAGCCGACGATCTGCTCGATCACGAAGCCTTCCCAGCTCGCGCCGGCGGCGGGATGGCGCAGCAGATCGGCGCTCGACTCGACCCGCAGCAGCGCGTGCAGCAGCCCGCTGTCGCGCAAGTAGACCTTGGGGCTCTTGACGAGCCGCTTGCGTACGTTTCCGCTCCAGGGCGCGAGCCGCCGCACGAGGTAGGCGCCTTCCAGGTAATCGAGATAGCCGTTCACCGTGTGGTAGCTCAATCCCAGGCTCTGCCCGAGGGCGGACGCGTTCCACGGCTGCCCTTGCACCGCCGCGAGCATGTGAAGCAGCCGCTCGGTCACCAGGGGCCGGGCCGCCAGACCCCAGGCCGGCAAGTCGCGCTGCGCCATCAGCGCGAGGTAATCGCGCTGCCAGGCCGGGAACCGGGTCGGCCGCAGGACCCCGCCGTCCGGAAATCCGCCGGTGAGCCAGTGCCGGCTGCGCGCCGCCTTGTCGAGCTCTGCGGCGAGCAACGGCGTCAGCTCCACGCGCGCAAGCCGCCCGGCGAGAGACTCCGACACCTCGCGCATGAGCGACGGGGAGACCGAGCCGAGCAGGAGAAATCGGCCGTTGCGCCGCCGCTCGGCGTCGATCGTGCCGCGCAAGCGCGGAAACAGCTCGGGCCAGCTCTGCGCCTCGTCGATCACCACGAGAGCGCGGCCGGCACTGATGGTCTGCCACTCGAGGTCGAGGCGGATCCGGTCCGCCGGCTGCTCGGCGTCGAAGTAGCGGCCCGACAGGCGCCTGGCGAGCGTCGTCTTGCCGCACTGGCGCGGCCCCAGCAGCGCGACCGCCGGAAACCGCGCCAGGCGCGCGCGCAGCACCGCGACGGCGAGACGGCGTTTCATGCGCGTGCATTATAGAAGTCAGATTCTATTTTGCAAGACCAGGTCGATCCCGCCGTCGCCACGCCGAAAGGGTCCCGACCGCAGTTTGCGCTGCGTGAGATCCGGGCATTCGCCGCTCAGGCCCGCGCGAGCACCAGCGGCACGCGCATCTCGTCCTCGCTCGTGCCGCCGTGGTTGCCGATGTGCCGATGCCGGGACTCGCCGGGCGTCCGATCCCGGATCGTATGGCGGCCGCTCATCACCAGTGCGACGTCGCCGACCCGCTCCGCGAGCCGCGGATGCGGGATCCCGGGACCGAGCCAGCCTTCGTCCACCAACGCGCGGCTCGGCCGCGCCGTGCCGCGATCGCCTAGCCAGTCCGCCGCGCGCTGCATGAACTCTTCTATGCGCCCTGCCTGGACGTGGCAGTAGGCCACGCGCGGCTCGCCGCAGAGCGGGAAGCGCAGCAGCGCCGAAAGTCCGGGGGCGTCGGCGAGCTCGAGCGCTTCGTCCTCCGCGACGTCGACGAAGCCATGATCGGCAGTCAGCACAACCATGCTCTCGGTGCCCGCCAGCCGGAGCAGCAGCTCGCCGAACGCGGCATCGAACGCGGCAAGCTGGGCGAGCGCCGCGGAGCTTGCGTGACCGTGTTGATGCGAGATGGCGTCGTATTCGGGCCAATAGGCGTAGACCAGCTTTCGTGCGCCGCTCGATTTCACCGCAGCCTCGGCCTCGAGCACGAACCCCTCGAGCGTCTCGTAGGCACGGCGCTCGGCGCGCCCGCAGTGGAAGCGGTTGTAGTCCGAATCGACGATGTTGCGTGCCGTGACCACGATCGCGGGCGTCTCGAGGGCATCGAACAGGGGTCCGGCGAAGAACGCGCGCTCGGGCACAAGGCCGCGCCCGCGCAACGAGCGCTTGTCGCCGCGCGAGACGAAAGGCAGCGGGGCGCCTACGCAGCCCGCCTCGCCGAAATAGGTGAACCAGCCGGTCAGGCCGTGCTCGAGCGGCGCGCAGCCGGTATAGCTCGTCGTGATCGCGCTCGCCGTCGTCGAAGGAAAGACCGAAGTGATCGCGCCCTGCCGGCGGCGGTGCAGCTCGCCACCTGCGCCGTGCCGCGCGAGGAAGGCATCGCCCAGGCCGTCCACGACGACCAGTACGATGTTGCGCGCGTCTGCCAGCCGCGCCGGCGGCAGCGCCGCCAGCGGCCGATGGCGCGGCGTTGCGCCGCGCGCGGCGGCGAGCGAGGCCATCAGATTGAGGAGACTTCCGCCTGCGTAGTCGGGCAGCATGCCTGCGATCGCACCTGGAATAAGCGGGTCGGCGCGCCATTTTCCGATAAAATGCCCTCGACCATTCCCCCGAGGTTCGCGCCATGCGGCACGAAGTGCACGTCCACGCAGACATTCCCATTCTCGAAGGCGTTTCGCGCAAGCAGCTCGAGCACGCGCTGATGCCCTGGCTCGAGTACCTCGACGCCGAGAACATGAGCGACGTGAAGAGCCTGGAGCCGAACGAGCCGGGAATCCAGTATGACGACAAGGAGCTGCTGCTGCGGCTGTGCTGGACCGGAGAGATCGGGCGCAGCTTTCACCGCGCCTTCGAAGAGGCGCTCGACAACCTCGGCCACTATTGCTATGAGGCGGTCGAGGTCGACCTGACTGTGTACCACGACAACGGCGATCAGGAGTCCCGCCTGCTGTTCGTAGGACCGACGGAACAGGCGATCCACGAGGCGCAGCGGCGCTGCATGATCGAGGACGTCACGGCGCTGCTCGAGCGGCAGTTCGACAAGGAATCGGGCGCCGAGGTGCTCACCCTGGTAAACGAGCTGTTCGATCGCCAGTGGAAGGAGCGCAGCGCCGATGGCAAGCGTTCCGAGCGCGCGTTCGAGGCGTACACCCGGCCGTCGCGGAAGAATCTGCACTGAGGGCTGGCGCGGGGTCTCTCCGTTCTGTCGCAACGCGGGTTTGAGCTCGGATTTGTCTCGTGATTTCGCTACGCTGCACGGTGAAGCTGTGCAACGTAGCGAAATCACGAGATTGAATTGCCCATTGGTCGCCCGACGGCTGGGTTAAAGTCGACAGTCCGCGCAGGCATTCACCACAAAGCAGGGCACGCGCCGAGGAATAGCCATGCCAGGCCCCAAATACCCCGGCTTCGACACCCTCGCGCTGCACGCCGGCCATACGCCGGACGCCACTTTCGGTGCGCGCGCGGTGCCGATTTACGCCACCACCTCGTACGTGTTCCGCGACAGCGAGCATGCCGCCTCGCTTTTCAACATGGAGCGCGCCGGGCACGTCTATTCGCGCATCTCGAATCCTACGGTGGCGGTGCTCGAGGAACGGGTCGCCGCGCTGGAGGGCGGCGTGGGGGCGATCGCGACCGCATCGGGACAGGCGGCGCTGCACCTCGCGGTGGCGACGCTGATGGACGCGGGCAGCCACATCGTCGCCTCGAACTCGCTCTATGGCGGATCGCACAACCTGCTCGGCTACACGCTGCCGCGCTTCGGCATCGAGACGACGTTCGTCAACCCGCGCGAGCCGGAGAATTTCCGCCGCGCGTTGAAGGGGAACACGCGACTGGTGTTCGGCGAGACGCTGGGCAACCCGGGGCTCGACGTGCTCGACATTCCGGCGGTGGCGGCGATCGCGCACGCAGCCGGCGTGCCGCTCCTGGTCGACTCGACCTTCACCACGCCCTGGCTGATGAAGCCCTTCGAGCATGGCGCGGACCTGCTGTACCACTCGGCGACCAAGTTTCTCGGCGGGCACGGCGTTGCGATCGGCGGCGTGCTGGTCGACGCGGGGCGCTTCGACTGGGAAAAGAGCGGCAAGTACCCGCAGCTCGCGCAGCCC
>Ga0207423_1000158_pt1 | contig 9423 bp, 7 predicted proteins | sample Browns_ThreeSqA__FD_184848 | JGI IMG/M metagenome (GOLD analysis project Ga0207423, IMG submission 184848) | Wetland microbial communities from the San Francisco Bay, California, USA, that impact long-term carbon sequestration -... | ecosystem: Environmental > Aquatic > Marine > Wetlands ... | reverse complement strand
CGATGCCCTCCACGATCTCGCCAAGTCGCCCGATCTCCTTTTCCGGCATATAGCCCAGAAATGCGAGCGTGACGTGCAGCGACTCGGGCGGGACGACCCGCAACGCGGGATCGACCAACTCGCGCCTCCCCCACGCCACAATTCCCTCCCGAACCTCATTCGGCAGGTCGAGCGCGACGAACAGCCGCGCCCGCGGGCTCTTCAACCTCTCCTTGGTCACCCCGCCCACGCTAGGGGGTCGCGACGCACGGAACAACACCAGTGTGCCGCGAAACTGTCAATTCTCTGACCCAAGTTCCGCTCAGTGGTGCTGGCGAGCCGGTCCAGAAAAGCAAACGACCCGCCGGAGCGGGTCGAGCCTGTTGAAGCGGGGAACCACCCCGCGAGCGACTGATAATCACCACGAGATTAACATGACGAGCCGCCCCAGCGCTCGATTTCCGCTCTCGGCTTGAGTGTCTGCGGAGGGCGCCGGACTCGAACCGGATCCCGCTGGTTAGGCGGAACGTTGCGATTATCAGTCGCCCGCAGCAAGCCTGTCTACTTCACCTTCCTGCCAGCATCCTAACTCAGACAACTAGTTTCAGTCAAAGCGGTGGCTCTTTCCCGCTGAGGAGGATCCGCAGCAGGTGCATGCCTACAAGGGCGGAGCGCTCGCGGATGTCGGCGCGGCCGCCGGGGATGACGGGGTCGCGGGCGATGGCGGCGCCGTCGGCGAGGCGGGCGTGGAAGCAGACGTAGCCGACGGGCTTCTCGTCGGTCCCTCCGTCGGGCCCGGCTATGCCGGTGATCGCGACTGCGACGTCGGCGTCGAAGCGGTCGAGCGCGCCCAGCGCCATCGCCTCGGCGACCTCGGGCGAGACGGCGCCGTTGGTCTCGATCAGAGCCGGGTCGACGCCGAGCAGCCCCGCCTTCGCCTCGTTCGAGTAGGCGACGACCCCGCCGGCTAGGTAGGCCGATGCTCCAGGCAGATTGGTGATCCGGGTCGCCAACAGCCCGCCGCTGCAAGACTCCGCCAGGCCGAGGCGGTGGCCAGCGAGAAGCTGCGCCACCTGGGCGTCGATCGTCTCACCGTCGAGGCTGAAGAGATGGCGCTCGTGCCGCTCGGCAAAGCCGGCGCGCACGGCCTCGGCGGTCGCTGCGCTCCCCTCCCGGTAGCGCACGTCGATCTCGATCTCGCCGCGGCGCAGGCAGGTGGTGATCTCGACCTCGGGCAGGGCGATGCCCTCGGCCTCCATCTCCCGCATGCTCTTGGCGATCTCCGACTCGGGCACGCCGAACATGCGCAGCGTGTAGCCGTGCAGCGGCGTCGCCCGCCCCAGCAGCTCGCGCACCGGCTCGGTCGCCAGCGCCGCCGGCCACATCGGCTGCAGCTCGCGCGGCGGCCCGGGCAGGACGACGACGACGCGGCCGTCGGTCGGGACCACCAGCCCCGGCGCCGTCCCCACCGGGTCCAGTGGCGTCGCCCCCTCCGGGACCATCGCCTGCTTGCGGTTGGCGGCGCGAACCGCCTCCTCGTCGAAGTTGAAGCGCCGGGCGAAGCCGCGCAGGATCGCGGCGATCTTCTCCTCGACCTCCTCGTCCAGCACCAGCTCGCGGCCGGCGAAGCGCGCCACCACCTCGGCGGTGAGGTCATCGGCCGTCGGCCCAAGCCCACCCGAGGTGACGATCAGGTCCATCCCCTCGGAGGCCATGAAGCGCAGGGCTGCCTCCAGGTCCTCCGGGCGGTCCCCGACGACGAGGATGTGCGCGACCTCGACCCCGAGCTCGGCGAGCCGTTCGGAGATCCACGGCCCGTTGAGGTCGGCGATCCGCCCGGTCAGCACCTCGGTCCCGGTGACGACGACCCCCGCGCGGACGTCGCTGCCGCTCATTCGCAGGTGGGCCGTTCGGATTCGGACAGCTGAGTGAGCGCACCTGAGGAGGCGATCGAGTAGCCGACCGGGCTGGAGCTGGGTGCTATCTCGGTGCGCTTGCCATCGATCGTCATTTCCACATCCCCGTTGCCGAGCGAGACGGTGAAGCTACCGGAGTGGAATGGGCCAGCTTCGGCTCCCGGCTGGAGTATCTGCCCGTCGACCAGGCGCGCGCCGCTCTCGTCGAGCGCGCAGACCCAGACTTCGGCGTTGGCGATCAGTCGCATCGAGAGGGGCCGCGGGTTGTTCGCCGGAGCGGATTCTTTGCGCTGGCCCGACGCGGCACGTTTCGGTGGCGGAGCGGACTCAGAACCGGGACCCCGACCGACAGTCCTGTCGCCGCCCCCATCGGGAAACGCGAAGATCGCGATTGCGGCGACGAGGACCACGGCGGCGAGGGCAAGCCAGCCCACTCCCGCGCGTCGGCGCCATTTGCCGTCGACGCCGGCCGCGGCCGGTGGCGCCGGCATGTCCTGCCCCCCGGCCGAGACACCCTCTACCTCGCGCCGGTAGTCATCGACGATGCGGTCGCCGTCGAGGCCGAGGAACGAGGCATAGGTGCGAATGAAGCCCCGCGTGTAGACGCCGCCCGGCAATGCGTCCCATTCCTCGTTCTCGATCGCGCTGAGGAACCTGACCCGGATCCGGGTTGCCGCTTCTACCTCTGACAGCTCGATCTCACGCCGAGTCCGCGCGCGACGCAGATCGGATCCGATGCGGCTGGGCATGACCGCATTGTCCTACCCGCTGGCTACTCGGAGGCAACGCCGGACGTCTCAGCGTCGGCCTCGGGGGCCGTTGCGCCCCCGGTCAGGCGGGCGAGATCGGCCTGGGTGACGAGCACCTGGCGCGGCTTCGAGCCTTCGTAGCCGGAAATCACCCCGCGCCGCTCGAGCATGTCGATCAGGCGGCCGGCGCGGGTGTAGCCGACCCGCAGGCGGCGCTGGATCATCGAGACAGAAGCGGTTTCGGTCTCGACCACGACGCGGATCGCCTCGTCGAGCAGGTCGTCGCTGTCGGGGTCGTAGTCGCCATCGGTTTCGACGCCCTGCTCCTCGTGCACCTCGAGCAGCTCCGCCTCGAATTCCGGTTCGCCCTGCTTGGCCCAGTGGCCGGTGATGCGGGCGATCTCCTCCTCGGTGACGAAGGCGCCCTGGATGCGCTGCAGCTTCGAGGTGCCGGCGCCGCGGAAGAGCATGTCGCCCTGGCCGAGCAGCGCCTCGGCTCCGCCCTGGTCGAGGATCACGCGCGAGTCGGTCTGCGAGGAGACGGCGAAGGCGATTCGGGCCGGGATGTTGACCTTGATCGTGCCGGTGATGATGTCCGTGGAGGGACGCTGCGTCGCCAGCACCAGGTGGATGCCGGTCGCGCGCGACTTCTGCGCGAGGCGGATGATCGAGTCCTCGACCTCGGCCGGCGAGACCATCATCAGGTCCGCAAGCTCGTCGATCACGCAGAGGATGTGCGGCAGCGGCGGCTCGCCGGCCTTGCGGCGGGCGCGATTGAGCTCGGCGAGGTTGCGGCAGCGAGCCTCGCCCATGATCCCGTAGCGACTCTCCATCTCGCCGATCAGGTTGGCGAGGACGTTGGCGGCGAGGCGCGGCGAGGTGACCACCGGCGTCAGCAGGTGCGGGACGTTCTCGTAGTGGTTGAGCTCGACCTGCTTGGGGTCGACGAGGACCAGGCGGACGTCGTTGGGCGAGGCCTGCATCAGGATCGAGGAGAGGATCGCGTTGACGCAGCCCGACTTGCCCGATCCGGTCGTGCCGGCGACCAGCACGTGCGGCATCTTCGCCAGGTCGGTCCAGACGGCGTTGCCGTCGATCCCCTTGCCGAGCCAGGCGACCAGCGGTGAGGTCTTCTCCGGCCGGCCGGCGTAGATGTCGCCGAGACGGACGATGCGCCGGCGCGTGTTGGGGACCTCGACGCCGACCGCCTGCTTGCCGGGGATCGGGGCGAGGATGCGGATGTCGGTCGAAGCCAGCGCGTAGGCGAGGTCGTTGGCCAGCTCGGTCACCTTCTTGACTTTGGTGCCGGGGGCGAGCCGCAGTTCGTAGCGCGAGACGTGCGGGCCGCTGACGATGCCGACGATCTTCGCCTCGACGCCGAAGTGGCCCAGGGTCTCGACCAGCTTGCGGCCGACCGCCTCGTGGTCGCGGGGGTCGACTCCCTGGTCGGCTTTTCCGCGCTCGAGCGCCTTGCCGGGCGGGGGCTTGTAGGCGATTCCCTCCGAGATCGTCACGCCGCGCTTGTTGCCCTGCGGCGTGAGCGGCGCCTGCTCGGGGCCGGCGTCGGGCAGTTGCTCGTGCGCCTTCTCTTCTTCCTCCTCGATCTCGGCAAGCTCGGTGTCGAAGTCCTGGGTGGCGGGCTCCTCGCTGACCGCGTCGTGCGACTCGCCGTCGACCAGCGCCACTGTCGGCTCGACCTCGTCGTCCTCGGGGTAGGAGCTCATCACGTCGGTCGGCCCGGGCTCGGTCTCGAAGGAGTAGGTCTTGTCCTCCCGCTGGTCGCGACGGTGCTGGATTGCGGTTTGAGTCAGGTTGCGGCTGCCGAGGAAGACGGCTCGCGTACCGCGACCGATGCCACGGAAGAGGGTCGAGATCGAGGTGCCGGTGACTAGCAGTCCGCCGACGACGAGCATCAGGGCGGTGGCGATCCGCGCGCCGACGGAGCCGAACGCGTACTCGAGCCCGGTTTCGAGCCCGTAGCCGACCTTGCCGCCGTCCCAACCAAAGAAGAGGACGAAGGAGAGATAGACCCCGGCCGCGATCAGGGCGAGGCCGATCAGGTCGAGGTGCCGCTGCTCGATGCCCTGCGGCAGGTGGAGCCGCGGGCCTCGGGCCTTCGGCTTGGACTTGGTTTTCCGACGCGCGGCGCTGCCGCGCTTCTTGCGCACGAACATATGGCCCGCTTCGACGCCGGGCCCCTCTCCCCTGCGCCCCTGGGCGTCGTTGAAGCCTTTTCGCTCAATAGCGCAGAAAAGGCTTCAACGAAGGGCTGGCCACGACAGCCGGCAATGAAATCCCCGCCACAGTGGGTGACTTCGTGTTTTGGGGTGCATATACAGCCCAAACCACGAAGTCAGCGGAGGGGGTCGCCTAAATTCACGCTAAAAGCGCGCGGAATCGGAGCGTGGCGCGGCTAACATCGAGGCGATGCTCACGAGCGACCCGGAAACTGCGACCGCGCGGGTACTCGTCGTCGAGGACGACGAGGAGATCGCCGACGTCCTGCGCCGCTCCCTCCGGCACGAGGGGTATGAGGTGCGGACCAGTGGCGACGGGGTCGATGCGCTTGACGTGGCGACCGCGTTCGTCCCCGACCTGGTCGTCCTCGACCTCGGCCTGCCGCGCATGGACGGCGTCGAGGTCTGCAGGCGCCTGCGCGAGGAGGGCGACGTGCCGATCCTGATGCTGACGGCCCGCGCCGAGACCGAAGACCGCGTCGACGGGCTCGACAGCGGCGCCGACGACTACCTGGTCAAGCCCTTCGAGCGCAAGGAGCTGCTGGCGCGGATCCGTGCCCTGTTGCGCCGGCGTCCGCCGCGCGGCGCGGCCTCGCTCGCGGTCGCCGACCTGACCCTCAACCCCGACACGCGCGAGGTGAGGCGAGGCGAGCGCGAGCTGGAGCTGACCAACCGCGAGTTCGAGCTGCTCGAATATCTGATGCGCAACGAGCGCCTCGTGGTTTCGCGGGAGCGCCTGCTCGACGACGTCTGGGGCTACGACCCGACGGCGGCGACGAACACGATCGACGTCTTCGTCTCCAACCTGCGGCGCAAGCTCGAGGCCGGCGGCGAGCCGCGCCTGCTGCACACCAAACGGGGCGCCGGCTACGTGCTGAAGGAGTAGATGCGGCCCCTGACCCGGACACTGGCCGCTCGTTGGCCCGCTCGCCTGCGGCCAGGCAACTGGCCGGTGAGGTGGCGCCTGGCCGCGGTGTCGGCTGGTCTGACATTGGTCATCCTGCTCGTCTTCGGGGCCGTCATCGGCCAGGTCGCGTCCAGCCGTATCCGCGACGACTTCAATCGCCAGGTCAGCAGCGCCGCTCAAACGCTGGCCGGGGAAAGTCGCATCTTCAACTCGCTGCTGGGACCGGTCTGGCGCGGTCCGCGGCTCGACGTCTTCGTTCGCCCCGACGACGCCTCCGCCCGCGTGTTCGACTCCAACGGCGCCCTGGTCAAAGAAAGCACGGACGCCGAAGAGCTGGGCGCCCCTATCGCCGGCCTGGTGACACATGGAGAACTTCGCGTTGCGACGGCCAAGATCACGGGTGACACAGGCAACACGACCGGCTTCGTCCAGTACGGACGCAGCGTCGCCCATGTCGAGGCGACGGTCGACCGCCTCTGGCTCTTCGTCGCGGCCGGCGTCCTGGGAGGCACCTTGCTCGCCAGCTTCGCCGGGCTGGCGATAGCCGCGCGGGCGATGCGACCGATCTCCGCCCTGACCGCGACCGCGAGGGAGATCGCCGCGACCGGCGACCCCTCGCGGCACATGCCCGAGCCCAAGGTCGAGGACGAGGTCGGCGAACTTGCCCGCACCCTCGAGCAGATGCTGCGCTCGCTCGACGCCGCGCGCGCCGAGCGCGAGGGGGCGCTGAAGCAGCAGCGCGAGTTCGTCGCCGATGCCTCGCACGAGCTGCGCACCCCGCTGACCAGCGTCCTCGCCAACCTCGAGCTGCTCGAGGCGTCGCTACGCGATCCGCAGCACGAGGACGACCGCGCGATGGTCGACTCGGCACTGCGCTCGTCGCGCCGCATGAGCCGGCTTGTCGGCGACCTGCTTTTGCTCGCGAGAGCCGATGCCGGACGGGTGAGCCAGCGCCGCCGTTGCGATCTGGCCGAGGTCGCGGGCAATGCGGCGACCGAGGTGGCGCCGGTCCTCGGCGACCGTGAGCTGGAGATCGACAACGGACAGGCCCTCTCGGTCGACGGCAATCCCGACGAGCTGCACCGGATGGTGCTCAACCTGCTCGACAACGCGGTTCGCCATACGCCGTCCGCCGCCCACATCGAGCTGCGCCTGCGCCGGTCCGGGGAGAACGCGGTCGTCGAAGTCGCCGATGACGGCCCCGGAATCCCGCCTCACCTGCGCGAGCAGGTCTTCGAGCGCTTCGTGCGCGGGGACGGGCCGGCCGACACTGCGGTCGGTCCCGGCAGCGGCCTCGGCCTGGCGATCGTCTACGCGGTGGCGGCGGCTCACAAAGGCGCCGTCGAGGCCGTCGAATCGCCCAGCGGCGGCGCGCTCTTCCGCGTCCGCCTGCCGCTCGCCAATCCTGAGCAGGCGCTTAGCGCACCTTTAGAGCGGCTTTAGCCCCTCGCCCTAGATTTGCCCGTGGACGAGACACATAGGGTCCGCCGGAACTCTCCCCAATTGTCTTCCGGCGGGCCCTTTTTTTGCGCCGACGGGCCGATACGTCAAGTCAGACTTGACGTATCGGCCCGTCGGCGGCGTCAGACCTCGACGACGACCGGGATGATCATCGGCCGGCGGCGCAGCTTCTCGTAGACGAGGCCGGCGACCGCGTCGTGCAGGTCTTCCTGGATCAGGTGCAGCTCGCGGGTTCCGGCCGCCGCGGCGTCCTCGAGCGAGTCCTCGATCGTGTCCTTCAGGTCTTCGACCAGTGCATCCGCCTCCTCTAGGAAGGCGACGCCGCGGAAGAGCACCTCGGGGTCGGCGACGATCGCCCCGTCCTCGGAGGAGATCGTCGCGACGACGATGAAGATCCCGTCAGCGGAGATCTCGCGACGATCGCGCAGGGCGACGTCGTCGGGCTCGCCGACGTTGACCCCGTCGACGAAGATCACGCCGGCGTGGATGTCCTCGCCGAAGCGAGCGCCGTTCGCGTCTACCTCGAGCGGCAGCCCGTTGCGCCCCTGGAAGACGTTCTCGGGATCGATGCCGACCGCGTGCGCCAGCGAGGCGTGCAGGCGGAGGCGCTGGTGATCGCCGTGGACCGGCATCACGAAGCGAGGTTTGGTCAGGTTCAGCATCAGCTTCAGCTCCTCCTGCCAGCCGTGGCCGGAGGCGTGGATCGGGGCGTCCTTTGCGGTCACCACGGAGGCGCCGATCTCGTGGATGCGGTCGATCGTCTCGTTGACGGCGCGCTCGTTGCCGGGAACCGGCGTCGCCGAGAAGACGACCGTGTCGCCGGAGTGCAGCTCGACGTCGCGGTGGTCGTTGTTCGCCATCCGCCGCAATGCCGAGAGAGGCTCCCCCTGGCTGCCGGTCGAGACGACGACGACTTTCTCGTCGGGGAAGCTCTCGATCTCACGGGGCTGGATGAAGAGGCCCGACGGCGCATTGGCGATTCCCAGGTTCGAGGCGATGTTGAAGTTCTTGCGCATCGAGCGTCCAACCAGAGCGACGCGGCGATCGAGCTCGACGGCCGCGTCTATCACCTGCTGGACGCGGTGGATGTTGGAGGCGAAGGAGGTGACGACGATCCGTCCCTCGCAGGAGGCGAACGTCTCCAGCAGCGCCGGCCCGACGCTCGACTCGGAAGGGGCGATGCCGGGGCGGTCCGCGTTGGTCGAGTCGCCGCAGAGCAGCAGCAGCCCGTCGCGCCCGACCTCCGCGAGCCGCGAGATGTCGGCCGGCCGGCCGTCGACCGGGGTCTGGTCGAACTTGTAGTCGCCGGTCATCAGCATCGTGCCGAGCTCGGTGGTGAGCAGGACGCCGCGCGCATCGGGGATCGAGTGCGAGAGGTGGATCGTCTCGATCTCGAACGGCCCCGCCTTGACCACCTCCCCGGCGGCGATGTCCTGCAGGGGCGCGTCGCCGAGCTTGTGCTCGTCGAGCTTCGAGCGCACCATCCCCACGGTGAGCATGCCGCCGTAGATCACCGGTGGCATGCCGATCTCGCGCAGGACGTAGGGCAGGGCGCCGACGTGGTCCTCGTGCCCGTGGGTCAGCACGACGCCGTGCAGGGTGCCGCAGCTCTCGAGGCAGGATAGGTCGGGGATCACGACGTCGACGCCCAGATGTTCCTCGCCGGGGAACATCATCCCGGCATCGACCACGAGGCTCTCCGCCCCCCAGCGGTAGACCATCAAGTTCATGCCGAACTCGCCGAGGCCGCCGAGCGGGACGATCCGCAGTGATTCGCTCATCTGCGTCTGAGTCTACGGGCGCCGGCGGGACGCCGAAGCCCGTCAGGCGGCGACGGGCCGGAGCAGCCCCAGTCGCTCGAGGCAGCCGCGCACGGCCTCGCGCTCCTCGTCCGTCGTCTCGACGAGCGGGAGCCTGAGCCCTCCCACCTCGTGACCGAGGAGATTGAGCGCGCACTTGATGGCGATCGGATTCACGGCGACGCCCTCACTTCAACTCGATGCGCACCACGTTGTCGCGATTGGGCGCACCCAGCGTCACTCGCTCACCGCGCAGCGTCACCTCGGTGGCCGGCGCGTTGCCGATCACCAGTTTCAACGGCAGCGCGATCAACTCATACACCCCCTCCGGCACATCCTTCAATACCAGCCCTTCCAGGATGGCCATGTCATGCG
>Ga0207423_1000157_pt1 | contig 9471 bp, 13 predicted proteins | sample Browns_ThreeSqA__FD_184848 | JGI IMG/M metagenome (GOLD analysis project Ga0207423, IMG submission 184848) | Wetland microbial communities from the San Francisco Bay, California, USA, that impact long-term carbon sequestration -... | ecosystem: Environmental > Aquatic > Marine > Wetlands ... | reverse complement strand
CGTGTGGAAGACCCTGCATGTCCTCTCCGCCGCGGTCATTCTCGGCACCGGCTTTGGCATCGCCTTCTTCACCTGGTTCGGTTACCGCGGCGCGCTGCGCTCGAAGGACCTGGGCGCGCTGCGTTCGGTGCTGCGGCTCACGGTGATCGCGGATGCCTGCCTCACCGCGCCGGCGGTCGCCTTCCAGGCGGCGAGCGGCTTCGTGCTCGTGCATCAGGCGGGCTGGGCGCAGCTGAGCCCCTGGTCGATCGCGGTGTGGAGCCTGTTCCTGCTCGCCGGCGCCTGCTGGCTCCCGGTCCTCCGTATACAGGCGCGCCTGAGCCGCGAGGCGCGCGAAGTCACCGCGGTCGAGGCGCTGTCCGCCGCGTTCCACACGCGCTTCCGGCTGTGGTTCGCGCTTGGCGTCCCCGCTTTCGCAGCGGTGATCGCCATCTATTGGCTCATGGTGGCGAAACCGCTTTCCGTGGTCGCGAACTGAGCGGTGCGGTACGCTGCCGAACGGCGGCGGGATTCTATTTCGCCAGCCGCCTGCGGATCGACTTGAGCTCGCGCCGGCGCGTGGCGCCTGGCTCGGGGTAGGACATGTCGAGCGCCTCCAGCGCGCGGACGACGATGTGCGAGACGATCAACCGCGCATTCTGCTTGTCGTCGGCCGGAACGACGTACCAGGGCGCATGCCGGCTGCTGGTCGCCGACAGGCAGGCCTCGTAGGCCCTCATGTACTCGCTCCAGTACTTCCTTTCCTCGACGTCGGCGAGGCTGAACTTCCAGTTCTTGTGCGGCTCGTCGATGCGCGAGAGGAAGCGCAGGCGTTGCTCCTCCTTGGAAAGATGGAGGAAGAACTTGAGGATGCGGGTGCCGTTGCGCGACAGGTGCGCCTCCAGCGCCGAGATCGAGGCGAAGCGCTCCTTCCAGATGGAATGGCCGTCGACCAGGTCCTCGGGCAGCTTCTGGGCCCGCAAGATCTCTGGGTGCACGCGCACGATCAGCACTTCCTCGTAATAGGAGCGGTTGAAGATGCCGATGCGCCCGCGCTCAGGGAGGAAGCGCGTGGTACGCCACAGGAAATCGTGATCGAGTTCCTCGGCGCTCGGGTGCTTGAAGCTGAACACCTGGCAACCCTGGGGGTTGACGCCGGACATTACGTGCTTGATGACGCCGTCCTTGCCGGCCGCGTCCATGGCCTGGAAGACGAGGAGCAGCGCGTGGCGGTCGGTGGCGTAGAGCAGGCTCTGCAGATCGGCGAGGCGCTCGACCTGGCCGGCGAGCCGCTCCCGGTACTGCGCGTCCGACGCGTAGTAGGGCTTCACCGACGTCGGCCACTTTTCCAGCCTCACCTTCTCGCCGGGCCGCACGCGGAAATCGTCGGGATCGATCTTCACGGGGAATCAGGGAACGAATGGCGCAGGAAACGAGTATAACCACAGGGAGCACCCTGCGGGACGCGGAAAGTGGAAATCCCGGCTTTCGCCCCCATTTCACTTGTTCCCGCAAACGGAAATGTCATGACACCAATTGTCACCCCTGACCTCGAGCGCCTCCGCACCGCGCTGCTCGCGCTCCACAAGTCGCTCCTGGACGCGCAGCGCATCCGCTACGAGCGCGAGCACGGCCGGGTCGAGTCCCGCGGCGAGCTGCTCGACCTGGTGCTGCGCGAGCCCTCCTTCGAGTGGCTGCGGGTGCTCTCGGCGCTGATCGCGCGCCTGGACGAGCTCGCCCGGGCGGAAGAGGACCGCAGCGAAGCCCTGCGCGGGGTGATCGGCCGGCTGCAGACCCTGGTGCGCTTCGAGGGCAACCTTGGCTTCACCGCGCCCTACCGGGAGATCGTCGAGGCGGTGCCCGATGCGCTGGTCGCACATGTGCAGGTGTCGCGCCTGCTCGCCGAGTTCGCGGCGGGCGGCCGCTCGGGGTGAGCGCGTGCCCGGCACCGATACCATGCCGGCGGTCCTGATCGCCGCCCTCCATTTCGCCGCGGAGAAGCACCGCAACCAGCGGCGCAAGGACATCGAGGCCTCGCCCTACATCAACCACCCGATCGCGCTCGCGAAGATTCTGGCGATCGAGGGCGGGGTGGAGGACGGCCCGGTACTGTGCGCCGCCGTGCTGCACGACACCATCGAGGACACCGAGACCACCTACGCCGAGCTCGCCGAGCGATTCGGAGCCGCGATCGCCGACGTGGTCGCCGAAGTAACCGACGACAAGGCCCTGCCCAAGGCCGAGCGCAAGCAATTGCAGATAGAACACGCTCCGCACGCCTCGCGCGCGGCGAAGCTCGTCAAGCTCGCCGACAAGATCGCCAACCTGCGCGACGTCGCCGACCATCCGCCCTCGCAGTGGCCCTTGGAGCGCCGCCGCGATTACTTCGACTGGGCGAAGCGCGTGGTCGACGGCCTGCGCGGCACGCACGCGCGGCTCGAAGCCGCGTTCGACGCGGCCTACGCGCGTCGGCCATAATCTTCCAAGGGAACATGATGCCGATTCCGAACCGTTCGTCCGCACGCCGCGGGGCTCGCCTCGCGCTCGCCGTCGGCCTCGCGGCCGTGGCCCTGGCGGCCGCCGCAAAGACACCGCCCGCGCGCGAGCTGCCCGCGCTCTATGCCGCACTCGAAAGATCCGACGCCGTCGTCGAAGGCGCGGCTTCCGCAAAGCGCGTGCTCTATGTCTTTTTCGATGCCAACTGCTGGTACTGCCATCTGACCTGGAAAGCGCTGCGCCCCTACGTCGGCGCGGGGCTGCAGGTGCGCTGGGTGCCGGTCGCCTACCAGAAGGACTCCTCCGTGACGAAAGCCGCGGCGATCATGCTGGCGAAAGACCGCGCCGCGGCGCTTCGCGAGAACGAGCTCGGCTACAAGCCCGAGTCCTACGACGGCGGGATCGCTCCGGCGAAGGCGACGAAGGCCATCGAGACGCAGCTCGAGGCGAACGGCAAGCTGATGGACCGTTTCGGCGTTTCCGGAACGCCGGGCTTGGTCTGGAAGGACGCAAAAGGCGGAGTGCGGGTGAGGATAGGCATGCCGCGCCTGTCGCAGCTACCCGCCATTACCGGTCTTCCCGCACAGAACAACGACGACCCGGAGCTTAAGGACTTCCGCTAGCGGATGTCGTTGTCGTGGCGCACGTGCCGCACCACCACGACGCGCGGGGGGCCGAACACCAGGGTGCTCGCCGCCCAGGAGACGAGCGCGTAGACGATCGCCCCGAAAAACGCGGACCAGAATCCCGCGACGCTGAAACCCTTCACGAAGGACGCGACGAACCAGAACAATAGCGCGTTGATCACGAAGACGAACAGACCCAGCGTGACCACGGTGACGGGGAGGGTGAGCAGCACGAGCAGCGGTCGGACCAGGGAGTTGACCAGCCCGAGCAACAGCGCTGCGATGAGCGCGGTGTAGAAGCTCTCCACCTGCACCGAGGGCACCAGGTAGGGGAGCGCCAGCAGCGCGAGCGCGTTGATCAGCCAGACGATGAGGAGGTTGCGCACCATGGAACGCAAGCATAGCAGGCCTGGATTAGAATCCGGGACTTTGCATGAAGTGAAACCCCAACCGCGAGGAGAATTGCATGCTGACGCTTTTCTACGGCCCCGGCGCCTGTTCGATGGCGTCCCACATCGTGCTCGAGGAGAGCGGTGAGAAATACGAGCCCCGGCGGATGAATCTTCCCGGCGGCGATCAAAGGACGCCCGAGTACCTGAAGATCAATCCGCTCGGCCGCGTTCCGGCGCTGCTGCTCGACGACGGCTCACCGCTCACCGAAAACACAGCGATCCTGCCCTTCCTCGGCAAGCGCTTCGGCCTGTGGCCCACCGATACGCTCAAGGAGGCGCGGGCGCTTTCCCTCATCGGATTCTTCGCTACCAGCGTGCATCCCGCGCACGGCCATATCGGCCGGCCTGAGCGCTACACCGACGACAAGGCGGCCTTCCCCGGCATCCAGGCCAAGGCGAAGCAGAGCTACCACGAATACCTCAAGCAGACCGACGCGATGCTCGCCGGGCGCGAGTGGCTGTCCGACGCCTACTCGGTGCTCGATCCCTACGCGCTAGTGTTCTACGCCTGGGGCATTCGGCGCGAGCTGCCGGTGGCGGAATTGAAGCACTACACCGCGTTCAAGGACCGCATGCTCAAGCGTCCGGCAGTGCAGCGGGTGATCGCCGACGAGGGCGTGAAACTGTAGATCGTCCGGACCGCTTGCGACTTCGGTCGCTAGGCCAGGGCCTTCGCCTGCGACTTGGGTTTCCTTCCGGGGGCGGCGGGCGGAATGTAGCCCGCGATACGGCAAAGCAGGCCTTCGCTCCTCTTGCCGTTGTTGAAGCGGATCGACTGGCAGGTCATGACCTCGCCTCGGGCGGACAGCGCGGACACGTGGCGTCGCACGGTTTCGAGCGAGATTCCCGTTGCGGAGGCGATCTCCGAATCGAGCTGCTCGCCGCGGTCTTTGAGGTATTTCAGGATTTCCTGCAAGCGAATACTCCTTGTCTAGACGCCCGGGAAACGCACCGGCACCCGAAGCGGGAGCGTTATGTTACGGGAAAGCCGCGCCTCACTCTATAACTTCTTTCACTCGAACACCTGACTCTTGCGCCAAGGCCTTGATCGGCAAGCGATCTGGGGACGAGCACCGACCGCGCCGCCGAAGTGGCGCGGTCGACTTCCGCCCGCAAGTCAGCGGCGGCCGATCAGGTAGCCGACGAGAAATCCGAGGCTCGCGCCGGTTCCGATGGCGGTCCACGCGTTCTCGTGGGCGTACTTATCGGCTGCCTGCGCGGCGGCGTGGGTGCGTTCGACCACGCGCTCGCCGGTCTCGGAAAGGCGCAGCTTCGCGTTACGGATCGACTCTTCCGCTTTTGCGCGTGCCGCGCTCGCTTTCTCGCCCGCCTGACCGGCGGTCGCCTTGATCAAGTCTTCCGCGTCTTCAACCACCAGCCGCAGATCCTGCACCAGCTTGTCCGTATTGGCTCGTTCCATTTGATTCTCCGTCATGTTCTCCGCAAAACCCGCGGGCGCCGTCTTCTGCCCTCGATGTTGGAAAGCTACACCCTGGAAGGCGCAGGGGTTTGCGCTAAGTCAAGGAATTGTGCCGGAGCCGTACGGCCTCGCCATCCGGCCCCGCGCGGCATCGCACCGCCGGCTTCCCAGGGCGCGCGCACCCACTCGCGATGTGGACAAGGCAGCTTGACGATGAGAAGTGCAGCGCTCAACGTCGCGGTCCAGGCGTTTCTGCGCGAATGGTCGGCAGTGAGTGAAAGGCGCAACCTGGCGGTGATGCTCGACCAGGCGGCCGTGCCCTGGCTTGCGGAAATGAACCGAGGCCTGAACGACGTGCTGGACGATGCGGCGTTTCGCGCGCGATTGCACCAGTCGCATCGGCAACTGCGGGTGCTGGCGCAGGAGATACTGGATCGCGGGGTGTCCGAGCACCCGGAGCTTGGGCACTCTGAAGAGGCGTATTCTCGCGTCGACTGCGGTGCCGACGCTGCAGGATTGGAAAGCGATGCTCCCCGCAGCGGCGTGACGGTCGCACCCCGCTTCGAGCCCCGGCTGCCTCTGATGCGCCCAGTGGAAATAGGATCGGCGCCGATACCGAAGTGATCCGGTTGGGCGCGGCCACGGTCGCCATCCGGCCGCACCCCGCGCAACAGGGCGGCTCGTATCCGCAGGTCCGCGCGCCTCCCGTATCGGCACCCCGATATCTTGCGGTCGCAGTCCAGCTTTCCCCCTCCCCCCGCACGGCTCCCTCAATGATGTATAGGATATGTAAATGGGTATGTCCAACATGCTATTGACGTGATGCTGTAAAACGTATAAGATATGTACAAGTTAACAATCGCACCAGGAAATCCCGGAACCTCGAAACCGAGCCATGGCCTTGAAGCAGTCAGGACAGAACAGCACGCAAGCGGACACCGAGCATTTCCCGATTCGCACGGTGTCCACCCTCACAGGGGTGAACTCGATCACGTTGCGCGCCTGGGAGCGGCGCTACGGTCTGGTTAAGCCGATGCGCACCGAAGGCGGCCACCGGCTGTATACGCGCGCCGACATCGACAGCATTCACCGCATCCTCGCGATGCTCGAGGCCGGGATCGCGATCGGGGGGGTGGGGCGCGCGCTCGAATCCAAGAGAGCCGAAGCACCGCAGGCGCGCGACGCGGGACCGTGGGCCGGCTTCCGCAGCCGCATGCTCGCCGCGATAGCGCAGTTCGACGAGAGCCGCCTCGAGGATGTCTATAACGAGATGCTGGCCCTGTACCCGAGCGAGCGTGTCACGCATGAAGTGCTGATGCCGCTGCTCGCTGAAGTGGGAACGCGGTGGCTCAGCACCCCGGGCGGGGTGGCCGAGGAGCATTTCTTCGGCGTGTACATGCGCAACAAACTGGGGGCACGCTTTCACCATCGCAACCGCGCGGTCTCCGGCTCGAAGCTGGTGGCGGCCTGCCTGCCCGGCGAGCAGCACGAGCTCGGCCTGTTGCTGTTCGCGCTCGCCGCGCACGAGGAAGGCTTTCAAGTGGTCTTGCTTGGGGCGGATCTGCCGCTCGCCGAAGTTGCGATTGCGGCTCACCGCTCGCGCGCGGACGCCATGGTGCTGTCCGGGTCGGTCGAGCCGAAGGCCGTGCTGCTCGAAAGCGAGCTGCCGCGGCTGGTGCGCGAGGCTGGCATACCGGTGTTCGTCGGCGGCCTTACCTCGGTGCGCAGGCGCGATGCGCTTGTGGCTGCCGGCGCCGAGCCGCTCGGCCTGGATATCGCTGCTGGGCTGCGCCACATCGGCGCCACGCTTTCGCGCAAGCCAGGCGCCACCCATCGCAAGAACTAGCGGAGCATCCGCATGAGCGTACCTAGACTCGCAGTCAACTGGATCGAACAGGGCCTCGTGCCCGACGGCGTGATCCGCGCCGGCATTCGGCGCCTCGCGCGCCAGCGTCTCGCCGAGATCCGTGCCGACGACGCGGAGGCGGCCGCCGATCGGCTGGAGGCTTTCGTAGCGGAAATGCAGCGCTCGCCGGTTGCGCTCGTCCCGGAGAAGGCGAACGAGCAGCATTACGAAGTTCCGGCCGCTTTCTTCGAATTGGCGCTCGGGAACCACCGCAAGTACAGCTCCTGCTACTGGCCGCAGGGCGTGACGCGCCTGGATGACGCCGAGAGCGCGGCGCTCGCGCTGACCTGCGAGCGCGCGGGGCTGGACGACGGCCAGCGCATCCTCGAGCTGGGCTGCGGCTGGGGATCACTCACGCTGTGGATGGCGGCGCACTATCCGAATGCGCACATCACGGCGGTCTCGAACTCCAATTCGCAGCGTGAACACATTCTCTCCGAGGCGGCGCGCCGCCAGCTCGGTAACGTCACGGTGCTGACCTGCGACATGAACCGCTTCGACTCCAGCGATCGCTTCGATCGCATCGTTTCGGTCGAGATGTTCGAGCACATGCGAAATTGGCGCGAGCTGCTCGCGCGGGTGCATCGTTGGCTCGAACCCGGCGGGCGGTTCTTCATGCACGTGTTCGTACATCGCTCGGTGCCCTACGCCTTCGATGTGCGCGACGCGAGCGACTGGATGAGCCGGCACTTCTTCTCCGGCGGCATGATGCCGAGCGACGATCTCGCGGCGCTCTTCCAGGAGCACCTGCGGCTCGCGCGACGCTGGCGCTGGGACGGTACCCACTACGAGAAAACCGCCAACGCCTGGCTGGTGAACCTCGATGCGCGCCGCGACGAAGCACTGACCATCCTCGCCGCCGTCTACGGCGCCGAGGCGGCCGAGCACTGGTTGCAGCGCTGGCGAATTTTCTTCATGGCCTGCGCAGAGCTCTTCGGCTACGACCGCGGCCAGCAGTGGTGGATCAGCCACTACCTGTTCGAGCGTCCGGCCGGCTGAACGCGGAAATCGACATGCCCGTCGCCCTCAACTTCATCGCTTTTCAGCTCGGCTGGTTCGCCTGCGTGTTGGGCGCCGCGCACGGCATGCCCTGGGCCGGAACCGGCCTCGCGCTCGCGATCGTCGCTTGGCACATCGGCCGGGCAGGCGAGCCCCGGGCTGAGCTCGTCCTTGTCCTCATCGCCGCCGGCATCGGCGCGCTGTGGGACAGCGGCCTCGCCGCGCTCGGGTGGATTCACTATTCGAGCGGCATGCTCCTCGAGGACGCCGCGCCGTACTGGATCGTTGCGCTGTGGATGCTGTTCGCGACCACGCTTAACCTGAGTCTTGGCTGGTTGAAGCGCAGCATGCCGCTTGCGGTGTTGTTCGGCGCAATCGGTGGCCCGCTCGCTTATTTCGGTGGCGCCAAGCTCGGCGCGCTGGTACTGATCGAGCCGGGACCGGCGCTTGCGGCGCTGGCGCTCGGCTGGGCGGTGCTGACGCCGCTTTTGCTCAAGGTTGCGCGCCGGTACGACGGCTTTCGTCTCCCAAAAGTGACCACCGTTGGCGCGGAGGGGAGCCATGCTTGATCTCCAAGCTGCTTTGCTCGCGCTCGCCGCAATGGCGCTGCTCGCCCTGTTCGCTTGGGGCTTGAGCGTCGTGAAGCGCGATGCCGGGATCGTCGATAGTTTCTGGTCACTGTTCTTCGTGCTCGGTGCTGCGGTGTATGCCGCCCGAGTCGATGCCGTCGATGTGCGCGGGACGCTGATACTCGCCATGGTCTCGATCTGGGCGCTGCGCCTCTCGGGCCACATTACCTGGCGCAACTGGGGCGAGCCCGAAGACCGGCGCTATAAGGCGATTCGTGCGCGCAACGAGCCAGGCTTCGCCTGGAAGAGCCTGTATCTCGTGTTCGCTTTGCAGGCCTTGCTCGCGTGGGTGATCTCGGCGCCCCTGTATGCGGGTATCGGCGGCGATGCGCCGTTCAATGCGCTCGACTACGCCGGCGGGGCGCTATGGGCGCTTGGCTTTGGCTTCGAGGCCGTCGCCGATGCGCAGCTCGCCCATTTCAAGTCCGATCCCGCCAGCCGCGGCAAGGTGCTCGACCGTGGGTTGTGGCGCTACACGCGGCATCCGAACTATTTCGGCGAAGCCGTGCTGTGGTGGGGCTGCTTCCTCGTCGCCGTCGCTGGCGGTGGTTGGTGGACAGTGTTCGCGCCGCTGCTCATGACCTTTTTTCTGCTGAAGGTCTCGGGCGTCGCGCTGCTCGAAAAGGACATCGGGGAGCGCCGTCCGGACTACCGTGACTATATCGCGCGCACCAACGCCTTCATCCCCGGGCTCCCGAGGAAGACCGCATGAGCCGCCTGCGATCCCTGCTGCTCGTAGCCTTACTCGCGCCCGGCCTCGCGCTGGCGAGCACCGAACGGGAATGGCGATTCCGCGTGCTGCTCGACGGCAGCGACGTCGGCAACCATACGTTCCGCGTCAGCGAAAACGGAGGCGAGCGGCGCGTCGAGAGCGATGCGCGCTTCACCGTGAAGTTCTTCTTCATCGACGCCTATACGTACGTCCACCGGGCGCGCGAGCGCTGGCAGGGCGATTGCCTTTCGG
>Ga0207423_1000156_pt1 | contig 9486 bp, 9 predicted proteins | sample Browns_ThreeSqA__FD_184848 | JGI IMG/M metagenome (GOLD analysis project Ga0207423, IMG submission 184848) | Wetland microbial communities from the San Francisco Bay, California, USA, that impact long-term carbon sequestration -... | ecosystem: Environmental > Aquatic > Marine > Wetlands ... | reverse complement strand
TGGTCAGGCTTCGGGCAACCAATCCCCGGTGGCCTGGGGGCACATGATCTTCGCGCTCCTCGACCTGGCTACCGGCGAGCTGGATGCGATCGCGGCCCACGCCGATGCGGCCGAGTCGCTCTTCACGCGCAACGGCGATGCGCTGGGCGCCGTCGCACTCGCCAACTTCGAGGTGCAGCGCGCGCGGGTGGTCGGGGACACCGCGCGGGCCCGCGCCGCCGCCGTGCGTTTCGCCGCCGGGGCCGACCGCTATGGCTGGCACTGGCCGGTCTTCGCTCAGCGGGAGCTGGCCTTCGTGGAGATGGACGCCGGCAACTGGGCCGCGGCGGCGCGACACCTGGACACCGCCCGCACGCGGGCCCGGACCCTGGGCGCGAGCGGGCTCGCGCTCTCCGTCGAACAGGACTTCGGCGTGCTGGCGCTTCGGGAAGGCAACGCGCCAGCGGCGCGAACGATCCTGTCCCGCGTGGTTCGCCAGATCCCCGCCGACGAGGCCTCCTTCCGGCACTACACTCTCACCCAGCTGGCGCTGGCCCAGCTCCGGTTGGGCGAGGTTGACCGGGCCGCAGCCACGGCGCGGGGCGCCGCCGACGAGCTGGATCGCTGGCGTGAAGGCCTGGACGACCGGCGGCTTCGACAGACAACCTTCGACCTCCGGCGGTTCGAGGACCCCTCTTTCGCCGTGGCTGACGTGGTGACCGGGCTGGTCGCCGCGGGCCGCACCGAGTTGGCGTTCGAGCTGGCGGAACGGCGCCGAGCGAGGAACCTGCTTGACCGGATCGTGTTGGCTGAGGGACTGGCCCGCGAGCCGGGCCCCGCTCCCCGGTCGTCCGCCACCGTGCTCGGCGCCGGCGAGATCGCGGCGAAGCTTCCGGACGACCACACCGTGATCGTCGAGTTCGTGCGGGGAAGCCGCTCCGCGCCGACCACCGTGTTCCTGCTGACCCGGGCCGGCCTCCAGGCGGCCGTCCTCCCGCCCTCTGTGGAGCTGAGGCGCCGGGTCCAGCGTCTCGTCGGCCTGCTCGAGGCCGGCGCCGGCGCCGATTCCCTCGCGCAATCGCTGGGCGAGGAGTTGGTCGCCCCGCTCCTTCCGATGATGTCCGCGAAGACCGATCGGCTGGTGATCGTGGCGGACCTGGATCTCCATGGTCTGCCTTTCGAGGCGCTGCCAGTTGGCGGGCGACCACTCGTCGAACGCTTCAGCATCAGTTACGCCCCATCGGCCTCGGTGCTGGCCCGGTTGTGGGGTCGCCAGCGAGGCCCGGCCCCGGCCACCCTGCTGGCCTTCGGAGACCCGCGGTTTGAGGCCGAGGCGGAGGCCGGGTCGGCGGCCCAAGTATTCCGCGCGGCGTTCGATCGGAATGGCGGACTCCCGCGGCTCCGGGCCTCGGCCCGGGAGGTGCGCGCGGTCGCCCGCTATGCGGACCAGGCCGACGTACGCCTCCGCGAGCAGGCGAGCGAAGCGGGCCTCAAGCGGGCGCCACTCCGGGACTATCGCGTGATCCACCTCGCCACTCACGCGCTGGTAGACGAGCGCTCCCCGGCCCGCACCGCCCTGGCCCTGGCGCCGGGTCAGGGGGAGGATGGGTTCGTGAGCCCATCCGAGATTTCGAAACTCGGACTCGATGCCGACCTCCTGGTGCTTTCCGGGTGCCGCACGGCGCGGGGGGAAGTGGCCGGTGGGGAAGGAGTCGGCGGATTGGCGACGCCGGCGATCGAGGCCGGGGCCCGGGCCGTGCTCGCTTCCGGCTGGCTGGTGGGAGATGAGCAGTCGGCGCGATTCATGGAGCGCTTCTACTTGCACCTGTCGTTGGGACAGACCCTGGGTGAGGCTCTGCGGGAGACCAAGCTCGAACTGATGCGGGCGGGGATTCCGCCCGCGGTCTGGGCCAGCTTCACGCTCCTGGGCGATCCACTGGCGCGGATAGCGCTACATGTGCCGGCGCGGGAGTTCCCCTGGGCGGCGATCCTGTCAGCGTTGGGCCTGCTGGCGCTCGGCGCCTACGGGGTAACCAGGATGAGGCGACGTGGCGGCGAGGCCACTTCGCCGCCCTCGGGAAGCAGCGCGACCACGACCCAGCGGTAGGTGGCCTGGGTTCCGCTCGCACCGCTCGGTGTGTAGCTGGCAGTGGTATCGGAGGTCTGGATCGACGTGACCACGCTCCCGGCATCGGTGAGCACCTCGAGCCGATAGCCGCGGGCACCAGGTACCGATCGCCACAGGAAGGGGACCCCGCCCGTCACGCGGGCATCCGGAGCGGGGAGCAGCTGGAGGGGCGCGCCCTCGACTGAAGGGGCGCGGGTCGGCTCCCCCGCGCGGTTCCGCAGCGTGAGCACGCCGGCCACGGCCAGCAGTACCGAAGCGGCGAGGGCCAGGGACCCCACCCGCCGCCACCGCGATCGCGCCTCGGCCGACCGCTCGGCCTGATCGATCGCCCGCAGCAGCTCGAACTCTCGCTCTGCGTTCTTGCTGGCGAACACCCGATCGAGGGTCCGCAGCCGCTCCGCTTCGGCCCCCTCGCGGGTGACCAGTCGCTGCAGCTCTTCCGGCGACGGCGCGCCGCCGTCGGATGCACCGGGGCGGCGCGCCTGATACGCCTTGCGCAGCTCTTCGTCGCTCATCGGATCCCTTCCGCCCCGACCCCGTGCGAGGCGAGCGCCGCCCGGAGGTCGGCCAGCCCCCGGTACACCAGGTTGCGCGCCTTGGCCTCGGTCCAGCCCAGGGCCGCGCCAATCTCCCCCGTACCGTAGCCGGCGAGATACATCCGCACTACCCCGCGCCGGTTTTCCGCCAGATCGCCCAGGGACCGTTCGATCAGGTCGCCGAGCTCGCTGGCCGCGAGCCGATCCGGGCCTTGTAACTCGTGAGCCTCGAGACCGCCGATCGTCTCAATCGGGTCGGTGGTGCCAGCACGCCGGGCCCGGCGGCGGCGGATGAAGTCGAGCGCCACCGACTCCGCGGTTCGGTACACGTAAGACGCCGGCAAGCCCTCGATTCTCTCGCTCTCCCCGACGGCTTTCCACACCCGGATCCGCACCTCCTGGAAGACCTCGTCGACGTCGGCGGGATCCAGCCGGTGCGCCTGCCCGACCAGCCGCACCTTGTCCGCGCAGCGGGCGATGAGTGCGTCGAGCGCGGCGGAGGCCTCGTCGGCGGGCGACATGGGGCAAATGTACCGGCGGGAGGAGGGCCCGCCAGACAGTGCGAGTGAGAGGAACCCGGGGTGGGCTGCGTTGGGGAAGTAGATCCCGTTTGCCCTTCGCGGCCAGGCTCGGGATCGGTCAGGCCGCGCACTGAGACGACCCTGGGAGGATTCTCATGCCTTCGCTGCCTCCAATCCGGGCGCTGCTGCGCCTGGTCGCACTCTCGGCCTTCGCGCTCCTGGCCAAGGGTTGCGCCACCGACCCCTTTTGCGATCCGGAGTTCGACCCGGAGGGTTGTCCGTCATTCCAGCAAATTGGTGTTCATGTCACCGGGACTGGCGCAGGTAGCGGGGTGGTCCAGGCCGAAGACATCAATACGGTCCAAATTGATTGCGCGATCCACGCCGGCGTGAATCAGGGTACGGTATGCGACCACACCTTTTCCGACGCAGGGGGAGGAGGCTCCTTCCGCCTTGTTGCTACCGCCGACCCGGGGAGCGTGTTTGTGGGCTGGGGACCGGCGAGCTGCAGCCAGGTGACCGGAAACATCTGCATCCTCGACTTCAGCGCATCAGACGGCAACATCGTCTTCAGTGTCGTGGCGCAATTTGGCCTCGCCTCGAATGCCGACCTGCTCACGCTGTACAACGGCACTGCGGGCAACGCCAACCTGGTAGTGGGCGGCGAAACCCCGTCGGCCTCCAACAGCCTTGGCCCGTCGCAAACCCGGGACGTCGCGATCCCGACCGCGATTGGCACGATCGTGTCGGTGGCCGCCTACGTCGGCGGCACCCAGGTCGCGTCTACCGCTTGCACCGTCACTGCCGCGGCGTGGCAGGGTGCCAGTAACCCCCTGGTGGCCCTGTTTACGGAGGGGAGCTACATCCTGACCTGCTCCAACTTCTGACGGCTGTATCACTGCAAAACACGCCGAGGGCTCCCATCGCTGGGGCCAATCTGAACGGCCTGCGCGTTGCCGGGCCCTCGGCCTTTCCACTTCGCCTCGCCTCTCGAGCCCCGCACGTTCTCCACCAACTCTTACTCTCCATTTCAGCCTCCGTTCACCTGCCTCGCACGTTCGTGGAGTTGGTAAGAATCGTGCAGGCAGGTATGAGACTCGCCAAAGCGCCAAGTACTCGCCAGGGAAGGGCGGTACCAACCATCCTGCTCGCCCTGAGCTTCCTGGCTTTGCTGCTCCCTATCGCCACGAACCGACTGGGCGTCGTACGATGGGAGTGGTTTATCGGCACCCCCGCCACTCTCGTCTCCGTGCTCGGTCTCGTGGGCGTGTATGGCTTCGGCGTTCGGCCAACGCTGGTGCGCTGGGGCGCCACCGATGAGGAGGTCCAACGCCCGTATCCCGGCGCCGAGATCATTGCGGGTGGCACCAGGGGGACGACGATGGCGATCACCATCAACGCCCAGCCGTCCGCAGTGTGGCCGTGGCTGGCACAGATGGGGGTCGACCGCGCCATCTGGTACACCTGGGACTACTGGCGGCCCTGGGGCCGCCGCAGTGCTGAGCGGATCCACCCCGAATGGCAGGAGATCCAGATCGGGCACCGCATGCCCTCCGTCCCTGATGGCAGCGTCTGGTGGGAGGTCGCCGCCCTCGAGCCGGAGCGCTTCCTCGGCCTCCGGATGTCGGTCGACCTGCGCGGACGGCGGTTCGACCCCGGGACGCCGCCGCGCTTCTACAGCGATTCGCTCTGGGCCTTCCTGTTGGAGGAGCTGCCGGGCGGCCGCACCCGACTGGTGGTCAGCGGCTACTGGGCGTTCCGGCCCAGGTGGCTCCAGGGCATCGTCGGCTTTCTCCTGGTGGAGCCGTCCACTTGGATCATGCAAACCCGCCAGTTCACCGGGCTCAAGCGGCGCGCCGAGCGGGAGGCCCAGAGGATCGGTGCGCTTGCCGGTTCAGGGGCTGGACGATAATCCGAAGTCTGGCGCAGGTTCATCCGCAGATTACGCAGAGGTTCTTATCCGCAGATTACGCAGATTAACGCAGAATGTTTGTTGGTTGGTTTGCTGAGAGCACTAGCCGGCGGTAGGCCAGGCTCGGAGATCCGAAATTCAGGAGTAGCCCTCGGGAGAAACCGCTGGCTTTGAGGTAATTGATGAGTTGAGCCTCGTCTGATCCAACGAGGACCCTTTGCGCCTTCAGCTCAACGATCACCTCGCCGTAGACTACGAGGTCAGCGCGGAAGCTTGCACTGAGGAGCCGCCCTTTATAGTGCACTGGCAGCGGGACCTCAAACTGAAACGGCATCTCGCGCGCAGACAACTCGGAACGAAGCGCCTCACCGTAGACTGATTCAAGAAATCCGTGACCGAGGTGCCGATGGACTTCCATGGCGACCCCGATGATTGCATAGGTCTGGCGATCGCGCTCCGGGGTGTCGGCCATCCTGTAGCATACATCTCTACCTTGAAGGCGCCGGTATCAAGAGACCGCAACCCCCTACACAAATCTGCGTAAATCTGCGTAATCTGCGGATGAATGCGGTGATCTGCGAAATCTGTGGATTCAATCTGTGGATTCGGACTTGAGCTCCTGCAGGTACCGCCGGGTGCTCTCCCCCTCCGGCGTCCCCCGATACTGATCGGCAAATCGCCCCAACTCCACGAGTAACCGGTCGCGTCGGCCGGTCTCACGGTAGAGCTCGATCAAGGCGTTCAAGGCCCGCCGTTGCGCCGCCGGTGACGTCGTATCGCTTCGAATCGCGAGATAGATCCGCTCCGCCGCCTGCGGATCGCCTCGATGCTTCCAGTGGATCCAGGCCAGGTTGAGCCGGGCGTTCACGTCCTCGGGATGCTCCCGCAGCAATTCCGCGTAACTCTCTACCGCCTCCGTGTAGAACCCTCTGGCCACCAGGGATTCCTGGGCCGAGTAGCCGGGGGTCGGGGCCAGGTCGCCGGTGGCGTACACCATCTTGGCAAAGCCCCGCGCCGCCGCTCCACTACTCCTGAGGACCATCTCCGCCAGCAGGTAGTTGAGTCCCGCATTGAAGCCGAGGATCCCGATCCACGCCAGCAACCCACGCGGGCGGATGAACGCCAGCTCCGCCGCGAGCAGGAGGATCCAGAGCGGGATCCCGATCAGGACCCGCGCCTTGAGTGTCAGCCCGGCATCGCCGGCATCAGAGTTCTTCATGGCCCGCAGATTTCGCAGATTAGCGCAAATTCATCAGCAGATTGACGCAGCTTAGTTACCAACAACATTCAACCTCCCAAGCCCGGTCGAGTCACCCCAAGTTATTCATGGGACCAATCTTTGAAAGTCTGCGTAGTCTGTGGATCAGAACTGCACACCAGAGAGACACGGAGGCACTGAGAACAACTGAGAAAGGCCGGTGATACACCCCGCCCCGCGTGAGTGGGGTGGAAGGGTAACCCTGAGAGATCCTCCGTGAACCTCCGTAACCTCCGTGTCTCCGTGGTGAAAATGGGGTGGCAGGGTGGGGCCCCACAGCCGATTGTGGCGTTATGGTCATTTGGCGGATAAGCTGGTGCCGGTACCGATTCCTCTCCACCGAACGGAGGATTGTCATGAAGACCTTCAAGATCTCGGCCCCGCTACTGGTGGGGGTGCTCACCTTCGCGGTGGCCCTGCTCTGCGGCACCGGCACCGCCCGCGCGCAGGACCCGGTCAAGGTCGCGCCCAAGAATTTCAGGGTGTTGTTGGAGAACGATCAGGTCCGGGTGCTCGACTTCACCGCCAGCGCGGGCGAGAAGATCCCCACCCACTCACATCCGGCCTACATCAGCTACAGCATCTCCGGGGCGGGGAAGACCAAGTTCACCTATCCCGGCGGGAAGACCACCGAGCCGGCCGCCAAGACCGGTCAGGCGAGATGGCACGAGGCGGAGACCCACGCGAGCGAATACCAGGGGACCGGAAGCACGCACGTTCTGCTGATCGAACTCAAGGGCCCGGTGAAAGCGCATCAGGCCGGTTGCGCGGCCGGCGAGCATCGCGAAGGCTGCCCGGGTGACGAGCATCACAAGGACAACAAGTAGTTCGAATTCATGATCGAACCGGCGGTCGGAGGATTCCCGGCCGCCGCCTGACCCCATTTCCCACGTCACTTCGCAGCCTGGTCCGGGTCCCGCTGCTGGCTCCTTCCTGTCGCGCCCGCAGCGGTTCTCTCACGCTTCCCTCACAGTCCCTTCACCACGATCGGACTATTGAGCAGCGTGATCCCCGCCGGGAGGGGATATGGTGAGGGTACTGTTCGTCGGTTCGCTGTTCGTGCTGTGCGCTTCCTGTCTGGGGATGGCGCAGGGCCGCCCGGCTCACTACCACGCCGGACATGTGAGCTACCGGCAGATGGAGACGGAGGTGACCCTCGACCTCGGGCCGGGGAGTACCTTCGACGTCGATTCCACCCGCGGCCGTCGTGGCGCCACCCTGAGCTTTACGCCGGGCGGCAAACAAGACGGGGCGCCGACGTTCTTCCTGCAGTTCTGGATGAGCGGGAGCAATCCCTCCATCGCGGCGCTCGAGGTGCGAGGCGGCCAGGGCGGCAATGCCTACTACGACGGGGCCGCGAGCCGCTGCACGCTCAAGGTGACCCGGTTGGATGCCCACCAGGTAGAAGGCTCCGGGGCATGTGGGGGGAAGTTCGAAGGAGGGGGCATGCCGATCGCCACCTTCTCGTTCGTAGCAACGGAGTAGCCGTGGCGCAGCCGACTGCGCCGCGCCACGGCCACGGTACCTCCCCTTCTGGTCGCTAGAAGGCCATCCAGAGGAACAGGAACAGCGTGTTGTTGCTGGACGCGTTCCGTCCGTTCCCGTCGTAGTTGGTTCCGCCTCCATTGAACTTGCTGTAACCGGTGTACTGCAGGCCCACCCGGGTGTTCTCCCAGGGATTGAAGTCCACCTCGCCGAGGAAGCCCGTGGTCTTGGGGCTGCCGTTGGCGCTGCCGTCCACCGGATTGGCGGGATAGAGCACGGCGTCGGTGGAACCGGTGGTCTGGAAATAGCCCCCGGTCACGCCCAGCAACTGCGTGGGATAGTAGGTGGCGTTGAGACGGAACGTGGTGAGGTTGTTGTCGACGTTGGCGGCACCTCCCGATGCCACCGCCGCATCGAGGGTCTGGCTCTCGTGCATCCAGGTGCCTCGCGCCACCAGGTTGCCGTTGCCGGCCTTGGTCTCGAATTGAGCATCGACTGCGGCGTCGGTGAAACGGTTGGTAGGACCGGACAAGGCGTCCGGAAAGAGACTCGCGTGCATGCCGTAGGTGCCCAGCATCAGATACTGGTGTTCCCAGGTCTTCTGTAGAGCAAGCCGCCAATAGGGGGCCACCCCGCTGATCGCTCCGCTCCCGATGGTCGGGGCCGCCTGTCCCTGAAGGGCCGACCGGTAGACCGAGAACTCGCCGTAGACCAACCCGCCGAGCATCGTGTAGGCGCCCAGACCGAGGACGTTCTGGCCAAACGCGCCATCGATGACGGTCGCCGCGGTCGGGCCCGGCGCGGCATCAGATCCGATGATGGGGAATCCCCAGGCGGGCGTGGTGTTCCACAGGTCTTGCACGGTGGGGTTGTTGTTCAGGGTCAGGCCGTAGACCACCTCGGTGCTCCCCGTGGTGTGATTGGCATACCGGAAATCGAGATTGTCGATGCCGAAGGATCCGTCCGCGCCGGCATACGTGAACTGCGAGAACAACCCGACCTTCGAGGTGATCTGCCCGGCCAGAAACACGCTCAGCTCCTGCGGCAGTGCGGTCGCGTCGTTCTGGGTACCGGGGAGCGTGTCCTTCAGATGAGTGAGTCCGGCGGTCACCATTCCGGAGAGGAGGGAGAAGGGGCTCAGGTTGAGCTTGCCACCGTTGGTGCTGTCCTTCTCGGTGATCACCGGCCTGGTCGTCAGCGTATAGCCGTTGAGCTTGAACTTGCGACCGTAGGGGGTGAGCGCCAGGAACTGATAGTGGCACGCGCTGCAGGCCAGGCCCGTTTGTCTCGCGTAGCTCGGGACCTTCTTGCCAGCGGCGGCAGCACCCGCTGCGCCTCCTGCCAGCGAGCGTCCGCGCATGTAGGCGCGGGCCAGGTCGCTCAGTGAATCCGCTCGCACCGGGATCGCAGTTCCGGCCAGCAGAAGAGCCGGAATGAGCCAACTTCTCAGACGAATCATCAGGGGACCCTCGTGAGATGTGATGCCGGCAATTCCTAGGGGAAAGGCCGTGATTCTGCCCTGAAAGGGAGATGAAGAAAAGTTTGTGGCATCCTTCAGGGAGGGAGGTAAACTCGCGAGCGGCTTCTCCCCGCGAGCCGGGAGGCTTACTCTTGTAGCTCTTGTGGCGGGAACCTGTTACCGCGAGGCGTCGACCAGATGAAGCCGT
>Ga0207423_1000153_pt1 | contig 9543 bp, 6 predicted proteins | sample Browns_ThreeSqA__FD_184848 | JGI IMG/M metagenome (GOLD analysis project Ga0207423, IMG submission 184848) | Wetland microbial communities from the San Francisco Bay, California, USA, that impact long-term carbon sequestration -... | ecosystem: Environmental > Aquatic > Marine > Wetlands ... | reverse complement strand
TCCAAGGAAAGGCCTTTCTGTTGTTGCCGTCGGAGACGGTGAGCTCGCCGGCGATGCGCTCGTCCTTCAGCGTGCCGACGAAGTAGTGGTGCCAGGCGTGCCCGTCGATGAGCCCGGTCACCACGATCTTGATCTCCTCGCCGCGCAGCCGGGAGTTGCGCACCAGGAGCTCGCGCCCCTGGGCCGAGGTGTCGATGTCGAGCACCTGGTACTTCTGCCTGATGCGGAAATTCCAGCGCTCGCCGTGACCCGGGAATTGGCTGGTCCACGTGCCGGCCGCGTTCGCCGGCACGATCCAGAGCTCCACCGTCGAGACCCCGCCCACGCCGACCGGCTTCTCCGGCGCGCGCATCTCGAGCTTCTCGTCGGAGGGCCAGTCGCCGATGCCGCCGTCGTGGGACACGATGCGCGTGCCGGGCTTGAGCTTGAGCAGCCGCGGCAGCAGCTTCTCGTTGAAGTTCGGCAGCAGGTAGAACGCCACCACCGTGGCGCTCGTGAGGTCGGCCTCGAAGAGATCCATCACGCGGAACTGCGCCTTGTCCGCCACCCCGGCCCTGGCCGCGTTTTCGGTGGCGAGCTTCACCAGGCTGCCGTCGAGATCGACGCCCAGGCCCGTGGCGCCGCGCTTCGCCGCCTCGATCACGATGCGCCCGTCGCCCGAGCCGAGGTCGACCACGTGGTCGCCGCGCTTCACCTCCGCCATGCGCAGCATCCGCTCGACGATCTCCATCGGCGTTTGCACGTAGGGCACCGTGCCGTCGTCCCAGCCCCAGGTCTGCCTCTGCGCGTGCGCCGGAAGCGCGGCCGCCAGCAAAAACATGAATCTGAGAAAAATCAAGCGAAAAGCCTCAAGCGGTAAAATGCGGCAGAACCCACGCCCCGGTAGCTCAGTGGATAGAGCAGCCCCCTCCTAAGGGGCAGGTCGCACGTTCGATTCGTGTCTGGGGCGCCAAGTATAGCCGCTAGAAATCGGCATCCCCGTCCGCGCTCTGCGCCAGGCGCTTCTGGTGGCGGCGGTGCTGCCACAGCGCGAACACCACCGACGCGACCGACGCCGCGATCAGCACCCCGGAAATCGGCCGCGTGAGGAACAGCCACGGGTTGGCGTCGGTCATGATGGCGCGCACCAAATTGATCTCGATCTGGTCGCCGAGGATCACGCCGAGGATGAAGGGCGCCAGCGGAAAGCCGAACTTGACCATGGCGTAGCCGAGCACGCCGAAACTGAGCAAGACGTAGACGTTGCTCATGGTGTTGTTCAGGGCGTAGGCGCCGACCACGCACAACACCAGCACCACGGGAAACAGCACCGCCTTGGGCACGGTGGTGACACGCAGCATCCAGCGCGAGCCGACCCACATGATGGCGACCATGATCGGGTGCGCGAGCAGGTAGGCGGCGAACATGCCGTAGGCGAGCGTCGTGTTCTGCGAGATGAACAGCGGCCCGGACTGGATGCCGTGGATGGTGAGCGCGCCCAGCATCACCGCGGTGACGGCGTCGCCCGGGATGCCGAAGGCCATGATGGTGACGAGCGAGCCGCCGACGTTGGCGTTGTTCGAGGATTCCGAGGCGATGATGCCCTCGGGCGTCCCCTTGCCGAAGCGCTCCGGATGCCGGGAGAATTTCTTCGCCTGGTCGTAGGCCAGCATGTTGGCCGCGCTGCCGCCGATCGCCGGCAGCACGCCGATCACCACGCCGACGAGCGAGGACCACAGCAGGAGAAACGGGCGGGAGAGGATTTCCCAGATCACCCGGACGTGCGATACCGCGAGGCTGAGCGAGCGGTCCACCGCATCGCCGAACCTGGCGGCCCCGCCCATGCGCTCGACGTCCGTCATGATCTGCGCGAAGGCGAACACGCCGATCAGCACCGGCAGGAAATCGATGCCGCCTTCCAGCATCGGGATGCCGAGCGTCAGCCGCGTATGGCCCATCACCGGGTCGTTGCCGAGCACGGTCACGATCAGGCCGAGGGCCCCGGACAGCAGGCCCTTGGCGAGCGAGGATTCGACCAGTCCGGCCACCATCGACAGCGCGAACACGAACAGCGCGAAGAATTCCCAGGGCCCGAACTCGAGCGCGAACCTGGCCAGCGGCACGGTGGCGCCGATCAGGAAGATCGCCCCGAGGAGCCCGCCGATGCACGACGCCCAGGTGCCCAGCCAGAGAGCGCGGCCCGGCTGGCCGTTGCGCGCCATGGGAAAGCCGTCGAATGTCGTCGCGATCGCCGAGGGCGTCCCCGGGATCCCGATGAGGCACGCGGTGACGAGCCCGCCGGCGCAGCCACCGACGTAGACGCCGGTCATGGTCGCCAGCCCCTGGAGCGGATCGAGGCCGAACGTGAACGGCAGGACGAGGATGATGGTCATCGTGATCGTGACGCCGGGAAGCGCGCCGCCGACCACGCCCGCGGCTGTGCCGATCACCAGCGGCAGCAGGTATTTAAGCTGAACCAGGTTGACGATCGCGTCCCAGAGGAGCCCGTACACGGTTCAGAACCCCGTCCAGCTGCCGCGCGGCAGCAGCACCGCAAGGTAGTCCTCGAAAGTGAAGTACGTCGCGAGCGTCGTCGCGGCCGCGAGCACCGGTCCGCGCAGCCACAGCGCAACCCCGCGCGGTGGCTCGAGCAGGAAGCAGCAGCAGAGCACGAACAGAAAGGTGGCGACGCGATAGCCGAGCAGCGGCAGCAGCAGAACGTAGATGCCGAAGACCGCGAAGGTCAGCGCAACGAGCAGGTAGTTGAGCCGCTCGGCCGGCGCCGCCGACCCTGCGCGCGGGCGCGCGCGTTGGCGTAGCAGGTCGGCGACGAACAGCGCAAAGCCGAGCACCGCGGTCGCGCCGAGCACCAGCCGGGGATAGAACCCCGGCCCGATCGGCACCAGCGGGTTCTTCTCCAGCCCGAGAGTAAGCCAGAACAGCACGAGGCTCGCCGCGCAGGCGAAGAGCCCCGTGACGCCTTCGCGCCCGATCATCGCGGACCGCGCGGCTCGGGACCCGGCCTCAGCGCTTCAGCATGCCGAGCTCTTTGGCGAGGTCCTTATTGAGCGCGTCGTTCGTCTCGAGGAAAGCGGTGTAGCCCTTGGCGTCGAGATAGCGCACCACGGTGCCGTGCTTCTTCATCTGCTCGGCGAAGGCGGGGTTGGTCGCCGCGCCGCCGCAGGCCGCGCCGAGCTTGGCCATCACATCCGCCGGAGTGCCCTTCGGCGCGACCAGGCCGCGGTTGACCGCGTACTCGACCTCGATGCCGAGCTCCTTGAGCGTCGGCACGTTCTGCACCTCGCTCATGCGCTTTTCGGTGGCCACCGCAAGGAATTTCATCTGCCCGGCGTCGGCCTTGCCTTTTTGCGTCAGGTTGGACTCCGCGAGATCGATGTGCCCCCCGAGCAGGGCGTTCATGCGCGGCGCCGTGCCCTCATAGGACACGTACTTGAACTTGATGCCGGCGGCTTTTTCGACCATCGCCGGGAAGAAGTGGCTGGTCGAGCCGAGCGTCGCGCCGACCGTAATGGTGCCGGGCTTCGCTTTGGCGTCCGCAAGCAGCGCTTGCATGTCCTTCCACGGCGTCTTCGGGCTCGCGGTGAGGATCGAGGGCGTCGCACTCACCAGGCAGATCGGCTGGAAGTCGGTCCAGTTCACGTCCGCCACGCCGGTGTAGTAGGTCGAATGGATCGAGTCGTGCATCGCGAAGATGGTGTAGCCGTCCGGCGGCGAGTCCTTGGCCTCCTTCGCGCCCTTGGTGCCCGAGGCGCCGCCGACGTTGGCGACGACCACGGTCCCGCCGAGGCGCTGCTGGAAATCCTGCTGGAAGGTGCGGTAGATGACGTCGGTGTCGCCGCCCGCCGCCCAGGGCACGATCAGCTTGACCGGGCGCTCGGGATAGGCAGCCTGTAGCGGCGCCGCGGCGAGCATCGCCGCGAGGATCGCAAGGGACTTCTTCATTTCGGTTCTCCTGGGTCGTTGCGCGGTCCGGGCTGGCGCAGCGCCGGCCGGCGGCAGCGCGATGGTACTCCGGTCCCCGCCTGCCGCGGGAGCTTCGCCTCACCGGGCACGCAGCGCCGCCAGCGCCTGCGCTCTCTCAGCCGGCGCCGGCGCGAGCGACCAGCGGCACATTGCGCCGCCGCAGGAGCCAGTAGGCGACGAACAGGCCGACCGGAATACAGGCGAGCGCGGCGACGCGCTCACTCGGATGGAATATGACCACCAGCGCGAGTGCGGCCAGGACCAGCCGCAGGGGTATGTCGATTGCGCGGCGCTCCGCGAATCGCGCCTGGATGCTGAAGCTGGTGGCGATCGTCGCGACCATCAGGAGCAGCATCGCTCCGACCTGCGCGAACCCGGGCTCCATGACGAGTTCCGGGCGGGTAAAAACGCCCCCCATCAGGATGAACAAGGAGACGCAGATCGTGATCCCGCGGAACAACGTCTGCAGGAAGGGTGCGTCCGCGATCTTGGCGGTCACCGCAGCGACGACCGATGTGGGTGGCGTGAGTTCGCCCCAGACCGCGAGGAAGAAGGCGAAGAAGTGCACCACCCACTGATCGACGCCGACACGGATCATTGCGGGCGCGATCACGAGGGCGGTGATGATGTAGGTCGGCGCCGGCGGCAACCCGGTTCCGAGCAGCGCGCCGAAGAAGAAGGCGACGACGACCAGCAGGACGAGGTTGACCCCGGCGGCGGCGACGAGAATGGCACCGATCTTCGTCGGCACGCCGGTAACGACCAGAGCACCCGTCATGATGGACAGGGTCGCGAGCAGCAGCGCCAGGTCCGCGGTCATGCTGGCAAACGAGTCCAGCAGGCGGCCCAGCGGAGCGATCAGCGACCGCAGGATTCGCTCCTTCGCCCACGCAGCGCGCAGGACGTGCACGGCGACGAGCGCCCCGGCCACCGCGAGAAAAACGTACAGTGCCGCAAACATCGGCGGCAGGTGAAGCACCGCCATCAGGCCGATCAAGCCACCGACGACGGCGACGAAAGCCCCGACGTTCGTCCAATCGGACCAGCGCATGGTTTCGGGTGTGACGACGTCGAGACGTGTCCGGTAGCGCGTGGAAAGCAGATAGACGGAAACGGCGACGCCGACGAAGTAGACGAGTGCCGGGGCGTAGCCGCGCGCGACGACATCGAAGTAGCTGCGTCCGAGAAACTCCGCCATCAGGAAGGCCGAAATCCCCATGATCGGCGGCATCAGCTGACCGCCCAGCGAGGACGCGGTTTCGATCGCGGCCGCCACGACCCGCGGCATGCCGGCGCCGATCATGGCGGGAATGGTGGCCGAGCCGGTCGTGATGGCGTTCGCCGCGCTGCTGCCGCTCACCGCGGCGACGCCCATCGAGCCGAGCACCGCGGACTGCGGCAGCGCATGCGGCGAGCGTACCGCGATCTGCGTGGAGCCCCTGAGAATGGAGTCTACGCAGCCGAACGCGCGCAGCGTCGAGAGCACGAGAATGAACGAGCCGATCACGGTCAGAGCCAGCTGCGGCAGGTTGGAGAAGACGCCGGTGGAGGTCTCTACGCTCATCGCGGTGACGATGCGCTCCCAGGTGAGGCCCGGGTGGTTGAACATGCCGGGCACCACCCAACCATAGACTGCATAGAGAATCAGGATGACGTTTAGGATGAACAAAGACAGGTAGCGCTTGCGCGCATATTCCATGATGAGCACTGTCATCAGCGCGCCCATCGTGAGGTCGGTCGCGTTCCAGATCCCGGCGCGCACCGTGCCGATGTCTTCGTATTCGACGAACATGTAGACCGCGACGACGATCGATATGCCGATGTAAATCGCTCCGATGATGGTGTTGGCAAGCGGCGGCAGTCGCGGATAGAGCGCGTTCTTGCGCAGTGCCTCGAGCGTATAGAGCACGAACGTGACGGGGACCAGCACGAAAGCGAGCAGGACCGGCCCGCCCTCGCTGGTCCAGTAATAGGTGAACAGGTAGACGAAGAAAAAAGCGGCCGTCAGGTAATAGAGCCAGTCGAGCGCACGGCGCGGGCTGGAAGGCGCGGCGGTGTCAGCCATGTGCGGAGCGGGATCCGGGCGGGAAACAGAAAACGTGCGCGGCCGAGTGTCCGCGCACGCTCTTGACTTCGATCGACGGCTTGTCGGCTACTGCTTCGCGACCTTGGCGTCCCACTTCGCATCCCAGACACCCTTCTCGCGCATGTATTTCGCGAGGCCCGGATGGATCGGCACGAAGTCGGCCGCGGCCGTGACGCCGAGACGCTGGAAGCCCGGCATGTCCTTGGCGATCTGCGAAAAGCCCTTGTCGGCCTCGGCCAGCGCGGCGCGGTTCTTCTCGATCACCATCAGCATCTGGTAGACATCCTCTGCGGGCACTTCGAGCCCGACGTGGAAGCCGTAGTAGAACGGCAGCAGGATCGCCTTGTCCGCATGAATGTCGCGCTTGAAGACGTCGGGCTTCTGCTCGAAGACTGCAAAGCCGGCCTTCTTCAGGGCGGCGACTTCGTCGGGACTGGGGTTTAGCGCAGCCCAGTCGGTCGCCAACGAAGCTTCCGTGATCCAGGGCGGCACGGCGGCCTCGCCGTTGCTGTAGAGGCAGAAACCGTCGATCGAGCCGCGCTCGAGTGCTGACCCGGCAGCGGACAAGTCGACCTGGCGGTACTCGTACTTGATGCCGAGGGCCTCCCATGCCCGCTCGAGCTGGGCGCGCGTGTCCCAGGGCGGGTTGCCGGTAAAGAGGGCCTTGCCTTCCAGATCGCGCCAATTCTTCATCTTGCCCTTGTCGCGCACATGGATCGCGACGCCCATCTCGGTGGTGAAGGTCCAGAAGGACTGCACCGGCTGGCGCTTCATGCTCGCCTTGAAGCCCTTGAAGCGCTTGATGTCGTTGGCGAGCTGGTAGAACGCGATGTCGGCACCGTAGTAGCCGTCGAACTGTCCCGTGGCATAGCCTTTGACGGAAACGATCGCGCCCGGGGTCGGCTGGACGGTGATCTGGTATTTCGGCATCTCGCGGTTCAGCACCTCGGCCAGCGCGACGAGCGCGCGGTGCCCCGACGATCCGACTGCAGAGGTGCCCCAGCGAATGTCCTTCTGGGCGAACGTGTTGCCGCCCCAGGCCGCCATCAAGCCCGCGAACAGCACTATCAGTGTGCGTCTGAACATGGGTAATCCCTCCTCTTTGTAAATTCCTGCCTGGGATTCTTCCGATCCCTGCGCGGATTCATTATACGGACAGAAGACCGGGCACTGTGTCCCCGCCTGCCGCGGGAGCGTCGCCTCGCCGTGCGCGTGGGCTCGCGTTCAGATCCGGAAGCGCCGGATCCAGTGCCGGTCGAGCCGGTCCTTCCAGCGCCAGACCCAGGCGCCTTCGGCGCTCAAACCCGCCCAGTCCGCGATCGCCCAGCGCGCGCCGCAGCTGATCAGCGCAAGCGCGAGGCGCTGCGGGCGGTAGCGATGCAGCGGCACCCGGGCGAGCGCGTAGCGCAGGTTGCGCGCGAGGAAATCGCCGTGCCTGACCGCGTACACGCCCGACTTCGGGTGCGGCGCATCGCGCAGGGTCGCGCAATCGCCCACCGCGAACACCTCGGGATGCGACACGCTGCGCAGCATGTTGTCGACCAGTACGAAGCCCGCGGCATCGGTGTCGAGCCCGCTCGAGCGCAGCCAGGGCAGCGGCGCGGCGCCCGCAGTCCACACCACGGCATCGTAGCGCTCGCGTGACGAGCGCGTGACGACCAACCCGTCCGGCTCGAGCCGCGTCACCGCCTCGGGCTCGCGCAGCCGCACACGGTTTCGCACGAGTGCGGCGCGCACGCGTCGCGCGAGTGCGCCGGTGAACATCGGGCGGTCGGAATACAGCGTCAAGTTGCCTTCGCGCCCGAGCGATTCGAGACGGTAAGCGATCGCCATCGCCAGCTCTGCGCCGGCCGCCCCGGCACCGACCAGCGCGAGCGTCAGCGGCGCGGCGCGCGGTCGCGCCAGCAGCGCGTTCCAGCCCTCGAGAAAGCGCTCGAAGGGCTTGGCCGCAAGCGCATGCACATCGCTGCCAGGCACCGCGGTGGTGTTCGGCAGCGAACCGAGATTGAGCGAGGCGAAGTCGTACTCGAGCGCCGCGCCACCGGCAAGCTGCACGCGGCGCTGTGCGGCATCGAGCCCGACCACCTCGGCACGCAGGCACTCGGCGCCGGCGGACGCGGCAAGCCCCGCGACGTCGATCTGCACGTCTTCTACCGCGTAATGCCCTGCGACAAGACCGGGCAGCATGCCCGAATAGGTGTGCCGGTCGTAGGGCGTGACCAGGGTCAGGCGAACGTCGTGCAGCGGGGTGTCGATCAGCATGCGCAGCACGTAGGCATGCGCGTGCCCGCCGCCGAGCAGCACGACCCGTTTCATGCGCTCACCCTCTCACGCGGCGCCTTCTTCGCGCTTGCGCAGTTCCTTTCTCTGCACCTTGCCGGTGGTGGTCATGGGCAGCGCGTCGATGAACTCGATCTCGCGCGGATACTCGTAGGGCGCAAGACGCCCGCGCACGTGCTGGCGGATCTCCTCCTCGAGCGCCTTGGATGCGCGCACCTCGGGCTGCAGCACGATGAAGGCCTTGACGATCTGGCCGCGCGCTTCGTCGGCCTTGCCGATCACCGCGGCGTTGGCGACGGCCGGGTGCTTGACCAGGCAGGACTCGATTTCCGCGGGACCGATACGATAGCCGGCCGACTTGATCACGTCGTCGGTGCGCCCCTGGTACCAGAGGTAGCCGTCCGCGTCCATCTTGCCCTGGTCGCCGGTGAGGCCCCAGTCGCCTACGTATTTCTCCCGGGTCGCCTGCGGATTCTTCCAGTACTCGAGGAAGAACACCGGATCGCCGGCGCGGTGCACCGCGATCTCGCCGAGCTCGCCGCGCGGCCGCTCGTTGCCGTGCTCGTCGATGATCGCCACGCGGTGACCCGGGTACGGCCGCCCGATCGATCCCGGCTTCACCGGCCAGGCCGCCTGGCAGTTGCCGACCACGTAGTTGATCTCGGTCTGGCCGAACATCTCGTTGATGGTGACGCCGAGGGCATCGCGCGCCCAATCGTAGAGCGTGGCGCCCACCGACTCGCCCGCGCTCATGATGGACCTTAGAGATATTTCGTACCTGTTCTTCGGCTCTGGGAGGGCTTTCATCATGAGCTTCAGCGCGGTCGGAAAGAGAAACGCGTTGCGGATGGCGTATTTGTCGATGAGGTAATAGGCCTTCTCGGCGTCGAAGCGGCCGCGGTAGCCCAGGATCGGGACGCCGAAGAGCCACGCCGGCAGCAGCGCGTCCATGAGCCCGCCGGTCCACGCCCAGTCGGCCGGCGACCAGAACATGTCGCCCTTTTGCGGAAAGAAATCGTGCGAGTGCACGAAGCCGGGGACGTTGCCGAGCATCACCCGGTGCGCCTTGAGCGCGCCTTTCGGCGGGCCGGTGGTGCCGCTGGTGTAGATGATGAGCGCCGGATCCTCGGCCGTGGTTTTCGCCTGGGAAAAGGAACTGGAAGAAGAGGCGAGCAAATGCTCCCAGGATTGGACCGCCGATTCGCGTGCGCCCG
>Ga0207423_1000147_pt1 | contig 9773 bp, 9 predicted proteins | sample Browns_ThreeSqA__FD_184848 | JGI IMG/M metagenome (GOLD analysis project Ga0207423, IMG submission 184848) | Wetland microbial communities from the San Francisco Bay, California, USA, that impact long-term carbon sequestration -... | ecosystem: Environmental > Aquatic > Marine > Wetlands ... | reverse complement strand
CCGATCGCCGCCAACCTGGGAAATCCAACCCTCCCGATCAACATCGATCAGCTGGTGGGAGGCCTCTTCACCGGCACCGGCCCGCTGACCAACCAGACCGGGACCACCTCCCTGCACTACCCCGAGCAGTGGAGCTTCGGCGCGGCGGCGGATGTAACCAGCAGCCTCAAACTCCTGTTCGATGTGCAGCTCACGAACTGGTCGGTCTTCGATACGCTCAAGATCAAGTTTGAACGGCTGGATCCCCTGGGGAACGGCAGCAATACCGTCGCCTATCCCGAGAGCTTCGATTGGACCACGGCCTATCGCTTCGGAGGGCAGTATTCACTGGGGCCTGGAACGGTGATCCGCCTCGGGTACCTGTTTCACGACGGGGCGTCGCCCGACCAGAGCGTGACCCCCAACCTGCCGGAAGGGAACCGGAACGAATTCACGGCTGGGTTCGGGACCAGCCTGGTGAGCAAGCTGCACCTGGACCTGGGCTACATGTACATCAACCAGGCGGACCGTCGGGGCCGAAGCTTCCCGATCATAGCCGGCGCGCCGGCACCTGCGGCGACGACTAACGGTCTCTATCACTTCACCGCGAACCTGTTCGCGGCGACCCTCACCTACTCCTTCTAACGCGGAGACTCGGATCATGAAGCTCGCCAAAGTCGCCGCTGCGCTGGCCGTCGGACTTCCCGCTCTGGCCGGCTGCTATTCGGACCAATCGCTCAATCCGCCGGCGCTGAATAACCCGATGTTCCGGCGTTACATCGCCATCGGAACCAGCATCTCAGCCGGCTTCCAGTCCCTCGGCTGGAACGATAGCACCCAGAAACGGGCGTTCCCCGTGCTGTTTGCCGCCGCCGCCGGAGCGCCGTTCGCCTACCCGCAGTTCGCGGCCAGGGGGTGCCCGCCTCCGCTCGTCACCAACGCGCCCCTTAGCCGGCCGCCGGGCACCGACGCCACCACCTGCGATCTCCGCTCGACGCCGGTTCCCTCGTACCTCAATAGCCTTGCGGTTCCGGGGGTGACGTTGATCGGCGCTCTCGACAACGATTCGACGTCGCTCGCCACCGACCCGACCTACCTGGCCCTGACCACCTTCGTGCTCGGCGGCAGCACCGAGATCAATCGGATGCGGCAGGCCCAGCCAACGTTTGTCTCGGTCGAGCTGGGCGCCGATGATGTGCTGGGGGCCCTGATCGATACCACCAACCCCGGGAACGTCCTCGCGATCACCGATACCACCGTCTTCAAGGCCCGGTACGACAGGATCCTCGACAGCGTGGACGCCACGGGTGCCGCGGCCATCCTCAGCACCGTGCCCGATGTCACCAATCTCGGGTTCGCCTCCTTCGGCAGCATTTACTGGTGCCTCAAGAACGCTCCGGCCTGCGGTTTCAGTCCGCCGGCCCCGTTCCCGGCCAACTTCACCGTCACCGTCGCGTGCGCTCCTCAGGTCGCGGTTCCGACTTCCAGGGGAGACTCGATCCTGGTTCCCTGGAGCGTCGGCATCAGAAAGCTCCTGACTGCCGCTCAGGGCCTGGCCCAGACCCTGGATTGCGGGGATGATCTACAAGTCGTAACCCCCACCGAGTTCGCCGCCATGCGAACGGCCACGGCCGCCTTCAATACCCACATCCAGACCCAGGCCACACAGCGCGGCTATGCGTTGGTGGATGCCAATCAAGTTCTGGGCGGTCTCCGGGCAACGGGAGCCATTCTTCCCTTCCCCGATCTGAGCGCGGTAGCGACCAGCGGCTTGATCAATTTCGGCACGGGGCTCAGCCTCGACGGGTTTCACCCCAGCAGTTCGACCCATAAAATCATCGCCGATTCCATAGCCTCGGCGGTGAACCAAAAGTATGGAACCAGTGTCATCGGGCCCTGAGGCCCAACCGCACGCCGATGCTGGAAAGGGGAGAGTCATCCGGCTCTCCCCTCTTCGTTTTCTGCCGAATTGCGCACCAACCAATGGGGTGTACCCTTCCCTCTGAGCACACCGATCTTGCCTTCGGAGGAGACGATGACCTGGACTCGCGACCGCGCCCTGGCTCTCATGCACGAATACACCGCCTCCGATGCGCTGCGGAAGCACATGTACGCCGTGGAGGCGGCGATGCGGGCGATGGCGGTGCGCGCCGGCGAGAATCCCGAAGTCTGGGGCATCGTGGGGCTGCTTCACGACTTCGACTACGAGCGGTACCCCAACCATGAGCATGACCCCAACCAGGGTCACCCCGCCACCGGGGTCCGAATCCTCGCGGAGCAGGGGCTTCCCGAACCGATGCAGCGGGCCATTCTCGGGCATGGGGACTACACCGGCGTGCCGCGGGACACCCCCATGGCCCACGCGCTCTTCGGCGTCGACGAGTTGTGCGGGTTCCTGGTGGCCTGCGCCCTGGTCCGGCCTTCACGGAGCCTGCGCGACCTCGAGGTCTCCAGCGTCAAGAAGAAGCTCAAGGACAAGGCCTTCGCCCGGGGAGTAAATCGCGAGGACGTCATCCGCGGCGCCGAGGAGCTGGGCGTCCCGCTCGATGATCACATCGCCTTCGTGCTGGAGGCGCTGCGCCCGGTCGAGCACACGCTGGGCCTCGGCACCGCGTGAACCAGCTGCTCGAGCGCGCGGCGGCCACCCGGGCGATCCCCGGGAATCGAGTCCGCCTCCTCCAGGACGGGCCCGAGACTTACGAGGTCATGCTGGACCTGATCGCTCGCGCCACCCGCTGGATCCACTTCGAGAATTACATCATTCACGACGACCGGGCCGGACGCCGGTTCGCCGACGCGCTGTCGGAGCGGGCCCGTCAGGGCATTTCGGTCCAGGTGCTGTATGACTGGTTCGGGTGCGTCGGCACTCCCCGACGCTTCTGGCGCGCCCTCCGCTCCGCCGGAGTTCGCGTACGGGTGTTCAATCCCCTGAGGCTGGCCGCGCTATTCGGGAATCTGGAACGCGACCACCGGAAACTGGTGGTCGTCGACGGCCAATCCGCGGTGCTGGGCGGCCTGTGTATCGGCGACGAATGGATGGGAGATCCGGCGCGGGACATCCCGCCCTGGCGAGACACCGCCATCGAGGTCGAAGGGCCCGCCTGCGTCGCCCTCGACCGGGCGTTCTGGCGGGTGTGGGAGCGGTCGAAGGGGGATCCCGGCCTCGCCAGCGAGGCGCCGGAGGGGCCGGAGCGCGGAAATGCCACCGTCTGGGTCCTGGCGGCAGAACCGGGGCGAATGCGCACCTCGCGCGTCATCGAGTTGCTGGCAACGGCAGTGCAGGACCGGCTCTGGATCGCCGACGCCTACCTCCTGCCTCCCCGGCGTCTGCGGCAGGCGTTCGCCGATGCTGCGCGCAGCGGGGTGGACGTGCGGTTCCTGGGGCCCAGCTCGAGCGACGTGCCGTGGATCCGAAACCTCACCCGGATCAACTATCGTCCCGCGCTCAAGGTAGGCGCCCGAATCTTCGAGTGGGACGGGCCGATGCTCCACGCCAAGACCCTGGTGTCCGACGGCCGTTGGACCAAGATCGGGAGCAGCAACCTGAACGCGGCGAGCCTCTTAGGGAACTACGAGTTGGACGTGCTGATCGAGGAACCGCACCTTGCCGCCACCATGGAGGCGCAGTTCCGCCGGGACGCCGCCTCCAGCCACGAGGTCCTGCGCCAGCCGATTCGTGCGCCGGTCGCGTTGCGGGAGGTTACCCCATCCACGCTGCGACGTCACGCTCCGGAGGTCCCCCACGAGGAGCATCGAAAGGCGAAGGGGGAGCGAACCCGGCAAGCCGCGGTGTCGCTGCGTCGGGTCGCCTCGGGGGCGGTGCGTTCGGTCTATTCGGGCCTCATCCTGCTGTTGGCCGCAATGGCTGCGACCTTTGTCGCCCTGCCGCATCTCACTGCTTACATATTCGCGGGCATCTGTGCCTGGCTCGCTCTGGCCGCGAGCTTCCAGCTGATTCGGCGCCGCGACTGACGGCCTCATGCCATGAAACCTCCCCTATCCGGTTACGTTTAAGAGGCGAATAGCCAACCTTCGGATACCCGAATGAGCGCCAGCCTCGAAACCACCGCCGAACGCATGGCGATGCTGCCCACGGACGTCCCTCGGGACGCCGTGATCGTGACCCGCAACCTCAAGCGGGACTACGACATGGGCGGGGAGATCGTGCACGCCCTGCGGGGGGTGGATCTCATCATCCGCAAGAACGAGTTCGTGGCCATCATGGGGCCCTCCGGTTCCGGAAAGTCCACGCTGATGAACCTGATCGGGTGCCTCGATACCCCGAGCGAGGGCGAGTATTGGCTCAACGGCCACCGGGTGTCGGAGCTGGCCGATGACGCCCTGGCCCGGATCCGCAACAAGGAAATCGGGTTCGTGTTCCAGACCTTCAACCTGCTGCCTCGTGCCACCGCTCTGCACAACGTGGAGCTCCCGCTGATTTACGCCGGCATCGGAAGCACGGAGCGGCGCGACAAGGCGACCGAATCCCTGACCAAGGTCGGCCTCGGCGACCGGATGAACCACAAGCCCAACGAGCTCTCGGGCGGACAGCGCCAACGGGTCGCCATCGCGCGCGCCCTGGTCAATCACCCGAGCATTCTTCTGGCCGACGAGCCGACCGGGAACCTCGACTCGGCGACCGGTGAAGAGATTATGACCCTGTTCGAAGCGCTCCATCACCAGGGACAAACCATCGTCCTCGTGACTCACGAGGCCGACATCGCGGCCCACTCGCTGCGGCAAGTCCAGTTGCTGGACGGCAGGATCGCCCGTGACGTGCGCACCGTGCCCGGGGGCTGAGGCAATCGCCGGGTGCGAAGCGCGGCACGGCTCAGTTTCTCCTCCCTCCTCGGTCCTCGTCGGCTAGGCGTCCCCATTCTCCTCAGCGTCGCCATTCTGGTGGCGGCGCTGTTCTCCTTCCCGGCCCTCAGTGACCCGACCGGGAAGCCGGTCCCTCCAGGGGTCCACCTGGTCGTTCCCTCTCTGTATCTGTCCTTGGGGCCCCTGTTCAGCTCCTGGGACGCCATTTCCATGTTGAGCACGAGCCGCATGCACGGGTTCGTGAGTGGCCTGGGTGTGCTGTACATCCTCTGGCGCCTGGCAGGCGGCATTCGGCGGCCCGCCCAGACCTGGGGCGCTCAATTCCTGCGCGAGCTGCTCGTCGCGAGCGCGGCCTTCGTGGGGCTGATCATCTACTTGTTGGTGGGTGCGCTCTGGCATCGGCCCATGATTCGCCTCGCGGGCGTGCCGTCCAACGTGGCGGTCGTGGACTATCACTCCCATACCAACGCCTCTCACGACGTCCGTGGGACGCTGGTGTCACGATTCGACGCGGAGGCCAATCGTCGGTGGCACGCGAGAGCGGGCTTCGACGCCACGTTCATCACCGATCACAACACTATCGACGGCTGGGCCGGCCATCTCGGCGGCCTCCCGGAGCTTTGTCCCGGGATCGAAGTCAGCGCCTTTGGAGCCCACACCGTCCTGCTGGGAGACACCCTGCCGGTCCAATCATCCCGCTACGACGGCTCTCTCGATTCCCTCCTGGCCCTGCTGAGGCAGAGCGAGTCGCTCTACGGCTCGATCGCGGTTGCCTCCATCCCGGAATACGCGACCAACCATTGGGCGAATCTCACGCGCTTCCTGGATGCCGGGCTCGGAGGGTTCGAGGTCGTCAACACGGCTCCCAAGGCCAACGAGCTCTCGCGAATCCAGCGGGATTCGGTCATCGCCCTGGCCCGCAGCCGGAATCGCCTGATTCTGGGTGTCAGCGATGAGCATGGTTGGGGGGCGACGAACATGGCCTGGAGCCTGAGCAAGCTCCCCGGGTGGGAGCGCGGGGGTCCGGTTTGCAGCGTCCTCCTGAACCACCTCCGGCACGCAGGATTCGGGGCGGTTCAGATCCTGGAACGGCCGCGGCTCCGGCCGGATGATTGGTGGCCGATGTGGCTGACGCCGGTCGGCACCATATGGGTGCTCTGGCGCTCGATGGGCTGGCCACTGACACTGAGCTGGCTGGCCTGGCTCTGGGGCCCGGTACTCATCGCCGAGGCGTGGAGGCGGCGACGGACCTCTCGGCCACCCGGGCCCTGAGTCGCGACTCCTCAACGTTCCCACCGCTCCGTGCGTATTTCTCAGGAAACCGATGCCAGCCTGGTGACCCTTGCCACGGCGGGTGATGCCGAGGCCTTCGGGCACCTGCTGGAGCGCTACGCGCCGGCGGTGCGAAGAGTCACCCGCGCGGTCCTTGAAAATCCGGACGACGCGGATGATGCAGCCCAGGAGGCATTTCTCTCGGCGTGGCGCCACCTCGGGCGGTACGATGCGCGACGCCCGTTCGGGCCCTGGCTGATGCGGATCGCGCTCAACGGCGCGTACGACGCCAGGCGCCGCCGGAGTGTCCGGACCACCGAGCCGCTGCAGGACCAGGCCGCGGGGTCGGGTGCCACCCCCGAGGTGGCCGCGGACCGTGCCCTGCTTCGGGATCGGGTGCGTGACGCGCTCCAGCAGCTGCCCGAGCGCCGTCGACTCGCTGTGGTGCTTTACGACGCCGAGGGATACAGCCACCGCGAAATCGGGGAGCTGTTGAGCATTCCTGAAGGAACCGTGCGGTCGGAGGTCTTCCACGCCCGCCGGGCCCTGCGCCAGACCCTCAAGGCTCATGGGGAGGATATCGACGATGCACCCTGACCTGCCCGATCAGCCGGCCCCGGACGAAGTGCTGGGGCACCTGCTCAGAGAGTCTCTCGAGGCGGAGGACACCCGTGGCTTCGTGGCCAGGGTACGGCAGGCTATCCAACTGGAGCGCCGCGACAGCGCCATCGAGGTCCTGGCGCGGTGGACCCGGCCGGGCCTGGCAGCCGCCGCCTTGGTGGCGATGGTCGCAGGACTATGGATGGGGATCGCGGTCGGCCGGCAGACCGCGGCTCTGAACGACGATCTGTTGCCGGAACCGGATGTGGCAGTCGCCGCACTGGTCGACAGCCGCTAGGAGGAGAACACCTTGATCAAGTCAACCTGGCGAGCCGCGCTGCTCCTGGGAGCGGTCTTCCTCGGTGGAGTCCTGGCTGGCAGCGGAGGCCTGGTGCTGGCGCATCGAGCCGGCTTCGTCGCGGCACCGGGCGGTCGGCGGTCGACGGAGGCCTATCTCCATCGGCTCACCGGGGATCTCAAGCTCGATGCCCGGCAACAGGACAGCGTTCGGGCCATTCTCGAGCGGTATCGTCCGGCCATGGACTCTCTGCGCCAGGACGTCGATACCAAGTTCACCGCCCTCCGGTTGTCGATCCGCGGCGAGATCACGGGCGTCCTCACTCCCGAGCAACGGCAGCGCTACGACCAGCTTACCCAACGCATGGACGCCGAACGCAAGCGGATGGGAAGGTAACGTGCGTCAATCACGCCAATTTCGCGGTGGTTGGGCTGGCCTCACAGCGCTGTGGTTCATCCTCGGTGCTGGCGAGGCTCCGGCCCAACAGCCCACGGTCACGCTGGCCGATGCCATCGCCATGGCTCAGCGGGTTCAGCCGAGCACGGTTCAGGCCCAGGGAGCCATCAGCAACGCCAACTCCCAGACGCTGACCGCCAAGGGGGCATTCCTCCCCAACCTGAACGCGTTTTCGTCGTTCGGCCCCAGCTTCTCTTCGGGCCCCGCCCGCACCAACCCGGTCACCGGTGAGTTGATCAGCGGGAATACCAAAGTAACCAGCTTAAGCACGGGGCTGAGCGCCAGCCTCGACCTGTTCACCGGCCTTCGACGCAACGCCGATCTCAAGACGGCACATGCCAATCAGGATGCGGCGCAGGCCGGAATGGTGCAGGCCTCGTTTCAAGTCGCCTTGACCACCACGCAGACCTTCCTCGACGCGCTGGCCGCGAGCCGGCTGCTCCGAGTGCGCCAGGCTGAAGTGACGCGGGCCACCGAGCAGTTCAACGTCTCCACCGCCAAACTCAGGGCCGGCAGCGCCACCCGTTCCGATTCTCTCCGGTCGCTGGTCACCCTGGGGAATGCCCGCCTCGACTCGGTCGCCGCTTCGACCCAACTGGCCACCGCGGAGGCGACCCTGGGGCAGCTGATTGGGGCCAAGGGGCGAGTCACCGCGGCGGATGACTCGACCTTCTACCGGGTTCTGCCTGACATCGATTCCGTGGCTCTGGAACAGGAGGCAGAAGACCAATCGCCAGCGGTGCGGAATGCCGCAGCATTGGCAAAGGCCGCCCATGCCTCGGTCAGCTCGGCCAAGGCGGCTTACTGGCCCTCGTTGACGCTTTCAGGCAGCGCGAGCTGGAACGGGAGCAGCACCAACGACTATACGCTGTTCAATCAGCGCCAGCTCAACCTCGGCCTGACCTGGCCCCTCTTCAGCCGCTTCAGTCGAGAGCAGACGATCAACACGCGCGACAACCAGGCGGAGCTGGCCGACGCCGTCGCGGCCGACGCGACCCGACAGGTCAGTTCGGCACTGACTGCCCAATTGGCGAACCTGCGGGCAGCCGAGATTCGGATGCAGATCACGGCCACCAGCGTGCAGGCGGCCCAAGAGGATCTGCGAGTACAGCAGGACCGCTATCGGGTGGGTTCATCGACGATCGTGGACGTCCTGCTCTCACAGGAAGCGCTCACCCAGGCCGAGGTCGACGTGGTGAACGCGCGATTCGACTATCTCCGCGCCAAGGCGCAGATCGAGGCGCTGATTGGAAGACCCCTATGACCCGGAAGACCTTCGCCTTCATGGCCCTGGTGCTCGGTGCCGCCTGCCACAAGGAACCGCCGCCGCCGCCCTATCTCGTAGTGCCCGCGGCGCGTCGCGACATCATCGTGTCGGCCCAGGCGGCCGGAACCATCCAGCCCGATACCACCGTCGAGGTGAAGTCCAAGGCTTCGGGTGAAATTCTCGAGATCAGGGTATCGCTGGGAGACCTGGTCAAGCGGGGCAGTCTCATGGTCAAGGTCGATCCGCGCCAACCCAAGAACGACGTGGACCAGGCCCAGGCCCAGCTGGACGTGGCGAAGGCCAAGCTGGCCAACGCCACCGCCCAGAAGCGGCGGGCCGACGAGCTGTTCGCTTCGCGGTCCATTACCGAGACCGAGCACGACTCCGCCATGCTGGACTTCGCCAACGCCAAATCCGACGTGGTGAGCGCCCAGGTCACGCTGGAGAACGCGAAGATCCAGCTGGAGGACACCGAAGTGCGGTCGCCCATCACCGGCACCGTCATCGAGAGCGACGTTTCCCGGGGGCAGGTGATCTCTTCGCCCACCAAGGATGTGGGTGGCGGGACTGTGCTGCTCAAGATGGCCGACCTCAACCTGGTGCAGGTGCGCACCCTGGTGGACGAAACAGACATCGGGAAGATCAGTCCCGGGCTGCCCGCTTCCATCACGGTGGACGCGTATCCCAACCGGCCGTTCCAGGGCAGCGTCCTCAAGATCGAGCCTCAGGCGACGATCCAGCAGAACGTCACCATGTTCGGCGTGATCGTCCGGATCGAGAACCGGGAGGGCCTGCTCCGGCCGGGCATGAACACTGAGGTGGAGATCCACGTCGGCCGGCGGGATAGCGTGCTCGCCGTCCCCAACGCGGCCCTGCGCACCCAGAAAGACGTCTCCTCGGCCGCCGACGTGCTGGGTCTGTCTCTCGAGGACGTCCAGATGCAGCTCGCCGCTCAGCAGCCCCACGCGGATACCGCTCGTCGAGAGCAGCTGGGGACCGACTCGCAAGCGCGTGGGCGTAAGGGCAAGGTCGATTCCACCCAGCGGAGCCAGAGCGCCGGCGGGACTAGCGGCGGGGGCA
>Ga0207423_1000145_pt1 | contig 9783 bp, 4 predicted proteins | sample Browns_ThreeSqA__FD_184848 | JGI IMG/M metagenome (GOLD analysis project Ga0207423, IMG submission 184848) | Wetland microbial communities from the San Francisco Bay, California, USA, that impact long-term carbon sequestration -... | ecosystem: Environmental > Aquatic > Marine > Wetlands ... | reverse complement strand
CCGCGGTGGTCGAGGCGAATCCGCGGTCGCCCAGGGCAACCTTTGCGTCGTACGACCGCCGCAGCCGGGTCACGGCCTCATCGACATCGCCCTCCACGCGCGCGATCTCCCCGAGGACTTCGTCTATCTGGCTGAGCGTCAGCCGGTCTCCAGCCTCGCGGATGCTCACTTCGGCCCTGTCGAGTGCCTCGCGGGCCTCCACGCTTCGGCCCTGCATCACCAACAGCCGGGCAATGCCGATCTCCCGACCGGGCAGGGCGACGTCCTGATGTGACTCGCGGATCACCTGGATGGCCTCGCTGGTCGGTGTTGGTCCATAGACCGATGCGGCCCCGACCCAGCGAGCGGCCTCGAGCTGATTTAGAGCCGTCGCACCGGGCCGGTCATGAACACGCCGGGCGCGCTCGACGGCCTCGCCGGCGCGGCCCATGATGAACAAGGCCATGGATGCGGTCAGTTCGGCCTGCGCCGCCCCCTCCTGGTCCCGAAGACTCGTGAACACCTCGCGCAGTCGCTCCGCCTCCGCCAGCAATTTCGCGGCTGACAGCGAGGTCGTCGAGTTCTGGACCCATCGCAGGCCCAGCGTCGCCCAGGCTTCTGCGCGCTCGTCGCCCGTCGAGCGCGCCTGGTCGACCGTTTCCTCGAGCAGTGCCTCTGCCCTGGCGCCCTGGCCGACCACCAAGAAGAGCCAGCCGACCTGGGCGATCGTGAATCGCCGGTCCGACGAGTCGGGCGGCAGCAGCTCCATCGCCCGTTCGAGCAGGGGCACGGCAGCGGCATCGGCCAGGACATTTGCCTGGCGCGCGGCGGCGGCGATCAGCGTCCCGGCCCGGAGTGCCAAGTCGGCGGCGTGCGCGTCGACCGGGCCAAGTTCCACCCGATAGCGAAACGCCTGTTCGTAGTGATACCCCAGGATCGCGCGGTACTCCCCAATACGGTCGCCAGCCGACTGCTCGAGCCATTGGGCGAACCGCTCGTGGAGCTCAGAGCGGGTCTGCTTGGCCAGCGCCTGGTACGCCGCGTCCCGAATAAGGAGGTGACGGAAGCGGTATGCCTCTTCGCCGGCAAACGAGGCCTGGTCGGGTCGGAGGAGCTCCATCCGGGTCAGTGCTGCCAGCCGCTCCGAAACCATGGCCCGCATGGCCTCCGGCGCCATCGCGGTCACCGCGCCTCGGTGGAACGTCTTGCCCTCGACGGAAGCCCGTTCGATGACCGTCCGTTCCTCCTGGCCCAGGCTGTCCAGGCGCGCGGCCATGAGAGCGTTGATGGTCGGGGGAATGGCCAGCTCCCGGAGATCGCCCATCGCCGCCCAACCGCCCTTCGAGCGAACGAGGAATCCATCGTCAATGAGCTTGCCGAGCAACTCTTCGACGAACAGCGGATTGCCCTCGGCGGCCCGGCTGATCTGGGTCATCACCTCAGCCGGAAGTTCGGTCTGGCCAAGCAGACTGACCACCAGCTCGTCGCTCTCCCCCGCTGACAGCGGCTCGAGCTGGACCGTCGTCGCCGATCGCTTGCCGCCACCCCATCCGGGCCGCTTCTCGAGGAGTTCCGGCCGGGCCATGGCAATGAGCAGGATCGGGGCATCGTGGGTCCAGTCGGCAATGTGATCGACGAGGTCGAGGAACGTGGGCTCGCCCCAGTGGATGTCATCGAGAACCAGCACGAGCGGGCGCTGGCGCGCAATGGCCTCGAAGGTCCGACGAATGCCCCAGAAGACCTCGCTCGGCGCCGGAGCCTCCTCGACGAGCCCGAGCAGATGACCGATGACGGCCATGATCCGCTCGCGCTCCGCGTCGCCCGCCAGCAGGTCCCCCAGCCTGGTGTGAGCCGCCTCGGAAGGTTCGTCCTCGGCCAATCCAAGACCATCTCGAATGGCCTCGAGCACGGGCAAATACGTGATGCCATGGCCGTAGGCCAGGCATCGGCCGCTGGCCACCTGGGCCTGTTCGCCGAGGGAGGCGACGAATTCGTCGATCAGGCGGGACTTGCCCACGCCAGCGACACCGAGGACGGTGAACAGATGGCAGATCCGGTCCTCGACCACCTCGCGGAAGGCTTCGTCGAGCAGCCGCAGCGGACGGCGGCGGCCAACCAGTGGCGCGTCCATCGGCCGTTCGTGGGTCTGCCGGCTTCCTGAGTCCGATCCCCCGGTGAGTCGCCAGGCAGCCACCGGCTGGCTCTTTCCCTTGAGCGTCAATGGCGCCAGTTCGTCCACCTGGACCGATCCGCGCACGAGGGCGAACGTGTCCGAGCCGATCAGAATCTGGCCGGGAGTGGCCGCACCTTCGAGTCGGGCGGCAACGTTGACCGCGTCCCCTGTGACGATCCGCTGACCGCTGACTCCGTCCCCGGCCACTACCTCGCCGGTGTTGATGCCCATTCGCCATTCAACTGCCGCACCGCGCTCGGCCAGCACCTCCCCATCAAGCGTCACCAGCCGCTCACGGATCTCGAGCGCCGCCCGGCAGGCGCGCATGGCGTCGTCCTCGTGGACGACCGGCACACCGAACACGGCCATCACCGCGTCGCCGATGAATTTCTCGACCACGCCCCCGTGGAATTCGATGACCTGGCGCATGACATCGAAGTAGCGGGTCATCAGGGCGCGCATCGACTCGGGATCGAGGCGCTCCCCCAACGCCGTGGACGAAGTGGCGTCGCAGAACAGGACGGTGACCGTCTTGCGGGTCTCGACCGCTTGGGTGGCCACAACCTCGAGCGCAGTGCCGCATCCGTTGCAGAACCGCGACCCGGCGGGGTTCTCAGTACCGCAGTTGGGGCACAGCGCCGCAGCGGTCACGCCGTCCACTCGGTGATCAGCGCACGCGTCCGCTCAACGCTCGGGAGGACACCCTTGCGCTCGTACCGCTCCAGCGCGGCTCGTACCGCATCGAGGGCGTCGTTCGACCGTCCCGCTGCCCGGAGCACGTGCGCCTGGTGGACGAGCGCGTCCCCGGTCAATTCGAGGTAATCGGTGACGTCGGCCAGGGCAACCGCCTGCGCCGCCAGATCCAGCGCGGCGGGTAGATCGCCCCGGGCCGCCAGCACACGAGCCTGCGCCGCGAGCCCCGACACTTGCGAGGCGACGTCATCGTCTGAGCTCGTCTCGCGCGCGATCGTTGCGTATCGCCACGCGTCGTCAAACCGGCCAAGCGCCACCAGCGCCATGGCCAACCAACCCGCGACCGTAGAGGCAAACGACCGATCTCCCGTGGCCGTCATCGCATCAAAGCTCTCGATCATCAGGGCCACCCCACGGTCGTAGTCGCCAGCCAGGATTTCGAGCGGTCCTCCGAAGTGGCCGCCGATTGAAACGACGACGACCCGCTGGCCCAGCTCCTCGGCATCCTGCTTTGCTTCAGCCATGAGCCGCCGGGCCTCGTCGAACCGCCCCGCCATCCCCAGCAGGCCTGCGAGGTGCCGTTTGCCAAAGGTGCCCACGGTCGATGCCGTCCGCATGAGCTCCTCGATACGGGCGGTCGCCTCCGGGACGGGCGTCGGTCCCCAGTACAGCACGCCGGCAAACCAGGACGGCCTGGGATAGCCCATCTCGTCGCCCTGGCGGATCAGTGGCAACAGACGCTTCTCGGCGTCGGCCGCGCGTCCGATGAAGAACAAGTTGGCCCCCGCCAACACGCGCGCATACCAGGCGGCGCGAGGGTCGCCCTCTCGCTCGAGGATGTTGGCGAGTTCTTCCGCGCGCTCGATGACAAGTCCAGGCGGCGCCGATCGGAGCGAGCTCTGGACCTCGAGCAGGCGCATCGACGCCCTGGCATGCGTCCTCTGTTCGCCCGCCTGCTCGGACTGCTCAATGAGATCGACCAGAAGTGCTTCGGCCCGCAGGCCCTCGCCAGAGGAATAGAGGGCCTCGGCAAGATCGGTCGCCACGAACCGTCTCCGCGGCGTGTTACGAGTCATCAGCGCGAGCGATCGCTCGAGGAAGTCGACGGCCGCATGCGTGTCGGCCCGCAAGATCGCGCGCTCACCGGCCGCCGCGAGCAACTCCGCGGCTCGGCCGGCAATCTCCTCTGCGCGAGCATCCGGAGGACCGAGCTCAGCCCGATACCGATAGGCCTGCTCGTAGTGGTAGGCGATGATCTCCTCGTATTCGGCCATCCGATCCGCGGCGGCGCGCTGGAGCCACTCGGCAAAGCGTTCGTGCAGCTCCGAGCGGGTCTGCTTGGCCAGTGCCTGGTAAGCCGCGTCGCGGATGAGCAGGTGCCGGAACCGATACGCCTCCTCACCCGCAAACGAGGCCTGGTCGGGCCGCACGAGCTCCATGCGCATCAGGCTCGCCAATCGGTCGCGCACGTGGGGCCGCATGGACTCCGGCGCAAGCTCCATCACCGCTCCGCGGTGGAACACCTTGCCTTCGACGGAGGCGCGCTCGATCACCGTCCGCTCCTCGCTGCTCAGTCCGTCCAGACGGGCAGCGAGCAGGGCCTGGATCGTGGGCGGGAGTGCGAGCTGACTGAGGTCACCAGCGGCTCCCCAGCCGTTTTCAGCCACGACGAGGAACCCGTCGTCGATCAGCTTCCCCAACAGCTCCTCGACGAACAGCGGATTCCCCTCGGCCGCGTGGCTGATGTGGGCGCGGAACTCTGGTGGGAGGTCGGCACGGCCAAGCAGGCTGGTCACGAGCTCCTCGCTCTCGACATCGGAGAGCGGTTCGAGCTGCATGGTCGTCACCCAGCGCTTTCCGCCGCTCCACGCAGAACGCTTCTCGAGCAGCTCCGGGCGTGCCATCGCGATCAGGAGGATGGGCGCATCACGGGTCCAGTCGGCGATGTGCTCGACCAGGTCAAGGAATGTCGGCTCGCCCCAGTGGATGTCGTCGAAAACCAGGATCAGTGGTCGGACGCGGGCCATCGCCTCGAACGTCTTGCGGATGGCCCAGAACATTTCGTCGGACCCCGGAACCGCGTCCGCGATGCCCAGGAGGCCGCCGATGATCTCCGCGATCCGCACCGCGTCGGGCTCGCTGGCCAGCGTTGCGCGCAGACGTGTGGCCGCCACCGCGGGCGGGTCATTCTCCGCGATGCCGATCCCGTCGCGAATGGCCTCCACCACCGGCCAATACGTGATGCCGTGGCCGTACGCCAGACACCGCCCGGTCGCGAGCTGCGACTCCCCGCCAACCGAGGCAACGAACTCGTCCACCAGCCTCGATTTGCCGACGCCAGCGGCGCCCAGGATGGTGAATAGATGACAGATCCGTTCTTCCACGGCCTCGTGGAAGGCGTCATCAAGGAGACGCAGTGGGCGGCGCCGGCCGACCAACGGGGCTTCCAGCGGGCGAGCGTGCCGGCCCGTGCCGTCAACGACGTCGTCCAGCGTCCAGGCGGCAACCGGCTCCGCTTTGCCCTTCAGCATCAGCGGCTCGATGGCCTCCGCCTGCACTGCCGACCGGACCAGCGCGAACGTGTCCGCCCCCAGCAGTATCTGGCCCGGCGCCGCTGCCCCCTCGAGGCGCGCGGCCACGTTTACGGCATCCCCGGTGACGATCCGCTGCCCGGTGCTCGCGTCACCGGCCACGACCTCGCCCGTATTGATCCCCATCCGCCACTCCACCGTCGCACCGCGTTCCGCCTGGATCTCCGCGTCGAGAGTGGCCAGCCGATCGCGGATCTCGACTGCGGCGCGGCACGCACGCAGCGCATCGTCCTCATGAACGACCGGCACACCGAAGACGGCCATGACCGCGTCGCCGATGAACTTCTCGACCGCGCCCCCGTGGAACTCGATGACCTCGCGCATGGCGTCGAAGTAGCGCGTCATGAGCCCCCGGAGGGTCTCCGGGTCGAGCCGTTCGCCAAGCGCCGTCGACGAGGTTGCGTCGCAGAACAGGACCGTGACCGTCTTTCGGGTCTCGGCAAGGGCAGGGGTCGCCTCCATCGGTGTGGCGCAGGTCGAGCAGAAGCGCGAGCCGGGCAGGTTCTCGGCGCCGCACGAGGGACAGGGGATGGTCGCGGTCAACCCGGCGCTCCGGCGGAAAGGCGAGCCGCTGCGGCATCCACGCGGGCCATCGTCCGCTCACGGCCAAGCAGGACCATGGAACCAAACAAGGGCGGCGAAACGGCCTTCCCGGTGACCGCGATCCGCATCGGCTTGAAGAAGTCCCCGGCCTTCCAGCCGAGCGCCTCCGCGGCGGCCCGTCCGGTGGTCTCGAGCGCCTCGGCCGACCATTCAGCGGCACCGGCCAGGGCCTCGCGTGCGGCAGCCAGAGCGCTGGCGACCTCGGAGGCGTCCTTTCCCTTGGGCAGGAGGTCGTCCACCGACCACCACGCGGCTACAACGTCATCGGCCTCGGCCAGGAATCCGGACAGCTCGACCGCATCGGTCAGGCGCACCATCCGCTCCTTCACGAGCGGCACCAGCCCCGCCAGGACCTCGTCCGACACCGCGGCGGGCACCAACGGCCGGAGCCGCCCAGCGAGGTCCGCATCGGTCAGGGCACGAATGTACACCCCGTTGAGGTAGTCGAGCCGGTCCCGGTCGAACACCGCCCCGGCTTTATGGACCTCCCCGATCTCGAACCGCGTCGCCAGCTCGTCCAGCGAGAAGATCTCCTCCTCCGTCCCCGGCGACCACCCCAGGAACGCCAGGAAGTTGACCATCGCCTCGGGCAGGTAGCCCTGGACCCGGTAGTCGGCGATCGCCGTTTGCGACTTGCGCTTGCTCATCTTCGACCGGTCGGGGTTGAGGATGAGCGGGATGTGCCCGAACACCGGCTCGCGGTAGCCGAGCGCACGGATCAGGGCGATGTGCTTGGGCGTGTTGGAGAGGTGGTCCTCGCCCCGGATCACGTGGCTGATCTCCATCTGCTCGTCGTCGATGACGACCACGAAGTGGTACAGCGGCACCCCATCCGCCCGGACGATCACGAAGTCCCCCAGCAGACCGTTGTCGAACTCCACGTCGCCGCGGATGAGGTCGTCGAAGCGGATGATCTCCGCGGGAACCCGGAATCGGATCGCCGGGCGACGGCCCTCGGCCGCGAACGCGGCCCGGTCGGCATCGGTCAGGCTCAGGCAGCGTCCGTTGTAGCGGGGGGCCTCCTTGTGGGCTTCCTGCTCCCGCCGGACGGCGTCCAGCTCCTCGGTCGTGCACCAGCAGTGATAGGCGGCGCCGGAAGCGAGCAGCCGATCCGCCTCGCGGGCGTATCGGTCCATGCGCAGGCTCTGGCGGTAGGGCGCATACGGACCGATGTCGTCGCCGCCCGCACTCCGGGGGCCCTCATCCCAGGTGATCCCCAGCCAGTGGAGGTTGTCGAGGATGTCGCGTTCGAAATCGGCGGTGCTCCGGACGAGGTCGGTGTCCTCGATGCGCAGGACGTACGTCCCGCCTACGTGGCGCGCGAACAGGTAGTTGTACAGGCTCGTGCGCGCCGTGCCGATGTGCAACGGCCCGGTGGGGCTGGGCGCCATCCGGACACGGATCGGCGAGGTGGCGGCGTCTGGGCTCATGGGTTTCGCGATGGTACCGCCCGGCCTCCCCGGGGGAGCGGCGCGTATCCTCCGCTCCATGGGCAAGCTCCAGCTGGGCGACGTGCTTCCGCTCCTCGAGTCGCCGGCCCCCGCTGCGCTCGTCGTCTACCGCCTCGATGGGAGCGCGCACTTGTCGCCGGTGTGGTTCCGCTGGACCGGGGAGGCGTTCGAGGTCGTCATTGCCGAGGGCGACGGGAAGCTGGAGCACCTCGAGCATGACCGACGGGCGTCGCTCCTCGTCTTCGAGGCCGTCCAGCCGTTTCGGGGAATCGAGGTCGACGGGATGGCCGAGCTCCGCCATGAGGGCGTCCGGGAGGCGCGGCTCAGTATCGCCAGCCGCTACCTGGGCTCGGAGGGCGGACTTGCCCTTGCCGAGCGGCGCGGCGACCGCGGCATGGTCCTGAGCCTGCGGCCGGAGCACCCTCGGGTGTGGGACCTGTCGGAGCTTCGGGGGCAATAGGGCGGTGTTCCTGAGCGGCACGATCCTCAACGTCATCACCGTCCTGCTCGGCACGGGGCTGGGCCTGCTCATTGGCCGGCGGATGCCCGACCGGATGCACGAGAGCCTGGTCACCGGGCTCGGGTTCTTCACCGTCCTGATCTCCATCTCGCTCGGCCTGCGCCTCTTCACGGACCCGCTCGCCCAGCCGGGGGACGAGGTGGCGGTCCTCGCCGCCGTCCTGGCCGGGGTGGCCATTGGCGAGTTGCTGCGCCTCCACGACGGGCTCGAGGCGCTGGGCGCGTGGTTCCAGCGTCGGCTGGTCCGCGGTGGGGAGGGTGCGTCGGGGTCCCGTGTTGCCGAGGGCTTCGTGACCGCGAGCCTCGTCTTCTGCGTCGGGCCGCTGACCATCCTCGGGTCGCTTCAGAACGGGCTGACCGGCGACGCTCAGCTGCTGGTCATCAAGTCGCTGCTCGATGGCGTGGCGGCCATTGCCTTTGCCGCCGCCCTGGGCTGGGGCGTGGCGCTGTCGGCCATCACCGTGCTGGTCATCCAGGGCGGGATCGCGGGCTTCGCCACTCTGCTGGGGCCGTTCCTGGACGACATCACGATCCTGGCCATCACCGCGACCGGCGGCGTCATTCTGCTGGGGGTTGCCCTCCGCCTCCTGGACCTCAAGCAGGTCCGGGTCGCGAACTTCCTCCCGGCGCTGCTCCTGGCCCCGATCTTCATCCGGGTCGCCGATCTCGTTCGGGGGTGGCTCGGCTAGCGCTGACCCGTCATTCGAGGGTGAAGGCGGGCGTCACGGCACCCACGACCTCTCCACGAGGCATGTCCCGGACCGATGGCGAGGCGTGGGGTTCCAGGGCCGCCATCTCGGCCTCACCCAGGAACCCGATCTGGCGCAACGCCTCGATGGTCGCCACCGGGCCTGCCCGGCGGGCGCCGTCCCCGTCCTCGATCTTCACCGCCACCCCGGTCGCCGGCTTCCCCGGTCCCAGCGCGTCCGGCAGAAGGCCCACGCATCGGAGTCCCTCGGCCCCACCCTTGGCCACCAGGCGCCCCGGCGCCGCCCGCATGAGATCGGTGTCGAACTGGCGCCGCTCCCCGGAGATCAGCTCGGGGTAGGCCAGCATCGCGTCGCGGATGCGGGTCAGGGCCTCGATCAGGGCCGGTTCTGTGCCCTTCACGGTGGCGAGCGACGCGGGGTCCGCCAGGTGGGCGTACGCCCGCGCGGCCGCGCCCAGCGGGATGGCAAAGCTGACCACCCCGCAGCCATCGGTCGCGGTCCCGATCTGGCGGACCGGCACCCCGGACACCACCGAGACCACCTCTCGGGCCAGCTCCTGGCACGGATGATCGGGCTGCCAGTAGCCCTCGACGTCCCAGCCGGCGGCCTTGGCGTGAAGGGCCATCGCCGCGTGCTTGCCCGAGCAGTTGTGGCGCAGCTCGTTCAGCGGCTCCCCGTCGCGGGCCAGGCGCTGGGCCGTATCGCTGTCGAACGGGGGATGAATCCCGCACTGGAGCACGTCTCGGGTCAGGCCACCGGTCCGCAGCGCGGCCTGAACCAGGCGCACGTGGCGGTCCTCGCCGGCGTGGCTGGCGGCCATGACGGCCATGGTCTGGACCGGATCGGGAAAGTCGTACGCGTCGAACCGTCCGGAGGCGACGAAGGGCGCCAGCTGGAACGGCTTGGCCGATGAGCGAAGAAAGACCGATCCATCGGGGTCGCCAGCGTGGGCGAGGAGGGTGCCGTCGGGGTCGACGGCGGCGATGGAGCCTCGGTGCCGGGACTCAACCCGGTCCCCGCGCGTGACCTCGACGAGGAGCGCGGTGGTGGTGGTAGCGGCCGGG
>Ga0207423_1000144_pt1 | contig 9790 bp, 9 predicted proteins | sample Browns_ThreeSqA__FD_184848 | JGI IMG/M metagenome (GOLD analysis project Ga0207423, IMG submission 184848) | Wetland microbial communities from the San Francisco Bay, California, USA, that impact long-term carbon sequestration -... | ecosystem: Environmental > Aquatic > Marine > Wetlands ... | reverse complement strand
AGACGCGGGACTGAAAGGAGACGAGCGATGAAACGCAAGGCGAAGAAGGCGCCGGAAAAGGTCGTGAAGCAGAAGGTGCAGGCGATTCCGAAGGGCTACAACGTGGTGACGCCGTATCTCGCCATCCGCGGCGCGGCGGCGGCGATCGAGTTCTACAAGAACGCCTTTGGGGCGAAGGAGGTGATGCGCATGCCGGCGCCGGCGGGGAAGGTCGGGCACGCCGAGGTGAAGATCGGCGATTCGAAGATCATGCTGGCGGACGAATCCGAGATGATGAATTTCCTCGGTCCCCAGGCGCACGGCGGCAGTCCGGTCCACATCCATGTATACGTGAAGGATGTCGACGCCACCGTGGCCAAGGCGGTGGCGCTGGGCGCCAGGCCGACGCGCGCGATCGCGGACATGTTCTACGGCGACCGCACCGGGTCGATCGAGGATCCGTTCGGGCACTCCTGGCATGTCTCGACGCACATTCGGGACGTGCCGATGGGGGAGATGAAGCGCAAGGCCGCGGAGATGGCGAAGGGGGCCGGGGGCTGAAGGAACCCATGCGTTCCCTACCCGCGAAAGACAAGCTCAACATCTGCTTCGCGCACGTCGCCTACCGCATGGGCGAGCGCTTCGCGCTGCGCGACACGGGGCTGAAGTGGTTCGAGCTGCGCACGCCGGAGGAGCTGAAGGCGCGCATCGCGGAAGCCGACGTGCTGCTCTGCTCCGGGTTGTGGCGCAACGAGCTGATTCCGCTCGCGCCGCGGCTCGCGCTGATCCAGTCGATCAGCGCCGGGACGGATCAGTATTCGCGCGAGGCGCTGGGGGCCGCGGGAATCCGCGTCGCGAGCGCGCAGGGGGCGAACGCGCGTGCCGTCGCCGAGCACGCGATCGCACTGATCCTCGCCTTGGCGCGCAAGCTGCCGGAGGCGCGCGACAACCAGTCGGCGAAGAAGTGGCGCGGCATGATCGGCGAGATCGCGCGGCGCGAGGACGAGCTCGGCGGGAAGACGCTGGTGATCGTTGGGCTGGGGACGATCGGTGCGCGCCTGGCGCAGCTCGCCAAGGCTTTCGACATGAAGGTCGTCGGGGTTCGGCGGGACGTGTCGCGCGGTGGCGGGGCGGCGGACCGGGTGGTGGGGGACGCGGCGCTGCTCGGCGTCTTGCCGGAGGCGGACTTCGTTGCGCTGACCTGCCCGCTCACGCCTGCGACCGAGAATCTGATCGACGCGAGGGCGCTTGCGGCGATGAAGCCTTCGGCGTATCTGGTGAATGTCGCGCGCGGGAAAGTGGTGGACGAGCCCGCCCTCGTCGCGGCGCTCGGGCGGGGCGGCCTTGCCGGCGCGGCGCTGGACTGCGTGTGGCAGGAGCCGCTGGCGGCGGATTCGGTGTTGTGGGGTTTGCCCAATGTGCTGGTCACGCCGCATACGGGCGGCGAGACGCAGCGCTATGAAGACAACGTGATCGACCTGTTGCTTGAGAACCTCGATCGGCTTTGGCGGGGAGAGAGCGTGTTGAAGAATTCGTTCGTGTGAGGAATCAATGGCACTCAAACGCTCCAGAGGTCCTTCCGGGACATTAGTCGTCCTCGAGCACGTCTCGCGGATTCTGAAGGGGAATCCTCTCGGGGATCCGCATGTGAGGAAGGTCGGCGTGTGGCTGCCGCCGCAGTACGACGGCTCCGGCAAGAAGCGGTTTCCGGTGCTGTACGACCTGGTGGGTTTTACGGGTTCCGGTCTGGCGCACACCAACTGGAAGCCCTTCAGCGACAACGTGCCGGAGCGCGCGGCGCGGCTGATCCATGAGAAGAAGATGGGGCCGTGCGTCATCGTGTTTCCGGACTGCTTTACTGCGTTGGGCGGTAACCAGTACGTCAACTCTTCCGCGATCGGTGACTACGCGGATTACCTGACCCGCGAGATCATTCCCTTCGTCGACGGGCAGTTCCGTACTTTGGCTTCGCGTGAGCACCGCGGCTGCTTCGGCAAGTCTTCCGGCGGGTACGGGTCGATCATCCACGGCATGAAGTACGCGAAGTACTGGGGCGCGGTCGCCGATCATTCGGGGGACGCCTACTTTGATTTCGTGTACTGGCACGATTGGCCGAATACGTTGAACGAGCTTGCGAAGTACCGCGTGCCCAAGCGGCAGGCCGGGGTTTACGACGCTTTGCGCGAGGCGCGGAGGAAGGGGTTAGGGCAGGGGAAGGACGACGGGCGGATCAAGCGGTTTCTGTCTTCCGCGTGGAAGAAGGAGAAGCTTTCGGGGAAGGAAGTCATGTGCATCATGAATCTGTGCATGGCGGCGACGTATGACCCCGATCCGCGGGCGCCACTGGGGTTTCGGATTCCTTTTAATGCCGAGACTGGGGAGGTGATTGGAGAGCGGTGGAGGCGGTGGCGGCAGCACGATCCGATAAATCTGGTTGCGAGATATCGGGATAACTTGAGGAAGCTGCGGGGGATTTACATCGATTGCGGGTGGCGGGATCAGTACCACATTCAGTATGGGTCACGTATTCTGTCGCGGAGGTTGGTCGAGGCGCGGGTGAGGCATCGGTATGAAGAGTTTGATGACGACCATTCGGATATCGACTACCGCATGGACGTGAGCCTGCCGTTTCTATGCCGAGCGCTACATTAATCCCGAGCTGAGTCGTAGTAAGGCTGAGCGGTCACGATGGTCTGCAATCGGCCAGGAGCAGACAGTTGCCCAACGTCTGCTTTCTCGGGTGCGTGGCTAAGTTCTTATCCCTCCCAGCACTTCGTTTCGCCAGTCAGATCTTTCGGCTGTCATACGCCCAATGCAGTAGCGCCTGCCTTTGTTTGCGCCGGCAATCCAGGTTCTCTTTCGCGCAATTCGCCTTGATCTGCGCGATATGCCTTTTCATGCCCTTCCACCGTTTGATCTGGCGGTCGTCGTCAAGACAGCGCCGACCCATGTAGTACCTGCAATACCACTGAAACCATCCACGCAGATCTTCGCGAAAGATCCAGCCTCTTTTTTTCCATTCTGACAATGGCTGCGAGGCGTTGACCCCGAAGAAATTGAGTTCGGGCACATGGCGCTCGTGATCGGTTTGGTCCGTACGAATCAGTCTTCCGGAAACTCCTTGGTACAGTCCGTCATGTATTTCCCGCCAAAGACACCGAGCTCCAGCATCTGCTTTGGCGTCAATTCCGGCCGAAAATCAGCGCGAAAGTTCTTGCCTATGGGCTTTGTCAAGAGATAGATGTAATTTCGCTGCATGAGATCGTTTGCAACAACTTTTCGAGCAGTTTTCATCGCTCTACGACCGAACCACAAATAGTGCGCAGTTCTGCCCTGTATCACGACACTCGATTACCCGATCCACGCTCTTCATGATCGGCAGCGCAATCGCGCGATCGAGCGAATTCACATGACAGTGTAGACGGTGACCGGCTGGTGGCGGCCGCGCACCGGAATCGTCTTCACGATACGACAATCAAACGCTTCGCCGATTTGCCGCGCCGTGGCCTCGGCAATGAGAATCTGCGTTCCGAAGCGCTTGTTCTCCTGCTCGATGCGCGCAGCCAAGTTGACGGCGTCGCCGTGCACGGTATATCCGAGACGCCCTGAGCTGCCCACCGTGCCGGCGACCATGGTGCCGGTATTGATTCCGATGCGCGTTTTCAAGGTAAGACCGTTGCTGAACCGATGCGTGCCAAGCGTATCCTGAATTTCGAGCGCAGCCTCAACCGCGTTGGCCGCGTGGCGCGAATCCCGTAGGGGAAGATTGAAGGTGGCCAGAATAGCGTCTCCCTGAAACTGGTGGATTACTCCGCCCTTGCTCTCGATCGGAGCCGTCACGAGTGAGAAATACTCGTTGAGCAGGACAATGATCGCGCGAGGATCCATGCGTTCGGTCAATGTGGCGAAGTCCGCGATATCGGAGAAGAACACTGTCGCTTCGCGCAATTCAGGCTCGAGCATCCCTGCGTCGGCGATAACCTGGTTCATGATCGGAATCGGAATGAACTTGCCGAAGGTCTCGTGCATCAGCTCCCGCTTCCTCAAGCCGTCGATCACGGCTTCTCTGGCACGTTCGAGTTGACGCTCGGTCTCGACCCGCGCCGTAACGTCACGCTGCACGGCAACATACTGGTAGACGAGACCCCGATCGTCGCGGATCGGTGCGATCGACCACTCCATGACGAATTCCCGCCCGTCCTTGCGGTAGTTTACGGCCCGCCCTTCCCAAGTTTCGCCACGACCGAGCCTCGATCTGAGATCGTTGAAAATCGATCGGTCCGTGCTCGATCCCTGCAGCACACGGGGCGATTGCCCGAGGATCAGTTCCTTCGACCATCCAGTCATCCGTTCGAAGGCCGGGTTCACATAGACGACGGTCGGGCCAGGAAAATCGAGATTCGCAGTGGTGACCAGAATGCTCTCTACGGCCGCCTCGAGCAGCGCCAACGGCACAATCTTCTTCGTGGGATCCAGATTCATCGCCTGCGGAAGCAATTTGAAGAGAACGGAATTTCGCCACTCAGTGCGGAGATTCTGATTGCCGATAATCCATTTGGCAACGCGGCGGTCCGTGGTTCCGCAAGACCGCGAGCGTCCGGCGCCGGTGGGGGCGCAATCAATCCCTGATCGCGAGAATCACACTGCAAAGATGACCACCGCTTACTCACTTCGATCGTAACGGCGCCATCGGTCGGTTGGATTTGCGAGGCATTGTCTCATGCCGTGTGTTCGCAGCGGCGCTACGCGACAGGCTCGTTGAACAGCGGTCGGCACATCGATCGCGAGCACCGTTCGGTACGAGCATTTGGCGACAACGGGCCGACGGCTACCTCCCGAGCCTCAGCCGCGTAGGACCGATGCGGAACAGCGCCCGGTCATGAGGCGCTGCGCGATTGCCCCGTCGATTCACGATGCTCTCGCCACAGCTGCCCACGAGTTCGGTGTTCCATTTTTTCTGAGCTGCCGCGAACGAGGCTCACCGGGAATTTCGATTGTCTCCTTTGGGTCGATAGCACCGCTTCGGTTTTCCCAAAAGCGGACGCTCTAACGCCGGAAGAATACGCCGGGAAAACGTAACTCAGCTGACGTACCGTGACGTGTTTTGGCGAGTGACAGCCGGCCGACGATCAACCACTTTTAAAGCCTTCTTCGGCTCTTAATCCTTGTTCAGCGGCCCGAATGTGTAGAGGCGATCGATGGCGTACTGCGTTATCTCGCAGGTCTCAGTTGCCCGCGCTCAACGCCCCAGACGCCCAATGCGCCCAGCCAAGCAGCGCGCTGTCCCCGTCGAACAAACCAACGAGTTGCACCCCGAGCGGCAACCCATGCGCCCCTTTGCCATGCGGAACGGTGACGCAGGGAACACCTAACAAGGTCCAGGCGCGGTTGAACACCGGGTCACCTGTGCTCTTGTGGGAGCGCGGGGCTTCGCTCGTCGCGCTGGGCGTGAGCAGGAAATCGACTTCACGCATCCTGTCGGCCAGGGTGCGGCGGCACTGGCGCGCGCTCTCGCGCACGGCGTCGTAGTCGGTGCGCGTGATCTGCCACGCCGCGTCGAGGCGCGGCTTCAGGGTGCTGCTGATCTGGTCGGGATGGTTTTCGTACTCCCAGGCCAGCGCCCGCGCGCTTTCGTAGCCCATGATGATTCCGTGGCGGTCGAAGAGCTGGTCGCTGCCTGGAGGCAGCTCGAAATCGCTCACCATGGCGCCCGCTTTCGCCAGAAGCTGCGCAGCCTGCTCGAGGTTCGTCTGGTTCGTGGCGTCCGCGTCCTGCCAGCGCGGGGTGCGGCACAGGCCGATGCGCGGCTTGCCGGAGAACGCAGCGAAGTCCGGAACTGAACGACCGGACAAGACTTCGAGCGCGAGCGCCAGGTCTTCCACGCTCCTTGACAAGATACCGATCGTGTCGAGCGATTCGGCGACGAACTTGGTTCCCTGGCGGTTGATGCTGCCAAAGCTCGGCTTCACCGCAAACGTGCCGCAGTAGGCTGCGGGGCGGATGACCGAGCCGCCGGTCTGGGTCCCCAGAGCGAGCGGCACCATGCAATCGGCCACCGCGGCCGCGGAGCCGCTCGAGGAGCCGCCCGGAGTGTGCGCGGGGTGGTGCGGATTACGCGTCGGCGAAGGGTGATTGTTGGCGAACTCGGTGGTGACCGTCTTACCGAGGATCAGGCAGCCGGCGCGGCGCAGGAGCGCGACGCAGGCGGCATCGGCCCGCGGACGGTGGTCGCGGTAGATCGGCGAGCCGTACTCGGTTGGCAGGTTCTCGGTATCGATGATGTCCTTGATGCCGAAAGGCACGCCGTGCAGGCGACTGCGACGCGGCATGCGGTCGAGCTCGCGCGCCTCGGCGAGCGTATGTCTGGCGTGGATGAACGCCCACGCCCGCACCGCGTCGTCGCGCTCGGCGATGCGCTCGAGGCAGGCCGCGGCGAGCGCTTCGGCGGTCAGCTCGCGTGCTTCGATCAGCCGCGATGCCTCGGCCGCGGAAAGCTCGTTCAATAGTCTTTGCATGAGCGAAGCGTATAGCGCGCGAGGCGCGCCTGCTACAATGCGCCCGCGCAGTTGATCCCAACCCAAGCTGGCCGCGGCCGGCTTTTTTGTTTCTGGAACCCCTCACGTGATCGTCGCCTCCGGCATTGCCATTCAATTCGGGGCCAAGCCCCTGTTCTCCGACGTCTCAGTGAAGTTCGGCGGCGGCAACCGCTACGGCCTGATCGGCGCGAACGGCTGCGGAAAATCCACCTTCATGAAGATCCTCGGCGGCGAGCTGGAACCCTCCGCGGGGACGATCGCGATCGACGCGAACGAGCGGGTCGGCAGGCTGCGTCAGGACCAGTTCGCCTACGAATCGGAGCGCGTGCTCGACGTGGTGATGATGGGCCACGAGGAGATGTGGGCCGCGATGAAGGAGCGCGACGCGATCTACGCCAACGAGAACGCGGGCGAAGACGACAACCTGCGCGCCGCAGACCTGGAGCACAGGTACGCGGAATACGGCGGCTACACGGCCGAAGCACGCGCAGGCGAGCTGCTCCTCGGCCTCGGCGTGCCGACCGGGCAGCACGAAGGCCCGATGAGCGCGGTCGCACCGGGCTGGAAGCTCAGAGTCCTTCTCGCGCAGGCGCTCTTCGGCGACCCGGACATCCTGCTGCTGGACGAGCCGACCAACAACCTCGACATCCACAGCATCCGCTGGCTCGAGGACGTGCTGAACAAGCGCACCAGCACAATGGTGATCATCTCGCACGACCGGCACTTCCTCTCCAGCGTGTGCACGCACATGGCGGACGTGGACTACGGCGCGATCAAGGTCTACCCGGGCAATTACGACGACTACATGGAAGCCTCCGCGCTGGCGAAGCAGCAGCTGGAGAAGAACAACGCGAAGGCGAAGGACCGCATCGCCGACCTCGAGGACTTCGTGCGGCGCTTCCGCGCGCACAAGGCCAAAGCGCGGCAGGCGACCTCGCGCAGGAAGATGATCGAGAAGCTGAAGGTGGAGGACGTGAAGCCCTCCAGCCGGCAGTACCCGTTCATCAGGTTCCTGGTCGACCCGAAGGAGAAGCTGCACCGCCTGGCGCTGGAGGCGAAGGGCCTCGCCAAGGGCTACGAGAAGGGCCGGCCGCTTTTCAAGAACCTCGATCTCACGCTCGAGGCGGGCGAGAAGCTCGCGATCATCGGCCCCAACGGGGTGGGCAAGACCACGCTCCTGAGGTGCCTCGCAGGCAGCCTCGAGCCCGACGCCGGCAGCGTGAAGTGGGCCGAGAAGGCGAACACCGGGTACTGGCCGCAGGACCCGGCGGACGAATTCAGGCAGGAGGAGACTCTCGCCGACTGGATGAGCCGCTGGCGCAGAAAAGACAAGGCGCAGGACGAGCTGATCGTGCGCGCCACGCTGGGACAGCTGCTGTTTTCCGGCGACGACCAGAAAAAGCAGCTCAAGGTGATCTCCGGCGGCGAGGGGCAGCGGATGCTCATCGGCAGGCTGATCCTCGGCATGCCGAACGTGATGCTGCTGGATGAGCCCACCAACCACCTCGACATGGAATCGATCGAGTCGCTGAACGGCGCGCTCGAGCGCTACAGCGGAACGCTCATCTTCGTCTCGCACGACCGCGAGTTCGTCTCGTCCCTGGCCACGCGCATCCTCGAGCTCAAGCCCGGCGGCGAGCGGGTCGACTTCAAGGGCAGCTACGAGGGCTACCTCGAATCCGAAGGCCCGGCGCTGCAGGCCGCCTAGCGCGCGCGAGCCAGGCCCGGGGCCCCTCTGGCGGAAGGACCGTGCTACATTTGGGCCGCAGGATCTCAAGCTTGTGAAGACCCGTCCGTTCTAGCGCCCCAAGCGGCTCCAGTGTGGCAGTCGAATCCCTCCCTTGATCATCGTGCCCGAAGCGGGGCTCGGACCGTCTCGCGCAATTGCTGCAATTTCAGAAATCGGAATGACATGCCTACAGGTACAGTGAAGTGGTTCAACGACGCCAAGGGCTTCGGCTTCATCACGCCGGATGACGGTGGCAAGGATCTGTTCGCCCATCACAGCGCAATCCAGGCCTCGGGCTTCAAGTCGCTGAAAGAGGGGCAGAAGGTCTCTTTCGAAGTGACGCAAGGCCAGAAGGGTCCGGCCGCAGCGAACATCAAGCCGCTGTAAGCGCGCGGCGGCGCGCGCCGCACCGAACCGTGCCGGAAGCTTCGAAGCTCGAAGCGGTGATGCGCTATCACGAGCGCAGCAAGCACCACTTCAACCGCTTCGCCGCCGGACCCGGCGCGCTCGACTGGGCGAACCAGCCCGATCCGTTCCGGCGCTACGCGGGCGCGGCGCTCACGCGGCTGCCGATCCTCGGGCCGGTGGATCCGCCGCTCTCGCCCGCATACGAGACCCTGTATGCGCGCGGCGCCGTGCCGTGCGCGCCGGTCACGCTGCGGACGCTTTCGCGCCTGCTCGAATACGCGCTCGCTCTGTCGGCGTGGAAGCAGGCCGGCGGCACGCGCTGGGCGCTGCGCGCGAACCCCTCGAGCGGCAATCTGCACCCTACCGAGGGCTATGTGCTCGTAGGCGGCATTGCCGAGCTTGGCGCAGCGCCGGGCCTGTTTCACTACGCGCCACGCGAGCATGGCCTCGAGCGGCGCGCCGACTGCCCGGAGGCGCTCTATGCGCGCCTTCTGGGCGGCTTCCCGCCGCATGCGTTTCTCGTCGGCCTTTCGTCGGTCCACTGGCGCGAGGCGTGGAAATACGGCGAGCGCGCCTTCCGCTACTGCCAGCACGACGTGGGTCACGCGATCGGTGCGCTGCGTATTGCGGCGGCGACGCTCGGCTGGTCGGCGCTCGTGCTGGACGACGTCGCGGACGCCACGCTCGAAGCGCTACTGGGCCTAGACCGCCCGGCGGATTTCGACGGCGGCGAGCGCGAAAGCGCTGAGCTCGCGATGGCGCTATGGCCGGGAAGCGGCGCACTACGGACCACGGGACTCGACGCCGAGGCCGTGCGCGAGCTGACCAACCAGCGCTGGCACGGGAAGGCGAACCGCCTAAGCGCGGACGATCCGCTGCCCTGGGAAGCGATCGACCGCGTGGCTGCGGCATCGCGAAGAGAATGAATTCCGGGCCCAGCGCGGGGCAGATCATCCGCCAGCGGCGCAGCCTCGTCGCCTGCGACGGCAGGACCTCGATCCCGGTCGAGCGCTTCTACCGCATGCTCGCGCGCGTCATGCCGCGGGTCGAACTGGACGTCGCGCGCCGCCCGATGCCCTGGGACGCGATTCCCTGGGAACCGGCGATCCATTTCGGCCTGTTCGTGCATCGCGTCGAC
>Ga0207423_1000143_pt1 | contig 9816 bp, 5 predicted proteins | sample Browns_ThreeSqA__FD_184848 | JGI IMG/M metagenome (GOLD analysis project Ga0207423, IMG submission 184848) | Wetland microbial communities from the San Francisco Bay, California, USA, that impact long-term carbon sequestration -... | ecosystem: Environmental > Aquatic > Marine > Wetlands ... | reverse complement strand
GTCATGATGCCTCCGACGCCTGCGGTACTGAGTTCATCGGGATCCTCGCTTGAGCCACCCGCACCTCCCGCTCCTTCCACAGCGCATAGACGGCGGGGATCACCACCAGGGTGAGAATGGTGCTGCTGACCATGCCGCCCACCATCGGGGCGGCGATTCGCTTCATCACACTCGCCCCGGCGCCGGTGCCCCAGAGAATTGGGAGCAGCCCGGCCATGATGGCGGTCACCGTCATCAGCTTCGGCCGGACCCGCTCGACCGCGCCCTCCATGATCGCCTCATAGAGATCGCGAAGCGTCGGCGCCTGGCCCTCCGTCCGGCGCGTCTGCCAGGCCTGGTCGAGGTAGATCAGCATGACCACCCCAGTCTCCGCCGCGACGCCCGCCAGCGCGATGAAGCCGATGGCGACCGCCACCGACCAGTTGTAGCCCAGCAGCCAGATGAACCAGAGTCCGCCGACCAGCGCGAAGGGGATGGAGAGCATGACGATCATGGTCTCCCCGACGCTCCGGAAATTGAGGTACAGCAGGAGAAAGATCAGCAACAGAGTGGCCGGGACGACCAAACGAAGCTTCGCCGCGGCCCGCTGCATGTATTCGTATTGGCCGCTCCACTGGATGGTGTACCCCATGGGCAGCGTGACCCGCTCTCCGACCGCGCGCTGCGCGTCCGCCACGTATGAGGCGATGTCGCGGCCGACCACGTCCACGTAGACCCAGGCGGTCGGCACCGCACCTTCGGTCCGGATCACCATGGGCCCGGCGACCTGGCGGATGGTGGCGATCTGCCCCAGCGGGACATACGCCCCTTCCGCCGGCGCGGAACTCGCTCCCCCCATTCCCATGGACTGGCCACCGCTGCCGGCCGGGGCGCCTTTGTCGTGCGCCATGGGAACCAGTACCGAGGCCAGCCGTTCGGGGCTGTCCCGGAGTTCCTGCGGATAGCGGATCCGGACGCCATACCGCTCCCGGCCCTCGACCGTCTGGGTGACGGTCATACCGCCGATGGCGGTCGCGATCACGGTCTGCACATCGCCCACGTTGAGCCCGTGCCGTGCCGCGGCCGCCCGGTCGATGTCGATGTCGAGGTAGTACCCCGATACGGCCCGCTCCGCGAAGGCGCTGCGCGTGCCCGGCACGTGCTGCACCACGCTTTCCACTTCCTTGCCGAGTCGTTCCAGTTCGCTCAGATCGGGGCCGAAGATCTTGATGCCCACCGGGGTTCGGATGCCGGTCGCCAGCATGTCAATACGGCCCCGGATCGGCATGGTCCAGGCGTTGGTCACGCCCGGCAGGCGGACCGAATCGTTCATGGCGGCAATGAGCCTCTCGTAGGTCATACCGGGCCGCCAGGCCGATTCGGGCTTGAGCGTGATCGTGGTCTCGAACATATCGAGCCCAGCCGGATCAGTGGCGGTTTCCGCCCGCCCGGCCTTGCCCCAGACCCGCTCCACTTCGGGGAACGACTTCAGGATTCCATCCTGGATCCGCAGGATTTCCCGCGACCGGGCGATGCTGGCGCCCGGCAGCGTGGTGGGCATGAACAGCACCGTGCCCTCGTTCAGCGGCGGCATGAACTCCCCGCCGATTCGGGTCCAGGGGATCCAGGAGAAGATCAGGATCATGGCCGAGGCCCCGATCACGCCCCAGCGATGTCGGAGCACCCAGCTAATTGTTGGGTGATAGAGGCGAATCAGCGCCCGATTGATGGGATTGGCCTTTTCTCGATGCAGCCGGCCCTGCACGAACAGGCCCATGGCGACCGGGATGAGGGTCACCGACAGGAGACTCGCCGCCGCCATCGCGAAGGTCTTGGTGAACGCGAGGGGACGGAACAGCCGGCCTTCCTGTCCTTCCAGGGTGAACACCGGCAGAAACGAGACGGTAATGATGAGGAGGGAAAAGAAGAGCGCCGGCCCCACTTCAACCGCGGACTCCAGCACCGTCGCCCACCGCTCCCGGGCCGTGAGGGCCGAGGTCGAGAAGGAGCCGTCGGGATCCGGACCTCCCCTGGCCCGGACCGCCCGTTCGAGATGCTTGTGGAGGTTCTCCACCATCACTATGGCGGCGTCGATCATGGCCCCGATCGCGATGGCGATCCCGCCCAGCGACATGATATCGGCCCCGACACCCACGCGTCGCATGGCCAGAAAGGCGATCAGGATCCCGACCGGCAGCGTGAGGATGGCGACCATCGCCGAACGGGCGTGCACCAGGAACACCAGGCAGACCAGCGCGACGACCAGGCTTTCCTCGAACAATTTCTCCCTGAGGTTCTTGATCGACCGCTCGATGAGATCGCTTCGGTCATAGACCGGGCGCACCACTACCCCGGGGGGAAGGCTGGGCCCGATATCCGCCAGTTTCCGCTTGACCCGCTGAATGGTCCGGAGCGCGTTCTCCCCGAAGCGCATGACCACGATGCCACCCACCGCGTCGCCCCGCCCGTCCAGATCGGCGATTCCCCGCCGCACCGCCGGGCCCACTCCAACGCTGCCCAGCTCCGCAACCCTGATCGGCGTGCCGGCCGGGGTGGCACCCACCACTACGTTTTCGATATCGCGAATCGACTTCAGATAGCCCAGGCCCCGTACCATGTACTCGCGCTCGGCCAGCTCGATCACCATCGCGCCGACGTCCGCATTGGCGTCCCTGAGCGCGCTCATCACCCGGGTGATCGGGATTCGATAGGCCTGAAGTCGGGTCGGATCCAGGTCGATCTGATACTGCTTCTGAAATCCTCCGATCGAGGCCACCTCGGAGACTCCGGGCACCGCCGTCAGAGCGTAGCGCAGGTACCAGTCCTGCAGGCTGCGCAACTGGGCCAGGTCGAGGCGTCCCGTGGTGTCCTCGAGGAAATACTGATAGACCCAGCCCAGTCCGGTGGCGTCGGGCCCCAGGGTCGGAGTTACCGTGGAAGGCAGCTTGCCGGTGATCCCGTTCAGATACTCGAGGACCCGACTCCGGGCCCAATACAGGTCCGTCCCGTCCGCGAAGATGACATAAACGAACGACATCCCGAAGAAGGAGTAGCCGCGTACCACCCGCGCACCTGGCACCTTGAGCATCTCGGCCGCGATGGGATAGGTCACCTGGTCCTCGACGATGCGAGGCGCCTGCTCGGCGAACTCGGCTTGCACGATGACCTGCACGTCGCTCAGGTCGGGGAGCGCTTCCAGCGGGGTCTGCTGGACGGCCCAGATGCCTCCCGCCACCGTGGCCACGGTTCCCAGGACGACCACCAACGGATTGCGCACCGACCACTGAATGATCCGGGTCAGCATGGTCTACTCCTTCGGCTTGGTCGGCGTCATCCCCGGCATGTCGGCCATCCCCGTATCCGGCACCGCGGTGGTCTTCGCCGTGTCTTGCATGCCTGGCGCGGTCACGTCCATACCCGGCATGTTGCCCATTCCCCCCATCAGGGTGGCGAGGTTCGATTCGGCGTCCACCAGGAAGGTGCCGGACGCCACCACGGTCTCGCCCGCGGAGAGGCCGCCCAGGATCTCGATCCGCTCATCGGTGGACAGTCCCAGGACCACATCCCGGGGCGTGAAGCGTCCATCGGGGCGCCGGACGAATACCAGGTTGCGCTGACCGGTCGCGAGCACCGCCGAGCGAGGGACACTCAGGGCCTGGCGGCTGGTCACGGCGGTAAAGCGGATGGTTCCATACATCCCCGGCTTGAGCGCCAAACCAGGATTGGGAAGGGAGATCCGGACTCGCGCCGTCCGGGTCTCGGGATTGAGCGTCGGGTAGACGTAGGTGATCCGACCGGCGCGCTGCTGGCCCGGGAGTGCCTGAAAGTCCGCGGTGATGGCCTGCCCGAGGTGGACCGCCGGCAAGTCCCGTTCAAAGACCTCCCCATCGAGCCAGACCGTGCCGAGGTCGGCGATCCGATACAACCCGTCACCGGCCATGACCCGTTGACCCGGCAGGACGTTCTTTTCTACGACGATTCCGCTGACGGGAGCTTCCAGCGTCACCGTTCGACTGGGTTGTCTGGTGTCCTCGAGGCGGCGTAACTCGGTCTCGGGTAGCTGCCACTCGACCAGCCGGCGGCGCGCGCCCGCCACCACGTCCTCCGCTCCGCGGACCGCGTCGGGGGTTCCAGCCGCGATGCGCTCCTGGAGCTGACGGGCAAGCACGTATTCTTGCTCCGCCGTGACCAGCATCGGAGAGTACAGCTCGAGTAGGACCTCACCCTTGCGAACGGCCTTTCCGGTGAAATCCACGTGGACCCGTTCGGCCCAGCCATCGAAGCGGGGGGAGGCTGTAGTGATGCGGGTCTCATCCACCGTGACTTGGCCGACGATCCTCAGGTCGCGCTCGAGCGGGCCCTGGTCCACCGAGGCGAAGGTGACTCCGATCCGCTCCTGGTCCCGCTCGCCCAGCGTCACCGCCGTCGTCGCGTTGGTTGCGGGTGCCGAGTGCTGAACATGGGCGGTGGTCGGCGGCTCGGGGTGACCTTTCCGGGTGGCGACGACGACCAGGGCAATCGCACCGAGGAGCAGTGCACCCCACAGCGAGACCCGGCGAATTCGTTGAGCCGGGGTTCCGGAGCCGGATCCGAAGGGCGATTCGTTCGAGGGCTGCGCTCGCGGAGTCGATGATGGAGACGTCATTGGGGTACTCCCGCCGCGTCCGCGGCAGAATCGGGGTCCAGGAGGGGGCTGCCGGTCAGCATCTCGAGCTCCGCGATGGCCTGGCCCTGCTCGGCCTCGAGTTGAACCACCTGCTGGCGGTAACGGTTGACGTTTACCTGGGCGTCCAGGACGGTCATGAAGTTGACCGAGCCGGTTCGGTACGCAGCCAGGGCGGCCGCCGCGGTCGCTTCGGCCTGAGGCAGGATGGTGTGGAGATAGAGCGCGATCAGCGCCCTGGACTGGCGAAGGCCGGCGTAGCGCTCACCGACCCGGCCTCGGGTCTCGAGTTGTTGGGCCGCGAGATCGGCGACGGCCATATCCCGCATGGCTTCGGCCTCCCGCTTCATCTGTGTCTGCTTGCTGCCGGCGAAGATCGGCAGGTTGACCCCGAACATGAGGCTCAGCATCCGGTCGGTGCCTCCGCCCGTCATGGGCCGCTGGCCGTACTGCACTCCGACCTCCAGGTCCGGCCAGACCTCACGACTGGCCCCGGCTACGGCATGGGAGGCCGCCTCCACTTCCAATTGACCTGATCTGAGCTGGGGCTGGTTGGCGAGGGCCAGCCGCTCGAGCGAATCCAGCGGGACCAGCTCGGCCGGAAACTCGGGCAGGATCGGGGTCGGCAGGCTATCGCCGATGGGGTGGCCAAGCATGGCGTTGAGCCGGGCCGCCATGGTCTCCCGCATCGCCTGCATGCGGACGATCTCCTCCGACATGGATTCGACTTCGACCTGGGCGCGGAGCACATCGGGCTGTCGCCCTTCGCCCACCGAATACATCGTCTGGGTGGTCCGTGCGAGGTCCTGCAGCAGCCGGCGGGATTCGGCCGCGATGGCCGCGGAGCGGTCGGCCCGGTAGAGATCGTAGAAGGCCATCGCCGCCCGGCTCCGCAGCTCCCAAACGACTCCGTTCACCGCCTCGCGCCCGGCCGCGGCACGCTGCTCCGCGGCCTTTCCCGCCGACCCCAGCTTGCCCGGGAACGGGAACATCTGGGTGACCTGCAGCGTGGTCATTCCCAGCGGATCGTTCAGGCTGAAGCTCGGGAGGTCCCGGTTCATGAGGCCGAACTGCAGCTGAGGATCGGGAAGCCGGCTGACCGGACCGATCCGGGCCTCGCTCGCGCGGGCGGTTGCGCGCGCGGCCGAGATCATCGGGTGCTGGGCCTCGACCGTCTGATAGACCGTGCCCAGCCGGAGTCCTGAGGCGGGCTCCTGCGCCCCGGCCGGCCGCGCGGCCGCGAAGCCTCCGGCCAAGGCGACCAGCCAGATCGGTGGGACTCTGCACCAGCCAGAGCGTTGGTGGCGATTCATGTCGGGCATCCTCTTCCGTGGCGCCGATCCGGAACCAGGGGATCCGGAAGCACCTGGAGTCGCGAGGCGGCCCTTGCCGCCCCGCGTCGCGTCAACTGTGGTTACGCGATGTCGGGAAGTGGATTACGCCCGAGGAGGCGGGCTTTCGGGAGCGACGGCGAGCGAATGCAGGGTCGCCGCCGGATTCTCTGGTGTGATCGCCGCCACGCGGAGCGTAGAGGCAGGCACGGCCGTTGTCGCGGAGAAGAACGAGGCGGAGCAGGAGGCCATCATCTGACAACATCCGTCCCCAAGGCCGGCCCCGGAGTGATCCGCCGGCTGGGAAGGGACCTCGACGTGGCACACCGTCGAGTGGGCGGCATGAGAGGCCCCGGCTGCACAATGCTCCGGCGGATGCGACTCACACTTCGCTCCAGCCGGTGACGCGATGCGAAGCGTCATCAGCAGGCCGAGCAACAGAGCGGTGAATCGCGAGCAGGGGCGCATGGTGAACAGTCGCGGGGACTCCGGGGAGCCCCACATCCACTCCCTATGGAGTGCTAAAGGTGAAGATCATGCCGAACGTGTTGTTCATTCCCTTCCACCCAGCGCCCATCATCCCCATCATCTGGCCGCCATGCATGCCCCCGGGCATCATCGCGCTGGTCACCGTGGTTCCGGCCATGGGCCCGGTCATCATTCCGACCTGGTGCCCATTGGCATCCTGCATCCCCCCGCCACAGTGGAGCAAGTACGTTGTGCCGGCGGCCAGCGGTGCGTTGGGAGTGCATGTGAGGGTCTTCGCATCAACCGACCAGTTGCAGGTCATCGGCATGGTGGTGGCGCCGAGATTTCCGGGGTGCAGGTCGACGTACTGTTCCATCCCGGCCATCATGGGGCCGCTGAAGGTGAGCACCATCGACGCGTTTGTCGATACATTGGTCGCACCGTTGGCGGGACTCACCGAAGCCAGTGACGTGCCGGTCGTGCCGGTAGTCGAATCGCTACAGGCGCCGAGTCCGACAGCGCCAATCAATACTCCGAGAATAAGTCCCTTCATAACGCCCTCCATGCCCGTCCATCCCTGGGATGCACTTTACGCTATGGCCCAGAATAGGAGGAAAGTGTGAGGAATTTGTGAACAGCCGGTGATACCTTCTTCTCGCCGTCGTGTCTTCACTCGTAAGTGACGGCGACAGGCTCCCCTAGGTTGATGGGTCGTTGCCGCCCAGGCCGTCTTCCGGGCATCGGCAACGCGATACGGCGCCCCCAGCGTTGAGGCCGGAGCCCCTTGCCGGATGTCCCGTTGGGACAGCCTATTATTGACCCTTGGCCATGGACCTCCGAGACCGCCTGCAGACGAGCCTGAGCGGCGCCTACACCCTGGAACGAGAGCTGGGTGGGGGCGGGATGTCCCGGGTATTCGTAGCGACCGAGGCGGCCCTGGGGAGGCGGGTGGTCATCAAGGTCCTTCCTCAGGACCTGGCTCCTGCCGTCAGCGGCGAGCGCTTCCGCCGCGAGATCCAGCTCGCGGCACAACTCCAGCATCCCCACATCGTTCCCCTGCTCACTGCGGGTGAGCTGCCCAGCGCGGGCGGCGAGCCGGCTGTGCCGTACTTCACTATGCCCTTCGTGGATGGGGAGTCGCTCCGGGTTCGCCTGGCCCGGGGCGGGGAGCTGCCGGTCTCCGAAGTGGTCCATGTGCTCCGGGAAATCGCCCTGGCCCTGGCCTACGCGCACGAGCACGGCGTGGTCCACCGCGATATCAAGCCGGACAACGTCCTGATGTCCGGTGGCGCGGCGATGGTGACCGACTTCGGCGTGGCCAAGGCGTTGAGCGCCTCGACCACCGCCGGCGGGAGCGCCCTGACCTCGCTTGGTCTCGCCATCGGCACGCCGGCGTACATGGCCCCGGAGCAGGCGGCCGGGGACCGCAATACCGACCACCGGGCCGACATCTACGCCTTCGGCGTGCTGGCCTACGAGCTGGTGACCGGACAGCCCCCCTTCGCGGGACGTCCCGCTGCCGCCGTCCTCGCCGCCCACGCGACCGAGACGGCGGAAAACGTGAGCGTTCGGCGTCCAGCCTGTCCCCCCGCTCTCGCCGCGGTGATCATGCGGTGCCTCGAGAAGCGCCCGGCCGACCGACCACAGTCGGCACGGGACCTCGTGCATCAGCTCGATGCCCTCTCGACGCCCGCCGGGATGACTCCACAACCGATGACGCCGTTTCCCTCTGCGGCCCCACCTCGGGTCCGAACCCGCACCTACGCGGCGGGGGCGGTCGTGGTAGCACTCCTGACCCTCGCCTGGTTCTGGCGTGGCCGATCGCTCATGGCGCCGTCCTCGACCAGACCCACGATCGACTCCACGGCCGCGATGCCGGGCTCATCCGAGAAGTCGGTCGCCGTCCTCCCGCTCGTGAACGTCGGTGGCGACGCCAAGGAGGAGTACTTCGTGGATGGGATGACCGACGAGCTGATCGGGGCGCTCGGCAAGATCCCTGGCCTCCGGGTCGCGGCTCGCAGCTCGTCGTTCGCCTTCAAGGGGAAGGAAGCCGACTTGCAGGAAGTGGGATCGAAGCTGCACGTCAACAGCATCCTCGAAGGCACGGTGCGTCGAGCGGGCCCCAAGCTCCGGGTGACGGTCCAGCTGGTGAACGTCGGTGATGGGCTCACCCTCTGGTCGGAGACCTACGCGCGGGAGCTCAAGGACGTCTTTCAGGTCCAGGAGGAAATCGCGCGGGCCACGGCGAGTGCGCTTCGCGTGACTCTCGGCGCCCCGGCCCCCGCGGCCCCGAGCGTGGGGGCAAGCACGCTGGAAGCCCACGATTTCTACCTCAAGGGGCGCTACGCCTGGAGCGCGCGGACCGCAGTATCTCTGCAGGAAGCGGTTCGTTTTTTCGAGAAGGCGATCGCGGTCGATTCACAATTCTCCCCGGCCTACCAGGGACTGGCCGAGACCTACCTCATCCTGCCGTTCTACAGCGGTGGCGAGCAGCCCAGCGCGCTGTGGGCCAAGGCCAAGGGGGCGGCGACCCGCGCCCTCCAGTTCGACAGCTCGCTGGTCGAGGTCCAGGCGGTCCAGGCCTATGGTGCCATGCTCTTCGAGTGGGACTGGCCTCGGGCCGAGGCTCTGTTCAAGCAGGTGATCGAGGCCAGACCCAACTACGCCACCGGCCACCATTGGTATTCGGACTTTCTGGCGGGCCGCGGGCGACTCGATGAGAGCCTCGCGGAAATACGCCAAGCTCAGCGGCTCGATCCTCTCTCGCGGATCATCGGCAAGGTGACGGGAGATGTGTTGCTCGACATGCGGCGGATCGACGCCGCCGATTCGGCCTATCGGGAAGTTCTCCGGCTGGATCCCTCGTTTGGTCCCGGCCATGCTGGGCTCGGCAGCGTCTACCTGGCCCGAGGCCGATTTCGGGAGGCGATTCCAGAGCTGGAGCTGGGCGGGGACCAGTACGTGGGGCGGTTGATCTATGCTCTCGCCAAGGGAGGGATGCCGGATTCGGCTCGGAGGCGTCTGGCGCAACTGGAGGCGCGAGCCGAACGTGAATACGTGGCGGGGACGTGGCTTGCTGTCGGGTATGCGGGGCTTGGAGACCTCGACCGGGCCTTCTCCTGGCTGGACCGCGCGGTCCGAGATCATGACCCCACCATGCAGGAAGATGCGCAGGATCCGCTGTATGAGGTGTTCCACGCGGACCCCCGCTGGGCCAAGTTCAAGGCGGCCCTGGGGCAGAAGTAGATTATGACCATCTCTCGACTCTGGAGCTGGCAACGGGCACCGGGCATCGGGCACCGGGTCTCAGAATCGGCACTCGGCACTCGGCAATCGTCACTTCCCGTTCCCCGTTCCCCGTTCCCCGTTCCCCCT
>Ga0207423_1000140_pt1 | contig 9857 bp, 5 predicted proteins | sample Browns_ThreeSqA__FD_184848 | JGI IMG/M metagenome (GOLD analysis project Ga0207423, IMG submission 184848) | Wetland microbial communities from the San Francisco Bay, California, USA, that impact long-term carbon sequestration -... | ecosystem: Environmental > Aquatic > Marine > Wetlands ... | reverse complement strand
GATCGCAGCGCTGGTCGCAGTGACCCAGATGCCCCTGCCGGGCAATTTGCGCTTGACGTCGGGAACGGCCTCTCCAGCGGGGCCCACGACAAAACGCACCAATTCAAAGATCGGCCTGACTTCGCGTGTCAGCGCACAGGTACGTTCGGTCGTAGCGGCGACGCTCGTCGCTCCACCGTCAAGTTCTCCGTCCTGCGCGATTGCCAGCATCGTCGGGCCAACTCCGTCAGGCTTGGGGCTGTGCAGACTCTTCGGCCGACTCTTCAGCAGGAGGCGGAGCCAGCTCGGCTTCTGTGACCCAGCCAGCCTTCAGGCGGGCTTGCATGATCATGGCATCGGCGTCCTCGCGTGAAATGCCGAGACCATTGAGAAAGCCTGGCTCGTGCTTGGTCTCGCCGTCCTTGCGCTCTGTCCAGCCGGTCAGATCGTCCGTGGCGCAGCCTGCCAGATCCTCGACGGTCTTGACGCCATTTTCACCAAGCGCCACCAGTATTTTATTGGTCACGCCGGGCACGTCCTTAAGTGCGTCTTCGACGCCCAACGCCTTACGTTTGTCGTCGAGCTCAGCTTCCTGCTGCGCCAGGTATTCCTTGGCGCGCTCCTGCAGCTCGCGGGCCGTATCGGCGTCGAAACCCTCGATGCCGGCGATTTCTTTCTCGTCGACAAGCGCAAGCTCTTCGATTGAGCCGAAGCCTTCCGAGGCAAGAAGCTGACCGACAACTTCGTCGAGATTGAGCGCCTCCACGAAGATTTTGGTGCGGTTTTCGAACTCGGCCTGACGGCGCTCGGATTCTTCCTGCTCCGTCAGGATATCGATGTCCCAGCCAGTGAGTTGCGAAGCAAGGCGCACGTTTTGGCCTCGACGTCCGATCGCCAGCGACAGCTGCTGGTCCGGAACAACGACCTCGATACGCTCCTTATCTTCGTCCAGCACAACCTTTGCCACTTCAGCCGGTGCAAGCGCGTTCACGACGAACGTGGCGATATCGTGCGACCACGGAATGATGTCGATGCGTTCGCCTTGCAGTTCTTGGACGACCGCCTGCACGCGCACGCCGGAGGGTAGCAGGGCGGCGATGCGCGCCTGCACGGCGTCGCGGTGCGCGCCGGGCGCGAGCCGCAGGTCGATGCGATTCAGCGTGCCCAGGCGATCGAGCCGCCACTGCGCGGTCGCTATGTCGGTGAGCGCCGCGGCGCCGCGCAGGGCCGACGCGGCGAGGATTCCTGCGATGCGCAAGTGCACTCTGGTGAGGCCGACGACCAGGACAAGATCGTCGCCCTTGCCCAGACCGAGCATCCGCGCAGCGCCCGCCGACAGCAGCACCGCGTCCGGTTCGAGCAACGCGGTGCGCAACGCCGGGTCGGAAGCGAACAGCGCAGGCTGCAGCTGCGCGCTGCGCAGGGAATCGATTCCGATCACCCGGATCGACGATGGCAATGCTCTGGAGGCGGATTCCTGCGTCGGCCCGGATCCCCCCGCGATTGCGGCCTGCAGCTCGAGGCCCGGGCTCGCCACCGCGACGCCCGGCAGGCGCGCGAGCTTCTGGTAAAGCGTCTCGTCGAACCCGCTGCGCCCGCCGCGCACCTCGAGGTCGGCGTCACCCGAGAGCGCGCGCACCGCCGTCGCGAGCTCCTCCACCGCGGCGCGGTTCATCAGATGCACGCCGAAGCCCAGTGCGACGCCAAGCGCAATGCCGGCGACCGATAGCAGCGCGCGCACGCGCTGGTGCGCGAGCCGCGCATTGAGTACGAGAAGAAGGCGCCACATGGCCGGCAACAGCGGCCCCTACTATACTGGCATCGTGCTGCGCGCCCTGGCCGCGACCCTCCTCATGGTTCACTCCCTTGCGGCTGCCGCGCAGGTCGCGAGCCCCCACGCGATCGAGCACCCGTCCTGGTTCGCGCAGAGCTTTCTCGATTTCCGCGAGGATCTCGCCGAAGCGAATCGAGACGGCAAGCGCTTGATGGTGTATTTCGGCCAGGACGGTTGCCCGTACTGCGCCCGGCTGATGCAGACCAACTTCACGCAGCGCGCGATCGTGGAAAAGGCGCGCAGGTACTTTGCCGTCATCGCGATCAACATCTGGGGCGATCGCGAAGTGACCTGGCTGGATGGCACGCGCCTCGGCGAGAAGGCCTTCGCCAAGCAGCTCAAGGTCCAGTTCACCCCGACGCTCGTCTTTCTCGATGAGAAAGGCAATATCGCGCTGCGCCTGAACGGCTACTACCCGCCGCGCCGCTTCGAGGCGGCGCTCGACTACGTCGCCGGCCGGATGGAATCGAAACTCGCCTTCGGCGAGTACCTCAAGCGTGCGGTGAAGGACGAAGCGAGCGAAGCGCTGCACGCCGAGCCCTTCTTCCTGCCGGTGCCACAGGACCTGACGCGCAGGGCGGGTGGCAAGCCGCTCGCCGTGGTGTTTGAATCCACGTACTGCGGCGGCTGCGACGAGATGCACCGCGAGGGTTTTCAGCGCGCCGAGGTGCGCGCGGAGATCGCCAAGTTCGACGTCGCGCGCTTCGCGCTCGGCGAGCGCGCGACCGTTACGGCGCCGGACGGAAAGCCCGTGCGCGTCGATGAATGGGCGCGCGCGCTGAAGATCCTCTATACCCCGAGCATCGTATTTTTCGCCACCAACGGGCGCGAAGTGTTCCGCACCGAGGCCTACCTGAGGCCGTTTCACCTCGCCGGCTCGTTCGCCTACGTCTCGAGCGGCGCGTATGCCAAGGAGCCCTCCTTCCAGCGCTTCCTGCAGGCGCGCGCGGAGCAGATGCGGCAGCAGGGCAAGGCTGTAGACCTGTGGAAGTAGACGGGGGGATGGGGTCTGACCCCGTCGGTTGCCTGGGCCCCCGGGGTCTGACCCCTTCGGTTAAACGATGTCTGCCGATTAATCAATGGGGTCAGACCCCAGGGGGTAGAAGCAACCGAAGGGGTCAGACCCCATTCCCGGACTTGAACCCCCCCACCCCGCCCCCATGTCCGCAGAGTTAAAACCGCACCGCGAGTAGGCACCGATGGGCGCACCGAAGGAAACGCTCGGCTTCCAGGCCGAGGTCAAGCAGCTGCTGCAGCTGATGATCCATTCGCTGTACAGCAACAAGGAGATCTTCCTGCGCGAGCTGGTGAGCAACGCCTCCGACGCCTGCGACAAGCTGAGGTTCGAGGCGATCGCGCACCCCGAGCTGCTCGAGGGCCATGCCGAGCTCGGCATCCGCATCGCATTCGACCCGGCGGCGCGAACGATCACGGTCTCGGACAACGGCATCGGCATGACGCGCGACGAGGCAATCGCCCAGCTCGGCACGATCGCGCGCTCGGGCACGCGCGAGTTTTTCGCCCGCCTCACCGGCGATCAGCAAAAAGACGCGCAGCTGATCGGCCAGTTCGGCGTCGGCTTTTACTCCTCGTTCATCGTCGCCGAGCGCGTCAGCGTGCTCACGCGCCGTGCCGGCCAGGCGGCCGGGGCGGCGGTGCGCTGGGAGAGCGACGGCGGCGGCGAGTTCACGATCGAGCCCGCCGAGCGCGCCGACAGCGGCACCGACGTGACCCTGCAGCTGCGCGAGGGCGAGGACGAGCTGCTGGAAGCCGAGCGCCTGCGCCACATCGTGACCCGCTATTCGGACCACATTTCACTGCCGATCCGGATGCAGGCGCAGGTCTGGGACAAGGACGCGCGCGCCTATCGCGCCGGCGAGGAGTTCGAAACCGTCAATCAGGCGAGCGCCCTCTGGGCGCGGCCCAAGAGCGAGATCGACGAGGCGCAGTACCGCGCCTTCTACAAGCACGTGTCGCACGATTTCGGCGAGCCGCTCGCCTGGACGCACAACCGTGTCGAGGGGCGCAGCGAGTACATCCAGCTGCTGTATCTGCCCGAGCGCGCACCGTTCGATCTCTGGGATCGTCACCAGCGCCACGGCATCAAGCTCTACGTGCGCCGCGTGTTCATCATGGAGGACGCCGAGCAGCTGCTCCCCGCCTACCTGCGCTTCGTGCGCGGCGTGATCGACTCGAACGACCTGCCGCTGAACGTCTCGCGAGAGATCCTGCAGGAATCGCGCGACGTGCGCATGATCCGCGAGGGCTCGACCAAGCGCGTGCTGCAGATGCTCGAAGACCTGGCCGAGAACGACAAGGAAAAGTACGCCAGCTTCTGGGCGCAGTTCGGCCAGGTATTCAAGGAAGGCACCGGCGAGGACGCCTCCAACCGCGAGCGCATCGCCAAGCTGCTGCGCTTCGCCTCGAGCGCGAACGAGGGTCCCGAGCAGAGCGTGTCCCTGGCCGACTACATCGGCCGCATGAAGGACAAGCAGAGCGGCATCTACTACGCCACCGCGGACAGCTGGGACGCGGCGCGCTCGAGCCCGCATCTCGAGATCTTCCGCAAGAAGGGCATCGAAGTGCTGCTGCTGGGCGAGCGCGTAGACGAATGGATGCTCTCCTTTCTGCACGAGTTCGACGGCAAGCCGCTGGTTTCGGTGGCCAAGGGCGGCCTCGATCTGGACGAGCTCGCAGACGAAACGGAAAAGGCCGAGCAGGCGAAAACGGCCGAGGAAGCGAAAGACCTCGTCGCGGGTCTGAAAGCGGCGCTCGGCGAGCGCGTCAAGGACGTGCGGCCGACCTTCCGCCTGACCGACTCTCCCGCCTGCCTGGTTGCGGACGCGAACGAGATGAGCGCCCACCTGCAGCGGATGCTCAAATCCGCCGGACAGAAACTGCCCGGCGCCGAGACCAAGCCGATCCTGGAAGTCAACCCGAGGCACGCGCTGATCGAGCGCCTGCGCGGCGAAACCGACCCGGCGCGCCTCGCCGACTGGGCGCAGCTGCTCCTCGAGCAGGCCCAGCTCGCCGAGGGCGGTCAGCTCGAGGACCCGGCGGGCTTCGTGCGCAGGCTCAACCGCATGCTGCTCGGCGCATCAGAGTAGCTTGCGCGCCTTCAGCTCCTCGATCAGCACGCCGGCGAAATCGAGGGTCGCCGATTTCACGTTCGAGGGCGCGAAGGTCTCGGTCGTCGCGGTCCACACCAGCTTGTCGTCGGCCGCATTCCACAGCGTGGTCTCGAGCACCGCGGACTCGTACTCGCGCACCTCGGCCGGCATCGCGTAAGGCGACCAGGCCCCGTTGTAGTAGCCGTACAGGCTGTCGCGATACGCCAGCGCGGGCACGCCCCAGGCGTACCCCGGCGTGTACACCGTCTTCTTGTCGATGCGCACCAGCCGCGTCATGATGACGCCGTCGAGGCCCTGCTTGCGCACCACCGCCTTCAGCGCAGCGTCGTCGATCTTGGTGTCATCCTGCGCGATGAGCGTGTAGCTCGCCACCGCCTCGACGCCCGCAGCACGCAGCGCGCGCGCGAACTCGTCCTCGAACACGCGGCGATGCGTCGGCGAATCGGTCGCGCCGACCACCAGCAGCCTGCGAAAGCCGCCGCCGCTGTAGGCCGGGTCCTTCCACGCATTCGTCAACGTGGTCGATGCGCAGGCGGCGAGCAGCAGCAGGGCGGCGGCGAAAACGGACTTCGGGCCGGGCAGGATCATCGGGCAGGCTTTCAGTTCCAGGGGAGGAATTTGAACGGTCCGGAATCGCGTTGCCGGGTTGCGGGATGGGCTTCCTGCGTCTTCGCGTACGCCGCGCGGCACTCCTCGCTGTCGTCCGGGTTGGAATCGCCGATCTCGGTCAGCATGCCGAGGAACATCGTATAGGGGTTCGAATAGCGGACAAGGAGCTCCGGCAGTGCGCTCGTGGCGAGCGAAAACTTCGGATCCTCGATGGTGCCGGACAGCTTCACCGGGGTGTTCACGGCGAACAGTCTCGGATTCTTCGGGTGCGGACGCAGCCCGCCGTCGAGGGCGTGCGTCACCAGATCGATATCGAGCGAACCGGTGAAACGCAGCCGCGTCGTATCGATGAACAGCGCACTGCTTGCCATCTTGCCCCGCTCGACTCGGAACACGCCGACCGCACAGTTGACCTTGGAGGTCGACGCCTGGTCGACGGTCCTCATCGCCAGGTCGAGCAGGCCGGTTTGCAGGCTCGCGAGCGCGCCCGCGCCCACGTCGCTGCCGTATCCCGCGGCATCGAAGGTACCCTGCAGGTTGGTGATGACAGACTCGCCTACGCCGCGGCTGCGCAGCGTCGCACGCGCATCGACCGAGGCCGAGCCGCGTGCCTCGGGGTCGAACGCGCGCAGCAGCTCCGTCAGATCGTATTGATGCAGAACGGCATGCAGAGCATAGGTCGGCAGCGGCGCTCGCGCATCGATCTCGCCCTCGGCACGCAACGAGGCATCCGCCTCGCGAATGACGAGCGGCGCAACGCGCAGCCGGCCGGAGTCGAGGCGCGCGCCGAGCTTCAGCCGGCCGACCGGCCTGCCGACCGCGTACAGTCTTTCGACCTCCAGATCGATCTTGCCATCGGAGTCGCGCACTGTCTCGAGCCATCCCGCAGCCGGAGATGCCGCGGCGCGGGTCTTCGGTGCAGAGACGACCGGGCTCTTCGCCTCGCGTGCGCCGATTCCCAGATCGCGCAGGTGCAGCGTGGGCCCCGAGAGTTTCGCCTCGACATTGGGTCGCTTGCCGGACCAGTCGGCGACGGCACTTCCTGCCAGCCGGCTCGCGCCGAGCTGCACGTCGAGCGACTCGAATGCGAAGCGCGCGGGCGGCGTGAGCTTGAGTTCTGCGCTCGCTACCAGCGGGGCCCGCGTTTCGCTTGCAAGACCGGCGAACGCCAGCAGTTCGTCGAAGCGCTTCGCCTCGAGTCGAATGCGCACATCGGCAGCGGGACCCTTTGCGACCGTGCCGTGCAGCTCGAGCTGGCTGCCACCGGCACTCAGTGAAACGTCCACCGGAACGCGCTCCGCTTGCGCGATCAGCTCCGCCAGCGCGGGGCCGCGCGAGCTCGCGCGAAAGGGCTTTTCGTTCAGGCTGCCCTGCGCCGAAGCCTGAAGCTGTCCCTGGGCGCTGCTGGCCTCGAGTTTCCCGTTGAATGCGAGCGGGTGCCGCGCATCGAGCGGTCCAGGCATGGTCGCGACGAAGCCTTCCGTGGAAATGCGCAAAGTGCTCTGCGCGACAATCTCCTTCAGCCGCGCGCCGCGCAGCTCGAATGTCGCATCCAGTCGCTTCGCCCTTGCGCGGTGCACTTTGACGCCGAAACGCTCGAACAGGCCGCGAGCGTCGAAGTCGGTCGCGCGGCCACTCGCCTGCAGGCGGGGAAGCTTGCCGCTCAGATCGGCACTCAACTCCCCTTGCAGCGCGCCGCCTTCGTCGCGCAGTTCGAAGCGCGTTGCCTCGAGCCGGCCTGCTCGCGAGCGCCCGGCGAAGCGCACGTCCCTGAAATGCGCCGGCCCGAAGTCGAACCGCTTCGCCGCCAGCTCGAAGTCGGCCGCCGGCAGCCGCTGGCCGCTCGGCAGGATGACCCGATCTTCCCAGGACCCCTGCTCGCGGCGGGCTCCCGCCCTTGAGAAATCGAAGAACCCCAGCGCCGCGGCGTCGAACCGTTCGAACGCGGCCCGCAGCGAGAGCGGCGCGCCCTGATTCCAGGCGCCCTTGGCGGAGAAGCTGCCGCGGCTCGTGCCGAGCGCCGCCTGCTTGACCTCCAGCGCCCAGGTCTGCGGATCGAGCGCCAGCGTTCCGGCCGCCGCGAGCCTGAGGCCGCGTTGGCTCGCGCGCGTCATGCTCAGATCGAACCCGCTACGCAGCCGGCGCTGTGCGCCCTGCGCGTCGGCGCGCGCGCTCCGCAGCTTGAGCGCGATGCGCGCATCGTCGATCGCGGCGGCAAAGGATCCATCGAGCCTGTCGCGCGTCGCGGCGAGCGCCGCGCGGTCGATCTTGACCCGCATTGCGGCAGCGTCCTTCTCGGGCTTCCAGCGCAGCTCGGCGCCGCTCAGCTCGAGCTCGCCCTCGATCGACTGCATCAGCGCCGTCGTGCTCACGCCCCGCGCGCGCGCGCTGATCTTGGCGTTCTGCACCCGGCCCGCGATCCCGGCATCCGCGACGCCGGAGTGCAGCGCTTCGAGCGCGATCGGGCCCGCTTGTGCGTCGATCCGCAGCCGCGCCTCGGGCTGCGTCGTTTCGAGCCGCGCGTCGAGCCTGGCTGTCCCCGGGGGTATCCGCGCGCTGCTCTGCAGCGCGACCGCTTCCCGGTCGAGGCGCAGCTTCGCCACTACATCATGGGCCTCTCGCTGCGGCCAGATGAGCCGGGTGACCTTCAGATCGAGTTCGGCGTCTGCGATCTTCTGCACTTCGCGAATCGCATCGAGCAGCGCCAGCCTTGATGACGCTGCGGGACGTTCGGGCGCTAGCAGGGGCAGCCACGGATGCAGATCGAGCACTTCGAACTCGAGCCGACTGCGCGTGCGCATCCGCCCATCCTCCAAACTCTGTCGAAACTCTCCTTGCGCACGCGTGCGGCCAACCACGAGCGTCGCGGACTCGAGCACTCTGCTGTCCGGCGTCGTGCGCAGCAGCCCCTCCAGGGAAAGATCCTTGACCTCCCCCAGGGCGGACTGGAATCCCGGCAGCGCTCGTTCCAGGAATCTGCCGCGTCCCGTCGCCGCGATCCGATACTCGCCGCGCTGCGCGTCGACGTCGAAGGCGCCGCTTCCCTTCAGCGATGCGTCCGCCACCGTCACGCCGAATTCGATCGGTATCGATTGCGCGCCGCTCCTGAGCTTGGCGAGCGACGCCGTGCGAAACTTCAGGTGCATGGGTTCTTCGGTGAACGAGCCGCTCGCCTCAATCGTCAACGGTTCGCCCGCCGTCGCCTGCAGCGTCATGCGGTCGACCACGATGTCCGGTGCGTGCCAGTCGATCGCAAGGTTCGTCGCGATGCGCGCATGCCTGACGTCGATGCGCGTCACGTCGACGAAACGCCAGCCGCTATCGCCGACCGCGCGCTCACGGCTCTCGGCGCGCACCAGCACCGCGACCGCGCGCGCATCGAGCCGCAAGCTGAGGTCCGTGACCTGCACCCTGCGCAAGCGCAGCTCGCGCGCGAACAGTGCCGCCAGCTCGATCTCGGCACGTCCGACGCCGAGCCGCAGAATCTCCACGGGCGCCTGCTCGTATTCGCCAGCGATCACCAGATCGTGAGCTTCGACCCCGCGCCGCAGACCCGTGACGAGGGTGAGCGGACCCTCGAAGCGCAGCTCCAGTCCGGTCTCCTCCTGCGCGTACCGCGCGATTTCCGTACGCCAGGCATCGAGCGGAATTCGAACTTCGACCAGCAGCGGCAGTGCGAGGAGCGCGACGATCAGTGCCGCGGCCGCGAGCGCGACACGCCTTGGCCATCGGCGCTTCACCGCTCGCGCCGCGGGATCCGTTGCGCGCGCCGGGACCCCGTCACTCTGAGCCATGCCGCATGGTACCAGCGCACGGCACGCCGAACGCGCGTCGCAGGCTTACAGCACCGGCGCGAACAGCCGCGCCATCAAGGTAAGGGGCGGGTGAACAACCGCGGCAGCGCGGGCTCCAGGCGGTCGATCAGCGGCCCGACCATGTCGGCCGCGGGGCGGATGAGCGCGATGTTCGTCGTCCTGACATAGCGACCACGCCAGACCAGGCGCCCACTGGCGACCTCGACGATGTCCGCCTCGAGCACGACACCGCTGCGCGCGAACATCACGCCCATGTACAGGCCGAAGGTCGCATACGCAAGCGCCCAGTCGCTCCAGGTGGCGCTGCTGATCGAGCCACGAAGCAGCACGATGCCGTCGGCGCGCGCCCATGCGCCCAGCTCACGCGCCACCTGCGCCACCTCGACGGGCGGCTCGCTGGTGGCGGCGCTGCCGGCCTGGCGCAAAAGCGTGTCGCGCCATGAGGCCGGCTGCCCGGTCGGCAAGGCCGGGAAGGCTCCGGCGTCGTCA
>Ga0207423_1000129_pt1 | contig 10303 bp, 10 predicted proteins | sample Browns_ThreeSqA__FD_184848 | JGI IMG/M metagenome (GOLD analysis project Ga0207423, IMG submission 184848) | Wetland microbial communities from the San Francisco Bay, California, USA, that impact long-term carbon sequestration -... | ecosystem: Environmental > Aquatic > Marine > Wetlands ... | reverse complement strand
GCTCGGCCGCGAGCACGGTTTCCGTCATGCGCCCTGGTGGCGCGCGCGCGAAACGGCGGAGCTCTGCGCGCTCGCCCTGCGCCACGACATTGAGGTCGAATACGCGCGCGGCCTGGTGAAGGAGCGCCATCTCGTGCCGCGCACGCCGCCGCTGCGGGTGCGCAGCTGGCCCTGGCCGTTTCGCGTCACGACGCTGGGCCGCTTCGAGCTGCTGCGCGGCGACGTGCCCGTAGAGTTCTCCGGCAAGACGCCCGGACGGCCGATGGAGCTGCTCAAGGTGCTGATCGCGTTCGGCGGGCAGAACGTGCGCGCCGACCAGCTCGGCGACGCGCTCTGGCCGCACGTAGACGCCGACTACGCGCATAAATCGTTTACCGCGACCCTGCATCGCCTGCGCCGCTTGTTCGGCGACGACGCCGCGCTGCTGCTGCGCGACGCACGCCTCAGCCTCGACCCCGGGCTGGTCTGGGTGGACGTCTGGGCGCTCGATCGCGTCCTTGCGGATTTCGACGAGGCGCTGCGCGGCATGGTCGCCGGCAAGCCGATGCCCCGGCTCGCGGAGCTGACGCACGAGGCGCTCGCGCTCTACAAGGGACCGTTCCTGCCGGACGAGTCGGAGCAGCCGACCTATCTCGCGCAGCGCGAGCAGAGCCGCGCGCGCCTGCTGCGCTACCTGGCGCGCGGCGCGCGCAGCTGGGAGGACGCGGGCCGCGCCGAGGCAGCCATCGACTGCTACTTGCGCTTGATCGACGCCGACCCGCTGTACGAGGCGCCGTACCGCAACCTCATGCTCAGCTACCAGCGCTGCGGCGAGCTCGCCGAGGCGCGCGCGGTCTATGAGCGCCTGCGCACGGTCCTCGCGACCAAGTCGAAAACGATGCCGTCTGCCGAAACGCAGGCGGTCTACGCCGGCCTCGCGCAGCAGCTGCCGGGCTAGCGCCTGCTTCCGGGCGGGGCCAACTGCCGTGCCGCGAGCTCGTGGTCGAAGCTCGACCAGATCTTGTTCAGCGCCAGGCGCACGCCGGTCGGCGGCGGGTAGTCACGGCGCGGCACACCGGGTCGCGGAACGATCTCGCGCATGCGCGTCGTCAGCGACACCTGCGATCCGGCGTTGCCTGCCGCGAGCACCGTCGCATTGATCACGATCACGTAATCCTGCGGCTCGAACTTCAGGGTCGTGCAGTACATGCCGAGGCAGGGACAGAGCACCGAAGCCATCATCGGCGTATCGGTGTCCACCACTTCGCGCCATTCCTGGTCGCTGAGCGGTTTCGGCGCTGGCGCGGCGACAGTCAGCGTGCCGGCGAAGCGATCGTGCGCCTCGACGATCATGGCGAGCCGCGTCAGCGCCGCGATCAAAGTGTCGTAAGCCATCTCCCGAGAGACAGTAAATCTGCGCGTGCCGCGCTCGGCGAGGATGCCCTCGTAGGCCTTCTCGAACTTCTCGTTGAGCTGAGTGAAGCACTCGGTGATTTTCTCCGGCGGCGGGCGCGTGATCATCTCCCCGCAGCCGGTGACCAGCATCGATGCCACGCACGGCAGCGCAGCCCGTAGCACTCGCATGGCGCTCCTCTGGTAATCCATGCAGTCCCTCCTCCGGGGTTATTTCTTGCAGTCCGCCTGGCTCTCGGCCAACTTATCGGCCTGCCTGATTTCTACCGGTTGCAGCCTGTTTGCTACGGCGTCTTTCTTCGACTTCGCCGCCGTCACGCCGCACCGTTCGGCGACCGAGTACCAGGCATATGCCCAATTGTTGCTTGCTGCGACTCCTCGGCCGGCCTCGTACAGTTCGCCGACCTTGAGTGCCGCGCTGCCATCGCCGCGACGTGCGAGGTCCAGGTAATGCTTGAAAGCCTCCCGGGCGTCGGGTGGGGGCGGCGCAGGCTTGGGCGTGGTATCCGTGGGCGGCCGACCCGGAATCAAGTTCCTGAGCCGCTCGATCTCGGCCTTGGCGACATCAAGTTCTTTGCGCAGCTTTTGACTGTCGGCCTTCGCTCTTTCCGCCACTGCCTTTTCGCGCTCCGCGCGCTCGGATTCGGTCTTGGCGCGGTCGGTTTCGGCCCTCGCGCGCGCGGTCGCCTCGGAAAGCGCTTTTTCGGTTGCCGTCTTTTCGCTCGCCAGGCGCTCCGTCTCGGCTTTGGAACGCGCGAGTGCGCTTTCAGCGCGCGCCTTGTCTGCTTCCGCCTTTTCGCGCGCCACCCGTTCGGTCTCGGCTTTCGCGAGCGCATTCTCGAGTTGCAGTTTGATTTTCTGAAGCTCCTCGTTCGGTGCGGGAGTCGGGGTATCCGCCCAGCGCTTGACGGCATAGGCCCCGGCTACGCCTCCGAGAAGCGCGCCCACAAGTGCGCTCGCCACCAGCCAGGCAGTAGGGCCCGCCGGTCTGCTCGGCCCGCCGAGCGGTGCGGGTTGCGCAGCGGCAGGGCTCGGTGCTGCCGTGGGCTCCGGATGCGGATTGGAGGGAGACCTGTGCGGTGAATTCGGCACCGCGGAGGGCTCGGTCTGCGAAATCTTCGGCGTCCGCGGCACATTTGCCGCTGCGGCTGGCGTCCGCCGCGGTGGCGCAGTCGTGGTCGCAGCACCCTCGAGCCCCGGCAGTTCATTGCGCCACTCGGCAATCGTCTGCGGCCGGTCCTTCTCTGCGAACTCCAGCGCATGGTCGATCGCCTTGAGCAGACGCTCGGAATAGCGCCCGCTGCCGACCGCGCTCGCCGGGACGAGAATGTCGCGCGCGCTGCCGAGGACGCCCTTGCTGCGCGCAATCGCATCCATCGGCGGCACGCCGGCGATCGCGCGGTAGCAGGTGGCGCCGAGGCTGTAGATGTCGGTCCAGGGACCTTGGTCCTCGCCGCTCGAGTAGTACTGCTCGAACGGCGCGTAGCCAGGCGCGACCAGGATGGTCACGGTGCGCGCGTGGCCGAGTGCGTTGCGTGCCGAGCCGAAATCGAGCAGCACCGGGGTGCCGTCGGCGCGGATATGGATGTTGTCGGGCTTGATGTCGCGATGGATGAAGCCGGCGTTGTGCACCAGCTCGAGCCCTTCGAGCACGGGCAGCAGCACGCGCATCAGCTCGGCTTCCTGAATGGTGCGCTTGCGATCGAGCAGGGCGGCGAAGTTCTCGCCCTCCTCGAAGCGCATCACCATGTATGCCGTTCCGTTCTGCTCGAAGACCGACAGCACGCGCACGATGTTGGGGTGATCGAAACGCGCGAGCGTGCGCGCTTCCCGGATGAAGCGTTCCAGGCCCCATCGGTAGCGCTCGCCCTGCTCGTCGCTACGCGCTCGCACGGTCGTATCGGCGCGCCGCGTCGCGACGTCCACCGGCAGGTATTCCTTGATCGCGACCGACTGGTCCAGGTTGGTGTCGCGCGCGAGATAGGTGATGCCGAATCCGCCCTGCCCGAGCACGCGCTCGAGCAGATACCAGTGCAGCCGGTGCTGCGCAGGCAGGGCGTCCGGATAGGCGTCGTCTGTCATGGGCGGTTCGCGCTGTCCACGGCGCTACTTTACCCTTCATGCCAGACGCATGTTGCCTGCGGGGGACAGTGGCTGCGGCACGGCGCGCCGCGTGCAGGTCTGCTGCGGGCGGGGTCCAGCCGGGCGACGGGCGCGCGTAGAGCGTCACAGCGCGGCGAACTCGAGCGCCACGAGCGCCCCGAGCGGCACGAAGAGGTTGTCCAAGCCGTCGCCGAGCGAAGCTTCCAGGCCGGTGGTGATGGTTGCGACCAGCGCCGCAGCGGCGAATGCCTCGCCTAAGCGCAAGCCCGCGCCGGCGATGAGAACGCCCGTCGTGACCGCGAACGCCGTGGCGAGAAACGCGAGCGAGCCGGCCGCGCTCTTGCGCGCGCCGCCCAGCGTGCGCAGCGCGCGACCGTAGCGCCGGCCGACGAAGGCGGCCGCGCCGTCGGCGAGGGCGAGGACGAGGATCGCGATGCAATAGGCCGCGGGCTCAGAGGCGCTCCAGGCAAACGCCAACCCCACGCCGCAGCCCAGGCACAGCGCGCTGCGCAGATTGCGCCGCGCGGCACTCGAGCCGAGCTCGATTCCCCGCGGCGCACATAAAACCAGAGACGCGCCGAGCGCGGCGCAAAGCAGCACCGCGACCGACCACAAGCTGGTGGACACCCACGGCAGCGAAAGCGCGGCGAGCGCGATTCCGAGGTGTCGCGATTCGCGCCGGGCCAGCGGCGACGCGCCGATGCGGATCGCTGCGAGGCTCGAGTAACCGGTCATGAGACCTTCCTGCCGCCTGCGGCGGGGTTGGGAACCATGCGCTGCATGCTGGGCGCCGCCCGCCGACCGCAGGCATACCGGCGGCTTATCGATCGCTTACAGCTGGCGAAACAGGGTCCTGCGCCGCGTTAAGCCATCCGTAAGCCGGCGGTAAGCGGCCTGAATGCGCGCATCCCCAATGCTCGGGGTGCGGGCCAGGTGGCCTGGACAACGAACTGGAGGATGTCATGCGTAAGCCGCTTAAAAATCTGATCGGACTGTGCTTCGCGGGAATCTCGGCGAGCGGTTGCGTCGCCGTCCCGGTGAACCACGAAGGCGTCGTGACCTGGGAACCGGTGCCGGCGCCCCTCGTGCCGCACGTCCTCGCGAGCCAGCCGATTCCGGCGAGCCTGCCGGCGAGGCTCTATCCGAAAAACGACCTCGCGCGTTCCGCCGGCGTGCTGACCGGCTCGGTCACCAACATGATGAACGGCAAGGGCCGCTTCATGCTGAACTACCAGGGCCAGACGCTGATCGGCGAAGCGACGCGAGATTCCGCGGGCGATGCGCACAGCGGGATCGCGAACGCCTGGAGCCCGCAGGGCACGTTCATGAGCTGCACCTACCGCATGAACCACCCGCGCCAGGGCTCGGGAACCTGCACCTTCTCCGACGGCGCGCAATACGACGTGCACCTCGGCGGATAGCGGGGCCGCCATGCGGCACGCGGTCAAAGCGCATGTTCGCCTCACCGCGCGCGAGGCGGACGTGTTGCAATCGCTCGCTCGCGGCTGCACTTATGTGCAGGTGGCGGACCAGCTCGGCGTGACGCTGAACACGGTCGCCAGCCACGTCAAGAATCTCTACCGCAAGCTCGAGGTGCGTTCCGCGCGAGCCGCGGTGTGGCGGGGCTTCGAGCTGAGCCTGCTTGCGCGTCCGCAGGATCAGGAAGTACGCGGCGCCCCGAGCGCCGCGACGACGGTCGCAATGCAGCCTTCCGGGGACTCGCTCACGTCGACCGTGATCGCCCGCGCCGGCGGCTCGAGCACAGCGAACTGACTCTCGAGCAGCGACGCCGGCATGTAGCGGTGTCGCCGCTCGACGAGGCGGGCGCGGATCTGCTCGATCGATCCTTTCAGATACACCAGCCGCCAGTCGTCGATGCCGGCGCCGAGCCGGTCCCGGTAGGCTTGCTTGAGCGCCGAGCAGGCGAGCACCGCAGACTCGCCCCGCGCGCATCGTTCGCGCAGGAGGCCGTTCAGCGCCTCGAGCCACGGCCAGCGATCGGCGTCCTCGAGCGGCACGCCGGCGGCCATCTTGGCGACGTTCTGCGCCGGATGGTGGTCGTCGGCGTCGATGAATTCGCAGCCGAGCCGCGCGGCGAGCGCCTGGCCGAGCGTCGTCTTGCCCGAGCCGGACACGCCCATGACGACGACGACCATCGGCCGCCCTACTTGCGCCGGGTGACCGCGTGTCCGCCGAACTTCGCCCGCATCATGGCGAGCATGCGCCGGGCGTAGTCCGAATGGCCCTGGCTCGAAAAGCGCGCCATCAGAGCGAGCGTGATGACCGGAGAGGGCACGCCGAGCTCGACCGACTCGAGCGCGGTCCAGCGTCCCTCGCCGGAATCGGCGACGATCGGCGCGATGCCCTCCAGATCGTCGTCCTCGGCAAGGACTTCGGCGCACAGATCGAGCAGCCAGGAGCGCACCACGCTGCCGTGACGCCAGGTCTCGGCCAGGCGCGCCAGATCGATGTCGAGGTCGCTCTTCGCCTTGAGCAGCGCAAAGCCCTCGGCGTAGGCCTGCATGATTCCGTATTCGATGCCGTTGTGGATCATCTTGGCGTAGTGCCCGGCGCCGCTCGGTCCGCAATGCGCCCATCCGGTCCGCGGCCCCGGGGCGAGGATCTCGGCAAAGGGCGCGAACTGCTCCACCGCCGTCGGCGTGCCGCCGAGCATCAGGCAGTAGCCCTGGGCCAGGCCATGGATGCCGCCGGAGACGCCCGCGTCTACATAGCGCAGACCTTCCTGCGACATCGCTAGCGCACGGCGCATCGAATCGCGATAGAAGCTGTTGCCGCCGTCGACCAGCGTGTCGCCGGCGGAGACCAGCGTGCCGATCGCCTCGAGGGTTGCGTCGACCGCTTCGCCCGCCGGCAGCATCATGAGGATGACCCGCTCGCCTTCGTTCAGCTGCGCGCAGAGCGCGGCGAGTCCGCCGACGGTCGCAACGCCCGCTTCCTCACTCAGCGCGGCGCGGGTGCTGTCCTGCCGGTCGTAGGCGAGCACCTGCACGCCGCCGCGCGCGAGGCGGCGCGCCATGTTCGCACCCATGCGGCCGAGCCCGATGATTCCGATCTGCATGCGCGTTCTCCCTTGCCTGCGCGCATTCTAAGGCGCGTCGATCGTCGCTCCGTCGATCGCCTTGCGCAGGCGCGCGAACGCATCCTCCGCGAAAGCGTCTAGCGTCAGGTCCGCACCGAGGCGGCGCAGCCAGGTGAGCTGGCGCTTGGCGAGCTGGCGCGTCGCCGCGATGCCGGCATCGCGCAGACCCTGACGGTCCAGTTGCCCTTCCAGGTGCTGCCAGGCCTGGCGATAGCCGACGCAGCGCATCGAGGGAAGGTCCGGCTCCAGGGAGTAGCGTGCGCGCAGTTCGCGCAACTCGTCCAGCAGGCCCGAATCGAGCATGGCGTCGAAACGCTGCGCGATGCGCGCGTGCAGCCGCGCCCGCTCCTGTGGCACCAGCGCGACCCAGAGTGCCTGGAACGGCGCGCCGCGCCGCGGCCCGAGCAGCGACGACATCGGTCGCCCGGCCAGGGTGCAGACTTCGAGCGCGCGCTGGATGCGCTGGGCGTCGTTCGGCGCGATGCGCGCCGCGCTCGCGGGATCGAGACCGGAGAGCCGCGCATGCAGTGCGGGCCAGCCTTCGCGCGCGGCACTGCGCTCGATGTCGCGCCGCAGGCCCGGATCGGCCGCAGGCAGCGCGTCTAGCCCCTCGCGCAGCGCCTTGAAATAGAGCATGGTGCCGCCGACGAGCAGGGCGATGCGTCCGCGCCCGCGGATCTCGTCCGCCAGGCGTTCGGCCTCGGCTGCGAAGCGTGCCGCCGAGTAGCGTTCGGTCGGATCGAGGATGTCGATCAGGTGGTGCGGCACGCGCGCACGCTCTGCGGCGGACGGCTTCGCCGTGCCGATGTCCATGCCGCGGTAGATCTGCGCCGAGTCGACGCTGACGATTTCGGCGCCGAGCGCCTCCGCGAGCGGCAGCGCAAGCGCCGACTTGCCGCTCGCGGTCGGGCCGAGAAAGCAGACCGCGATGGCGCGCCTCACCGCCCGCGCAGGAACAGCTTGTCGAGGTCGGCGAGCGAGAGCTGGTACCAGGTCGGCCGGCCGTGGTTGCAGCTGCCCGAGCGTTCGGTCGCTTCCATCTCGCGCAGCAGCGCATTCATCTCCGGCTGGCTGAGGGTCCGGTTGGCACGCACCGCGGCGTGGCAGGCCATGCCGCCGAGCAGCTCGTCGCGCCTCGCCGCGAGCACCTGCGCCGCACCGAATTCGCGCAGCTCGGAGAGCACTGCGCGCGCGAGTCCTGGCAGGTCGCCGCCGGCGAGCGCCGCCGGCGCCGCGCGCACCGCGAGGCTGTCGGGTCCGACCACGTCGAGCTCGAGGCCGAGGCGCTCGAGCGCTTCGCGATGTTCGTCCAGCGTCGCGATCTCGAGCGGCTCGGCGCGAAATACCGCGGGCACGATGAGCGTCTGGCGCTCGATGTTGCCGGCATCGAGGCTCGCGCGCAGGCGCTCGAAGACGATGCGCTCGTGCGCGGCGTGCATGTCGACGAGCACGAGACCCGCAGCGTTCTGCGCCAGGATGTAGATGCCATGCAGCTGGGCGAGCGCATAGCCGAGCGGCGGCGCTTCACCCGCTTGTGCGGCCGGCATCGCAGCGGCGGCCAGCGGGCGCGCGGCATCGGCAACGAAGGATGCGTACGCTGCCACAGGCTGCGCGAGCGCGAAGGCCTGTTGTCTTCCCGTGCCGAACGACACCGGCGCGACGCCGCGGGGTGCGCCCGACGGTGCGAGATCGGCGTAGGCGACCGGCGCCTCGCCGGCACCGGCCGCAAGCGCCCGCTGCAGCGCCTGCAGCACGAACTGGTGCACGGCGCGGGAATCGCGGAAGCGGACCTCGGTCTTCGCCGGGTGCACGTTGACGTCTACGCCGCGCGGCTCGAGCTCGAGAAACAGCAGGTAGGCCGGCTGGCGATCGCCGTGCAGCAGCTCGCGCCAGGCCTCGCGCGCGGCATGCGCGAGTACGCGGTCGCGCACGAAGCGCCCGTTGACGAAGAAGTACTGCATGTCGCCGCGCGCGCGCGCGATCTGGGGCGAGCCGGCGAGGCCGTACAGGCGCAGCGACCCTGCTGCTGCGTCCAGCGGCAGGCTGGCGTGCAGAAACTCGCGCCCGAGCAGCGCCGCCGCGCGATCCCCGAGCGGTGCACGGCGCAGGGCGCGGCTCACGCGACTGTTATGGCGCAGGGTGAAGGCATGCTCGGGGTGCGCGAGCGCGATGCGGCGGAAAGTCTCATCGCAATGGGCGAACTCGGTCGCCTCGCTGCGCAGGAACTTGCGTCGCGCCGGAGTGTTGAAATACAGGTCGCTCACACCGACGGTCGTGCCCCGCGCGCGTGCGCTCGGCTCGACCTCGCCGATATACGGGCCCTCGGCGCGAATCGCGTAGGCGTGCGGGCTGTCGGCGGTGCGCGAGACGATCGTCAATTGCGAGACCGAGGCGATCGAGGCGAGCGCCTCGCCGCGGAAACCGAGGGTCGCGACGGCTTCGAGCTCGTCCAGGCTGTGAATCTTGCTCGTTGCGTGGCGCGCCAGCGCGAGCGGCAGCTCGTCGCGCGGGATGCCGGCGCCGTCGTCCTCGACCTGCACGCGCCTGGCGCCGCCTTCGTCTAGCGTCACCTGGATCGCCTGCGCATCGGCGTCGAGCGCGTTCTCGAGCAGCTCCTTCAGCACCGAGGCCGGGCGCTCGACGACCTCGCCGGCTGCGATCTGACTGATGAGCAGTTCGGGAAGAACGCGAATGGTAGCCATGCGCAGCGCACCGATTATAGCGGCGCAACCGCTACAATCCGCGCATGGAACTGATCGCCCTGCTGTGGGATTTCGCCGTCCATCTGGACCGTCACCTCGCGGAATTCGTCGCGCAGCACGGCGTGTGGGTGTACGGCCTGCTGTTTCTAATCGTGTTCTGCGAAACCGGGCTGGTGGTGACGCCATTCCTGCCCGGGGACTCGCTCCTGTTCGTGGTCGGCGCGCTCGCCGCGGTCGGTGCCATGGATCTGCGGATCGTGATGGTGGTGCTGGTGTGCGCCGCGCTGCTCGGCGACAACGTCAACTACTGGTTCGGGCGCTGGCTGGGGCCGCGCGTATTCCGCTCGAGCGAGGCGCGCTGGCTGAATCACCGCCATCTCGAGCACACGCAGGCGTTCTATGCGCGTCACGGCGGCAAGACCGTGGTGATCGCGCGCTTTGTGCCGATCGTGCGCACCTTCGCGCCCTTCGTCGCGGGCGTCGGGCGCATGCACTACGCGCGTTTCCTCGGGTTCAGCATCGGTGGCGCGCTGCTGTGGGTGGTGTCGCTCTCGACGCTCGGCTACTTCTTCGGCAACCTGCCGATCGTGAAGAGCAATCTGACCGCGGCGATCATTCTGATCATCGCGTTGTCGCTCGTGCCGCTCGGCCTCGAGTGGCTGCGCCACCGGCGCGCCGCGCTCGTCACGCGGCGCTGAACTCTCAGGATTCAGTCCGCGCGCGTGGCGCGCGCGCCGGGTACTGCGGCGAGCGTCGGGCGCGGCTGCGGCGGGTGCTTCTCGAGGTAGCGCTTGACGCCGGCGAGGATCGCACGCGCCAGGCGGTCCTGGTAGGCGCTGTCGTTCAGCCGCTTTTCCTCGCTCGGGTTCGAGATGAACGCGGTCTCGACCAGGATCGAGGGGATGTCGGGCGCCTTGAGCACCGCGAAGCTCGCCTGCTCGACGCGCGGCTTGTGCAGCGCGTTGATCGACCCGAGCTCGGCGAGCACGGCGTTGCCCAGACGCAG
>Ga0207423_1000122_pt1 | contig 10607 bp, 9 predicted proteins | sample Browns_ThreeSqA__FD_184848 | JGI IMG/M metagenome (GOLD analysis project Ga0207423, IMG submission 184848) | Wetland microbial communities from the San Francisco Bay, California, USA, that impact long-term carbon sequestration -... | ecosystem: Environmental > Aquatic > Marine > Wetlands ... | reverse complement strand
GGGCGTCTGCCAGGCCGCGGTACGTACGTCTGCACCGATCCGTCCTGCCAGGCAAATGCGGGCCGCGAGAAGGCGATCGCCCGCGCGCTCGGCATTGAGGTGGCCCATGCCTCCGCGTAGGTACACGCAGAACCGCCGCGGGCCGCGCCCGCCGCGTCGCAACCGTGAGAGCACGAGCGGGGCCGAGACGGCCACGTTGCCGCGCCCAACCGGGCCGGTCGAAGTGGGCACCTCCATCGTGGTCCAGGATCTCGCCGCCGCCCTGGGTGTCAGCACCGCGGCGGTCATCAGCGAGCTCATCCGCAACGGCATCTTCGCCACCATCAACCAGTCCATCGACTACGACACGGCCTCGCTGGTCGCCGCCGAGATGGGTTACGAGCTGGTCGAGAAGGGCGCAGGTGAGCGCGACGCGACGGCGCCCGAGCTGGTCGCACCCGGGGCCTCAGAGGATGGCGTGCGGATCACGCCGTGGGGCGAGGATGATCCGGCCAACCTGGTGACCCGTGCGCCGATCGTGACGATCATGGGCCACGTCGACCATGGCAAGACGAGCCTCCTGGACGCCATTCGCGACACGGCAGTGGCGTCCGGGGAATCGGGCGGCATCACCCAGCACATCGGCGCGTCGGAGGCGATGCGCGGCGACCGTCGGATCGTGTTCTTGGATACGCCCGGTCACGAAGCGTTCACCGCCATGCGCGCGCGCGGCGCCCAGGTGACCGACATCGCGGTGATCGTGGTCGCGGCCGATGACGGGGTCATGCCCCAGACCCGAGAGGCGATCGACCACGTTCGCGCCGCCCGCGTCCCCATGATCGTGGCGGTCAACAAGATCGACAAGCCCGACGCCAACCCGGATCGGGTCAAGCAGGAGCTGGCGGACATCGGCGTCCTGATCGAGGAGTACGGCGGTGACATCCCTGCCGTCGCGGTGTCGGCCAAGCAGCGCATCGGTCTCGAGGACCTCATGGATGTCATCGGCCTCGTCGCCGACCTCCAAAACCTCAAAGCGAACCCGAACCGCGAGGCGTACGGGACGATCATCGAATCCAAGGTCGAGAAGGGCCGCGGGAACGTGGCGACCGTCCTGGTGCAGACGGGAACGCTCAAGGTTGGCGACATCGTGACCGTGGGCAAGACCTTCGGTCGGGTACGTGCGCTCCAGAACGCGGCCGGCCGCCGGGTCAAGGAAGCGGGACCGGCCACGGCGGTCGAGATCATCGGCCTCCAGGACCTGCCGGAAGCCGGTGACCTGCTGCGGGTCGTGTCCGACGAGAAGGCCGCTCGCGACGCGGCGGAGGTCGTCGAGCGCCACGCCGCGGGGACGACGGCGGCCAGCCTCGAGGACATCAGCGCCCAGATCCAGGCCTCCGAGGTCAAGGAGCTGCGCGTCATCCTGAAGACCGACGTGCAGGGCTCGCTGGGGGCCATCCGCCACGCCCTCGACGGTTTGAGCACGACCGAGACCCGGATCAACATCCTGAGCGAGGGAGCAGGGGACATCAACGAGTCCGACGTGCTGCTGGCGGCCGCCTCCGGGGCGGTGGTCGTGGGATTCAACACCAAGCTCGACCCGAACGCCGAGCGCGCCGTCGAGGCTTCGGGCGTGGACGTCCGCCTGTACGAGGTCATCTACAAGCTGACCGATGACATCGCCTTGGCCCTTCAGGGTCTGTTGACACCCAAGGTGGTGGAACAGATCGAAGGCCACGCGGAGGTCCGGCAGCTCATCAAGGCCGGCAAGGCGGGAACGATCGCCGGCTCGTACGTGCTCGACGGGCGGATGGTTCGCGGCGGCCAGGCGCGGCTCATGCGCGGCGGCCAGCTGATCGTCGAGTCACGGATCGAGTCCCTGCGGCGCTTCAAGGACGACGTCCGCGAGGTCGCCACCGGCTTCGAGTGCGGCATCGGCCTCGCCGGATCGCCCGAGTTCGCCGAGGGCGACGTCATCGAGTGCTTCCAGATGGTTTCGGAGGCCGTCTGAACAGAGGGGTGACCCGGTGAGCCAGCGCACCGACCGCCTGGACAGCCAGATCCAGGCCGAGCTCATGCAACTCATGCAGCACGAGATGGCCGATCCGCGGCTGGGCTTCGCGACCGTGACCCGCGTGAGCACCACGCCCGACCTGACACTGGCCCGGGTATGGGTCTCCGTCTACGGGCCGGACGCCGACCAGGCAAAGACGCTGTCCGCCCTGACCGATGCCGCCGGCTGGCTCCGCCACCGGCTGGGGGAGCGGATGACCATGCGCCAGGTCCCACGCCTCGAGTTCCACCCCGACGCATCGATCGCCGAGGGCGACCGGGTGCTCACCCTGCTCCGCAACCTCGACCAGAAACCCGAGGCGGGCCGGTGAACGAGGTCGCCGCCGCCATCGCCGGCGCCCAGCGGATCACGGCCATCGGTCACGAGAATCCTGACGCCGACACCTTGGGAGCGGCGCTGGCCATCCGGATGGTGGGGGAGCGGCTGGGGATCCCCGCCGAGGTGGTGTTGGCCGATCCGGTCCCGGCGTACCTGGCCTTCATGCCCGGGTCCGACACGGTCCACGGCGCACCGCAGCTGGAGCCGGACATCGCGGTGATCGTGGATTCCGGTGACCTGGCGCGCATCGGAAGCCTGACCGTGGATGCCGCCGATTGGCTGGCGCGCGCGCGCATCGTGAACATCGACCATCACATCAGCAATCCCGGGTTCGGTGCCGTCAACCTCGTCGATTCCGAAGCCGCCTCGACCTGCGAGATGGTCACGCTTCTCCTGCCGGAGCTCGAGATCGAGCTTGACGCGGACATGGCGACCGTTTTGCTTGCGGGAATCGTGAACGACACCCACACGTTCGCCCATCCCAACGTCACGCCACGCACCCTCCGTGCGGCCGCCACCCTGGTCGAGGCGGGGGCCTCGTTGTCGTCGGTCCATCGAGCCATCTACGCCGAGAAGCCGTTCGCGACCCTTGCCGTCTGGGGGCGGATCCTCGCCGGTGTCAGGGAGGCCGCCGGGGGACGAATCGTCCACGCGGACCTCACGCTTGCGATGCTGGCCGAGACCGGTGCCACGCCACAGGCGTCCGAGGGGTTCATCGATCTGCTCGGCCTGTCGCGCGACGCGGACATCGTCGTCCTCCTCAAGGAGCAACCCCACGGTGCCGTCCGGATCAGCGTCCGAACCTCGTCGCGCGCGGACGCGGTGGCGATCACCGCTGCCTTTGGCGGAGGTGGGCACGCACGGGCCGCCGGCTGCACGATCAATGGCACGCTGGAGGAGGCTCGCGCCCAGGTCCTCGCCGAATGCGAGCGTGAGCTCGCCCGCGCCGATGATCGGCGTCATTAACCTCGACAAGCCGGTCGGCCCAACCTCGCACGACATGGTCGGCCTCGTTCGCCGGCTGACCGGGATGAGCCGAATCGGGCACGCGGGAACCCTGGACCCCCTGGCATCTGGCGTGTTGCCCATCCTCGTCGGGGGCGCCACCCGCCTCAGCGAGGAGCTCACGGGCGGGCGGAAGCGGTACGAGGCGGTCGTCCGGCTCGGGTACCGATCCGAGACCGATGACAGCCAGGGCCCGATCGAAGCTGGCTCACGACCCCCAGACGTGGCTACCGTCCGGGAGGCACTCGACGCGTTCGTGGGATCGTTCGCGCAGATGCCGCCCACGTATTCCGCGCGCAAGCACGCCGGGGTTGCGGCTCACCGGGCGGCCCGCAGGGGCACGCCACTGACGCTGGAGCCTCGACTGGTGACCGTCTACGCGCTGGACATGACCGAAGCCCGGGCGGGCGAGGACTGGCTCGACGTGACCCTCGACCTCGAAACCGGTCCGGGGACCTACGTGCGGTCCATCGCCCGCGACCTCGGGGAGCAGCTCGCATGCGGTGGGTACCTCCAGTCGCTGCGCCGGACCGCGGCCGCCGGCCTGACGGCCGCCGATGCCCGCACGCCTGCCGGCCTCGAAGCACTCGCTGCCGAGGGTCGCCTGAGCGAGGCCCTGATCCCGGTCGAACGGCTGCTTGACCTCCCCATCCTGTCCCTCGACGAGGACCAGGCACGGCAGTTTGCGAATGGGAGAGCGGTTGCGTGGTCGGCGGGGGACGCGCCGCTGGACGCGCGTGTCCTCGTCCGCGACCAGGGCGGCCTGCTGGGCCTTGGCTCCCTCGCCGGCGACACTCTCCAGCCCCGGAAGGTGCTCGACCGATCATGACCATCACCCTGGCCGAGGTCGCGGCAGGGCCGGCCGAGGGCCCGGTCGCCCTGGTGGTCGGCGTCTTCGACGGCGTCCATCGCGGCCATCGGACGCTCCTGTCAGCCGTGCGCGAGGCGGCGGCGGCACGCGGCGCCCGACCGGTGGCCATCGTTCTCGATCCGCCGCCGATCGAGGTCATCCGGCCCGGAGAGACCGTGCCTCGCCTCGCGCCCCTGGCCGAGAACCTCGCCCGGATCGAGGCCGCAGGTGTCCGTCCATTCGGCGTGACGTTCGACGAGGCCGTGCGCGACCTGTCCGCCGAGGAGTTCCTGATGTCGGTCGCGCCTGCCCTTCAGCCGGTGGCGGTGGTGGTGACCCGCGACTCCGCGTTCGGACGTCGCCGCGAGGGGACCCCCGAGCACCTCGCCGAAATCGGGGAACGGCGCGGCTTCGCGGTGGTCGTGATCGAGCCCGAGGCCCACGACCGCGTGATCTCGTCGAGTCGGATCCGCCAGGCCCTGGCCGAGGGCGACGTTGAGGACGCCACCGACCTGCTGGACCGCCGGCCGCAGCTCACCGGAACCGTGGTGCGCGGCGACGGCCGGGGTCGAGAGCTCGGATTCCCGACGGCCAACCTGGCCTTCGCCTACCGTCCGGCCCTGCCCGCCCTCGGGATCTACGCGGGCATCGTCAACGGCCGCACCGGGGCCCTCGTGAGCGTGGGTCGCCGTCCAACGTTCCACGCGGACGGCGAGATCGTGGTCGAGGCCAATCTGCTCGACTGGAGCGGCGACTTGTACGAACAGGTCATCACTGTCGAGCTCGTTTCGCGGCTCCGCGAGGAGCGCAGCTTCCCCTCGGCCGACGCGCTGGTAGCCCAGATGCGCGCCGATGAGACCGACGCCCGGAGGGCGCTGGAGGGGATCGTCTGATACGATGCGCCCGAACGAACGTTTGAAATGGAGGAATTCGTGCCGTTAGACCCGGCCAGAAAGGTCGCCGTCGCGTCCGACTTCGCGACGCACGATGGCGACACCGGATCTCCCGAAGTGCAGATCGCGCTCCTCACTGAGCGCATCAAGTCGCTGACGGACCATTTGCGCAGTTATCCCAACGACAACGCCTCGCGCCGCGGGCTCCTGAAGCTCGTGGGCCAGCGCCGGCGCCTGCTCGCGTATCTCGTCCGCACGGACGTGGATCGGTATCGAGCGGTCATCGGTCGCCTCGGCCTTCGCCGGTAACGTCGTTTCTCACCCCCTGACCCGATCGAATCGGGTCATCACCGAATTGCGTCGAACTCGACGCCCCGTGCACGTGCCGCGCCACCCTCACCGGTCAGGCCGCGCCGAGCACACCCCCAACTAGGAGAAATTCGTTGGCTATCAAGGTTGAAACAGAAATTGGCGGGCAGACGTTCTCATTTGAGACCGGCAAGCTCGCCGAGCAGGCCGATGGCGCCGTCCTGGTCCGCTATGGAGACACCGTGCTCCTGGCCACCGCGGTCTCGGCCGAGCCCCGCGAGGGGATCGACTTCTTCCCGCTCACCGTGGACTACGAGGAGCGGATGTACGCCGCGGGCAAGATCCCGGGCGGATTCATCAAGCGCGAGTCGCGCCCGTCGGAGGCGGCCATCCTGGCCATGCGCCTCACCGACCGCCCGATTCGCCCGCTCTTCCCGAAGGGCTACAAGAACGACGTCCAGATCGTCCTGACCGTCCTCTCGGCGGACCAGGAGAACGATCCCGATATCCTGGCCGTGAACGGTGCCTCCGCGGCGCTCTCGGTCAGCAGCATCCCGTTCCTCGGCCCGGTCGGCGCGGTGCGCGTCGGACGCATCGACGGCCAGTTCGTGGCCAACCCCACGACCAGCCAGCTGGAGAACAGCGAGCTGGACCTCGTTGTCGCCGGCACGCGTGACGCGATCATGATGGTCGAGGCCGGGGCCAAGATCCTGCCCGAAGCGGTCATGCTCGACGCCATCACCTGGGGTCACGGCGAGCTCCAGAAGTCGATCGAGCTCCAGGAGAAGCTGGTCACCAGCTCGGGAGCCCCCAAGCGGACCCCGTTCCTCGGACCCAAGGCGGACTCGATCGTCAAGCTCGGCAAGGCGTTGAGCCAGAAGGGCGCCGAGTTCGTGATCGTCGACGTCGAGACCACCGCGATGAAGCCGGAGCACGGCTACATCGTCGACATCGCCGCCCTGAAAGTGCGCGATGGCGAGGTCATCGACACGTTCGAGTCCCTGGTGAACCCGGGCAACTCGATCATCGGTCACCAGATCCATGGACTGACCGATGCGGACGTCGCCAAGGCGCCCACGGCGGCCGAGGTCCTGCCCGCATTCGCAGCCTGGGCCGGCAGCGCGCCGGTCGTGGCCCACAACGTCGGGTTCGACCTGCCGTTCGTGCTGCGCCACCTGCCCAACGACGTGGAGTGGGCGCCGAGCGCGATCTACGACACGCTCGAGCTGGCCTACCAGCTGTATCCCGACGCCGGCGGCTACAAGCTCGGCGACCTCATGCGCTTCATCTTCGGCAAGGATCATCCGGCAGCCCATCGGGCCATGCCTGATGCCCAGGCCACGGCCGAGCTGTTCATCAGCCTGACCAGCAACCTGGTCGAGCGACTGGACGCCATCCGCGCCGACATCGCCGCCGAGGTGCGGCGTGGCAAGGAGGCCTACAACCGGACTGAGCAGGGCCAGGCCCTCGAGGACGTCCGACGCCGCCACGGCATCGGTTCGGCCCTGATGGACGTCCTGACCAAGGCGACCGTTCGGGAGCTCGTCCTGTCGGAGAACATCCGGGTCGACGGGCGCGACACGACCACCATTCGATCGATCTCGGTCGAGGTCGGCATCCTGCCCCGAACCCATGGCTCGGGCCTGTTCACCCGCGGCCAGACCCAGGCCCTGTCCATCGCCACCCTGGGACCGTCGAGCGACGTCCAGCGGCTGGACACCATCTCCCCGGAGACCGAGAAGCGGTACCTCCATCACTACAACTTCCCGCCCTACTCGGTGGGTGAGTCGCGACCGATGCGCGGCCCCGGACGCCGCGAGATCGGACACGGTGCGCTCGCCGAGCGCGCCCTGGTGCCCGTCCTCCCGTCGGTGGACGAGTTCCCGTACGTCATCCGCGTCGTCAGCGAGGTCGTCTCGTCCAACGGGTCGACCTCCATGGCGAGCACCTGCGGCAGCACCCTGGCCCTGATGGACGCCGGTGTGCCGATCTCGGCCCCGGTGGCCGGCGCGGCGATGGGCCTCATCACCGATCCGGACACGAACCGTTACGCGGTCCTGACCGACATCACCGGCAAGGAAGACTCGTACGGCGACATGGACTTCAAGGTGGCGGGCACCGCCGAAGGCGTCACCGCGCTCCAGATGGACATCAAGGTGGCCGGCATCACGCCGGAGATCCTCCGCGATGCCCTCGACCAGGCCAAGGTGGCCCGGCTGTTCATCCTGGACAAGATGACCGCCGTCATCAGCGCCAGTCGCTCCGAGCTGAGCCCGTACGCTCCACGGATCACGACCATCAAGATCCCGGTCGACAAGATCCGCGACGTCATCGGTGCCGGCGGCAAGGTGATCCGCCAGATCACGGCCGAGACCGGGACCCAGATCAACGTCGAGGACGACGGCACGATCCAGATTGCCGCGGTGGACGGCGAAGCGGCCGAGAAGGCCGTGCGCTGGATCGAGGGCCTGACCCGCGACGTCGAGGTTGGCAAGGAGTACATCGGCAAGGTCACCCGGATCATGAACTTCGGGGCCTTTGTCGAGATCCTGCCCGGCAAGGAGGGACTGGTCCACATCAGCCAGCTCGCCGACTACCGGGTGGCCAAGGTCGAGGACGTCGTGGCCATCGGTGACGAGCTGATGGTGGTGGTGACCGAGATCGACCGGATGGGTCGCGTCAACCTGAGCCGCCGCGCGGCGATGGAGCGGCACATGGCCCACGCTCCGGTGGGTGCCGCGGCCGGATCCGACGCGGAGCGTTCGTAGGACGGACATCCCCGAATGAGCGGGGAGGCCGATCTCGCCGCCGTCGCGGATGAGGTGCGGGCCTGCACCCGTTGTCCCCTCGCCGCCGGCCGCACGGTGGCCGTCCCCGGCGAGGGAAACCCGGTGACCGATGTGCTCCTGGTGGGGGAGGGGCCCGGTCAGCGTGAGGACGCCACCGGCCGGCCGTTCGTCGGCCCGGCCGGCCAGCTCCTTGACGAGCTCCTCCAGACTGTCGGCTGGCAGCGCGGCGACGTGTTCATCACGAACGTCGTGAAATGCCGGCCCCCGGCCAATCGCGACCCGGAGCCGGCCGAGATGGCCGCCTGCGCCCCGTACCTCGACCGCCAGGAGACCGCGCTCGACCCGGTCCTGGTGGTCACCCTGGGACGGCATTCGCTCCAGCGCTACCTGCCGGGCGCCCGGATCTCCGAGGTCCACGGCCACCTGCGCCGATCGGGCGGTCGGTTCGTGCTCCCGATGTACCATCCCGCTGCCGCGCTGCGGTCGAGCGGCCTGCGGGAGACGCTGGCGGAGGACATGCGAGGGCTGCCGGCCGCGCTGCTGGCGGCCCGCGAGGCCCTGGCAGCTGAGCGGGAGGAGCCGGGGGCGGCTCCGGAGGGCGAAGTCACGTCGCCAACGCCTACCGTAGAAGACGATGATCAACAGATGACGCTGTTCTAGAGGACGCAATGGCAGGGACCCTTCGAATCATCCCCCTCGGTGGCGTGGGCGAGGTGGGCAAGAACATCACCGCCATCGAAGCGGACGGCGAGATCCTCGTCGTGGACTGCGGCCTGGCATTCCCCGAGCCGGAGATGCTCGGCATCGACCTGGTCGTGCCCGACGCCACGTACCTGGCCGAGAACGCCAAGGCGGTGAAGGCCATCCTGCTGACCCATGGCCACGAAGACCACACCGGCGGACTGCCCTACGTCCTGCCCCGAATCAAGGGCACCCCGATCTACGCCTCGAAGCTGACCATCGGGCTCGTCACCGGCAAGCTGAAGGAGCACAAGCTCCTGGGTGCGACCACCCTCCATGAGATCGAGCCGGGAACCGAGTACGCCGTCGGTGCGTTCACCTTCACGCCGTTCCGCGTGAATCACTCGATCCCGGGCGGCATGGGCTTCGCCATCCGCCACGCGCGCGGGACGATCATCCACACCGGAGACTTCAAGTTCGACCACACGCCCCCCGATGGCACCCGGGCCGACCTGGGGCTCATCGCCGAGTGGGGCAAGCAGGGCGTGGACTTCCTGCTGTCCGACTCCACCCGCGCTGAGCGCGACGGCTACACGCTGTCGGAAGCCACGGTGGGGGAGTCCCTGCGCAACCTGATCGGGGCTGCGGAGGGCAGGGTCATCCTGGCCACCTTCGCCTCGAACATCGGTCGGGTGCAGCAGACCATCGATGCCGCTGCCGAGCACGGCCGGAAGGTCGTCCTCATGGGCCGGAGCATGGAGCAGAACGCGGCCATCGCTACCGAGCTCGGCTACCTTGATGGGCGCGACGGGACCGTGGTCCGCAAGGAGCAGCTCGAGCGCTTGAAGCCGGCCGACCTGGTGATCATCACGACCGGATCACAGGGCGAACCGATGTCGGGGCTCACCCGGATGAGCAACCGCGACCACCGGAACATTTCGATCGTCCCCGGCGACACGGTGATCGTCTCCGCCTCTCCCATCCCGGGCAACGAGGAGGCCGTGGCGCGCACCATCGACAACCTCTTCAAGGAGGGGGCGATGGTCCACTACGAGCCCATGACCCACTGCCACGTCTCGGGCCACGGCTCGCGCGAAGAGCTGAAGCTGATGCTCGGGCTCGCCAAGCCCCGCCATTTCATTCCCATTCACGGCGAGTACCGGATGCTCGTCCAGCACGCCCTCCTGGCCGAGGGGGCCGGGGTGTCCGTGGATCGGATCTTCGTCCTGCAGAATGGCCAGGTGGTCGAGTTCGACGGCACCAGGGCGCGCCTGGCGGGAAGCGTGCAGGCCGGTGCGGTCCTGGTGGACGGCCTGAGCGCGGTCGACGGTGTCGACGGGGTGATCCTGCGCGATCGGCGCGCCCTGGCCAACGACGGGGTGCTCATGGTGGCCCTGACCGTGGCCACGGCCACGGGGCGGACGGTGAGTGGCCCTGATCTCATCGGCCGCGGCTTCCTGCCCGATCCCGACGACCCGGTCCTCCTGGCGGCACGGGAGCACCTGATCACCGCGCTGGAGCGAGCCGGCGATGCGCACGGCGCGGAGCCCGGCTACCTCAAGGCCAAGATTCACGACGTGCTCAGCCGCTATCTATACGAGCAGACCCACCGCCGGCCCATGATCCTGCCGATCGTGCTGGAGGTCTGAGCCGGGATGGCCAAGGCGAAGACCCGCTCGCGTCGCCAGAAACGGGCGCGGCGGGCGGCGAAC
>Ga0207423_1000116_pt1 | contig 10945 bp, 14 predicted proteins | sample Browns_ThreeSqA__FD_184848 | JGI IMG/M metagenome (GOLD analysis project Ga0207423, IMG submission 184848) | Wetland microbial communities from the San Francisco Bay, California, USA, that impact long-term carbon sequestration -... | ecosystem: Environmental > Aquatic > Marine > Wetlands ... | reverse complement strand
TGTCTTCGGTGACCATCGAGACGATTGCATGGTCGGTGAGGCGCGATGTCTTGATCAGCAGGGCAAGCCACGTCCGGATCTGGCTCACGCCTGTCGCCGAGATTGCGATCGGGTCCGACTGACTGGCGCCCGAAATTTCAAACTCGGCGTCGTCGGCGAAGATCCGGCAGACCTCGTCGAGGTCACCGGCGAGTCTCGCGGCGTAGAACTCTCGTAGAGTCGGGCTGGGGATGCGCTCGCACATCGGCATCGCATCGCAGATGTTCCGCACGCTCGCCGAGGAGGGCATCAACATCCAGATGATCACCACCTCGGAGATCAAGATCTCGGTGGTGATCGACGAGAAATATCTCGAGCTCGCGGTACGCGTGCTGCACGACGCGTTTGAACTCGAGCGGGAATAGGCGATAATCCGCCCTACAGGAGAGATGCCCGAGAGGCCGAAGGGGCTCGCCTGCTAAGCGAGTGTGGGGCACAAAAGCCTCACCGAGGGTTCGAATCCCTCTCTCTCCGCCAGTGTCGAACGCACCCTCGGGTCGTTCGGGAAAGCGTTGCGCCCATAGCTCAATTGGATAGAGCGTCTGACTACGGATCAGAAGGTTAGGGGTTCGAGTCCCTTTGGGCGCGCCACTCGATGGATGCAGCCGGCAGCACTCGGTCACGCAAGGACGCGGACGTCGAGGCTGCCGGCTCTTCGTTTCGGGAGTTCCACGCTCGTGACTTGGGACGAGAAGGTGCGCGCGCTCGCGGCGGATCCGCGCTCGCCGTCGAGCGTGCTGGCGCTGCGCGCCGCGGGCGCGCCCGGCCGCGCCGACGTCGAGGCGGCGATCGCGCGCGGCGCGCGCTGGATGCTCGGCATGCAGTCGCGCGGCGGCGGCTGGGCGGCCTTCGACGCCGACAACACGCGCGAGCTCTGCAACGAGCTCCCCTTCTGCGATTTCGGCGAGGTGATCGATCCGCCCAGCGCCGACGTCACCGCCCACGTGGTCGAGACGCTGGCCGCCGTGGGCCTGGGAGCGGACGCTCGCGCTCGCAGCGGTCTCGGCTGGCTGCTCGCCGAGCAGGAGCCCGATGGATCCTGGTTCGGGCGCTGGGGCGCGAACCACGTGTATGGAACGGGTGCCGCGGTTCCGGCGCTGGTCGCGGCCGGCGTTTCGCCGGAGGCTCCTCCGGTGCGACGCGCGCGACGCGCCTGCGAATTTCAGCGAGCTCGCTTTCGAACCATTCTGCGAGTGCCTCGGCCGCGGCCCGGTCGCCCATCAGCCGGCCGAGCGCGCGCAGCGTCGCCGGCGTGACCTCCAGCCGCCCGTCGAAGAGCGCGTACGGAATTCCGGTCTGCACCTGGACGCGCTCGGCGAGCGAGGTGTACGTCCCGGCGATGAAGCCTACATCGACGATGAGATCGGCCTTGGCGCCCAGCACCACTTCTACGTTCGCGGTGTTGCCGCGCCCGGTCAGGCGCCCGAGCTCGGGGAGCGCCGCGGCGCGCGCGTCGAAAAACTGCGCCTCGCGCGGGCGCAGCGCGCGCGTCCAGCCGAGCAGCTTGTCCGGCGCGATGGCGTAGACCAGCAGGCTCGCGGGCGGCCCCGCGGCGTAGACGCGCTCGACCCTGGCGGGCGGGCGGATCGTGCGGCCGGTTCCGTCGACGACGTCGCTCTGCGCTTGCGCAGTCGCGCAAAGCATCAGCGCAAGCACGCTGCCGGCTGCGGTGCGGACTAGGGGCATGAGGGCGGCAGTGTACGTCCAGTCGCGCGGAATAGAATGGCGCCATGCGCGCATCGAAGCTCGCGCCCAAGATCCGCGTGCTGGTCGGCGCCGTGGTGGCGATCGGTCCAGGGCGCGCCGATCTGCTGGAGGAGATCTCCCGCTGCGGGTCGATCTCGGCCGCGGCACGCCGGCTGGGCATGTCCTATCGCCGAGCCTGGCTGCTGGTAGACGCGGTGAATCGCGCGTTTCGCCGGCCGCTCGTCGCGCGTGCGACCGGCGGACGCGGCGGCGGCGGCGCCCGCCTTACCGCGCAGGGCGAGGACGCGCTGCGTCTGTACCGGGCGATCGAGCGCAAGGCGGCGCGCAGCGTGCGCGGCGAGCTCGGCCGGCTGGCACGCAATCTGCGCCGCTCCGCGCGCTGAAACGCACGATTGACAGAGCGCCCGTCGATACCTACCGTTGTATTTCCTTGTATACAACAAAAGGAACGGCGTGCGGCTGATGTGCGCCCTGCGGATGCTGTTCGGCGCGGTCGCGCTGCTCGCCGGGGTCGCCGCGCCGGCGACGGAGCCCGCGCTGACGGTTTTTGCCGCGGCCAGCCTGCAGAACGCGCTCGAGGAAACGGATGCGGCATGGCGGCGCGCCGGCGACGCGCCGGCGCGGCTCGCGTTCGCAGCGAGCTCGACCCTGGCGCGCCAGATCGAGCGCGGCGCACCGGCGGAGGTCTACATTTCGGCCGATCTCGCCTGGATGGACTACCTTGCCTCGCGCGGTCGCATCGTCAAGGGCTCGCGCATGATCGTCGCGCGCAACCGGCTCGTGCTGATCGCGCAGGGATCGCGCGCTGCGCAGGGCGCGTCGCGCGAGATCGAGCGCGGATTTGCGCTCGGCGAGCGCCTTGGCCGCGGCCGGCTCGCGCTCGGCGATCCTGAGCACGTGCCGGCGGGGCGCTACGCCAGGGCTGCGCTCGAATCGCTCGGTCTGTGGGCCTCGGTCGCCGATCGGCTCGCGCCGGTGGAGAACGTGCGCCTGGCGCTCGCGCTGGTCGCGCGCGGCGAGGCGCCGCTCGGCATCGTCTACGCGAGCGATGCGGCGGCCGAGCATTCGGTGCGCGTCGTCGGCACGTTTGCGCAGGACTCGCATCCCCCGATCGTCTATCCCGCGGCGCTGGTCGCTGGCCGCGACAGCGCCGCGGGGCGGCGCTATCTCGCGTTTCTGCGTTCGGCCGCGGCGCGCGCAGCGTTTGCGCGTCAGGGCTTTCTTCCCGCCGAGTGAGCGCGCGATGCCCTTTCTGACGCCCGGCGAGCTCGACGCGATCGGCCTCAGCCTGCGCGTGGCCGCCTGGAGCGTTGCGGCGAGCCTGCCGCTCGCGGTCGCGGCGGCCTGGCTGCTCGCGCGGCGCGAGTTTCCCGGCAAGACGCTGTTCGACGCGGTGGTGCACCTGCCGCTCGTGCTGCCGCCGGTGGTGGTGGGCTATTTCCTGCTGCTCGGTTTCGGCCGCCAGGGCCCGCTCGGCGCGCTGCTCGAGAGCTGCTGCGGCCTGGTATTCGCTTTTCGCTGGACCGGCGCGGCGCTCGCCTGCGCGGTGATGGGCTTTCCGCTCATGGTGCGCGCGGTGCGCCTGTCGCTCGAGGCGATCGATCCGGGGCTCGAGTCGGCCGCGCGCACCCTCGGCGCCGGCCCGCTCGCGGTGTTCTTCAGCGTCACCCTGCCGCTCGCCGCGCCTGGTTTGGTCACCGGCGCCCTGCTCTCGTTCGCGCGCAGCCTGGGCGAATTCGGCGCCACCATCACCTTCGTGTCCAACATTCCGGGCGAGACGCGCACGCTGCCGATCGCGATCTACACGTACACGCAAGTGCCCGGCGGCGACGCGCAGGCGCTGCGCTTGAGCCTGGTCGCGGTCGCGCTGTCGATCGCAGCGCTGTTCCTTTCCGAAGTCCTCGCGCGCCGCGCGCGCGAGCGGGCCCGGGGCGCGGATGCTGCGGGTTAGCGCGCAGACGCGGCTCGGGCGCTTCACGCTCGACGTCGAGCTCGAATCCGCCGGGGGCGTGACCGCGCTGTTCGGCCGTTCGGGCTCGGGCAAGACCTCGATCATCAACGTGATCGCGGGGCTGCTGCGGCCCGCGCGCGGGCGGGTCGAGCTGAACGGCGCTCTGCTGTTCGATTCAGGCCGCGGCGTGGATATTCCGGTCGAGCGCCGGCGCATCGGCTACGTGTTTCAGGACGCGCGGCTGTTTCCGCACCTCAGCGTGCGCCAGAACCTGCGCTACGGCGCGTTCTTCAACCGCGGCGCGGGCGCGGCAGCGGATGCGGAGCAGGTCATCGGCCTGCTCGGGCTGGAAACCCTGCTCGAACGCCGTCCCGGCGCGCTCTCGGGAGGCGAGAAGCAGCGCGTCGCGATCGGCCGCGCGCTGCTCGCGAGCCCGCGCGTCCTGCTGCTCGACGAGCCGCTCGCCGCGCTCGACCTGCAGCGCAAGAGCGAGGTGCTCGGCTACGTCGAGCGCCTGCGCGAGGAGCTCGACATCCCGATCGTCTACGTCAGCCACGCGATCGAGGAGGTGGTGCGCATCGCCGATCGCGTCGCGCTCGTCTCCGAGGGCCGCGTGCTCGCAACGGGCGCCCCCGATGAGATCATGAGCCGGCTCGACCTGCGCCCGGCGACCGGGCGCTACGAGGCCGGCGCGGTGATCGAGACGCGCGTGCTCGCCTACGACGAGGCGGACGACGTGACCACGCTCGGCTTCGACGGCGGCGAGCTGCTCGCGACCAATCTGGACGCGCTGATCGGCGAGCCGGTGCGAGTGCGGGTGCGTGCGCGCGACGTGTCGCTCGCGCTGAGGCGTCCGCAGGACACGAGCATCCTGAACGTCCTCGCGGGGCGGGTGCTCGAGATCGCCGAGGGTCCGGGCGCGGCGACCGATGTGAGGCTCGCGGTGGGCAAGGCGATGCTGCTCGCGCGCGTCACGCGGCGCTCGGTCGAGCGGCTCGGCCTGCGGCCGGGGCTCGAGGTCTACGCGCTGGTGAAGGCGGTCTCGCTCGATCGCCACAGCACGGGTTTTGCCTAGAACGGGTTACGCGCGGGCCTGGAGCGCGTCGAGCGTGCACAGCTCGCCGGCACCCGCGGTCTGGTAGCCGCCAAGGCGCTCGGCCAGACTGACGAGCGACGCATCCTGCAGCGCGGCGATGAAGCGCTGCACCCGTGCTTCTTGCAGCGCACGCCGGCGCACGGCAAACCAGTATCGCTCCTGGGCGAGCGGCACGAAGTCGAGCGTGAAGCGTCGTGCCGCGGCGCGCACGCCCACCCCAGCGTCTGCGCGTCCGGCGGCGACGCTCGAAGCGACCGCGAGGTGAGTGAATTCCTCCTCCCCGTAACCCGTCAGCGCGTGCACGTCGATGCCCTCAGCGGCAAGCTGCTGGTCGACGAGCTGTCGCGTTCCCGAGCCGCGCTGCCGGTTGACGAAGCGAGCACCGCTCCGGGCGACGTCGCCCAGAGAACGCAAGCTCTTCGGGTTGCCCCGCTGCACGATGAGGCCCTGCTCGCGCCGAACGAAGCGGATCAGGCGGTCGCGCCGCGGTTGCAGGCCGCTCGAGACGACTCCGCTCTCGCGATCGAGCATGTGGAACCCGCATAGATCGGTATCGCCGCGCGAGAAAGCGGCCAGGCTCTCGAGGCTGCCGCGGAACGAAAGATCGACCGGAAGATCGCAGGCGGCGACCCACTCGGCAAGCAGCAGGTCGTGGCTGGCAGTCAAGCGCAGGCGCGCGATCTTCGACTCGCTCTCGGGCGCGGCGGGAACGGTGAGCGGCACCGCGGCGCGCTCGAGCGTCTGGCGCAGCCGATCGTCGGCGCTGAGAAGCTGCTCGCCGAGGGGGGCGAGGCGCGCGCCGCGGCCGCGCTGCAGCAGAACCAGCGGTGCGCCGAGCGCGGACGCATGTGCGCCGAGCATCGCCCAGGCATTGCGGTACGACATGCCAAGCGCCGCGGTCGCGGCACGCAGCGTCCCATGCGCTCGCACCTGGCGCAGCAACTCGACGATGCGCGGGTCAACTCGCGGGCGCGCAGCGCCACTCCCGCGCCAGGCGATCTCCGGCGTCAGCTGCATAACGGCATGTTATCTCATATTTATGAACTCTGAAACAGACAATATGATAAGGCTGCGATTTTTATAGATAAGTGGATGCAATATGCATATGATCTCCGCCGGACTATGGGCGCTTCCGGATCCGATCGATGATCGAAGCCTTGCGTCACGCGCTCGCTCTGATCGGCGCGGGCGATCCGACGCTTATCGAGATCGTCGCGCTCAGCCTGCAGGTGAGCCTGAGCGCGGTGCTCGGCGCTGCGCTGCTCGGGCTGCCGCTCGGCGCGGCGGTCGCCGTGGCGCGCTTCCCGGGACGGCGCACGCTGATCGTGCTGCTGAACGCCCTCATGGGCCTGCCCCCGGTCGTCGTTGGGCTCGCGATCTACCTGCTGCTTTCGCGGGCGGGGCCGCTCGGCGAGGCGGGGCTGCTGTTTACGCCGGGCGCCATGGTCATCGCGCAGACCGTGCTGATCCTGCCGATCATTGCGGCGCTCTCGCGCCAGGCGGTCGAGGATGCCTGGGTGGAATACGAGGAGCAGCTGCGCTCGCTCGGTGTGGAAGGCGTGTCCGCAGCGCTCACGCTGCTCTGGGACATCCGCTTTTCGCTGCTCACTGCAGTGCTCGCCGGCCTCGGGCGGGCGAGCGCCGAAGTCGGTGCGGTGATGATCGTCGGCGGCAACATCGACGGCGTCACGCGCGTCATGACCACGGCGATCGCGCTCGAAACCTCCAAGGGCGACCTGCCGCTCGCGCTCGGCCTTGGCATCGTGCTGATCCTCATCGTCATCGCGCTCAATGCGGGTGCCTACCTGATCAAGGAGGCGGCGCAGCGCCGATACGGCTGACGATGGCCTCGATCCTGCCGCTCGCTCTGCACGAGCTCAGCTTCCGCGTCCATGGGCGCCGCATCATCGATCGCATCTCGGTCGAGATCGAGCGTGGCTCGAGCACGGTGATCCTGGGTGCCAACGGCGCCGGCAAGAGCGTGCTCATGCGCCTGATGCACGGGCTGCTCGTGCCCAGTTCGGGCCGCATCGCATGGAACGATGCGGACGCGCGCCGCGTACGCCGCGCGCAGGCCATGGTGTTTCAACAGCCCGTCCTGCTGCGGCGCTCCGCGCTGGCCAATGTCAGCTTCGCGCTTGCGGCAGCGGGCCTGCCCGCCGCCGAGCGCGCGAGCGCCGCGCTCGAGGCCCTCCGCAGCGTGCGCCTGAGTGCGCTCGCCGATCGGCCGGCGCGCACGCTGTCCGTCGGCGAGCAGCAGCGCCTCGCGCTGGCGCGTGCATGGGCGCTGCATCCCGAAGTGCTGTTCCTGGACGAGCCCACGGCGAGCCTCGATCCGGGCGCAACGCGCGAGATCGAGCGCGTGATCCGGGCGTTTTCGGCGGCCGGCACCAAGGTCGTCATGTCGACGCACAACCTCGGCCAGGCCAAGCGCCTCGGCGACGAGATCCTGTTCCTGCACGAAGGGCGGCTCGCCGAGCGCGCGCCGGTCGATCGTTTCTTCACCCGACCCGCTTCGGCCGAGGCGGAGGCCTTCATCTCGGGAGAACTGCCGTGGACCTGAAAAAACTGCTCGCCCTGCCGCTCCTCGCACTCGCCGCGCTCGCGGCTGCGCCCGCGCCCGCCCAGGACCGCTATATCGTCGTGTCCTCGACCACTTCCACCGAGAACTCGGGTCTGTTCAAGCATCTGCTGCCGATGTTCAAGGCCAGGAGCGGCGTCGAGGTGCGTGTCGTCGCCCAGGGCACGGGCCAGGCGCTCGACATGGGCAAGCGCGGCGACTGCGACGTGGTCTTCGTGCACAACAAGAACGCCGAACTGAAGCTGGTGCAGGAGGGCTGGTTCGTCGACCGGCACGACGTCATGTACAACGACTTCGTCATCGTCGGGCCGAAGTCCGATCCGGCGAAAATCGCCGGCTCCAAGGACGTCGTCGCGGCGTTCAAGAAAATCGCAGCCGCAAGCGCCCCCTTTGCATCGCGCGGCGACAAGAGCGGCACGCACTCGGCGGAGCTGCGACTGTGGAAAGCGGCGGACACCAAGCCCGCGGGCGGCTGGTACCGCGAGACCGGTTCGGGCATGGGCGCGACCCTCAACACTGCGGCCGGAATGAACGCCTACGCGCTCACCGACCGCGGCACCTGGCTGTCGTTCAAGAACCGCCAGGACCTGACGATCGTCGTCGAGGGCGACAAGCGCCTGTTCAACCAGTACGGCGTGATGCTCGTCAACCCCGCCAGGCATGCGCACGTCAAGCAAGCCGAAGGCAAGGCGTTCATCGATTGGCTGGTCTCGGCAGAAGGGCAGAAGGCGATCGCGGGGTACCAGATCGGCGGAGAACAGCTCTTCTTTCCGAACGCCGCGCGCTGACCCTGCCGCCCGGAGGGTCGGCGCACGGCTGCGCAGCGGCGCGCGCGGCGGTAGAATCTGCCGCGCATGAAAACGTTCGGTTTCGCCGGATATAGCGGTAGCGGGAAGACCACGCTCATCGAGCAGCTCATTCCGCGCTTCGTCAGGCAGGGCCTGCGCGTGTCGCTCATCAAGCACGCGCACCACGCCTTCGACGTCGACCAGCCCGGCAAGGATTCCTACCGCCACCGCCACGCCGGCGCGGGCGAGGTGCTGGTCACCTCGTCGCGGCGCTGGGTGCTGATGCACGAGCTGCGCGGCGAGGCCGAGCCGGGCTTCGAGGCGCAGCTCAGACATCTCGCGCCCTGCGACCTGCTGCTGGTCGAGGGCTTCAAGCACGCGCCGATCCCGAAGCTCGAGGTCTGGCGCGCCGCGACCGGCGAAGGCCTGCTGCATCCGAACGACCCGCATATCGTCGCGGTCGCTTGCGACGAGAAGATCGACACCCGCCTGCCGCGGCTCGACCTGAACGACGTCGAGGGCATCGCGGGCTTCATCCGCAAGCATCTGGCGCTCGCATGAACAAAGGCCTGCTTTCCGTGGACGAGGCGCTCGCCGTGCTGCTCGAGGGCGCGCGTCCGCTGCCGCAGATCGAAACGCTGCCGACGCTCGAGGCGACAGGCCGCGTCCTGGCTCGGCCGCAGTCTTCGAACATGGACGTGCCGCCGATGGACAACAGCGCGATGGACGGCTACGCGGTGCGCCGCGCCGACGTGCCGGCGCCCGAGACCCGGCTGCGGGTCGCGCAGCGCATCGCCGCGGGCGCGGTGGGCGCGCCGCTCGCACCCGGCACCGCGGCGCGCATCTTTACCGGTGCGCCGATCCCGGCCGGCGCGGACGCGATCGTGATGCAGGAATTCTGCGCTGTAGACGGCGAGCACGTGGTCGTGAAGAAGGTGCCGAGGGCGGAGGAGTGGATCCGCCGCCGCGGCAGCGACATCCGCGCCGGCGCGCAGATTCTCGCCGCGGGCACGCGGCTGCGGCCGCAGGACACCGGCCTCGCTGCCTCGGTCGGCATCGCGCAGCTGCCGCTGGTGCGGCGCGTGCGGCTCGGCCTGTTCTTTACCGGCGACGAGCTGGTCATGCCGGGCGACCCGCTGCCGCCGGGGCGGATCTACAACTCGAACCGCTTCACCCTGAACGGGCTGGCGAAGATCTTCGATTGCGAGACGCGCGACTACGGCATCGTGCCCGACAGCCTCGAGGCCACGCGCGCGGTGCTGCGCCGCGCAGCCGCCGAGTGCGACGTGATCGTCACTTCAGGCGGGGTCTCGGTGGGCGAGGCGGACTTCGTCAAGCCCGCGGTGGAAGCCGAGGGTTCGCTGCTCATGTGGCGCATCGCGATGAAGCCCGGCCGCCCGCTCGCCTTCGGCAGGATTCGAGGCGACGGGCGCGAGGCGGCGTTCATCGGCCTGCCGGGCAACCCGGTGTCGAGCTTCGTGACCTTTCTCGTCTTCGTGCGGCCGTTCCTGCTCCGGACGCAGGGCATCGGCGAGGTGGCGCCGCGCGCGCTCGCCGCGCGCGCCGATTTCGACTGGATCGACGCCGATCCGCGACGCGAGTTCCTGCGCGTAAAATGGAATGCCGCGGGCGGGCTGGACCTGTATCCGACGCAGGACTCGGCGGTGATGACCTCCACCGCCTGGGCCGACGGCCTGGTCGACAACCCGCCGAATCACGCGATTCGCAAAGGCGACACGGTGCGGTTTCTGCCATTCGCGGAGCTCTACGGATGAAGGTGAAGGTGCTTTTCTTCGCTTCGCTGCGCGAGCAGATCGGCCGCGCAGGCGAGGAGCTCGAGCTGCCGGAAAGCGTGTCCACGGTCGCAGCCCTGCGCGCACATCTCGTCGCGCGTGGCGGCGCCTGGGGCGCTGCACTCGCGGACGCGCGCAGGCTGCGCGCCGCGGTGAACCAGGACATGGCGCCACCCGAAACTGCGTTGCGCACAGGCGACGAGGTGGCGTTCTTTCCGCCGGTCACCGGGGGCTGAGGTGAAGATCGCGATCCGGCACGAGGATTTCGACGCGGGCGCGGAAGCGCGCGCGCTGTCGAAGGGCAACCCGGGTGTCGGCGCCGTAGCGAGCTTCGTCGGTCTGGTGCGCGACCGCAACGACGGATCGGCGGTGTCGACGATGACGCTCGAGCATTACCCCGGCATGACCGAAAAGGCGATCGCGGGGATCATCGACGAGGCGAAGGGACGCTGGGAGGTCATCGACTGCACGGTGATCCATCGCATCGGCGAGCTGCGTCCATCCGAGCAGATCGTGCTCGTCGCGGTCGCGAGCGGGCATCGCGGCGACGCGTTCGCGGCCTGCGAGTTCATCATGGATTACCTGAAGACGCGGGCGCCGTTCTGGAAGAAGGAAACGACGCCCGAGGGCGCACGCTGGGTCGATGCGCGCACGAGCGACGACGCGGCCGCGGCGCGCTGGGCGCCGGCGCCGGCAAAAGATCGCGCTGCCTGAGCCGCGCGGCGCACGCGCCCGCGCTTCGCATGCTCTTCCGCCGCGCGCACCGCGCGCGAGCACGCAACGACGCTTGTACAATGCGCGGCGATGAATGCACTGGCCTTCCTCGCAGTCGGCGTCGGCGCGGTGCTCGGGGCGTGGCTGCGCTGGGGACTGGGTGGCTGGCTGAACCCGTTGCTGCCGACCGTTCCGCTCGGCACGCTGGCGGCGAATCTGGCCGGCGGTTACCTGGTCGGAATCGCGGTGGCCTACTTCGGCGATCATGCTGCGCTC
>Ga0207423_1000115_pt1 | contig 10946 bp, 9 predicted proteins | sample Browns_ThreeSqA__FD_184848 | JGI IMG/M metagenome (GOLD analysis project Ga0207423, IMG submission 184848) | Wetland microbial communities from the San Francisco Bay, California, USA, that impact long-term carbon sequestration -... | ecosystem: Environmental > Aquatic > Marine > Wetlands ... | reverse complement strand
CTGCGCGGCGGCGTGCGCCGCCACAGCTTCACCGCCGAGACGCGCCGCCGCGGCGCGCAGCGCTGCCGCGGCACCCGACAGGCGCAGACGCAGCACGCCCGCGTGCCAGGTCGCGGCCGAGATCGGGTGCGGCTGCCCGGCCCAGGCGTTCAGCCGCTCGATGGCCTCTGCCTGCGAGCACTCGAAGCGCCGCGTCTGCTCTTCTACGGGGCGAGGCAGCACCTTCAAGGAGACTTCGAGAATCACGCCGAGGGTGCCGAGCGAGCCTGCGAGCAGACGTGCGACGTCGTAGCCGGCGACGTTCTTCATCACTTCTCCGCCGAAGCGCAGCACCCGCCCCCGTCCATCGAGCAGCACGGCGCCGAGCACGAAGTCGCGCAGCGCGCCGGCCGCAATCCGGCGCGGCCCCGACAGGCCCGCGGCAACGCAACCGCCGACCGTGGCAGCGCTTCCGCTTTGCGAGAAGTGCGGAGGTTCGAAGGCAAGCATCTGCCCCTTCTCGCCGAGCGCCGCCTCGAGTGCCGCGAGCGGCGTGCCTGCGCGCGCCGTGACGACGAGCTCGGTCGGGTCGTAGCGCGCGATGCCGCTGTGCAAGCGCGTATCGAGCACCTCGCCCTCGAGCGTGCCGCCGTAGAAATCCTTGGTTCCGCCGCCCCGCAGGCGCAGGCGCGTGCCCGCGTCCGCGGCCGCGCGCACGCGATCGGCGAGCGACTGGACCGCTTCGCTCACCTGGCCTAGAACCTCGGCAGCTCGGGATGCTTGAGCTGCCCGCCGCGCACGTGCATGCGACCGAACTCCGCGCAGCGCTGCAGCGTCGGCACCGCCTTGCCCGGGTTGAGCAAGCCCTTCGGATCGAACACCCGCTTCACGGCGTGGAAGATCTCGAGCTCCTCGTCGCGGAACTGGACGCACATCTGATCGATCTTCTCGACCCCGACACCGTGCTCCCCGGTAATCGTGCCGCCGACTTCGACGCATTTCTCCAGCACTTCCGCGGCGAAGCGCTCGGTGCGTTCGAGTTCCTGCGCATCGTTGGCGTCGAACAGGATGAGCGGGTGCAGGTTGCCGTCGCCCGCATGGAAAACGTTCGGACAGCGCAGGCCGTACTTCTTCTCAAGCTCGGCGATGAAGCGCAGCACTTCGCCCAGCCGGCGCCGCGGGATCGTTCCGTCCATGCAGTAGTAATCGGGCGAAATCCGGCCCATGGCGGGAAACGCCGCCTTGCGCCCCGACCAGAAGCGCAGCCGCTCGGCCTCGTCGCGCGAGACCGTCATGCGCGTGGCGCCGGCGGCCTCGAGCACGGCTTTGATGTGCGCGATTTCCTCCGCGACTTCTTCCGGCGTGCCGTCCGATTCGGCCAGCAGGATCGCCGCGGCATCGACGTCGTAGCCCGCGTGGACGAAGTCCTCGACCGCGCGGGTCGCCGGCCGGTCCATCATCTCCAGCCCCGCCGGAATGATTCCGGCGGCGATCACCGCGGCGACCGCCGCGCCCGCCTTCTCGACGTCATCGAACGAGGCCATCACCACCTGCGCGAGCTGCGGCTTGGGCAGCAGCTTGACGGTCACTTCGGTGATGACCGCCAGCAGACCCTCCGAACCGATCGCCAGGGCGAGCAGGTCGTAGCCCGGCGTATCGGGTGCTTCGGAGCCGAACGTGAACGGCTCGCCTTCGACCGTATAGCCCTTCACCTGCAGCACGTTGTGCACGGTCAGGCCGTACTTCAGACAGTGCACGCCGCCCGAGTTCTCGGCAACGTTGCCGCCGATAGAGCAGGCGATTTGGCTCGACGGATCGGGGGCGTAATACAGACCGAAGGGCGCCACCACGTCGGAGATCGCGGCATTGCGAACCCCAGGCTGCACCACCGCGACGCGCGCGACGGGATCAACGCGCAGCACGCGCATGAATTTCGCCATCGACAGCAGTACGCCGTCGGCCAGCGGCAGCGCGCCGCCCGACAGGCCGGTGCCCGCGCCACGCGGAACCACGGGTACCTCCATCGCGTGGCAGGTCTGCAGCGTGCGCCGCAGCTGTTCCTCGGTCTCCGGCAGCGCGACTACCATCGGCACGCGGCGGTAGGCGGTCAGGCCGTCGCATTCGTAGGGCCGGGTGTCCTCCGCTTCGTAGAGCACGCTCTGTGGCGGAAGGAACGCGCGCAGCGCCGCAGCGACGGCCTGCTGCCGGCGCGGATCGATCGCGGGATTGCGTTCGTCGGCTCCCATCAATGCCCTCTCAGCTCTTCAGATAGGCCTTCGCCCAGCCGAGCCCGGCCAGCGTGTCCCCGCGCGGATTGTATTCACAGCCGATCGCGCCGCCGTAGCCGAGGCGATCGATTCGCTCCAGCAGCCAGGGGAAATTGATTTCCCCGGTCCCCGGCTCGTGCCGGTCGGGCACATCGGCGAGCTGCATGTGGCCGATGCGCGGCAGCAGGCGCTCGATCGTCTTTGCCAGGTCGCCCTCCATGATCTGCATGTGGAAGATGTCGTACTGCAGGAAGGCGTTGTCGCTGCCCGCGGCGTCGATCGCCTCGAGCACCTGCCGCGAGCTGTGCAGGAAGAAACCCGGCACGCTGCGCGTGTTGCAGGCTTCCACCATGAGAGCAATCCCGGCTTTCTTCAACTCGCCCGCGGCAAAGGCGAGATTTTCAATCAGCGTCTCCGCGTATCGCGCGCGCTCGGCGCCGGCCGGGATCACGCCCGAGAGGCAGTTCAGTCGCGGACAGTTTACCGCCCGCGCGTACTCGATCGCGCGCGCGACGCCGGCGCGAAATTCGTCGCGCCGCGGCGGCAGGCAGGCAATGCCTCGATCGCCTTTCGCGAAATCACCGCCCGGGAGGTTGTGCAGGACGACCTCGACACGCGCCTCGTGCGCCCAGCGCGCGACCTCGCTTGCAGGCCACGCGTAGGGAAACTGGTACTCGACGTGCCGGAAGCCCGCGCGCGCGGCGGCCGCGAAGCGTGCGGGGAATTCCAGATCGGGAAACAGCAGCGACAGGTTCGCGGCAAGGCGCGGCACGCGGCCTCCAGGTAAGCGCAGCCAATCGGACGATGGTAGATGAGCCCTTCGCACGCCACAACGGCCGTGGGACGCGCAGGCGAAGTTGCTAAGATACACGCAGTTCCCGAGGGATTATCCCGTTGGCTCAACCCGGCCTGCAGCGCCTGTTTCCGTTCCTCGCCTGGTGGCCGCAGGTCAACCGGCAGACGCTGCGGGCCGACGCGATCGCGGGACTGATCGGCGCGATCGTCGTCCTGCCGCAGGGCGTCGCCTTCGCGACGCTCGCGGGACTGCCGCCGGCCTACGGTCTGTACTGCGCAATGGTCCCGACGCTCGTCGCGGCGCTGTTCGGCTCGTCGATGCACGCGGTCTCCGGTCCGACCAATACGGTCTCCCTGCTCGTGCTCGCGGTGCTTGCGCCCCTGGCCGAGCCGGGTTCGGCCCGCTACCTCTCGATGGCGTTCACCCTGTCTCTCATGTGCGGCGTGCTGATGCTCGCGACGGGGCTGTTCCGTCTCGGCACGCTGGTCAACTTCGTTTCCAATGGCGTCATCGTCGGGTTCACCGCGGCGATCGGCGTGCTGATCATCGCCAGCCAGATACCGCCGCTGATGGGGATTCACGTCGAGCGCTCGAGCGCCCTGGTCGAGTTGCTGCACAACGTCATCGTGTACGCCGACGACGTGCATCCCTGGGCGCTCGCCACCGGCGCGGTGACGATCGCGGCCGGCCTGCTCGCGCGGCGCTACGCGCCTCGGCGCGTGCCGATGCTCGTTGCAATGGTGGTCGGGACCGGGTTTGCACTCGCGGTGGAGCAGCTCGCCGGTCCGGCGGCATCCGGGATTGCCACCCTTGGTCCGCTCACCGGCGCGCTGCCGCCGCCGTCGCTGCCCGACCTGTCGGGCAGCACGCTGCGCAGTCTGTCGGGCCCTGCGCTTGCGGTCACGATCCTCGCCGTGACGCAGGCGATCGCCATCGTGCGCGCGGTGGCGATCCGCTCGGGACAGCGGATCGATCACAACCGCGAGCTGATCGGCCAGGGACTGTCGAACGTTGCCGGCGCCTTCTTCTCCGGCTATCCCTCCACCGCATCGGTCAACCGCTGCACGATCAATTTTGAATCGGGTGCCCGCACGCCGCTGGCGGCGGTGCTGTCGGTCGTTGCGCTCGTGCTCATGCTGCTCGCCCTCGCGCCGGTGGCCGCGCTGCTGCCGCTGCCGACCGTCGCCGGCCTGCTGGTCATCGCGGGCTGGGGCTTGATCGATTTCGACCAGATCCGCCTGTACCTGCGCGCCAGCCGGCAGGAAGCCGGCGTGGTCGGTGCGACCCTGCTCGCCACGCTTTTCATTCCGCTCGAGGACGCGATCCTGCTCGGTGTGGGCGCATCGTTCGTGGTCTATCTCAGCCGGACCTCGCGCCCGGCGATGCGCAGCCTGGCACCCGATCCGCGCCACAGCGAGCGCAAGTTCGCGCCGCCGTCGGCCGCGATCGCCGAGTGTCCCCAACTCAAGGTGCTGAGCATCGAGGGTTCGATCTATTTCGGGGCCGTTGATCACGTCCAGTCGCATTTTGAAACGCTGCGCGAGCTTGCGCGCGAACAGAAGCACCTGCTGCTCGCCGCACGCAGCGTGAATTTCGTCGACGTCGCCGGCGCCGAACTGCTGGTGCGCGAGGCGCGAAAGCGGCGCTGGGACCATGGCCGGCTCTACATCCAGGGCGCGCGCGCACCGGTCGAAGCGGTGCTGCGCAATGGCGGGTTTCTGGACGAGCTCGGCGAGGACGTGCTGTTTCGCTCGAAGCGCGACGCCATTCCCGCGATCGTCGCGCAGCTCGACCACGCGATTTGCGCGCGCTGCACCGCGCGCGTCTTCCGCGAATGCGACGGTCTGCCTAAGCCGCGCAACGACTGAACCAACGCGCGGCACGGCCGGCCTTGACCGGCAACGCTGCTGTTAACATAACCGCTCGCCTTCCTGCCGCGTCGGCCATTCGCGGCGCGCACTAGACCTTGCACGCATTTCTGCTCCGCGTCTTCCCGTTTTTGCGCTGGAAAGCGGGCATGTCGCGTGCCACCGTGGGCCCGGATGTGCTCGCGGGTCTCAGCGTGGCCCTGGTCGCGATTCCCCAGGCGCTCGCCTACGCCCAGCTCGCCGGGCTGCCGCCGTACTACGGGCTCTATGCCGCGCTCCTGCCCACGGTGGTGGGCGCGCTGTTCGGCTCGTCGGCGCAGCTGTCGACGGGTCCGGTCGCGCTCACCTCGCTGCTGACGGCGGCCAGCATCGCGCCGTTTGCGGCGTCAGACGGCGGCGCCTATCTCGGTTACGCCGTGTCGCTGGCGCTCCTGTCCGGCCTGTTCCAGTTCGCCTTCGGCATCATGCGGCTCGGCGTGCTGATGAATCTGCTGTCGCATCCCGTGCTGATGGGATTCGTCAATGCCGCGGCGATCCTGATCACCTTGTCGCAGGTGCCGGCGCTGTTCGGCATACCCCCGCCCAAGCTCGGCCACGCGCTTGCCGACACCTGGCATGTGCTGTCGCACCTGCATGTCTCGCATGGCCATTCGGTCGCATTCAGCGGAGCGGCGCTCGCCCTGCTGATCGTGTTCCGGCGCTTTGCGCCGCGCTTTCCGGGCGTCCTGATCACCGTGGCGCTGCTGACCACGGCGAGCTACGCCTTCGACTACGCGGGCCAAGGCGGACGGGTGGTCGGCGACATTCCGCCGGGCCTGCCGGATCTGGCGCTGCCGCGCGTCGAAATCGACGCCTGGATCGCGCTCCTGCCCGCGGCATTCGTGATCGCGGTGATCAGCTTCATGGAAGCGATGTCGAGCGCGAAGATCGCATCGATCAAGACCGGGACGCGCTGGGATGAAAACCAGGAGCTGATCGGCCAGGGTCTGGCGAAAGTTGCCGCTGCGGTGTGCCAGACGATGCCCGTCAGCGGCTCTTTTTCGCGCTCGGCGCTCAATCTCGCGGCGGGCGCGCGCTCCGGGCTGTCGTCCGTGACCTGCGGCCTGTGCGTGCTGCTGACTCTGCTTTTTTTCACGCCGCTGCTGAAGCACCTGCCGCTCCCGGTGCTCGCGGCGATCATCGTCATGGCGCTGACGAACCTCATCAACGTGCGCAGCCTGCGCAACGCCTGGCGCGCGAGCCGCGACGATGCGCTCGCGGCGATCCTGACCTTCGTCTCGACGATCGCGTTTGCGCCGCAGATCCAGAACGGGATCTTCACCGGTGTCCTGCTCTCGCTCGGCCTGTTCATCTACCGGCGCATGCGCCCCGGCATGGATGTGATCGATCCGGTGTCCGTGCCGCTCGACTACGACTTGACGGACTCGGCGCGCCGGCTGCTCGAAGGCCGGGTCGGCGCGGTGCGCTTTCATGCCTCGCTCGTGTTCGTAAACGTTTCCTACTTCGAGGACGCGGTGCTGCAGTTGGAGCAGCGCAACCCGCAGATGAAGGTGGTGCTGGTCTCGGCTGCCGGAATCAACGGCATCGACGCTTCGGGCGTCGAGATGCTCGCGTCGCTGATCGACGGTCTGCGAAAGAACGGGGTGACCATCGTGGTGAGCGGGCTGAAGCCGGGCATTCGCGCCGTGCTCGACCGCACCGGCCTGTCGACGCGGATCGGCCACGAAAACTTCTTCCTCAGTGACTATGCCGCGATGCTGGCGCTGGCCGAGCGGTTCGCGACCGGGTCCGCACCGCGCGAAACCGCGGCGGCGGACGCGCCCAGCGCGTGACGCTCGAGCCGCACGCCATCGCGACCCTCGCCCTGGCCGGGGTCGCCTTCGCGTTGTTCGCGCGCGAGCGCGTGCCCATCGAGACCACCAGCCTGGGCATGCTGGTGCTGCTCACGGCCGGCTTTCATGTGTTTCCCTACGCACGCGACGGCGTACGCATCGCGCCGGCCGATTTCTTTCTCGGCTTCGGCCACGAGGCGCTGGTCGCGATCTGCGCCCTGATGATTCTCGGACGCGGCCTGGTGGTGACCGGTGCGCTGGACCCGGCCTCGCGCGTGCTCGGTCGCCTGCTCGAGGCGCGCCCGGGCGCCGCGATGCTGCTCGTGCTGCTGCTCTGCGCGGCCGCGAGCGGCGTGGTGAACGACACCCCGATCGTGGTGCTGATGTTGCCGATCCTGGTCGGTGCGGCGCTGCGCGCGAAAACCTCTCCCACCCGCACGCTGCTGCCGATGAACTACGCGGTGCTGATCGGCGGCATGGGCACCACCATCGGGACCTCGACCAACCTGCTGGTCGTGACCATCGCCTCCGATCTGGGCGTGCGTCGCTTCGAGATGTTCGATTTCATCCACGTCACCGCGATCGCCGCGGTCGGCGGCATTCTGTATCTGTGGCTGGTGCTGCCGCGCCTGATCCCGCAGCGCGCCGCGCCGATCGGAGACGATGCGCCGCAGGTGTTCTCGGCCATCCTGCACATTGCCGAAGGCGGGATGGCCGATGGCAGCAGCTACTCCGAGATCCGCAAAAAGGTCGGCGCCGGCCTGCGGGTGCGACGTATCGTGCGCGGCGAGGGCCTCGAGCTGGCGCGGCTTCCGACCCTGACCCTGCGCGCCGGCGACCGCATGTCGGTCGTGGCGGAGCCGCAGGACCTGCGCGAGTTCGCCGAGCAGCTCGGCGCGACGCTGCACAAGCCCGGCGAGGCGGAACCTCTGGTCGACGAAGCGCATCCGCTCACCGCGGAGGACCAGCGCCTCGCCGAAGTCGTCATCACCGAGGGCTCGCCCCTGCACCGCGCGACGCTGCGCAGCCGCCGCTTCGGCGAGCTCTACGACGTCACCATCGTCGGCCTGCATCGCGCAGGCGGCCCCTCGCTCGACCGCCGCGAGGACCTCGGCGACGTGGTGCTGCGAGCGGGAGATATCCTGCTCGTACAGGGCACCGAAAAGGACATCGCCGCGCTGCGCGCGCGCGCGCGGCTGCTGGTGCTCGATCGCAGCTACGACCTGCCGCGCAGCGAGCGAGCGCCGCTCGCGCTGGGAATCCTGGTGCTGGTCGTGCTCGTCGCCGCGCTCAAGCTGGCACCGATTTCGATCGCCGCACTGGCCGGTGTCGCCGCGATGCTGCTGACGCGCTGCCTGGACTGGGAGGAGGCGGCGCGGGCGCTCTCGGTCAAGGTCGTTCTGCTGGTCGCCTCGAGCCTCGCGCTCGGCGCCGCGCTCGAGAAAACCGGGGGCACCTCCTGGCTCGCGGCGGCGTTCGTAAACGCCGCTGCCGGCCTGCCGGTCGAATGGCTGCTCGCGCTGCTGATGCTGGTCGTCGCGGCGTTCACCAATTTCGTCTCCAACAACGCGGCGGCGGCGGTCGGCACGCCGATCGCGATCAGTATCGCGGGGCAGCTCGGCGTCGCCCCCGAGCCGCTGGTGCTCGCGATCATGTTCGGCGCGAACTTTTGCTATGTCACGCCGATGGCCTATCAGACCAACCTGCTGGTGATGAGCGCCGCGGGCTATCGGTTCGGCGATTTCGTGCGCGGCGGGTTGCCGCTGCTCGCGCTGATGCTGGCGAGCTACGCCTTCCTGCTGCCGCGTTTCTTCCCGTTCTAGGAGCGGCTCGCGCAAAAGCCCTGCGCGCGGCGTGCTTATCGGTCCGCAGAACGCTGTGCTAGACTTTTTTGGCACTGACATATAACAACATCGGGAGGTGCCAATGGGTGCAATCCTTCAGTCGCTGGGTCGCACGGTGATCGCCGGAGTCGTCCTGCTGATCATCTTGATCATTCTGGCCGGGCTTGCGACCGGCCAGTGGATTGGGGTCAGCGAGCATGCCTGGTGGACCTTCTTCATGCGCTGGCTGCACGTCCTGTCCGGCGTCATGTGGATCGGCCTGCTGTGGTATTTCAACTTCGTGCAGACGCCGTCGATGCCGAAGATTCCCGACGAGCACAAGCCGGCGATCAGCAAGGTCATCGCGCCGACGGCGCTGTTCTGGTTCCGCTGGGCGGCGTTGTCGACCGTGGTGACCGGACTGCTTCTCGCCTGGATGAACGGCTATATCGGAGCCGCGCTTTCGCTGTCGAAGGGTGTGCATGCGATCGGCCTCGGCATGTGGATGGGGCTGATCATGGCCTTCAACGTCTGGTTCATCATCTGGCCCAACCAGAAGAGGGTGCTGGGGATGGTCGAAGCGAGCGCCGAGGAAAAGGCCGCCGCAGGCAAGAAGGCGGGCATGGCCTCGCGCATCAACACGCTGCTGTCGATTCCGATGCTGTTCTGCATGGTCGCGCAGCAAAACGGCGGGCTGTAGACAACGCCGCGGAGACCGCGCAGACGACGGGGCCCCGCGGGGCCCCGTTTCATTTCCGGGCCAGCGGCACGACGCCGCGGATCACGGCCCCTTGGCCGATGCCGCGCTCGGCGAACCAGCCGCGCTGCATCTCGAGCGCGTAGCGTGCGGGGGTAGCCGCGCAGTGCGATTCCTCGCTCTGCGGCGCCATGTCGGCAATGTTGATCACGCGTGCCGCCGCGTCCAGAAAGGCCACCGACAGCGGCACGAAAGTGTTCTTCATCCACATGCAGTGCGTCGTCGTTTCGTCGAACACGAACAGCATGCCTTGGTTGGGTCCCAGCGACTTGCGGAACATCAGACCGACCATGCGACTGCGGTCGTCCGCGGCGAGCTCCGCCCGGATGAGATGCATGCCCGCGCCGAGCTCGACGACCGGCAGCTGAGCGGATACGCGCGGCGCGCCCAGAGCGAGCATCGCGAACAGCAAGGCAACGCGGCCGAGCGAAACGAAGCGCATGCCGCGATGGTACAAACAAAAAAGGCAGGGCCACAGCCCTGCCTTGCGCGGGCAGAAGCCGACTTACTTCTGCTCTTTGGGCGCGGGCTTGTCCGTGGCCGCGGGCTTCTGCGTGGACGCAGACTTCTTCTTCTTTTTCGTGGTCTTCTTGGCCGTGGTGGTTTTCTTGGCTTTGCCGTCCTGGGCGTCCTTCTTCATCTCGGTCGTCGTGCCCTCTTTCTTCTCGTCCGCCGCAACGGCGTTTACGCTCGCGACGGCGAACAGAGCGGTCAAGAGCACCGTCAACAACTGCTTCATGGATGTTTCCCTTTCGAAAGGTCTCAGCTGACCGGCGGAATGCCGGTCTGAGAGCCGTAACGCGCCAGCCGCGGAACGGTTGACAGCGCCCTCCGGGAGCGTCAGGGCCAGGCAGACGAAAAAAGGGGCGAACGTCACCGTTCGCCCCCTTTCGGAACAAGCAACCCGGGCAGGTTACTTCTTCTTCATCTGCTCGCAGCCCTTCATCTTCGGGTCCTTCTTGCACTGCTCAGCCGTAGGCTTCTTCTCTTCGGCGACGACCGCATAGCTGGTCAGCGCGAAAGCCGCGGTCATGGCGGCGATCAACAACTTTTTCATGACGTAACTCCGATCAGGTATGAAAAGGAAAAGAGTGCAACGAGCCGTCGCCTGCGTCCTGCGCTCGCCAGACGTCGGTCCCCGATAACAGTCCCGGTCGCCGTTCGCAGCGTCCCGACCCTCCTAGGCCGGCGCGCGATTCTAGGCAAGGAAGACGGCGCTTCACAATGGCGCCGCGCGGCGTCGGTACGGTTTGCCATGCCGCGAGGGGGGCGCGTACAGTGCGTCCCCTCGAACCCGCGGCGGGCGGGTATCCGGGAAGTCTTATATATAATAGCTTTTATATCTCATCCTTCCGATCCGCGCAGGAGCTGTCATGGCGTACAAGCACATCAAGATTCCCTCCAAGGGCGAAAAAATCCGCGTCAACAAGGACTTTTCGCTGTCGGTGCCCGATCAGCCGATCATCCCCTACATCGAAGGTGACGGCACGGGCGTCGACATCACGCCGGTCATGCTCAAGGTCGTAGACGCAGCGGTGCAGAAGGCTTACGCGGGGAAAAAGAAGATCGTCTGGATGGAAATGTATGCGGGAGAAAAGTCCTGCAAGGTCTACGGCGAAAACGT
>Ga0207423_1000114_pt1 | contig 11056 bp, 15 predicted proteins | sample Browns_ThreeSqA__FD_184848 | JGI IMG/M metagenome (GOLD analysis project Ga0207423, IMG submission 184848) | Wetland microbial communities from the San Francisco Bay, California, USA, that impact long-term carbon sequestration -... | ecosystem: Environmental > Aquatic > Marine > Wetlands ... | reverse complement strand
TGCCGACGAAACGGTTGAGAATCTCGGGACCCTTGACGTAGATGAACCCGCCGGTCGCCTGTTCGCCGTGGATCTTGGCGAGCGAGGTCGCCGTCGCCTTCCCGAGCATTGTTTTTCCACAATTACGAACCAAGATGCCATTCGCGACGAAGTTGCTGGCTTCGTTGACGGTGATGTCGAATACCTCGGCCTCGCCATCTGACTCGACGGAAATGACTTCGACCACACGTGCAAGAAACACAGGCAGAGTCCTGTGCCGGCGATGCCGTTTCGAGTGCTCCGACTTGGTCAGGACGACAAGATTGTCGGGCGTGTTGTTTGTTGGATCCTCGTCGTCATGGTGAACGTCCAGCTTTGGGTCGATGAATTGATAGCCATCAAGCACCTCCGATCGAATGACCGTGAGCCACGCATCCAACGACAGGCCATTCAACGCAGCCTCAGCAACAAGACGGTGTTCGGCCATCCGGTACACACCATCATGTCGGCGGGCATGCGGATGCTTCGCTAGAGCCGCATCACTCAGCGTCCAATAGCCGCCGGACAGATATCGCCCTCCGGTCGTAGGAGCTGCCTGCCCGTTGACCAGGACTCGCGAACCAGCCACCAACTCGTCTGCCCGAGTCCAGTGACCCCCGGGCTGCGCGATCTTGTGGTCGGGCGTCACGCGCAGAACCTTGCCGTCCGCCAAGGTCACACGGAGGACCGGCTTGCTACCACGGTCATAGGCCGCTACCACCTGACGGAGACGGAACTCTCCGTTGATGAAGCATCGGATCATCGTCGGGATTCGAGGATCCCACGCTACCGACCGTCCACCTGGACCAGACGCTCGCCTCCGGGTTTTCGCGCATGGCCACTTCTGCCGGCAATCGACACAGCGGCCGGCACCATCATCGGCATGCCGCCACGACGATCTCCGCTGCGAAGTCGAGAACGACCCGTTGGTGTTGAATCGACGGACCAGTTCACGGAGCGAGAGCCGAAACCCTTTGCCTGCTCGATTGATCATCACCTCCGCATCGCCGTCAACGCACCCCGGAGGCCCGTACAGCAACACCCCCTTGATCCGCCGCTTCCCGTACTTCTCGTAGAGGTCGGCGTGGAGGTGGGGGAGTTCGATGGCTTCGATCATCTCGGCCTTCGCGTCCTCCAGGCCGCCGATGTCCCCCCAGGTCACCCCGGTCGTCCCCTCGAACGAGTAGCGGGTGGGGGGCTTGCCGAGCGACTTCGTCACAACCGTGCCGGATGGATCGAGCAGGACGCGGTCCCCTTCTTCCAGGGGGGCGACGTCCGCCGCGACCAACACGACCTTGGGAATGCCGCCCGCCGCATCGACCTCGACGACCCCATCCTTGATGGCTCGGATGATGTGGACTTCGCCGGCCTGGACGGGTGGGACGATCGAGACGATCTGGGTGGTGTCGGGCTTGACCGCTACCGAGATGCCGACCTTGTAGGAGTCGGCGTTGGCGTCCGGGAGGGCGAGGTCGAGGTTGCGGCCGTCCGCCGCTACCGTCACGGTCCCGTGCTCCCGGTCGACCCGCAGGATGGTGGCGTGCTGGAGGGGTGGGGATTGGAGCCGCTTGATCGCCAGGTCCAGTTCGGAGATGCGGGTGGCCGCCTTGGCGAGCCCCTCGGTCAGCTCCTTCTCACGCGCCTCCAACTCGCGGATCCGCTTCTCCGAGAAGATGACGCGGTCGTCCTCCTGCTGGGAGGAGATGCCGCTGTATCGTCCGAACATGGCCATCACCCGTCCGACCTCTTGTTGCCGTGGCGGGGCGGGCGGGCCGCGTTCTTCGCCCGCTTCACCTCCATCTCGGCGACGAGGTCGATCTCGCACGTCTCCGCGACGATGGCCGTCTCCTTGAGGACCAATTCGAGCGCGACCTTGACGTCGACACGCCGGTCCTTCCGCCACGCTTCAACGGCATGGGTCAGGTAGTCGCGGATGGGCCGGAGCATCACCTCGATCGGCTGGAAGGGGTTGCGGAGGCCAAGCCCATCGGGCGCCCGGACGCTCCAGTCGTCTCCCCAGATCCCCCACAGCATCCCGGTCACCCGGATCGCGATATCGGCCAACTCCTCGGCGAGGGGGTCGGTCTGGATGAAGTGGCCCAGCACGGCCGCCTCCGCCTCCGTCACCTCCGTGTAGGTAAGGACGAGCTTCTGGGGGAGGTTGTCCCAGGTGGGCTCGTCGAACCCACTCGCCCGGATGACATCCAGGTTGAGGCGGCCCGATTCCTTGATGTCCATCGTCCTCTTCTCCGTTGTGCATTTGGGGCATGCGCCATGCCAGACAGCGCAGCCATCCCGTCCCTGTGGACACCTGACCTGCACGAGGTCCGTGCCGCACTTCAAGCAGATCATCGCCGCCACGATCATCGTCCTCATCGCCGCCACGCAACCCCGAGGAACTCGTCGAGGAGGGCGTCCACTTTGGGATCGGGCGATTCGACACGAAGGCGGTAGTAGTGGGCGAGCGCCTCAGCAAGCCGCTGGTAGTTCGCCCTCGTCTGCTCGCGCTCGCCCGGCCCGACCAGCTCGACCTCCAGGGCCCCCATCGCCGCGACGGTCGCGTCGTAGATGGCACGGAACTTCCGGACCCCCGCTTCGGTGGGCGACTGGAACCCACGGACGATGGAGTCGCCGTCGCCATCCTCATCGTTGCTCACCGTCAACTCGATCGCGATCAACTTCATCGTCACCCTCCTCCCAGCAGCTTCCCGTCGGCGTCATGGAACGTGATCTTCCCGATCGTGACCGTGTCGTCCGGGTACTTGATCCACTCGACCTTCGAGTCGAGGGCGAGCTGACGCTGAGGTTCGCTGATGCGATACTCGGTCGCGAACACGACCCGCACGACCCCCTTGACGATCGCGTGCTGCAAGCACTTGATGCACGGCGAGAGCGTCGAGTAGAGCGTCTTGGGCCCGTCGAAGTCGCGGGCGAACAGGAGGGCGTTCATCTCGGCGTGGACGGTCCGGTGGCAACCGGAGTCCTCCCCGATCTTCAGGCAGCCGACATCGAGGCAGTGGGGTTGGCCAGGCAGCGACCCGCAGTAGCCGGCGCCCAGGATCCGGTGGGTCGCGTGCTCGACCAGTACGGCACCGACCCCACCGAGCTGGAGGGCCCGGATACAAGTCGTCCGCCTGGCCACCTGCTTGGCGATCTCGATGTTGACCTCGTCCCAGGTGGGGCGGACGTGCGTTTCGGTCGTGCTGGTCATGACGTCTCCCTGTAGTAGCCGGCCGCGTACGGTTTGGTCCCCGGCTTCGGCGGCAGGGACGGGTGGAGGGCGGGGGCGAATTCGGTCACGTAGCAGACCACCCCGCCGTCCCGGGTGTTGTCGGGGCTGGCCTCGCAGATGGTGACCTCGTAGCGGACGTGCCCGTTGTCATCGACCCACCGGACCACACGGTTGCGCGAGTCGTGGTGGCTGGTGAGGGCGCCCGCGTAAAAGTCCCAGATGGCCTCCAGGTACCGGCGGACACCGGCGTCCCCTGGACCCGTGAACTCTCCGGTCGCGGGCGTGTAGGTGGTCGGGTTCAATGGCCCGCCCCCATGAAGAACGTCTCGCTCGCCCGGATGCCGTCCCGCGTGACCTCCACGAGCCCGTTGGTCCGGAGGAGCGACAGGTACGTGCCGAACGTCCCGCCCGACGCCGTGATGTTGATCTGCTCGCCAAGCTGTTCGCGGGAGAACACCTTGGGGTGGTTGTCGAGCAAGCAGTCGAGCATGTCGCGCGCACCCTTCGGCAACCGCGCCATCCAAACGCCCCGAGGATCGACCATAGGGGACGGGGGCGATGCCACCCGACCCTGCTCAGTGAGGTGGAAGGTCTCGTCGGGTCCCTCCTCTACCAACCCCCCAACCCGCAACATCGACAGGTACGTGCCGAACGTCCCGCCTGCATGCGACAGGCCCGCGAGCGTCCCGATCTGCACGCGCGTGAGGGTCTTGGGGTGGAAGAGGGCGAGGACGCCGAGCATGTTGCGCGCACCCTTCGGCAAGTCGAGCCCACCATGCCGCTCGGTCGGCACCAGCGAGCGCGCTGTCCCGTTCCCACCGTACTGCCGCTCGAACGACCGCTGCATCGAAGCGTCGCGCGTGGGCACGGTTGGGCCGGGCGGAACGCCAGGCGGCAATCCGGTCAGGGTGGGCGTCTCCTTGCGGGTCTTCTCGACCGCCATCTCGACCTTCACGGCGGTCGACTGGACTGCGGTGGCCAGCTCGCACGTACGCGCCAGACCTGCCTGTAGCTGGTCGACCTGATGGGAGAGGCGCCGGACCTCAGCGAGCAGCTCGGGGGGCACGTAGGGGACGCGCGTGGACGGCAACGCCTTGGCCGGCACGGTGGCCCGCTTGACCTCCCGCTCCAGCTCGGCGATCCGCTTGCGCAAGACAGTCGGGTCCGTCTGGGCGGCCCGCTCGACCACCTGCGCCATCGCCGTCCGGATCTCGTCCAGGTCGACGGGTGCGAGCGTCTTGGCGGTCATGGCCTTCTGACCGAACATGGGGGTGGCGGATGCGTCGTACGTCCGCTTCCGCGCCACATCAAACCTGCCCAGCACCTTGAGCCACTGGGGCGACCAGACGAACGCGGTCCCGACCGGCAACTCCTTGACGGCGTTGAGGTCGACCCGTTGGCCAACCTCCTTCTCGTCGATCCATCCCTTGATGGCCGCCCGCTCCTGTGGGCCCGACGTCTGGAGGACGACCAGCACCTCGGCCTGGTTGAGGACGTCCTTGTTGACCGCCTGGGGCCGCTGGCTGACGAGCGATGAACCGATCCCGTAGTTGCGGCCGAGCTTGCAGATGTCCTCCCAGGCACCCAGCATCCGCTCCTCACCCTTCTGGACGCGTTGCGGGCAGAACACCTGGGCTTCTTCGAGGATGATGTGGACGGGGGATCGGCCGGCCTTCTTGCGGTGGAAGAACTGCTCGGCGAAAGCCGTCACGAACTCCTTGCGCTCACCCTTGCGAAACGCCGAAACGTCGAGGACGGCCGAGCACCCCTTGTCGATGAAGAGGTTGGCGACGAGACGGCCCGCTCCCGGTTCGAGCGGGACGTCACCGTGATCACCGCCGAACACCGGGATGGAGATGCCCGACCCCTTCCCATCGGACCGGACCCGCAACCCCCACCAGTTGCCAACCGGATCCAGGATGATGACCTGGGCGCCGGCATCGAGCATCAATTCCGCCAGCTTACCGGCCGCGTACGTCTTGCCCGACCCCGATCGACCAAAGAACGCGAACTTCTGGGTGACGGCATCGAGCGGGAGGTCGAGACCGGCGGCGAGCTTCAAGGTCGACACGGTCCGTTACCTGTACCGGATGGATCGGACAAGTGTCAAGAGAAACTAGACCGATCGTACAAGATCGTCTAGGTTGGTGCAGAACGCGTCAGCCAGCAAGTCCATCAAGCCGGGTGGGCTTGGTGGATCGATCATCAGGATGACGACCCTCTTGCCCCGCCCCTTCGCCCATCCCGCTTCCCAGTGGGCATCGTTGCCGCACGGATAGACCAGCACGCAGCAGTCCGCCCGTTCCAGCGCAGCCTTGTCCATCTCGAAGGCGTCGCGGGCGATCGGGCTTTGCAGAGCATCTCGAAACTGCTCGGCGGTCCACGATTGCCACCGAGCGTCCAGCTCCCGCCACGGGAAACCATGCTCCCTGAAGTCGTAGACCTCGTGACCGGCCCCACGGAGACGAGCGACGACCTGTGGTTGATGATCGTTGCGCCAAGAGCTGGCCACGTAGATGTACACCTCTACCTCACGATCTGAGGGTAGCGATCGAACCAGTCGGCCCACCGGCGGAACACGCGCCACTCGTCCGGGCTGATCTGCGGCCACGACCACACGATGAAGCCGGAGATCGCTTCCGAGCCGTCCACGAAGCTGGACAGGAAATCGTGAAGGCGAGCGCCCGACTTCGCGCCGAACGCCGGGACCGACGGGACGATGCGGTCCCAGCCCCAACCACGCCAACTCGCGATTCCCTGGTCGACCTGGGCGGGCGTGACGTCGTAGAGCTGAGGGGAGCCCCACCCGGCCACATGGAAAAACTCTGACCACGGGAAGTTCCGGTGGTAGTCGGCCATCCCGTAGCTCGTGACCCCGAGGCTCCGCTTGCCAGTCAGCACTTCCAAGCTGCGGTCCATGAGCAGGGTGGCGGCATCCTGCATGGCTGCCTTCGAGCCGGTCGGCGGCGGCGCGTTCGGGTCCGCTTCCTTTTGGCCGGCCCGCGTGCCCGCCCCCTTCCACTTGTAGCCCAGCTCGGGATCGAGGATCCAACCGACCACATTGCCGGTCGTCGCCGCCACCATCTTGTCGACGAACTCGTCCTCGCGGCCGGCCCACGGGTACCCCCAGAGCCACGGGTTGATCCCAACGGTCGCGAACGCGTCGCCGTACCGCTTGATGTCCTCGACGGACGTGATCGTGGTGGTGCGGGGCTTCCCGCGCGACACGTCCTGCTGGACCACGTAGAACGCGACGAACGAAACGCCCGCGTCCTTCGCGATCTTCGCGGCCTGCTTGGGTGGTGGCATCGAGCCGGTGGCGCGCAAGTAGATGCCGACGCCGGTCGGGTTCTGGTTGGCCATCATGTCTCCTTCAACTCGATCTGCTCTTGAATCGTCATCGGAGCCAGCAGTACCACCACGACGCGCCTGGGTTGACCCGCTCACATTCCGTCCCGAACGCATACCAAGCGGCCAAGATGACGATCGTCGAGATGACGACGTAGAGGGTGGTCCGGAGGATCCGGCCTGACAGGTCGTCGCTCATGCCCGCCCCACCTTGACCTCGACGGCCTGGACGACTTCGCGGCCGTCCGGCCCGATCGACGTGACCTCCGCGACCTTGAAGGGCTGGCCGTTCGGCGCGATGACCTTATCGCCGGGTTGGATCTCGATGCCTGGCGGGCCCGTGAACTCCAGGTCGACGTGATCGTGGCAGGTGTGACGGGCATCCCCGCACTTCGGCCCACCGAACACCCGGTGGTAGAGGCCGCGCAACCAGACGCGGAAGCCCCGGAGGAACGGGACGACCATCAGGATGGCGAACAGCTCCTCGTGGCAGAAATGACAGCCCATCAGTTCTCCTCGCGGAACGGGATGCGAAGGGGTCTCCGGGGACCCAGGCGGTCTCCACACCTCGGGCACACCTGCTCGATCGTCACGTTCGACTGAAGGGGCGGGGGCGGCTCGACCCGGACGATCCGGACACGCTTGCGGACCGCCTCCCCCCAGACCCGCAGGACGCCGAGCGCCCCCCAGGCCAGGATGAAGGTCAGGACCCAGTGGTCCGTCGCCCACGTCACCACGGCTTCGGCTCCGCCTCGGCCGGCACGACCCCCTCGCCGTACTCGACGTCATCGCGCAGGGCAGGCGTCTCACCCGACTCCGGCTCGAAGATGTCGGAGCGGGCGATCGACCATCCACACCCGCTGCATCGGAACAGCGGGTCCTTCGCCTTCCTGGTCACCCGCACCATGATGACGTGGCAGGCGGGGCACTCGTACCGGCCCGACTCCCGCTCCCGCCGGCTCGGCTGGTACTTGCGGCCGGGGGCGGCGTGGTAGAGGGCGGTCCGCTCGGCGGGGACGACCACCTCGATGCCCGCATCCGTCGCCCACCTGGCCAACGCCTCCCTGGTCTCGCCATCGAGGTACCGGGTCGCCGCCAGGTACATGGATTGCCGGACCTGCAAGGGAGGGGGGTCGGGCAAGACGATCGACCCACCTGACCCTTGCTTGATGGTCATGGGGCCCGGCCAGGCCGAGACCAACAGGCTGTACTTGACGGCGTGGAGGAGTTCGATGTCCATGCCCGAAAGCCTAGCGCGATCCACGGCCCCGGGGAACGGTGGCGCGACGGCCGTCCACCTTGGTCCGGTCGGTCAGCTCGGCCGTCCAGTTGAGCGAACGGAGCGCCTTGGCTGGACGGGGTGCCATCCTCCGGACCAGCCGGTCGACCAGGGTGGCCCGGTGTTCCTGGCAGGTGGCCGGTTGGACGACCCCGTAGCCCCGGAAGGAGACGCGCGAGTCGAACGAGAACTCGTAGCCGTCCCTGGCGTCCGTGTAGCCCGAGACGGTCAGGTACGTGATCTGCGCGACGGCCGAGCCGCCACAGAGGTCGCATCGGATCTCGGTCGGTTTGCTCTTGGTCGGTTTGCTCATCAGCCCCTCCTTCATCAGAAGACCAACTCGCCCAGCTCGAAGCCAGCCGCCTGGCGATGGCCGCCCCCACCGAACGCCTCCGCGATCTCGGCGACGTCGGGGCCGTCCTTGGTCGACCGAAGGGAGTAGCGGTAGCGGCCGTCCTCAGCCTGGTACCAGCCGATCGCAAAGTAGGGCGGTTCCCTGGCCAACACCTCCAGCACCTCCGAGATGTTCTCGGTCACGTTGACGACCGCGACCATCGGGAGGGCACTGGTTAGCCGTTCGGCAGCGTCGATGTGGGCGATGGCACGCAGCACATCCGACTTGGATGCTCCCCGCAAGATATGGGCGGCTTGATCGGTGTGGGCGATGGCCGACATGGCACGTGGGTTCGGTGGAAAGCCTGACCACGGTCCCCACTTGGCCCGTCGCACGGCCCGCTCGATCTCGCGCGCCTGCATCTGGAGGATGGCGGTGCCGCCGTCGATGATGCGGAGGGGCGGTTCGAGCGTCCCCTCCCCGATGGCCTTCTCCCACTCGATGAAGTCGTGAGGGAGGGATCGGAGGTAGGCGTTGACCTCGCGGGAGTTGGGGAGGGCCCATCGCCAGAGGTCCCGATCGGCCACGTAGTCGATCGTCCACGGGCGCGGCTTGCCCGCGTGGAAGTAGTCCCAGGCGAGCTGGGCGCCCGACTGGTCGATGTCGACCGTCACACGTGCCGTCTTGGTCGGGCTCCAGTGGGTCATCTGCGGACGCGCGATGCCTCCACGGGCGGGCGCGACCTCCTTGGCACCAGGCCCCCACGCTTTCGTGAACCGATCGAGCGCGGTCTTGTGGTGGTCGAGCAACGTGAGGGTCGCGGCTTCCTCGGCCAGCATGTTGACGAACTCGGGCAGGTAGGAGAAGTCGATGATGTAGATGTCGCGGCCGACGAGGAAGTCGGTGGGTGGGTTCCCATAGCTGACGGGTCGGTACTCCGCGTCGTTGCCGAATCGACGCCACGCCGCCCACGCGGCCGCGAAGCCATCACTACAGCCCGCATGGTAGAGGATGAGGGGGGTCATCGGGTCCCTCCTGGGGAGCAGATGATGCACGGGTTCCCCATGCACCCGTGGAGGTCGGGACCCCGGGCCTTCCGGTCGAACGACTCGACCGACGCGACCGCGATGGCCGCGACCTTCAGCATGCGGTCCCGAAAGTCGTCCGGCGGCTCACTGGGTTTCGTGGAGCTGCGCGCCTCTTCGATCAGCCCCCTCACCTGCGTGGCGATCCGGTCGGCCCACTCGAACCAGGGGAGCCGGTCGTCGTGGTCGGGCCCGCCCCACTGCTCATCCTGCCGGACCCGCTCGAACTCGACCTCGCCGAACACCTGTTGGCGGGCGACCCGCTGGGAAGCAACGATCTCGCTCGTGACCATCTCAGTCCCCCCATCCCCGCAAGTAGGCGGCGCACCGAAGGCTGGCGGGGTCGCCCCAACGGCAGCCCTGGGCGATCCCGGCCCCATAGGCGAAGTTCTTGGCGGCCTCCGCGGCGTCCCTCGCCTCCATCTCGGCCTCCGCGGCGTCCCTCGCCTCCATCTCCCAGCGGTAGGCCACATAGCCGAGGCCGATGAAGAGGAGGGCGGTCACACCGATCACCAAGCGATTCATCGCAGCCCCTTGTCGTTCCGGCACGCCGCGCAGACGTCCAGCTTGTACACGGACCCCCGCGAGTTGGTCGCCGCCCCACAGTGCCGGCAGGTCCCGTGCTTGAGGTCGGCATCGTCCTTCATCCTCACGTACTCGTCGGGTCGTTCCTTCGCGTAGCAGTGGGCACAGATCGGGTCCTCCGGGTTGCCCCGCGACCACCAACCCGCCCAGTTGATGTCGGCGGTCAGGCCGCACCGCCCGCACGTGTCGGTCTCGACGATGCCGGGGAACCGGCGGACTGCATCGTAGGGGAGGGGGTCGACCGCGACCAGCTCGGCAACGTCCAACTCGCAGCCGGCCGGAATGACGATCAGCTTGCAGTTTGGTGGAAGGCTCTGTTGCCACGCGCCAAGGTTTCGGCCGGCCTCAACGGTTGAATCGGCTCGGAGGACCGCGACGTACTGGGGGCCGCGGTCCGCGACGCCGAATTCGTACACGGTCGCGGTGTCGCTTCTTGGTCCCGGCCATGCCGCCAGCGCTGGCACCGGAACATCTCGGGCGACCGGCGGTTGCATGACGACACGGAACTGCCTGGTCTTCATGGCGGCGCCGTACTGCTTGGCCGCCTTGTGGTAGCGGGCGGCCTCCTGCCGGTAGGTCGCTTCCGCGCCTGACCTGACAATCAGGGCGGCCGCGTCCTTGAGGATGCCGACCACCACGTCGACAGGGTCGATCACGGAGCCGACCGGGAGGCACGCGGGGAAGTAGGTGGTGATGGCGTCGAGGAGGCGGGGGTCCGGCAGAGCCAGCTCCTTTTGAATCTGGAGCGCGGGCGTCGGGATGCCACGTACCAGCTCCTCCACCGAGTTGAATCGGGCCCCGACCACGGGCGCCAGGTACAAGTGGTCCCCCTCGTGACCGGGCTGGAGCGAACAGGCCGCCGAGCCGAACACGTGACCGCACTGCAAGCTCTTGTCCATCTTCTCCCCGTAGTGGCCAAGTAGGTGGCGAACCCGCTCGACCCACTCCTCCTTGTTGGCGTGGATGCGTGGGAAGGTTGGGTCCACGATCGTGGGCGCGGTCAGGCGGTCGTGCAACTCGATGATCGCGTAGGCCAACGCCTCACAGACATCATCCGACCGCCCTACCGTTCTGAGATCCTCGTGCGTGATCGAGACGTCGTAGTTGCCGCGGTAGCCTCCCCGGGAGAGGTCCATCTTCGAGATAGATGGGGGCTGGATCATCCCCCAAGGTAG
>Ga0207423_1000113_pt1 | contig 11088 bp, 9 predicted proteins | sample Browns_ThreeSqA__FD_184848 | JGI IMG/M metagenome (GOLD analysis project Ga0207423, IMG submission 184848) | Wetland microbial communities from the San Francisco Bay, California, USA, that impact long-term carbon sequestration -... | ecosystem: Environmental > Aquatic > Marine > Wetlands ... | reverse complement strand
CCGGGGCGACAAGGATGTGGCCCACGCCGCCCGACTGCTGGGGGATCCGCTATGACGGGATTCGGGGACTTCCAGGACACCGCGATCCTTCCAGTCTCCCAGGTCGAGGAACTGATCCGGACCATCGTCAAAGGGCTCCGGGCGTTCCAGATGTACCTCCCCAACAATCCCATCTATCACCGCGCCGCACAGGCGATCAAGGAAGCCTTCCAGCCGGTCTGGACGGTCCTGGACGAGCTGGTCCTGACCGTCGCGGAAACCGATTTCGTCTGGGAAGAGCAGGTGGTCTACCACCAGCTCAGCAAGGGAGAGAGTCTCGCCTGGGGTCTCTACAAGGATGGGATGCGGATCCTGACCCTGAGAAAGGGTGTCGAGGAGGGCGAGATCGTCCGCTTCCTGGAAATCGTGCAGCGTGCCCGCACGCTGCCGGCCGACGCCGGCGACGATCTGCTGACGCTCCTCTGGGAGCACGAATTCAGTTTCATCTCCTACCAGTTCACCGAATTCTTCGCCGATGCGGCGCCGATTCTGGGCGGCGGGGCCCCACCCGCCTCGGGGAGCGAGGTCAGCCCCGAGCAGGCCAAGCAGGCGGTGCAGGAGGAGGCACCCCCCAAGCCGTCCGGTGTAATCGAGCTGGAGGACTTCGATTCCACGCTCTACTGGCTGGACGAGGCCGAGATCCAGTACGTGGCGCAGGCGATCGTCTCGGAGTACGCCCAGGATCTGCGGGCCAATGCGCTCACCATCCTGTTCGACATCTTCGAATTCCAGGGCGAAAAGGCGATCCACGACGAGCTGGTCGGGATTCTCGAGCACCTGCTGCCCAATCTGCTCAACGCCGGTGATTTCAGGTCGGTGGCCGCGATTCTCCGGGAATCGCGGCTCCAGAGGGAGAAAATGCCCAACCTGGCGGGTGACCTGCGCACCCGCCTGGACGCGTTCACCAGCCGGCTGAGCGAGCCGGCGGTGTTGGGACAGGTGCTCCAGTCGATCGACGAGGCCACTTCGCCGCCCAGCGAGAATGATCTCGGCGAGCTGTTCAAGGAGCTGCAACCCTCCGCACTGGAGACGGCGCTCACCTGGCTGCCCAAGCTCGCGTCTCCCCGGGTGCGTGAGCTGCTCGAAGCCTCGGCGGACCGCCTGGCCGAGGGCAACCCTCGCGAGGTCCTGCGGCTGCTCCGACTGCCGGAATCGGAGGCCCTGGTCCCGACCGTGGAGCTCTGTCGCCGCCTCAAGCTGCAGCCGGCGGTCCCCGGGCTGGGCGACTCGCTGAGTCACAGCCAGGCGCCGGTCCGGCTGGCCTCGGTGCAGGCGCTGGCGGCGATCGCCACACCGGGCGCGCTGGCCCAGATCGATCGTGCGGTAGACGACGCCGATCGCGACGTTCGGCTGGCCGCGGTGCGCGAAGTGGGGCGCAAGGGATACAAGGGCTCGCTCCGGCGGGTGGAGCCGGTGGTACAGGGGAAGCTGCAACGGCCCATTGATCTCACCGAGCGGATGGCGTTTTTCGAAGCCTATGCCTTGATCGCCGGGCCCAGCGCATTGGACCCCCTGACCGCGATGCTGATTCCCGGCGGGATGTTCAAGCACAAGGAGCCGCCGGAGACCCGGGCTTGCGCCGCGCTGGCGCTTGGGAAGCTCCGGACTCCGGAGGCGCGCGAGGTGCTGCAACGGGCTGCGGGAGACAAGGAGCTGGTGGTGCGGAACGCAGTCAGTCGCGCCCTCAGAGAGGCGAACGCATGAACCGCTCATCCGAGCCCGCCGCTCAACCCAAGGTGGACGACGAGCGGGTCCAGGACGCGTTCCTGCGGCACGCGGGGCGCGGACTCCTGCTCGCGATGTACGCCGCGCTCCGGAGTCTCAAGCTCTACCCGATCGAGAACGCCACGGCGCAGAAGGCGCTGGACGACCTCCAGACCGCCACCACCCAGCTGCTCGCGACCACGCCGGAGATCGAGGTCCGGCTCTCGGGCGAGTTCATCTTCGTGAACGCCACCCGGCTCCGCCTGGAGCTCGACAACTACGCCTCCTTCAGCCACATCCTGACCATCCTGCGCGACACCGGGGTCGGCGATGTCAAGATCGTCGCGGGGGTCGAGCGGAAAGAGTGGCAGGTCCTGCTCGGCCTGCTCCTCACCCTCTCGGGGCGGGCCGACCGCGAGGCCGAGAGCCTGGTCGAGCTGCGTGAAAAGCTGCTTCTGGCGGGGGTCAGCCACATCGAGGTCCATCCGCCGGCCGAGAGCGAAGAGGCGGTGGCGGAGGCGGAACGAGCTCGCGAGATCGCCAAGCGGACCTACTCCCACGGCGTGGCGGTGACCAAGGACGTGATCAACAGTGTCCGGCTGGGCCGCACCACCAGCATCGCGAAGGTGAAGCGGGCGGTACAGTCGATCGTGGACCAGGTGCTCAACAACGAGACTTCGTTGATCGGCCTCACGGCAATCCGGGACTACGACGAGTACACCTTCACCCACTCGGTCAACGTCTGCATCCTCTCGGTGGCGATCGGCAAACGGCTGGGTCTCTCCCGGCTCCAGCTTTACGATCTGGGCATGGCGGGCCTGCTGCACGACGTGGGCAAGGCCCGGATCCCGGTGGACGTGCTCAACAAGACCAGCGGTCTGGACGAGAGCGAGTGGCGGATCATGCAGGCGCATCCCTGGCTCGGCGTGCTCACGCTCTTCGCCATGCGCGGCTACGGCGAGATTCCCTATCGCTCGCTGGTGGTCGCGCACGAGCATCACATGAAGATCGATCTGACCGGCTACCCCAAGGCCATCCGGCCGCGGACCATGGGGGTGTACTCCCGCATCGTCGCGGTGGCCGACGGGTACGATGCCGCGACCACCCGCCGGGCCTACCAGACGATTCCGATCCAGCCCGACGAGGTGCTGCGCGAGATGTGGGAGAACCCGCGGCGTGGATACGATCCGGTGCTGGTCAAGGCGCTGATCAACCTGATCGGCGTCTATCCCGTCGGCACCTGCGTCATCCTTGATACCTTCGAGGTGGCCGTCGTGGTGTCGGCCAATCCGGACACCAGCCTGCTCAACCGGCCGATCATCCGGATTCGAATCGATGTCAACGGTTCCCAGCTCCCCAGGCCGGGGCGCGAGGAGAACCTGGGCGCGCGCGCGGCCGACGGGAGCTTCCTCCGGTCGATCGTCAAGGTGACCAATCCTGACCGCTACGGCCTTGTCGTCGGCGACTCGGTTGTCTGATTCCGGCCTCCGTGGAGCGTGGGCCCAGCTCCGCGCCGCGCGCCGCAAGGCGCTCATTCCCTACCTGACGGCAGGGTTCCCTTCGGCTGCGGAAAGCCTCGAGGCATTCCGGGCCGCCGACCGGATCGCCGATATCCTCGAGGTCGGGGTGCCCTTCAGCGATCCGCTGGCCGATGGTCCTACCATTCAGCGCTCGACCTTCGAGGCGCTGAAGCAGGGGATGACCCTGCCGGGGACGCTCGAGCTGGTGTCCAGAGCGGACCTGTCGAAGCCGGTGGTGCTGTTCAGTTATCTCAATCCCATTCTCCGGTACGGCCTGACCCGGTTTCTCAAGGACGCCGGCGATCTGGGGGTCGCGGGCCTGCTGCTCACCGACCTGCCGGCCGGCAGCGATCCCGAAGTCGAAGGGGAAGTGCAGAAGAGCGGGCTCGATCTGATCCGGCTGGTGGCGCCGACCACTCGGCCCGAGCGGGTGACCGAAGCCGTCCGCGGGGCCCAGGGATTCGTCTACGTCATCGCGCGGCTGGGGGTGACGGGAGCGTCGCCGCAGCTGGCGGCTGACCTGGCCGATACCATCGCGCGGGTCAGCGCGGCGACCACGCTGCCGATTGCGGCGGGGTTCGGCATTTCGACGCCGGCCCAGGCCGTCACGGTCGGCAAGCTGGCCGATGGAGTCGTGGTCGGTAGCGCGTTGGTGGACGTCCTGGGACGCGAGGGGGTGGGGGCGGCGGAGGCGTATCTGGCACAGCTCCGGGCCGCGCTTGACAGTGTCCGGCTCGAGGGGGCAAAGACGTGAACGTGACGCTGGACTCCCAGAGGGTCGTGGAGCGGGTCACCTCCGTGCTGGCCTACGGCGGCCTGGCGGTGTTGCTGATCGCGCTGGCCAAGGATCACACCTGGCTGGACAGTCCGATCCCGCTCCTGGCCCTGGTGCTCGCGGTGATCGCACTACGGGGCGCCCAGATCCCCCTTTCCAAGTATTCCTATCTCACCCAGATCGGGATTGCCGTCCTGGTCGGTGCCGTCACGGTGGGACCCACCCCGGTGCTGCTGGCCCTCTGGCTCGGGGTCTTCGCCGCCGACGCCTTCTGGCGACGCAAGACCATCCAGGCCGCCTGGATCAACGCGGGACGCGAGGCCATCGCGTTCGCCGCCTCGTACGGGATCTATGCCGCCGTGATGGTGCGGGCCCAGCCCGAAGGGCTGAGCCTCGAGTACCTGGGGCCCGCCGCGGCGCTACTGGGGACCTACTTCTTCTTCGGCCGCTCGCTCTTCTACTTCAGCTTGCTGGTCCGGGGGAAACTGGCCCCCGAAGAGCGGCTGATGATCCTCCGCTACGAGATTCTGTCCTATCTCCTCACCGGGGGCGGGGCGATCCTCAGCGTCGGGGCCATTCTGGGCCTTGCCCCCCAGGGCTGGATCGCGGTCCTGGCGGTGCTCGGGGTACTGGGTCTCCTGACCAAGCGCATTCTCGAAGAGGCGATCTCGGCCGAAGAGCTGAACAAGATCCACCTGCGGGAGCGGATCATCACCAGCAACATCACCCTGGGCGATGCCTTTGCTCAGCTCGAGCAGCTCGCCCACCGGGTGCTCGATTGGGGCGATTTCCGGATCTATCGGGTCGAGGCCGACGTCTCACGGCAGGTCTATCGCGGCCTGAATGGTCGCCCCAACCGGGGCGAGCCGGGGATCGATGCCCCGCGGCTGCGCGCCATCGCCGTGCGTGAAGGTCAGGCGGTGGTCGTGGCCGACTCCCAGCGGGATGAGCGGGTGACTTCTCCCGATCCCGATGCGCGGAGTCTGCTGGTGCTCCCCCTCCGTTTCGGCAACGAGACCATCGGGACGCTGGAGTTGGAGCATCACAAGGCCCGTGCCTACGGTTCGAAGGAGGTCGCCGCGGCCTCGACCTTCGCCGGGCAGCTGGCAACGGCGATTCATATCTCGGACCTCCGGCGTCCGCTGGTGGAGACCGTGGACCGGATCGGCGCCCAGGTGCAACGGCTGGGCGGCGTGAGCGAGGGGCTCCGCTCCGCGTCCGGGGCGGTGGCGGTGGCGGCGGAGGCGATTCGCCAGGGCGCGGCCGAACAGGGAGAGTGGGTCGCGGGCGGGCGGGAGGCGACGGGCGTGCTGGTCGGGACCGCGCGGGACGTGGCGGTTCACGGCGCCGCGGCGGCTGAAGCCTCCGAGGCGGCGAGCGAGGTCGCGGCCCGGAACCGGATTCAGGTCCAGAGCGCCATCGAACGGCTGGTCCAGCTCAAGGGCTTCGTGTCCGAGAGCAGTCACCAGGTGGCCGAGTTGTATCAGATCACCAATCGCCTGATTGGCTTCATCGGGTCGATCCGCGAGATCGCCGATCTGACCAACCTGATCTCGCTCAACGCGGCGATCGAAGCGGCGCGGGCGGGCCAGCAGGGGAAGGGATTCGCGGTGGTCGCCGCCGAGGTGCGGCAGCTGGCGGCGCAGAGTGCCGCAGCCTCGCGCGAGGCGGGCGGATTGGTGGCGGGAATCCTGGGACAGGTAGCACAGGTCTCTGAGCTGATGGATCGCGGCGAGGAGGCTGTGGCCGGCGTGGAAGAGCTGAGCGCCAACGCGGCGCGGGCCCTCGACGACATCGTGCGCGCCACCCACAGCGCCGGGGAGAACGCTCGCCGGATCGCGGTATCGGCGGAAAGCCAGGAGGCCGCGGCCGACCGGCTCACCGGAGAGATGGCCAGCATCGCCGAGGTATCGGCCCGGGCGCTTCAGGAGACCCACGAGATGGCGCTGCGAGCCGCCGAGACGGCCCAGGGCCACAACGATCTCGAGCGGGCCATCCAGGAATTGCAGGGGGTGGCCACCCGCCTGCACGCCATCGCGCGGCACTTCGCGACCGAGCTATGAGCCTGGTCGAACGAGTGTACGTCGCGCTGGGCAGTAACGAGGGAGACCGGGCCGCCTATCTCAACAAGGCGCGCGAGGCCGTGGGCAAGATCCCCCTCACCAAAGTGGTGGCGACCTCCTCGGTCGAGGAGACCGAGCCGGTGGGCGGGCCGCCCCAGGGACGCTATCTCAATCAAATGCTCCTGGCCGAGACGGCGCTGGATCCCTCGAGATTTCTCAAGGCGCTCCAGAAGATCGAGAACGACCAGGGACGGGTGCGGGGAGAGCGGTGGGGACCGCGGACGCTGGATCTCGACATCGTGCGCTTCGGCACCCGCCGGCTCCGTGAGACCGATCTGATCATTCCGCATCCCCAGTTGGCCAACCGTCCCTTCTGGCAGCGGGAGATCGAAGAGATCGAGCGCGCCCTCAACCCCAAAGACTGAGCCGGAACCTCTCATGGCCAACCCGGCACCGCTGACGATCACCGATCTGGTCGCCCTCAAAAAGGCGGGCAGGAAGATCGTGGTGCTCACCTGCTACGATGCACTCTTCGCCCGGCTGCTGGACGACGAGGTGGACATGCTGCTGGTGGGCGACTCGGTCAACCAGGTGCTGGCCGGCCGGGAGACCACGCTCAACGCCACGTTGTATCAGATGATCTATCACGCGGCGGCCGTGAAGCGCGGCAGCCGACGCGCGCTGGTGTTCGTGGATCTGCCGTTTCTCACGTACCAGGTCACCATCCCGGAAGCGATCCGGAACGCCGGCAAAGTGCTGCAGGAGAGCGGGGCCCACGGAGTCAAGCTCGAAGGCGGGCGCCACATGGCCGATACCGTCCGGGCGCTGGTGGAGGTGGGCATTCCGGTCATGGGGCACCTGGGGCTCACTCCCCAATCGGTCCATCAGCTGGGGGGCTATCGGGTGCAGGGCAGAGAGCCGGCCACGGCGGGCCGCTTGCTCGAGGATGCCAAGGCCCTGGAGGCGGCCGGGGCCTGCGCCCTGGTGCTGGAGCTGGTCCCCGCGACCCTGGCCGCGAACATTTCCAAGGCGCTCACCATTCCTACCATCGGCATCGGCGCCGGCCCGGGGTGCGACGGGCAGGTGCTGGTGCTCCACGACATGCTGGGGCTCAACGAAGGATTCGAGCCCAAGTTTCTCAAGAAATACGGCGAGCTGGCGAAGACGGTGCGCGAGGCGGCGAGAGCCTACGCGGCCGAGGTCCGCGGCGGCCGCTATCCGGGGCCGGAGCACAGCTTCGAATGAGGGAGTGCGCGGGGATCGCCGAGCTCCGGACTCTGCTCCGGGGCGAGCGGAGCGCCGGTCGCCGGATCGGCCTGGTGCCGACGATGGGCGCGCTCCACGAGGGGCATCTGTCGCTGGTGGACGGGGCGGCGGCGGCGACCGACACGGTGGTGATGAGCATCTTCGTCAACCCGCTTCAGTTCGGCCCCCAGGAAGATTTCGCGCGCTATCCGCGGGACCTGGATCGGGACCGGAAGCTGGCGGCGGAACGCGGTGTATCCGTGCTCTTCACGCCCGACGTCGCGACCATGTATCCGTCGGGCAACGTCACCCGCGTGGTTCCGGGTCCGGCCGGTGAGAACTGGGAAGGGCGTGAGCGGCCCGGCCACTTCGCCGGTGTGCTCACGGTGGTCGCCAAGCTGTTCAACATCGTCCACCCGAGCCTGGCGGTCTTTGGACAGAAGGATCTCCAGCAGGCCACCTTGATCCGGCAGATGGTACGGGATCTCGACTGGCCGATCGAAATCCTGGTGGTCGATGACGAAGAAGACATCCGCCGGTCGCTGAGCGGCGTCCTCGAAGACGAGGGCTATGCGGTGGAGTCGGCCGAGACCGGCGAGCAGGGCTACGCCGACGCGGTCGCGATGTGCGACGAGGCGGCGGCGAAGCTCGGTCTGCGCCCAGAGACGGTCGCCGTCGCCGAGACCGGCGTGATCGGCGTGCCGCTCCCGGTCGACGCCGTGCTCGGCGGCATCGGCGAGGCGGCGGCGACCCTCAGGCCCGACGGCGGCGTCGCCTTCTCCGACGCGATCCTCACCACCGACCGCTGGCCCAAGCGCTGCACCCTGCGCGCCGGCGGCGTGACCGTCTCCGCCCAGGCGAAGGGCGGAGGCATGATCCGGCCGAACATGGCGACGATGCTCTGCTTCGTCCAGACCGACGCCGTCGTCGACGATCCCGACGCGGCGCTGCGCGCCGCCAGCGACGCCTCCTTCGAGCGGATCACGGTCGACGGTCAGATGAGCACAAACGACACGGTGCTGCTGCAGGCGACGGGCGCCGCCGCCGCGCCGTTGCCGGAGGGGCTGCTCGACGCCGTCCTGCTGCAGCTGGCGCTCGAGATCGTCGCCGACGGCGAGGGCTCGACCCGGGTCTGCCGCGTCCAGGTCGACGGCGCCGCCTCGGCGGCCGAGGCCGAGCGCGTCGCCCGCGCGATCGCCAACTCGCCCCTGGTCAAGACCGCTCTCTTCGGCCGCGACCCCAACTGGGGCCGGATCGCCCAGGCTGCCGGCCAGGCCCTGGCCGGCGAGGACCTGGAGGAGATCGGTGGAGAGACGATCGACAACGCCGAGCTGGCGGCGGAGACCGCCGAGCCCGAGATCGGCCTGCGGCTCGATCGCGGCGAGCACAGCTCCCACGTCTGGTTCTCGGACCTCGGATACGAGTACGTGCGGATCAACGCGGAGTACACGACGTGAGCGAAGGAGGGCACCGATGACCGAACGGGCGCCGCAGTCGCGGGCCGCCGGAGTCAACGTCGAGACGCTGCTCGAGGCGCTGCCCTACATCAAGCAGTTCCACGGCCAGACCGTGGTGATCAAGTACGGCGGCGCGGCGATGCGCGAGGAGTCCCTGCGCGAGGCGTTTGCCACCGACGTCGTCCTGCTCAAGTACGTCGGCATGAATCCGGTCGTCGTCCACGGCGGCGGTCCCGAAATCAGCCAGTACATGGAGCGGCTCGGCCTCGAGGTCCGCTTCCACGAGGGCCTGCGGGTCTCCGACGCCGAGACGGTCGAGGTAGCGCGGATGGTCCTGGTCGGCAAGCTCAACTCCGAAATCGTCCAGCGCCTCAACGCGCACGGACAGCCCGCGGTCGGGCTTTCGGGCGAGGACGGGACGCTCTTCCGGGTCTCGCCCGTGGCCAACGCCGACGACGTCGGCTTCGTCGGCTCGATCGACCGGGTCGAGGTCGACGTCCTCAACCACATCTCCGCCGACTACATCCCGGTGATCGCCTCGACTGCCTCCGATCGCGAAGGGCAGTCCTACAACGTCAACGCCGACGAGGCAGCGGGCAAGGTGGCCGCGGCGCTCGGCGCTTACAAGGCGATCTTCCTCACCGACGTCGAGGGTTGGCTCGACGAGCCGGCCGACGCCGACTCTCTGATCGCCCGCGCCACGGTCGGCGAGGTGGAGGCGAAGCTCGCCGCGATCGACGGTGGAATGCGACCCAAGCTGACCGCCTGCACCGATGCGATCGGGGGCGGCACTCAGGCCGCCCACATCATCGACGGGCGCCAGCCGCACTCGCTCCTGGTCGAGCTCTTCACCAACGCGGGCATCGGGACGATGATCACACCGTGAACCTGACCGACCTCCAGGCCCTCGAGGAGCGCTACCTGATGCGCACCTACAGGCGCGCGCCGGTCGAGTTCGTGCGCGGCGAGGGGGCGCTGCTCTGGGACGCCGAGGGCGGGGAGTACCTCGACTTCCTCGGTGGCATCTCGGTCTGCTCGGTCGGGCACTGCAACCCGGCCGTGGTCGAGGCCGTGCGCGAGCAGGCAGGGCGGCTGATGCACACCTCCAACCTCTTCTACACCGAGCCGATGGTGCGGCTGGCGGAGCGGCTCTCCGAGTCGAGCCTCGGCGGCCGCGTCTTCTTCGCCAACTCGGGGACCGAGGCGAACGAGTGCGCGATCAAGATCGCCCGCAAGCACGCCCACCGGCGCGGGGTCGAGGCGCCGCGGATCGTCAGCTTCGAGCAGGACTTCCACGGACGCACCTACGGGGCGCTCTCGGCGACCCCGAAGCTGGCCGCGAACCCCGACCTGGGGCCGATGTTGCCCGGCTTCGATGCCGTCCCCTTCGACGACGCCGCGGCATTGCGGGAGGCGGTCGGCGAGAGCACGGCCGCCGTCCTGATCGAGCCGATCCAGGGCGAGAGCGGCATCTATCCACTCAGCGACGAGACGCTGCTGGCGGCGCGCCAGGCATGCGACGAGGCCGGCGCGCTGCTGATCCTCGACGAGATCCAGACCGGGGTCGGTCGCACCGGCTCGCTCTGGGCCTACGAGCAGACGCCGGTCCGTCCCGACGTCCTGACCAGCGCCAAGGCGCTCGGCGGAGGGATGCCGATCGGGGCCTGCGTGACGACCCCGGAGGCGGGCGAGGTGCTGGAGCCCGGCGATCACGGCTCGACCTTCGCCGGCGGCCCGGTCGCCTGCGCCGCGGCGCTCGCCGTGCTCGAGATCGTCGACGACGCGGCGCTGCTGCGGCAGGTCCGCGAGCGCGGCGCTCAGCTGCGCGACGGGCTGCTCGCCCTCGACGGCGTACGCGAGGTTCGGGGCCGGGGCCTGATGCTCGGGGTCGGCCTGGAAGAGGGCATCGACGCCACGGCGGTCGGCGCCGAGCTGCTCGACAACGGACTCGTCGTCAACGTTCCCGAGCCCGGGACGCTGAGGTTGCTGCCGCCGCTGACGGTCGAACCCGACCACGTCGATCGCGCCGTCGCCGCGATCGGGTCCGCGCTCATAAGCTACGCCACAACCCGATGAGCCGGAAGAAGCCATCCGAGCCGCGCGCCCTGACGGCAGGCACGGCGGAGCGCCTCGCGGCGATCGTCGAGGCGGCCGAGCGCGCCGCCGCCCAGGTGATCGACGACGCCGAGGAGCAGGCGCGGCGCCAGCTCGAGGAAGCGAGCGCGCGCGCCGACAGAGTCGTCGCCGAGCGCCTGCGCGAGCTGGCCGACGAGCTCGACCCGCCC
>Ga0207423_1000112_pt1 | contig 11088 bp, 9 predicted proteins | sample Browns_ThreeSqA__FD_184848 | JGI IMG/M metagenome (GOLD analysis project Ga0207423, IMG submission 184848) | Wetland microbial communities from the San Francisco Bay, California, USA, that impact long-term carbon sequestration -... | ecosystem: Environmental > Aquatic > Marine > Wetlands ... | reverse complement strand
AACGATGTGAGCCTCGACGTCCACGCGGGGGAGTTGGTCGGCGTCATCGGCCCGAACGGCGCCGGGAAGACGACCTTCTTCCACACGCTCTCGGGCGTGCTCAAGCCAAGCGCGGGCCGGCTGACGATTGCAGGCGACGATCTCACCGGATGCCCGCCGCATGTGTTTGCCGCGCACGGCGTCGCGCGCACCTTCCAGACGCCGCGCGTGTTTCGCGAGATGAGCGCGGCGGACAACGTGCGCTTCGGGCTCGAGTTCGCGGGGCGACTACGCCGGCATGCGCACGATGCGTTTGACGACGTAGAGACCATCCTCGGCTTTCTCGGCCTCGCGCAGGTTGCAGCGGTACCGGCCGGCGCGCTCACCCCGGCGCGCCAGCGCCTGCTCGAGATCGGCATTGCGCTTGGCGCGCGCCCGCGTGTGCTGCTCCTAGACGAGGTGGCGGCCGGGCTTACGCACACGGAGGTCGACGCGACCGCGCAGCTCATCCGGCGCGTGCGTGATGAGCTCGGGGTGGCGGTGATCTGGATCGAGCACGCGGTGCGCGTGCTGATGGATTACGTCGAGCGCGTCGCGGTGCTGCACCAGGGCGTGAAGATCGCCGACGGCGATCCGCGCGCGGTGGCGAGGGACGGCGCCGTGATCGAAGCCTACCTCGGCGAGGACGGCGAAGCGCAGAGGGCCGCGGCATGAGTGCGGCGCTGCAGGTGCGCAAGCTCTGTGCCGGCTACGGGGCGATGCGCGTGCTCGAAAACATCGACCTCGAGGCGCCCGCGGGCGAGCTGACCGTCATCGTTGGTCCGAACGGCGCGGGCAAGAGCACACTGCTGCGCGCGCTCTCGGGGATCATTCCGCGCGAGGGCGAGGTGCTGTTTGATGGCGCGCCGCTACCCGCGCGCGCCTCGGCGATCGTCGCGCGCGGCCTTGCGCAGGTTCCAGAGGGCCGGCAGCTGTTCCCGCAGATGACGGTGCTCGAGAACCTCGAGCTCGGCGGCTACCTCGTTGCGCGCGCCGAGCGCGAAGCGCGCCTGGCAAAGGTGCTCGCGATATTCCCGCGCCTTGCCGAGCGGCGCCAGCAGCTTGCCGGCACGCTCTCGGGCGGCGAGCAGCAGATGCTCGCCGTCGGCCGCGCGCTGATGGGCAAGCCGAAGCTGCTGATGCTCGACGAGCCCTCGCTCGGGCTCGCACCGAAGATGGTCGACGAGCTGCTCGCCACCGTGCGGCGCATCTGCCGGGAAGGCACCACCGTGCTGCTCGTGGAGCAGAATGTCGCCAAGGCGCTCGCCATCGCGGAAAGCGCTTACGTGCTGGAACGCGGAGCGATCGTGATGAAGGGCGCGGCGCGCGGCCTGCTCGGATCCGAGCAGCTGCGCGCGTCCTATCTCGGCGCCGAGACGAAACCCGGAACGCTGATCTGGAAAGGAGGGCTTTTCATGACCACGGAACAGACCACGGCGGTGACCATCGCCGCCGAAAACGCCTGGAAGGGAAAGGTCTTCTCGGGCCGCTGGATGATGGCGAAGGGCGGCACGCGGCAGGTGATCGAGCCGGCGACCGGAGACGTGTTGACGGAAGTCGGCATCGCCGACGCCGAGGATGTGCGCGAGGCGGCGCTCGCGGCGAAGGCCGCGCAGCACGCCTGGGCCGATACGCCGGCCGATCAGCGCGCCGCGGTGCTGCGCCGGGCGGCACAGCTCCTCGAGGCGCACAGCGAGACGCTGCGCATCTGGATCATGCGCGAGACGGGCGGCATCGCGCCGAAGGCTGACAAGGAGCTGCATTTCGCGACCCAGATTCTGATCGAGGCCGCCGCGATCGCGACGCAGCCGCCGGGCGTGATGCTGCCCTCGGGGCCGAAGCGCATGAGCTTCGCGCGCCGCGTACCGCACGGCGTGGTCGGCGTGATCTCGCCGTTCAACTTCCCGCTCATCCTGTCGACGCGCGCCGTGGCGCCGGCGCTCGCGCTTGGCAATGCGGTGATCCTCAAGCCCGACCCGCAGACCCCGGTGACTGGCGGCTTCATTCTGGCGCGCATTTTCGAGGCCGCCGGGCTGCCGGCGGGGCTGCTGCATGTGCTGCCGGGCGGGGCGCAGACCGGCGAGGCGATCGTCTCAGATCCGGACATCGCGATGATCTCCTTCACCGGCTCTACCGCCGCGGGTCGCAGGGTCGGCGAGCTGGCGAGCAAACACCTGAAGAAGGTGACGCTCGAGCTCGGCGGCAAGAATTCGACCATCGTGCTAGACGACGCCGACCTCGATGTCGCCGCGTCCTGCGTCGCCTGGGGCGCCTACCTGCACCAGGGGCAGATCTGCATGGCTACGGGCAACGTCTATGCACACCGCAGCATCGTGCGCGATCTCACCGAGCGCCTGGTGCGCAAGGCCAAGCACCTGCCGGTCGGCGATCCTACGAGCGGCAAAGTGGCGCTCGGCCCGCTGATCAACGCGCAGCAGCTCGAACGCGTGGATGGCATCGTCAAGGACGCGGTGGCCAAGGGCGCGGTGCTGCGCGCGGGCGGCGAGCACGAGAACCTGTTCTACAAGCCGACCGTGCTAGAAGAAGTGCGGCCCGGGATGCGCGTGCTCGAGGAAGAGGTGTTCGGTCCGGTGGTAGCGATCGTGCCGTTCGATTCGGACGAAGAAGCGATCGCGATGAACAACGCCTCGCAGTACGGCCTGTCCACGGGCGTGATCACGACCTCGCTCGAGCGTGCGATGGGCTTCACTGCGCGTCTCAGGACCGGGATCATCCACGTAAACGATCAGACGGTCGCGGACGAGCCGTGGGTGCCGTTCGGCGGCACCGGCGCCTCGGGCAACGGCGGCCGGCACGGCGGCGTCGCCAACTGGGAGGAGTTCACCCAGTGGCAGTGGGTGACGCTGCAGGACAAGGCTACGCCTTTCCCCTTCTAGAAAGTTCCCGGGAAAGCGCCGCCGTCCATCAGCAGGCTCTGGCCGGTGATGTAGCCGGCGTGCACGCTCGCAAGGAAGGCGCAGGCCGCGCCAAACTCCTCGATATTGCCGAAGCGCTTCGAGGGATTCGCTTCCGCGCGCTGCTTGGCGAGCTCGGCTGCGGTCTTGCCGAGTTTCTTCGCGTTGAATTCCATGTTGCCGCGCAGCCGGTCGGTGTCGAACGGCCCGGGCAGCAGGTTGTTGATGGTCACGTTGTGCTGGGCCACCTGGCGCGACAGGCCGGCGATGAAGCCGTGCAGGCCGGTGCGCGCGCCGTTCGACAGTCCCAGCTCCGGAATCGGCATCTTCACCGCGCCCGAGGTGATGTTGACGATGCGACCGAACTTGCGCCCGATCATGCCGTCGACCACCGCCTTGATGAGTTCGATCGGCGTGAGCATGTTCGCATCGAGCGCCTTGACCCAGTCCTCGCGCGACCAGTTGCGGAAATCGCCCGGCGGCGGACCGCCAGCGTTGTTGACCAGGATGTCGACCTGGCCGGCCGCCTTGAGCGCGGACGCACGGCCTTCGGGCGTGGTGATGTCGCCCGCCACCGCGGTGACCTCCACGCCGCTCGCCTTGCGGATCTCCTCCGCGGTGGCCTCGAGCGCCTCCTTGCCGCGCGCGGTGATGACGAGATTCGCGCCGTCGCGCGCGAGCGCCAGCGCGCAGCCCTTGCCGAGACCCTTCGATGCCGCGCACACCAGCGCGGTTTTGCCGCGAATGCCCAGATCCATGCCGTCCTCCTTGCGTGTCCGAGGGAGCGGACTTTACCGCGCCGGCGCGTGCCCTGCCGCCGGTCGCAGCGAAACCAGCAGCACGCCGCCGATCACGAGCAGCCCGCCGAGCGCCTGCAGCCAGGTGAAGGGCTCGTCCAGGCCGAGCGCGCTGGTGATCGCGACGCTCACCGGACCCACGGCGCCGATGAGTGCGAAATGATTCGCCCCGATGCGGCGCAGGGCTTCCGCAACCAGGAACACCGGCACAACGGTGCTGAGGGTCGCCATGACGATCGCGTAGCCCCACACCGCGCCGGGCAGGACCAGCGCATCGAGCGGCTCGAGAACGAAGAACTGGACGACCGCGGGCGCCGTCGCCACCACCATCGTGTATGCGGTGAAGCGCATCGAGCCGATGCGCTGCACCAGCTGGCTGCCGGCGACGAGGTAGATCGAGTAGCTCAGCGCCGAGCCGAAGATCAGCAGCGCGCCGAACAGAAAAGCGCGGCCCGCGGGCGTTGCGTCGAACTGGTGCGAGACCACCAGGGCGATGCCCAGGTAGCACAAGGCAAGCGCGACGAGCTCGCGCCGCGTCGGCCGCTTGTTCAGGAACAGGAACGACAGCAGCAGCACCAGCGTCGGATAGAGGAACTGGATCAGCCGCCCGACGCCGGCACCGACGTGCACCAGGCCGAGGAAATCGAAGAAGCTCGCCAGGTAGTAGCCGATGAACCCGAGCCCGGCGACGCCCGCCCAGTCGCGCACGGTGAGGCGCGGCTCGGCGCCGCGCAGCCACCAGGCCATGGCGAGGAAGAACGGCAGCGCGAGGACCATGCGCAGATACAGCAGCGTCACCGGCCCCACCGGATGCGCCGCGTAGGCCAGCTTGATGAGGATCGGCCGCAACGAGAACGCGAGAACGCCGACGAGGGCGAAGCCCACGCCCCAGGCCCGTTGCGAGGCGGTCAACGCTGCTTGCCGCCGAGGATCGAGCCGAGCACGCCGCGCAGGATCGAGCGCCCGATTCCGGAGCCGATCGAGCGCGCGGCGCTCTTCGCCATGGCCTCGAGTGCGCCCTGCGATTGCCGGCCACCGCGCGGACCGGTGCGTCCGAAGACGATGTCGCGGATGTGGTCGTCGATGCCGGGCCCGCTGCGGGCGGGCTGTGGCGCTCGCCCGGCCGGCGACGGCCTGCCTTGCGGCACGGGCTCCGTGCCCTGCGTGGCACGCCCGCGCAGTTTCTCGTACGCGGATTCGCGGTCGACCGCTTTCTCGTAGTGGCCGAAGACCACCGAGGACTGGATCAGTCGCGTGCGCTCGGCGGGGCTGATCGGACCCAGCTGGCTGCCCGGCGGCACCACCAGTGCCCGCTCGACCATCTGCGGCCGGCCCTTGGCATCGAGAAAGGACACGAGTGCCTCGCCCACGCCGAGTTCGGTGATCGCGGCAGCGACATCGAGTCTGGGGTTCGGACGCATCGTCTCGGCGGCTGCGCGCACCGCCTTCTGGTCGCGCGGCGTGAACGCGCGCAGCGCGTGCTGCACGCGATTGCCGAGCTGACCGAGCACGGCGTCCGGGATGTCGAGCGGGTTCTGGGTGACGAAATAGACGCCGACTCCTTTGGAGCGAATCAGCCGCACGACCTGCTCGATGCGATCGAGCAGCGCCTTCGGCGCGTCGTCGAACAGCAGGTGCGCTTCATCGAAGAAGAACACCAGTCGGGGTTTCTCGGGGTCGCCGACCTCGGGCAGGTTCTCGAACAGCTCGGCGAGCATCCACAGCAGGAAGGTCGCGTACAGCTTTGGCGCCGTCATGAGCTGGTCGGCAGCCAGGATGTTGACGACACCGCACCCCGCGGCATCGGTCTGCATGAGGTCGGCGATGTCGAGCATCGGCTCGCCGAAAAAGCTGTCTGCGCCCTGGCTCTCGAGGGCGAGCAGGCCGCGCTGGATCGCGCCGACGGAGGCAGGCGAAACGTTGCCGTACTCCACCTTGACCGTGCTCGCCTGGTCGGCGACGAAGGCGAGCATTGCGCGCAGATCCTTGAGGTCGAGCAGCAGCAGGCCGTTGTCGTCGGCGACGCGGAAAACGATGTTGAGCACGCCCTCCTGCGTCGGGTTGAGTCCCAGCATGCGCGCGAGCAGCAGCGGTCCCATGTCGGAAATGGTTGCCCGCACCGGATGGCCGCTGTTGCCGAAGACGTCCCAGAACACCGTCGGGCAGGCTTCGAAGGCGAGCTGAACGCCGAGCAGCTTGGCACGCTCATCGACCTTCGCGTTGCCGCCGCCGGGCCGCGCAATGCCCGAAAGATCGCCCTTCACGTCGGCCATGAACACCGGCACGCCGATCGCGGAGAAGCGCTGCGCCATCGATTGAAGGGTCACCGTCTTGCCGGTGCCGGTGGCGCCGGTCACCAGACCATGGCGGTTGGCGAGCGCCGGAAGCAGGCACAGTTCGTTCGCGCCGTGCTTTGCAATCAGTATCGGTGCGGCCATGAAGGTCGGTAGAGCGTTAAAATTCGCCGGCTTTACCTGCAATCTTAACCGAGCAGTTCTGCACTATGGCCGGACACAGCAAATGGGCCAACATCCAGCACCGCAAGGGACGCCAGGATGCCAAACGCGGCAAGATCTTCACCAAGCTGATCAAGGAGATCACGATCGCGGCGCGCCTGGGCGGCGGCGATGCCTCGACCAACCCGCGGCTGCGCCTCGCGATCGACAAGGCGCGCGACCAGAACATGCCGAATGACAATATCCAGCGCGCGATTCAGCGCGGCACCGGCGAGCTCGATGGCATCGCCTACGAGGAGATCCGCTACGAAGGCTATGGTGTCGGGGGGGCAGCAGTCATCGTGGATTGCACCACGGACAACCGCACGCGCTGCGTCGCAGAAGTGCGCCATGCCTTCACCAAGAACGGCGGCAACCTCGGCTCCGACGGCTCGGTGGCCTATCTGTTCAAGCATTGCGGCCAGTTCGTCTTCGCGCCCGGCACCAGCGAGGACAGCGTCATGGAGGTCGCGCTCGAGACGGGCGCCGAGGATGTCGTGAAGGCCGATGACGGCTCGATCGAGGTGATCTGTGCGCCGGGCGATTTCAGCGCCATGCGCGGGGCGTTTGCAAAGGCGGGGCTCAAGCCCGCGATCGCCGAAATCATCATGAAGGCGTCGAGCGAAAGCGTGCTTGCGGGCGACGACGCCGCGCGCATGCGCCGCCTGCTCGATGCGCTTGAGGAGCTAGACGACGTGCAGGACGTGTACACCAACGCTGCGCTCGAGACCGACTGAGCCGCTTGAGCGCCGTCCGCAGCCTGCGCATTCTCGGCATCGATCCCGGCCTGCGGGTGACCGGTTTCGGCATCATCGACAAGCGCGGCGCTGCGCTGCGCTACGTCACGAGCGGCTGCATCCGGACACCGGGCGGCGAGCTGCCCGAGCGCCTCGCGGCGATCCTCGAAGGCCTTGCGCAGGTCATCGCGGAGCATCGTCCGCTCGAGGCGGCGGTGGAGCGCGTCTTCGTAAACGTCAATCCGAGCTCGACGCTCGCGCTCGGCCAGGCGCGCGGCGCTGCGATCTCGGCACTCGTCCTCGTGCGCCTGCCGGTGTCGGAGTACACCGCGCTGCAAGTCAAGCAGGCGGTCGTGGGCACGGGGCACGCGCGCAAGGAACAGGTGCAGTCGATGGTGCGCCGGCTGCTCGCGCTGCCGGGCGATCCGAGCGCGGATGCCGCCGACGCGCTCGCCTGCGCGATCTGCCACGCGCATGGGGGTCAGGGACTCGGCGCGCTGCCGACGCGCGGGATGCGGATGCGGCGCGGGCGGCTGGCATGACGGCCGGTGCGGCGCCGCGCACTCTGGCATGCTTCGGCGATCGACCTTCAGCGGCGGGCGCATGATCGGACGGCTGCACGGCAAGCTCATTTCTGCACCCACCCCAGGTGCTGGTCGACATCGGAGGCGTCGCCTACGACGTCGACGTGCCGATGAGCACCTTCTTCAATCTGCCGGCGACCGGCGCCGAGGTGACCTTGCATACCCATCTGGTCGTGCGCGAGGACGCGCAGGTGCTCTACGGCTTCGCCACCCTGGAGGAACGCGCGGCGTTCCGCGAGCTGATCCGCATCTCGGGCGTAGGTGCGCGCACTGCGCTTGCCGTGCTCTCCGGGATGTCGGTGGCCGAGCTCGCTCACGCGGTGGCGGCACAGGAGACCGGCCGATTGGTGAAGGTGCCGGGCATCGGCAAGAAGACCGCCGAGCGGTTGCTGCTCGAGCTGAAGGGGCGGCTCGCCCAGCCTCTGTCCGGCACAGGCGCAATCGCGCCGGCGAGGGGCGATGCGGCCGACATCCTGAACGCGCTGGTCGCGCTCGGCTACAGCGAGAAGGAGGCGGGCGCAGCGCTCAAGGGGCTGGCGCCGGGCCTCGGCGTCGCCGAGGGAATCCGGGCGGCGCTCAAGGCTCTGGCAAAATCCTGACGTGGCGGTAGAAACCGATCGGTTGATCTCGGCACAGCCGGCCTCGGGCGAGGAGGAGCGCTTCGAGCGTTCGCTGCGTCCGACCTCGCTCGCGGACTACGTCGGCCAGCACAAGATCCGCGGCCAGTTCGAGATCTTCATCGAGGCGGCGCGCGCGCGCAGCGAGGCGCTCGATCACGTGCTGCTGTTCGGTCCGCCGGGCCTGGGCAAGACGACGCTCGCGCATATCATCGCGCGCGAAATGGGCGTCAACCTGCGCCAGACCTCGGGCCCGGTGCTCGAGCGCCCGGGCGATCTCGCCGCGCTGCTCACCAACCTCGAGCCGCGCGACGTGCTGTTCATCGACGAGATCCACCGCCTCTCGCCGGTGGTCGAGGAAATTCTCTACCCCGCGCTCGAGGACTACCAGATCGACATCATGATCGGCGAGGGACCGGCCGCGCGCTCGATCAAGCTCGACCTGCCGCCGTTCACGCTGGTCGGCGCGACCACGCGCGCGGGCATGCTGACCAATCCGCTGCGCGATCGCTTCGGCATCGTCGCGCGGCTCGAGTTCTACGGAACCGACGACCTCGCGCGCATCGTGCATCGCTCGGCGCAATTGCTTGCCGTTGCAATCGACGACGCGGGCGCAAGGGAGATTGCGGCGCGCGCGCGCGGCACGCCGCGCATCGCCAACCGGCTGCTGCGCCGGGTGCGCGACTACGCCCAGGTCAAGGCCGACGGCGCCGTCTCGCGCGCGGTCGCGGACGCCGCCCTCGCGATGCTCGAGGTCGACGTGCTCGGCCTGGACATCATGGACCGCACGCTGCTGCTCGCGGTGATCGAAAAGTTCTCCGGCGGTCCGGTCGGCATCGAGAACCTCGCCTCGGCGATCGGGGAGGAGCGCGACACGATCGAGGACGTGCTCGAGCCCTTCCTTATCCAGCAGGGTTACCTGCAGCGCACGCCGCGCGGGCGCGTGGCGACGCTCTCCGCGTACCGGCATTTCGGCATCGTCGCGCCGGCCGGCATGCAGGACCTGTTGTCGGATCCAGGCACGCCCTAGTACCACCCAGTTGTACCGCGCTTAACCCGTTTCGCGGCCTGCCGCGTTCAACGGGGGGTGTCCCACACCCAAGGAGCGCCCATGAAGCGCACATTCATCACGTTCGCCCTCGCTGCCGCGCTGGGCGGCGGCTCAGCCACCGCACAGGCCTTCTGCGGCTTTTACGTCGGCAAGGCCGACGCCAGCCTGTTCAACGAGGCCTCCAAGGTCGTCATGGTGCGCGACGGCGATCGCACCGTGATCAACATGCTGAACGACTACCAGGGCGCGCTCACGGAATTCGCGCTCGTCGTGCCGGTGCCGGTGGTGCTGCAAAAGGAGGATGTGAAGACTCCCTTGCGCGCGGTGTTCGATCGCATCGACGCCTACAGCGCGCCGCGGCTGGCCGAGTACTACGATCCGAACCCCTGCGACCCCCCATACCCGGCAGCACTCGCCACCGAGGGGATCGCGCTTAAATCCATGGCACGGGCGGTCGCCGAAGACCGCGCGCAGGAGCTCGGCGTAAGAGTGGAAGCGCAGTACACCGTAGGGCCCTACGACATCGTGATCCTCTCGGCCGAGCAGTCCGACGGGCTGGAAACCTGGCTGCGAGAGAACGGCTACCGCATCCCGGCCGGTGCCTCGCGCGCGCTCGCGCCCTACATCCGCCAGGACATGAAGTTCTTCGTCGCCAAGGTGAATCTGGAGGAGCACGCCAAGTCGGGCGCGCAGTTTCTCGCGCCACTGCAGTTCTCGTTCCGTACCGAGAAGTTCATGCTGCCGATCCGGCTCGGCATGATCAACGCGCGCGGCCCGCAGGACCTCGTGCTCTGGGTGCTCTCGAAAAAGGGGCGTGTCGAGACCACCAACTATCGCACTGCGAAGCTGCCGGCGAACGTCGAGCTGCCGCCCTACGTGAAGTTCGACGCCGATCACAGCTTCGCGCGCTTCTACACGGCGATGTTCGACGCGCAGGCGAAGCGCGAGGACTACCGCGTCGTGTTCACCGAGTATTTCTGGGACATGAGCTGGTGCGATCCCTGCGCCGCGAACCCGCTCAGCGCGCAGGAGCTTGCCAACCTCGGCGTCGAGGGCGTGCGCGGCGACACGCGGCGCGGTGCTCAGGTGATGCTCACGCGGCTGCATGTGCGCTACACGCCGCAGACCTTTCCCGAGGACCTGGTGTTTCAGGAGACCGCGGACCGAAGCAACTGGCAGACGCGCTACGTGCTGCGCCACCCGGCGAAATTCGATCTCGAGGACTGCCCCAACCGCGAGCAGGCCGAGCGCTATCTCGGCGAGCTGCGCCGGCGCCAGGAGCAGGAGGCGCAGACGCTCGCCACGCTGACGGGCTGGGACGTAGACGCGATCCGCCTCAAGTCGGTCAATGCGCCGGGCGAAGCGCCGCAGTCGATCGCGCCGGGCGACTCTGAATCGCCGTTCGGGCGCCTCTGGCGCTGGCTGCAGCGTCGCGGAGCGCCGTCGTGAAGTCTCCTTGCGACGCTCGTGTCTACCAGATCGTGTTCCTCGCCCTCCTGCTGGGCACCGGCGTACTGGCGCGCGACTTCAGCCTGCAGCCCGCACAGGTTGTGCTGACCTTCGCCGCGGGCATCGCAACCCAGCTCGTCTGGGTGCGTGTTCTGAAGCTTTCAGGGGTGGGCGTGCTGAGCGCGGTCATCACCTGTTTCGGACTGTCGGTGCTGTTGCGCGCCGACAGCCTGTGGGTGCACCCCCTCGCCGCCGCGGCTTGCCTGTCGGCCAAGTTCCTGCTGCGGGTCAACGGCAAGCACCTGTTCAACCCGACCAATCTCGGCGTCGTGCTCGCGGTGCTCGCCACGTGGCTCCTTGCAGCATTCGTCGTCGCGGAGGGTGTTCCCCGGCTGCTCGGCCGGCGGCCGTGGCGATACGTCGAG
>Ga0207423_1000109_pt1 | contig 11333 bp, 6 predicted proteins | sample Browns_ThreeSqA__FD_184848 | JGI IMG/M metagenome (GOLD analysis project Ga0207423, IMG submission 184848) | Wetland microbial communities from the San Francisco Bay, California, USA, that impact long-term carbon sequestration -... | ecosystem: Environmental > Aquatic > Marine > Wetlands ... | reverse complement strand
CATGATTCCGAACCCGCCGCGCCGGCTGGAAATCGGTACCCTTTTCGTCCTCCTTGCCCTGACGGCTTCATCCGCTGCCGCTCAGGTCCCCAGACCCAAGGCCCCACCCCCGGCGGCGGCTACCCAGGCCGACACCGTTCCGCCAGCTGCCAAGAGTGCCGCGCAGGCCGTCCTGCCTCCAACCGACATTCCGCTGCAGGCCCCGGCCACTCAGGTGCAGCTCCTCGAGCTCGAGGGCCTGGCGGCCCGGGATCCCGCGGTGAGTAGGGTCGAGGAAGGGGCGGGGCCCCTGATCGACACCTTGGAGGCCCAGGCGGAGGCGCAACGGGATACGACCGGTCGTCAGGGCACCCGTCGGGCCCTGCTGGACATCCTGCGCGAATGGGAACGGCGGGAGGTCCAGATCTCCGAGGCCCAGAAGATCCTGCGCACCCGGTTGGCGCAGATCCAGGCGGCACGGGCTGCAGTGGACAGCATCCGCCGGATCTGGTCCAATACGCTGGCCGAAGCGGAGCCGGCCTCTGTACCCCCGGAGGTGCGAGACCAGGCCCGGCAGATGGTGCTCGACGCCAACCGCGTAGATGACCGTCTTCGCGCCCGTCAGAGCTCACTGCTGGCGGTCGAGGTGCGCCTGTCAAATGCGCGTCTCCTGGTGAACGCCCGCAAGGTGGAAACGGACGACGCCCTCTCGCGGGAGCGGCGCCGGCTTTTCCAATTCGATACTCAGCCGTTGTGGAAGGCCTGGCCCTCGCCCCGAGAGGGGCTGGCGGCGGCCGTCGCCGGACGCTGGCGCGAGAACGGCAACGCCCTGCGACTGTTCGTCGGCTTCTATGGGCGGCGCCTGCTCCTGCACGGGCTGGCCACCATACTCCTCGTCGCGCTGATCTTTGCGTTGCGCCGCGGGATCCGGGGGCTTCCCGCTGGTTCCAGGCCGATCGCGGGCTCAGAGGAATGGCTGTTCGTGCGGCCCTTCGCTGCCACGGCTCTGGCCAGCCTGATGGCGACCCTTCTGATCTATCCGCGAGCCCCACTCGTCGTCTATGACATGGTGGCCCTGCTGACCGCCGTTCCCATGCTGGTGGTCTTGCCCGAGCTGGTCCCGCCAGCACTGCGAAGGCCGGCCTACGTCATGACCGCGGCCTTCCTCGTCTACCGGCTGATCTGGTCCTCCACCCTGTCCACCGACTGGGAGCGTTATGCCCAGTTGGTGATCGAGGCCGGTCTGCTCGGACTGCTGCTCCGCAGCCTGCGGTCCGGCGGCTCGCTCGCGGCCCTGCGGGACGATTGGCCACGCCTCCACGGCGGCATCATGGTCGCGGCCGCGGCGGCCTTCCTCGCGGTCGCCGCCGACGTGATCGGCAACCAGTCGCTGGCTCGCACCATAGGCGTCGGGCTGCTGACCCTTCCCGTTCTGGCCCTGCTTCTATTGGGAGCGGCCCGGATTGCCAACGGCATCCTGGCGATCGCGCTGACCCTCGGAGCCTCCCGGCTCCACTTCGTGAGCCATTACGGAGCCGCCATCCAGCAGCGGGCGTCCCAGCTGGTCAAACTGGCGGCGGTGGGCCTCTGGCTGGTGGCCGCGCTTTTCGCGTTCTACCTGTGGGACCCGATTCAAAGCGGGCTGCTCGCCCTGCTGAACGCCCACTGGAAGGTCGGCCAGGCCAGCGCCTCCCTGGGGGCCGTGCTGCTCTTCTTCGTCACGGTGGCGGCGGGCGCGATCCTCGGCAAGTGGATCGCGCTGGTGCTGGAAATGGACCTGCTCGACCGCCTGGACCTGCCCCGCGGCGTCGCGGTAACCGTCGCGTCCCTGGTGCGCTATACCCTGGTGGCCGTCGCCTTCTTCTTCGCGCTGGCCGCCGCCGGGTTCGAGATCCGCCAGCTGGCGATCATCGGGGGCGCACTGGGGGTCGGGGTCGGGTTCGGTTTGCAGACCATCGTCAACAACTTCATTTCCGGGTTGATCCTCGCCTTCGAGCGTCCGATCGCCGTCGGCGACCTGGTGGAGGTGGGAACCTTGTTCGGCGAGGTCCGGGAGATCGGCATCCGGGCCAGCGTGATCCGCACCGTCGACGGCGCGGAGGTGATCGTGCCGAATGGACAACTCATCGCCGAGTCGGTGATCAACTGGACCCGCTCGGACCAGAACCGTCGCATCGTCGTCCCGGTCGGAGTGGCGTACGGCAGCGACCCCCGCCGGGTGATGGAGCTGCTGCGGGGAGCCGCCACGCAGGTTGCCGGCGTTTTCGCCCATCCCGAGCCGGACGTGGTCTTCAAGGGTTTCGGGGAAAGCTCACTCGATTTCGCGGTTCGAGTCTGGACCCGGGTGACCGACTGGGTCGTGGTGAGCAGCGAGCTCGCCGTGCTCATTGCCCAGACCCTGCGAGATGCCGGGATCGAGATCCCGTTCCCGCAACGGGACCTGCACCTGCGTTCGGTGGATCCCGACGTGGCGGCGCGACTGCAAGGCCAGCACCGCGAGGCTTAAGATCCGTCGGGGCGAGCTTCAGCGAGTACCATCCATCACCAACAACAGTTTCCCGCTCGTTCCCCTCCCCTCCAGTGCCCGATGCGCGGAGGCCGCATCCGACAGCGGAAACTCCCGCTCGATCCGCACCTTGACCTTGCCGTCACGGACCCATCCCAGCAGCTCATTGGCCCGCTCCAGCAGCGCCTCGCGGGTCTGGATGTAGTGAATCAGGGTCGGACGGGTGAGATAGAGCGAGCCCTTCTGATTGAGGATCTGGGGATCGAAGGGCGGGACCTGACCGCTGGAGCCGCCGTACAACACCATCATTCCGCGGGGCGAGAGCACGTTGAGGCCCTTGTAGAAGGTAGTCTTGCCCACCGAGTCGTAGATCACCGCCACCCCTTTGCCGTTGGTCAGCCGCTTGGTCTCCGCCTCGAAGTCCTGCTCGGTGTAGAGAATCACCTCGTTGGCGCCGGCTTCCCGCGCCAGTTTGGCCTTGGCCTCGGTGGAAACGGTGCCGATCACCAGGGCGCCGCGGAGCCTCGCGATCTGGCAGAGCAGCAACCCCACGCCCCCGGCGGCCGCGTGCACCAGGCACACATCTCCCCGGTTCAACGGCCGAGTCGAGCAGGCGAGATAATGAGCGGTGAGACCCTGGAGCATCACCGCCGCCGCCTGGCGAGTGGTGACTCCCTCGGGGATCGGCACCAGCCGATCGGCCGGCACGATGGCGCGTTCGGCATAGGCGCCGAGGATGCTGGTGTAGGCGACCCGGTCACCGCGTTTGACCAGGGTGACGCCGGGGGCCACCTCGAGCACCGTCCCCGCCGCCTCCTGCCCCAGCGTGAACGGCAGCGGAAGCTTGTAGACCCCGGAGCGCTGGTAGATGTCGATGAAGTTGACGCCGGAGGCCTCGATGGAGAGGAGGGCCTGGCCGGGGGTGAGCGGCGGGAGGGTGATGTCTTCGTACTTGAGGACTTCGGGGCCGCCGGTGGTATGGACGCGGATTGCTTTCATAGGACTGAGGACTGAGGACTGAGGGCTGAGTGAAGCACGATGGGCTACGAGTCGCGAGTCAGGGGTACACGCATCTCGGCCAGGAACTGACTGCCACCGGTGTCTTCACCATTTCGGCGATCCACGCGAGTAAGCACCAGGCGATCCTTGGCCCGCGTCATGCCCACGTACAACAGCCGGCGCGCTTCTTCGATCTTGTCGGTTTCGTTCCGGCTCAACTCCTGTATCCCGGGGAACTGGCGGTCTTCCACCCCAACGACGTAGACCCGGGAGAATTCGAGCCCCTTGGCCGCGTGGACCGTGAGCAGGTTGACCCGATGCGGGTCGGCATCGACACCCTGCGAGGTCGAGAGGGCCACCCGATCCAGGAACCGCACCAGGCTCTCCTCCAGCGTTTCCGCTCGGCTGGCATCGAGCAGCACCCGGAGCCGAGCCATCGCCATCGGGTAGCGCTGCTCGGCGGTCTTCTCCTGCCGGATCCGCCGCATCGCCGTGGCCCCGCCCATCCTCTTCACCACTGCCTCGACGCTCTGGGTCTCTCCCCCAAGCGCGCGCTGCTCAGTCTCGTAATACTCCAGGCACTCGCTGAACCGGCCCAAGGTGTAGGGACGGCACAGCTCGGCCAGAAGTCGCCCTTCCTTGCCCAGGGCAGCGTCTTCGGTCAACGCGAGCCCCAGCCCCAGATAATCGAGATGCTGGACCAGGAGACTCTTCCGGGTCCGCACCAGGTATCGGGTTGCGAGCTCGCGGGCCACGCCCACCAGCGCGGTCGCGTCGTCGAGCGCATGATGCTTCCGCCCGTGTTCTACGCCGAAAGTTTCGGCCAGGAATTCCAGCTTGGCCCGCACCCCCGGCGCCAGCTCCCGCGCCCAGGGCAAGGTATCGAACCAGCGCGGCTCCCGCTCCGCTCCCGGCTGCCCCGCCGCCATCCGCCGCAGCAGTGGGATATCGAAGTTGAAGCCGTTGTGCGCCACCACCACGCCGTTGCCCAGGAAGTCCCGCACCGCCGGCCAGATCTCCGCGAACGACGGCGCGCCGGCCAGGTCGGCCTGGGAGTAGCCGTGAACCTTCTCCGCTCCCGGCTGAATCGGCACCGCGGGCCGCACCAGCTGACGGAACTCCTCGACGATCTTCCCGCCTCTGACTCGAACCGCGCCTACCTCCACGATCTCGTCCACCGCGGGGTCCTTGCCGGTGGTCTCGAGGTCGAAGGCCACGAAGTCATCGAACTCGCTCGAGATCCGGCTGCCCAGCTGATACTGCAGAGCCTTGAAGACGGCGAGAGGGAGCGGCATTCCTCCCGCATCTTCGGGCGTGATGACCAGGTCCAGGGCGGTGGGGCGACTCTCGGGTAACAGGTACTCGACGGTAGTGACGCCAGCCTCGCGGAGCAGCCCCCGGATCGCGATCCCGACTCCGTTGCCCGGCGCCACCCACACCCGCTGCCGGCCCAGCATCGCCTGGCCCAGGCGCGCCGCCAGCTTGACCACGGCAGGATCCGAGGCCGGATCGCTCAATTCTTCGTGACGATCTTCGAGAATCGAGCGGTACTCCCCCACCCGGGTCGAGAGGAGCGCCGGCACGATCGCGTCGAGGGTGGGGCATCGCTCCGGCAGAGTGCGGAGGTTCTCCATCTCGTAGACCAGCCGCCAGAGCTTTCGAGTGTCCGGCTTTTCCTTGATCTCCTTGCGCGCCAGGTGTCGGAGCCGCTCGAGGAAACCGGCGCCATCGGTCGGGCTCTCCCGCTCGATCCGCTCCATCAGGCTCTTGGGCAGGACGAGCTGGGCGAAGGACTGGGCCAGGACCGGATCGTCGGGCGAGCGCATCAGGCGCAGGGCCCGCACCACGTAGCTCACCGCCTCGTCGTCCACCAGGGCCTGGCGGGGAGCCAGCGCGCAGGGGATTCCCGCCGTGATCAGGCCGCCTTCCAGCCGTTGCCCGATGTCGTGCCGGCGGTACAGCAGCGCGTACTCACCCCAGGGCAACCCGGAGGTCTGCTGATCGGTTCGTAGATCGTCGAGCAGCCAGCGCAACTCCTCGATCTCGTCACCGAAGCTCTGGGCCCGCACCGGGAAGGCCGACTCCCGCTCGGCCTCGATCGCCTTTTCGAACAGGGGAGGATTGGCCTCGAGCAACCGACGGGCTGCGCTGAAGATCTGGCGCGAGCAGCGGAGATTGGCATCGAGCAGGATCGGCTGCCGGACCCCGAACTCACGCTGGAACCGGCGCAGCACCTCAGGCTCCGCTCCCCGCCAGGCGAAGATCGACTGCTCATCGTCTCCCACCACGAACAGATTGCGATGAGGCGCCAGCAGCTGAACGATGGCGTACTGGGTCCGATCGAGGTCCTGGAACTCGTCCACCAGCACCGCATCCCAGCGTCCCCCGATCACTGCTCCCGCCTGGGGCCATCCCCGGAGCAGGTCGGCGGTCTTGAGCAGGATCTGATCGAAGTCGAGCAGATTGCGGGTGGCGAGATACTCCTCGTACCGCTCGAGCAGTCGCGCGTCCTCCAGGGCGAGGTCTCTTCCCTGGAGCCGATGGCGCTCAAAGGCGGTGAGGAGCCAGCGGCGACGCGGCTCCTTCCAGACCTTGAGCCGGCGCAGTACGGTCAGCTGATAGTTGTCATCCGCGATCCCGAAGGTGCGGGGAACCGCGACCTGGGAACCGAACTCGCGGAGCAGGCGGACGCAGAGGGAGTGCAGCGTCCCGCGGGTCAGCGCCTCGGTCTCCGGGCCGATCTCCCGCGCCAATCGGCTGGCCACTTCATCGGCCGCGCGGTTGGTGAAGGTGAGGGCGCAGATCCGTTCAGGGACAATTCCGTGATGCCGGATGTAGTGCTCGATGCGCCCGATCAGGCAGAAGGTCTTCCCCGCCCCCGGGCCGGCCAGCACCAATACCGGGCCCAGCGGCGCCTGAATCGCCGCCAGTTGGGTCGGGCGAGGCGTGGGCCGTTCGGCGGCCGGAGAACGCGCCGGGAGCACCGAGGTCAACGAGAAGTTCCTCCATCCCGCAATGCCGTCATGATCCGCTCTCCCTGCCGAACGATGAGCGAGAAGTGCCCCTCGTCAGAATGATACTCCGCACGACACCTGGGGATCGCTCGTTCGAGCGCTCGGCCCATTGCCTCAGGGACGATCCGGTCCACTCCGCCGTGCCAGAGCCGAACTTCGATCGGGATCTCCCGCAACCAATCACTCCACGGTGCCGCGTATAATTCAGCCTCTCGCACCATCCCCTGCGCTCCTCGGCACACCGCCTCCCGGAAGCTGGCCGCCAGCGCCTTCCCGACCTCCGATTCATTCAACACTTCGCGGTCGACTTGCGCGGTGATTCGGGCCAACCGTCGCACCAGGCCATCGGCGTATCCCGCGGTCACCTCGCGAATCACCGGCTCCGCCGCGCGAAGGAGTCGGGGTGTCCGCGCCGCCAAGGCGAGGCCGGCCCGGTTGAGCGGCGACATGTGCCGAGTCAGCTCGGGTGTCAGCGGAGCCAGGCCACTGACGATTCCGACGGCGCTCAGGCGTTCCGGGATCCGCGCGGCACAGGCCGCGGCATAGGGGCCGCCCCCCGAGACTCCCAGGACTACGAACCGACCGAGGCCCAGCGCATCGGCCAGGTCGGTCACATCCTGCGGCCAGTCGAGCAGCGTCCGATTGGGCTCGAAGTCCGATTGCCCGAACCCCGGCCGATCGGTGGCGATGAGGCGCACCTTGTCCCGAACCGCGCTCTGGTGCCCGATGCGCGCCTCGAGACGAGAGCCGGGGAAGCCATGAAAATAGAGGGTCGGTGTGCCATGGGGGTCGCCATATTCGGCGTAGGCAAGTGACCGGCCGTCTCGGGTGGTGATGGAGAGGGTCTGCCCCAACTGGTGATCAGGTGCGGAAGCTCTAATCATTTGATGAATTCCTGCTCAGCCAGGTTGTCATTCCGAGCAAAAGCGAGGAAGCTCAGTCAGCGTCCCAGGAAGCAGGGCCGAGATCCCTCGCTTCGCTCGGGATGACAGCTTCGGCCCAGGTACCAACGACCCGTTCTCCCGTTCTCCCGTTCCCCCGTTCTCCGGGTTCCCCTCCCTACACCCGCCCCCTCGACTCCCCCAGCACCAGCGCACTCCCGATCAAGTGGGCCACGCGGAGTGGCTCGGGCATCCGCGATTTGCCCAGCGAAGCTCGCACCAGCTCCTCGGCGTCCGTCCGCTTGCCGCCAGCGTGCGCGAGAAAGAGACCGTCGGTCACCCGGTAGGCCCGCGGCGAGCGGTCGACGAGGGGATAGCGGTCCATCAGGCCGGCGGCCTCCAGGGCGTTCCTGAGCTCGGAGTCGCTGGGATTGTTTCGCGTCACCGCCATCACCGGCACGCCCAAGCGGTCAGCCAGGACCGGGAGATCGATGATGCCGAGTCCCGCGATGGTGATCCCGCCCAGCATGACGCCTTGGAGGGCGGGATGGGTTCTGAGTTCCGAGATCCAGGTTGCGAGGTACTCGGTCGCGGCGTCCCCGTCCACCGGGAAGGACCCGATCGCCACCGCCTCGATCTGGTCGGATCCCTCCATGGTGACCCCCACGATGGGCACCGGCCCCGGCTGATTCTTGGAGAACGGCGCGTCGTCGATTCCGAGAAGATGCGGTCGAGGGCGGGGTGGCATGTCCGGAATGTGCTGTGGCGCATGGGTTCTGTCATTCCGAGGGGCGAAGCCCCGAGGAATCTCAAGGGTCCAGTGCAGATGGAGCCTTGAGATCCCTCGCTTCGCTCGGGATGACAACGTCGATGGGCCTAGGACCAGCTACCCGCTTGCCCCGTTCTCCCGTTCTCCCGTTCTCCTGTTCTCCTGCTTCCCCATCCACTCCTCGATCTCCTCGGGCGTCAGATAAGTCCTTCGCTTCCCCGCCACGGTAGCGGGCGAGACATGGGCGTAGAGCCAACGCCGGTATTCGATGAGCCCGCACCCGTACCCTCGCTCCAGGGCGCCTCGATCAGTGGCCCGCTCGTACTTGCTGTTGTCTCCGGTGGCGTACTTGAGGGTGAACTTCTCCAGGGCGACCGGGGAAAGCCGGGTGTAGTCCAGGATGTGGGTCAGCTCGTGGGCCAGCGCCGCCTGAATGGCGGCCTCGGAGGGAGGCGACTCGAAGAGTCGGGGATTCACGTAGACCCGATAACTCCGGCTGGGACCCTTCTTGAGGATGGTTTCAGGGTCATAACCCGAGGTAAAGAAGTCGCTCTTGCTGCGAATCTCCTCCACGGCGATGTCGACGCCCTGGAGCTCGGGAAAGCTCCGGTCCACGACCGCCGCCAGCTCCCGTTCCACCTCACGTCGAGTCATCGTGGTGGGCAGGGCCGGCGACGGGCAACCAGAATCGGCCGGTCCGTTGGCGGCCAGCGTCAGAAGAAGAAGCAGCCTCATACCCGTTTCATATTGGCCTCACCACCCAGGTGATAAACTGTCAGCGAGGTACGGGACCTGGGTAGGGATTGCAGTTCCCGCAGTACCTGGAGCCTGGAACGAAGGCCAGGCCCCCTATGACGGAGCCACAGGCTCCGCCGGTCCCGTGCCGAGCCCGGCCGTCCACACCGAGCGGCCGGGCTGTTTCTTTGTCCATCCCCTGCCCAACTCTGCGGGGCCCTAAACCCGATCTTTGGGGTCGCCTCTGGCGCCTGCCGGTCCCCGGGTGAATGTTCTCCTCCCCGGCCCAGCCGAGGAACCCGGTCATGGAGCCCGCCATTCGTCCCGATCAGTCCACCCAAGTCCCTCGGCCCACGGCCGAAAACGCCGACATTTTCGGCGTCACCCATCAGGGGAAGGTGCGGGCTGAGAACCAGGACGAATTCCTGATCGCCAGCCTCCACAAGATCCTGCAGGTCCATCAGACCAGCCTCACCGACGAGGAACTGGGCTCACTCACCAGCCCCTGGCGCGGACTGCTCTTCCTGGTGGCCGATGGAGTCGGCGGGGTACCGGGTGGGAAACGCGCCAGCGGGACCGCGCTCAAGGCGATCGCCGAATACGTTACCAACGCGATGGACCTCTACACCCAATACGGGCCCGAGCGGGAGCACGAATTTCTGGGCCACCTCAAACGGTCGATCGAGAAGAGCCACGAGGCGGTGACCCGGGAGGGGGCCCGGGTGTCGGGCGGGACCGAGATGCCCCGGATGGCGACCACGGTCACCATGGTGACCATCCGCTGGCCGCGGGTCTACATCCTCCATGTGGGCGACAGCCGGGCCTATCGTCTGCGGGATGGGCGGCTGGAGCGGATGACCCGGGACCAGACCATGGCCCAGGCGCTGGTGGATGCCGGCGTGATGCCGGCCGACGCGGCGGAAAGCTCCGCCCTCAAGCACGTGCTCTGGAGCGCGGTCGGGGGTTCGCAGGCCAATCCTGAAGTGACTACCACCGACATCCGCTGGGACGACGTGATGCTGCTTTGCACCGACGGGCTGACCAAGCACGTGACCGAGGATGAGATCCGCGAGCAATTGGTCTCCAATCTTCCCGCCGAGGCGATCGCCAACAACCTGGTCAACCTGGCGCTGGAACGCGGGGGGACCGACAACATCACGGTGGTGGCGGGGAGATTGAAGAAGCAATAATTGGCGGGACGCGATGGAGACAAGGTCACAGGCTGCAAGTCACAAGCTGCACCCGCGACCAGCGACTTGCGACCGCACCAATCAACAAGAAGCACTCACGCCCCTTCCCGCTCCCGCGCCTCCCCCTCCAGCTCCTTCTGTTTCGCCACCAGGCGATCGCTGTAGCGCAGCGGATAGGCCCCGGGGTTCCTGAGTTGCTTTACCGCGTCCGGCAGGCGAGCCACCTGCGCCGCGCAGTGCGCCTGGATTTGCGGGAGACTCGGGTGCGGCCGGGCGATGTGCCCGCCCTCCATTACTGTCTCAATCAGCGCCACCCCCTCCTTGGGGGCCGGCTCCTCAGCCCCGGCGATCAGGTCGCCGGTGAACTTCCCGTCGGGCCCATGGCGCCGATAGACCTGTTTGGCTCCGGGCCAGGTGCGCTTCCCCTCGCTCAGCTTGAGCACGTCGCGCCCCTGATAGCGCACCAGCTTGTAGACCATGTCGAGGGATGGCTCGTCGGCGGACACTGACATCCGGGTCCCCACGCCAAAGGAATCCACCGCGGCCCCGGCTTCGAGGCACCGATCGATCTCCCCTTCGTCGAGGCCGCCGCTGGCGAAGATCTTGACGTCCGGGTGTCCCGCGCGATCCAGGATCTCGCGCACGCCCTGGCTCAGGGCGACCAGGTCTCCGCTGTCGAGTCGCACCGCCGCCAAGCGGCCCCCATGCGCCGCCAGCTCGGTGGCGACCTGGGCCGCCTTGTGGGCCGCCGCCAGCGTGTCGTAGGTGTCGAGCAGCAGGACGGTCTGTTCCGGAAAGGCGGCCGCGTAGGCGCGAAAGGCTTCTATTTCCGAAGGGAAGGCGGTCACGTAGGAGTGGGCCATGGTCCCCGCCGTCGGAATTTCGTAGGTGGCACCGGCCAGCACGTTACTGGTGCTCGCCGCCCCGGCGATGAACGAGGATCGCGCCGCCTTCATCCCACCGTCGATGCCGGCGGTGCGGCGGAGCCCGAATTCGACCACCGAACGACCCCGGGCCGCGATCACACATCGCGCCGCCTTGCTGGCGACCACGGTCTGGTGGTGGCAGAAGTTGAGCAACGCGGTCTCCACGATCTGGGCCTCGATCATGGGCGCGGTGACCTCGAGCAGCGCCTCGTCGGCGAAGAGCACGGTTCCTTCCGCCACCGCTCGAACCTGGCCGGTGAACCGGAGCTGGCTCAGCATCCGGAGAAAGTCGGGATCGAACCGGTGCAGGCCCCGGAGGTAGTCGAGATCGGTC
>Ga0207423_1000091_pt1 | contig 11866 bp, 8 predicted proteins | sample Browns_ThreeSqA__FD_184848 | JGI IMG/M metagenome (GOLD analysis project Ga0207423, IMG submission 184848) | Wetland microbial communities from the San Francisco Bay, California, USA, that impact long-term carbon sequestration -... | ecosystem: Environmental > Aquatic > Marine > Wetlands ... | reverse complement strand
GTTTGCTCAGCATCGTGGGTGGGAAGTTGACCACCTGCCGACTCATGGGGGCGCAGATGGTGGACCGGGTGATACGCGAGCTCCGGGCTCGGGATGGACGGCCGCGTCCGGCGCCGGCTCCCACCGAGCGTGAACCCCTTCCCGGCGGGGAGACCAGGGACTGGGCGAGCTTCCGCCACACCGGTCTCGAGCTGGGGCTCTCGGGAGACACCGTCGAGCACCTGCTCAGCCACTACGGCACCGAGTCCGCGGCGATCTACAACCTGTGCCGGGAAGATCGGACGCTCCGGGAACCGCTGCACCACGAGCATCCAGCGATCGAAGCGGAAGTGGTCTACGTGACGCGGCGGGAATTGGCCTGTCGAGTAGAGGACGTCATGGTGCGGCGGGTGCACCTCTACTACGAAACCCGTCACCACGGGCTGGCCGCCGCCCCACGGGTGGCGGAGTTGATGGGCCGGGAGCTGGGCTGGGAGCCGGAACGGGTGACGGCGGAAGCGGAAGAATACCGGAAGTTCTGCAGCGAGACCTGACCGCCCCGCAACTGCACTAGCCGAGGCGGCTCATCCCCAGGGCGCTCTTGCCTCTTACCTCTTGCCTCTTGCCTCAATCCCTCACGGCACCACCACAATCCTCCCGCTCATTATGGCACCGTGAATGATGCAGTCGTAGGTGTAGGTCCCGGGCGTGTTGAAGGTAAAGGCGTAGGTCATCCCCATCGGCAGCGTCGTGGTCTCGCTGGTGAAGCTGGGATTCCCCGTGGATTGCACCCCGTGTCCGGCAGCTACCGCGTGCCAGGTCGCGGTTCCAGTAGCCTTGAGCGTATCCACCGCCGCGTTCGAGGTTCCGTTCTGCTGACTGGTGAAGAAATTGCTCCCCATGTTGATGTCGATCGCGAGAGGCGCCGGGGGCGGCGTGTTGGAAGTCGCGGTGAAATTGATTGGGGATCCCGTCAACGCCGGCGTGCTTGACGCCCGGATCGTGATGGCGCCCGCAGTCGCTCCGAGCGTGACAACCGTGTGAGCGATGCCGACCGCGGCTGCCCCACCGGCCCCGCTGGTTTCGCTGGTCGGCAGCACGGTCGCGTCTCCCACGGTCACCTGCCAATCAACGTCGATCCCATTGACCGGATTCCCGAACTGATCGGTCACGATCACGCGCAGGGGCTGGGACAACTGGGTGGTAGTGAAGCCTGACTGATTGTCCCCGTTCGACGCGGCAGTCTTGGCCAGGTTGGCCGCGACATCCGGTTCCGCGGTAGCGGTGAATTGGACGAAACCGCTCACACCGCTTACCGAAGCCCGCAGATTCTGCGTCCCGGCAGCAGTCCCGAGGCCCCAGATCGCTGTGGCGATTCCACTGGCATCCGTTACCCCGCTCGGCGTCACGGTGCCGGCGACCACCGGCGTCCAGGTCACCGTCTCGCCAGCCAGCGGCATCCCTCCCTGACTGACCACCACCCGAATCGGGAGCGGTAGCTGTTGCCCCACGGTGTCGGTCTGGTTGTCGTTGCTGGGGCTCGCCTTCGCGATGCTCTTCGAGGGAGTGGTGCTGCCACTCCCGCCGCAGGCCGCCAGCATCGAGGCACTGGTGACGACGGCAAGCATTGCCCAACGCGCAGTAGGCATGGAAGCGATCCTGGTTAAAGGCTGGATCTCGCTGGAGTCCGACTCAAATTACGACGTCGGGTGTCGGAGACGATGCACAGCGCCACGTTACGCTTGTGCTCCCCGACTTCCACCTCGCCGCCCTTACCCCGTTTTCCCACAACAGGTTGTCTTCGATCTGAGCGGCCCGGATCAGGTGCCCGGCATGACCGACTGGGGTAGGAGAAGCCGGGGTTGGAGATCCTACTGGACGACGATTGTACCCGTCATCCCCACGTGATTGGTGCACACGTAGTTGTAGACGCCGGTCCGGTCGAACGCCCCGGTGGGGCTGTACTGGAAGGGAAAATCGTGGTCCGTAGTACCCGTGAATGTCAGTGGTCCCAACGCGACGATGTTGTGATCGAGCGCGCCGGTGGTCCAGACCCAAGTCACCTGGCCGCCCGGGGCGATGGTATCGGCGGCCGGTGAGCTACCGTTGCGGTCGCTGACAAAGGCGGATGCGGTCAGACTCACGGTTGCTGCCTGGGGAAAGGGGGAATTGTTGCTGGTCGCGTCCTTCTTGCAGCTCAGGACGGCCGCTACTGCTATTCCGGCTCCGATCACCGAGGTGAGACGCATCAGGAAATCCTCAAGTAGACTGGCCTCAAGGTGTCGTTCAGTAACCGCTTAGGCAAGCTGCCGGGTTCGGTGGATTTGTGGTGACCAGAGTTGGCGAGGCGAGGCACGGGGCGCTGGTGCGTCCAAGAGCCCAGGCCGGTCCCAATGGCCCCCACCGCGCATACCCTCAACGCGTTATCTTCGAGACAGGGATTGACTTGCCCCAAGACTAATTCCAACGAACAACCCCAGCCGCCCCGTGGACCCCAACGTCTTCGAAACAGCCAACGCCGGCTTTGCCCAGGCGCTCTACGAGGAGTTTCTCCGCGACCCCAACGCGGTACCGCCCGAATGGCGGCGACTCTTCGAGAGCGGTGTGGTCGGCGTTGACGGGGGAGCCAACGGGGAGCCCGGAGCCGAGGTCCAGGCAGCGGCCATAGGGGCGCCCGCCGCCGAGCCCGCGACCGCTCCGGCGCAAGCTCCGGTTGCACCGCCGCCCGCGCAGGCCACCACCCCCGCCGGAGCCACCGAGATCAAGGGGCCAGCCGCGCGGCTCGCCTCGAACATGGCCGAGAGTCTCTCGGTCCCGACCGCCACGACCTTCCGGCAGCTGCCGGTGGCGTTGCTGGAGGCCCGACGCCGGGAGCTGAATCACGCGCTCAAATCGGCCGGCCGCCCCGAAAAGATTTCTTTCACGCATATCATCGGTCATGCGGTCGCGCTCGCCGCCAAGCAGCACCCGGTCATGACCACGACCTATCTCGAGACCGACGCGGTGCCCTATCGCGTGAGCCCCGGCACCGTGAACCTCGGCCTCGCGGTGGACGTCGAGCGGAAGGACGGCAGTCGGGGACTGCTGGTCCCGGTGATCCATTCTGCCGAAACCATGAGCTTCGCGCAGTTCCACCAGACCTACGAGTCGCTGGTGGAGCGGGCGCGGGCCAACAAGCTGCTGCCTGACGCATTCCAGGGCGCCACCATCTCCCTGACCAATCCGGGTGGGCTGGGGACGGTGGCCTCCGTTCCGCGGCTGATGGCGGGTCAGGGGAGTATCATCGCCGTGGGCTCGATCGACTATCCCGCGGAATTCGCCGAGATCTCCGACGACCGGATCCGGGAGCTGGGGATTTCCAAGGTGATGACGGTGACTAGTACCTACGATCACCGGGTGATTCAGGGCGCCGAATCGGGCGAGTTCCTTCGGACCCTGGACGGCCTGCTCCAGGGGGAGCGGCGCTTCTACGAGGACATCTTCGCCTCACTCAATGTGCCGTTCCCCACCACCAGCGCGACGGCACCCGCCGCGGCGCGACCGTTGCCCGGATGGAAGGCCGGAGCCCCCATCTCCGACGCGCAGCTCTTTCACGTGGCTGCCGCGATGGCGCTGGTCAAAGCGCACCGGACCCACGGCCACCTGGCCGCGCAGCTCGATCCGCTGGGGAGCGAGCCAATCGGGGACCCGGCGCTCAATCCGGTGCCGCTGGGTCTCACGCCCGAGGTCATGGCCAGCATTCCGGCCAGCGTGCTCCGGATCGCCTCGGCCGGCCGGACGCTGGCGGAAGCGCTCCCCAACCTGCACGCGGCCTATTGCGGCACCATCGCCTACGAGCTGGAGCACATCTCCAATCATGAGCAGCGGGTCTGGCTCCGACAGATGATCGAGTCCGGGGCGCATCGGGTCCCGCTCACCGGGGACGAGAAGAAGAAACTGCTGGGCCGCCTGATCGAGGTGGAAACCCTGGAGCGTTTCCTCCACCGGGCCTATCTGGGCCAGAAGCGATTCTCGATCGAAGGGATCGACATGATGGTCCCGATGCTCGATCTCACCATCGAGCTGGCCACCGCGTCAGGCGCGCGCGAAGTCGTCATCGGAATGGCTCACCGCGGGCGGCTCAACGTGCTGGCTCACATCGTGGGCCTGTCTTATCAGGCGATCTTCGCCGAATTCGAAGGGGGCCACACGGAGGACAGCGGTCTTACCACGCCGGACGAGGGCACCGGGGACGTCAAATACCACCACGGCGCCGAGGGCGCCTATAAGACCTCGACCGGGCGCATCGTGGCGGTGACGCTGACGCCCAATCCGAGCCATCTCGAGTTCGTGAACCCGGTGGTGAACGGCCGGGCCCACGCCCGGCAGACGCAGCGCAAAGGGAATGAAGTCCACCACGACGGGACCGCGGCCCTGCCCTTCCTCATTCACGGCGATGCCGCCTTTGCCGGGCAGGGAGTCGTGGCGGAGACCTTCAATCTCGGATCGCTGCCCGGATATCGGACCGGCGGCACCGTGCATCTGATCGCCAACAACCAGGTCGGCTTCACCACCGACGTGAGCGATGCCCGGTCCACCCGGCACGCCAGCGATCTGGCCAAGGGATTCGACGTCCCCATCATCCACGTCAACGCCGACGACCCCGAGGCCTGCCTGTCCGCGGTGCGATTGGCCATGGCCTACCGAGAGCACTTCCATGAGGACGTGCTGATCGATCTGGTGGGCTACCGGCGGCACGGACACAACGAGGGAGACGAACCGACCTATACCCAGCCGCTGATGTACGAGCGGATCCGCAACCTGCCGACGGTGCGGGAGCAGTACGGAATGGCGCTTGCACGGGAAGGGGTCATCCCGGCCAAGGAGGACGAGACCCAGGCCAAGCAGCAATACGACAAGCTGGCCGAGGTTCAGCAGGTCCTGAAGGCCAGTCTCGGAAAGCCGATCACCGTCGAGCCGCCCAAGCCGGATCGCCCCTCAGGGATCGAGGTGGAGACCGCGGTCCCCGCCGATCAGCTGAAGGCGCTTAACGAGCAGCTGCTCAACTGGCCCGCGGGATTCACCGTCAATCCCAAGTTGCGTAAACAGCTCGAGCGGCGGCGCTCGGCGCTGGCCGAGGGGGGGATCGACTGGGCTCATGCGGAATCGCTGGCCCTGGGGTCAGTCTTGAACGACGGCATCCCGATCCGGCTCACTGGGCAGGACACCGAGCGGGGGACCTTCAGCCAACGGCATCTGGTCCTGCACGACGCCCAGACTGGCGAGGGGCTCTGCCTCATGGCCAAGCTGCCGGGGGCCCAGGCCCCCTTCGAGGTCCACAACAGCCCGCTCTCCGAGCTGGCCACACTCGGCTTCGAGTATGGCTACAGCGCGGCGGCGCCCGACGCCCTGGTGCTCTGGGAAGCGCAATTCGGGGACTTCGTCAACGGGGCCCAGGTGATCGTCGACCAGTTCATCGCCTCCGGCCTCTCCAAGTGGGGGCTCACCACCCGGCTGACGCTACTGCTCCCCCACGGCTACGAGGGCCAGGGGCCCGAGCACTCGAGCGGCCGCCTCGAACGGTTTCTCCAACTCGCGGCGGAGGGCAACATCCGGGTGGCCAACTGCACCACCCCGGCCCAGTACTTCCATCTGCTGCGCCGTCAGGCCCGCCGGACTCGCCAGCGGCCCCTGATCATCATGACTCCCAAGAGCCTGCTGCGGCACCCGCAGGCCACCTCGAGGCTCGAGGATCTCGCCACCGGCACCTTCCAGCCTGTGATCGACGACCTCAGCGTCGATCCCAAGGGAATGACCCGGATCCTGCTCTGCTCCGGGAAGATCTACTATGACCTCCTGGCGGAGGCGGGAACGACGAAGGACCGGCCGCCCATCGTGCGAATGGAGCAGCTCTACAGTCTGCCGGAGATCGAGCTCCGCAACATGCTCGAGCGGTATCCCGATCTCACGGATGTGGTGTGGGTCCAGGAAGAGCCCCGCAACATGGGCGCCTGGCGATTCCTCGCCGAGAAGCTGCGGGCGATTTTCAAGCCGGGGGTGAAGCTGAACTACATCGGGCGGCCGGAGCGGGCCAGCCCCGCCGAGGGATATCCCGCGGCCCACGCGGCCGAGCAGAAGCGGATCGTCAAGGAGGCCCTGGGCGGGGGCCGCTAGGACAGCGGGTTACCGCCTCCGCCCATTCGCCCGCCCCGGCCGGTGCCTCAGCCCGACCGGGGCGACTGGCTTCGAATCTTCGGGGAGGAGCAACTCCCGCTCCGAAGCCTTGCGAGCCATCTCCTTCACTGGATCGGAGAGGTGATCTCCGTAGTGCAGCAGGAAGACCGCGCGGGAGCGGCGGGCCAGCAGGAACGACATGAATGGCAGATCGGCCTTGGCGGCGTTGCAGGTCCCGCAGGCCAGGACCAGGTTGTCCGGCCGGTCGTAGGCCTTCTGGCCGCGCCGGGGCCGCACGTGATCCAGGGTGATCGTGTTGACCGGCGTGACGTTCCCGCAATAAGCGCAGACCGGACCGTGAAGATCCAGCAGCCACTGGCGATGGGCATCAACGGAACGACGGCCGAGAGTGCGGTGGGTTGTGTGGGCGGACGAGGAAGCGGACTTCGTGCGTCGGGGCCTTCGAGAACTTTTGACCATAATCACAATACTAAAGAACCAAACCTTTCCAATGACTTGTCATGGGTGGCATGAAATCTAATCGGGACCCCCTCCCCGCGCAGGTGGCCATCCCCCTGGGTGCCCAGGAACGGGCCGCCCTGGCCGAACACTGGAGCCAGCATCCCGGGATGCAGCACCTCGGGGCCAAGGCCGACTTCGGCGACCCCGCCAGGGTTCGGGTCTACATCGACCAACTGGGACCTGAACACCGGGGAGGGATGAACACCGAGGCCGTAAACGGCGCGGTGATCGCGGGATTGTTCGATGTCGCGGTGGGGATCGTGGGACACTTCCACACCATGGGCCGGCGGGCGGGAACCGCCCAACTGGCCATCCAGTTCCTCCGGCCGCTGATGGGGCAGCGGATTGAGGTCGAGACCCGGCTGGTGAGAGCGGGAACCAACCTGGTCTTCGTGGCTGGGGAAGCGTTCGATCAGAACCGGGTACTGTGCGCCCGCTGCGACGGGATCGTGGCGGTGTCGGGGAGCGGGGGGGATGAGGCGTTGTAGGATTGCCGATTGATGATTGCCGATTGCCGAATGGGTCGGAGGCTGGACCTACAGTCAATCGGCACTCGGCACTCGTCAATGGCTTCAATCGGCAATCAGCTCGGCCATCCCGCTCATGGTCCGGAACTCTTCCCGCGTCCTGGCGGGATAGAACCGTCCCAGGAATCGCCAGAGCCAGGCCATCGGCATCTCCCGGTGCAGCCGCTGCGATTCCTCCCAGGTAGACCGGAATTCCCCGGGCTTCCAACCGAGCGGTCTGAAGAACTCCACCCCTTCGGCCGGCGCCCACTGCATGGGAGCGTTGCCGGCCTTGAGTGAGGGGCCCCACTGCTTGGCCAGCATCTTGAGCAGCCGTGGAGAGGCCAGATCAATGAGCCACCAGCGGAAAGCCGAAACGGCCCGCAGGTCGGTGGCCAGCTCGCTCACCTGGGCTTCGGTCAAGTAGACCAGGAGCCCCTCCGTCACCACCACTCCGCGTTTGGCGGAGGTGCCCACTCGGTGAAACAAGGCCTGGCGGGCCGAGCGATCGGTCAGGTCCATGCCCACGGCCTCGAAGCGGCAGACCGGCCTCGCCCCTGCCATGAGCTGCTGTTTCTCGTTCAACACGTCTGGAAAATCCACCTCGACCCAGAGCAGTTCCGGGGGTAGCGCCATCCGGAAGGGCCTGGTATCGAGGCCGGCCGCGAGATTCAATACCAGGTCGGCACCCTCGCCGATGCACTTCAGAATCATCTCGTCCAGTACCTGCGTCCTCACGATCATCGGCCAGGCCATGCTGCGACCGCGGGGAACGGTCCGCACGATTTCTTCCCCGCGGGGTCCGGCCAGCCGCCGCGCATAGGGATCCTTGAACAGCGCGTCGGGCCGCTCCGATTCCATGGCGCGATAGATCGCCACCCAGCGAGCGGTATCTGAAATCGATTCGATCGGCATTGTTGATTCCGTACCTCGCCTCCGCGCGAGAAGACCAGTCGGCCTCCCGCACTCGACGACGCACTCCCTGGATCGTGGCTACAGAGATGGCCGCTCGGTTGGACCGCGACCGTCTAGCGGCGGCGGCCTTCCCGTCCATCGCCGGTCTTCCGCGACTTGGCGCGGAGCTCGGCTTGGGCGGTTGCCTGGCGGATCATTTCTTCCGGGCTGGCGGCCTTGGGGATCGTGCGAGGCGGCCCAGGGGTGAAGACCGGCTTGCCCTCCTGCATCGTCAGCGCCAGCGGTCGGCCAGTGGTCACCTCGTAGCAACCGAGGACGTTCTCCCCCGCTCCCAAGGCCGTCTTGACCCGCTGGATCAGGGCATCCCGGTCGGGGAGCCCCTCCAGCGTAATGGGCGCGGAACCCAGGACTGACTTCGGCTGAATCAGCACGGCGCAGCGGGCGCCACGGAGCGAGGGAGCCACCGTAAACGGCTGGCGACCCAAGACTTCTCGGGCCCAGCGGGTAGCCTCCCGCTCCGTGGGCGGGGGCGCCCCCTTGGCGAGAGCCGGCTTGGCGGTCTTCGAGGGGTCGGACTGACGGCGCTTTTGATCCTCTCTCAGCGCCTTGAGGTATTCGGGCTCGTCCCGGGACACAGATGCAACTCCAGCAATGGCTTCGTCCTGTCGGCAGGTCCCGAGAGAACCACGGGCCCGCCTCACACGTGGTCCAAGCAACACGCCGAGCGCCGTGGTGTCAACCACCGCGCAGCCGTACCGTCTCGACGGGAGACTTGTTACCTTCTTTCTCCTCCCCCCGACCTTACGCCGACCCCGGAGCCCTTCTGACCGCACCCACCTCGCGGCCCACGCTGAAGAGGCCCACTCCCGAGGCTGATTGGCGGGTCATCAATTCCATTCGCGCGCTGGCGATGGACGCCGTGGAACAGGCCCAATCCGGCCATCCCGGCACGCCCATGGCATTGGCCCCCGCCGCCTACGTCCTGTGGAGCCGCCACCTCCGATTCGATCCCCGGTCACCGGATTGGTGGAACCGGGATCGTTTCGTGCTCTCCTGCGGCCATGCCTCGATGCTGATCTACGCCCTGCTTCATCTCTCGGGCTACGACCTTTCGCTCGAGGACATCAAAGCCTTCCGCCAGTGGGGCTCCCGCACCCCGGGGCACCCAGAACGGGGACACACGCCGGGCGTCGAAGTGACCACAGGACCGCTGGGCCAGGGCGTGGGCAACGCGGTCGGCATGGCGATGGCGGCGAGATTCCTGGCCGGCCGGTTGAATCGTCCTGGCTATCCGGTGGTGGATCATCGGATCTGGGCCTTGGTCAGCGACGGCGATCTCATGGAAGGCGTCGCCAGTGAGGCGGCGTCTCTGGCGGGGCACCTGCGGCTCGACAGCCTCAAACTGATCTTCGACGACAACCACATCACCATCGATGGCGACACCGCGCTCACCTTCAGCGAGGACGTGGCTCTGCGCTTTCAGGCCTACGGCTGGGAGGTGCAGCGGGTCCCCGACGGGAACGACTTGGCCGCCATCGATCAGGCGCTGACCGCCGCCGCCGCGTCCACTCGCCCTTACCTGATCCTGCTCCGCACTCACATCGGCGATCCGGCGCCCACCAAGCACGACACCGCGGCCGCTCACGGCTCACCGCTGGGCGCCGAAGAGGTTCGTCGCACCAAGGAGATCATGGGCTGGCCGGCCACCCCACCCTTCCAGATTGCCGCCGAGGCCAACGATTGGCGGGAGGCCTGCGTCGCCCGCGGGGCATCGCTCCGGGCCGAGTGGCAGCGGGTGTACGACTCCTACAGCAAGGAGTTTCCGGCACTCGCCGCCGAGCAGGCAGGTTGGCAAGCGGGGGAACTGGCGCCCGGGTGGGATGCGCGGCTCCCGACCTTCACCCCGGCCGACGGACAGCTGGCAACCCGGCAAGCCTCGGCCAAGGCGCTCAACGCGCTCGCGGACACGGTACCCAACCTGATAGGCGGTTCCGCCGACCTGGCCGAAAGCACCGGCTCCGACATCAAGAACGGCGGGAGCTTCGGGCCGGGCATTTCGGGACGGAACGTGCACTGGGGAGTGCGGGAGCACGCGATGGGCGCCTGTCTCAACGGCATGGCGGCGCATGGAGGAGTGCGGCCCTACGGGAGCACCTTCCTGATCTTCACCGATTACTGCAAGCCATCCATCCGGCTGGCGGCCCTGTCGCACCTGGCGGTGACCTATATCTGCACTCACGACTCGATCGGCCTCGGTGAGGACGGCCCCACCCACCAGCCGATCGAGCAGCTCGCAGTGCTCCGGGCCACTCCGAATGTCCTGGTGATCCGGCCGGCTGACGCCAACGAGACGGTCGAGGCCTGGCGGGTCGCGATGGAGCACCGGGATGGGCCGGTGGTGCTGGCACTCACCAGGCAGAAACTCCCCGTACTCGACCGTTCCAAGCTGGGGGCGGCGAGCAGCCTGCGCCGCGGTGGTTATATCTTGCGAGAGGCCAGCGGCGGGCCGAAGGTGATCCTGATCGGCACCGGCTCGGAGGTTCACCTCGCCCTGTCGGCGGCCGACCGACTCGAGGCGGATGGCATTGCGACCCGGGTGGTTTCGCTTCCGAGCTGGGAGTTGTTCGAGGCTCAGCCCGCCGACTATCGCGACTCGGTGCTGCCCCCCGCGATCCGCGCCCGGGTCACGATCGAGGCGGCGGGCCCCATGGGCTGGTTGCGCTACGCCACCGAAGACGGCGAGATCATCGCCCTCGACCGGTTCGGCGCCTCAGCGCCGGGCGGCGTTGTTATGGAAGAGATGGGGCTGACGGTGGATCGGGTGGTGGAAGCGGCGAAGCGGGTAGCCGCGGCGCGCGGTCGCCGGTAAACCGGAGGGGCCATGGCCAAGAATCCGTTGCAGCGACTGGTGGAGCTGGGGCAGAGCCCCTGGTACGACTACATCACGCGCGACCTGTTGCGATCCGGTGAACTGCGCCGCCTGATCGACCAGGACGGGCTCCGGGGGATGACCTCCAACCCGACCATCTTCGAGAAGGCGGTGGCGGGAAGCGATCTCTACGACGAGGACATCCGCCGTCTGAGCGCGAGCGGACTTCTCCCGGCGGGGATCTTCGAGGCCCTGGCCGTGGCGGACGTTCAGGCCGCCTGCGATATCTTCCGCCCGGTGTACGACGCCTCCGATGGCGGGGACGGGCTGGTCTCCCTGGAGGTGAGCCCCACGCTCGCCAACGATACCCAGGCGACCATCGCGGAAGCGAAACGGTTGTGGGCTGCCGTGGGCCGACCTAACGCCATGATCAAGATCCCAGGCACGGAGGAGGGGCTCCCGGCCATCACCGACTGCCTGGCCGATGGGGTAAACGTCAACGTCACCCTGCTATTCGCGGTGGAACGCTATAAGCAGGTGATCGAGGCGTTCCTGGCCGGTCTCGAGCAGCGGGTCCGCCGGGGCCAGCCGATCAATCGCATCCAGTCGGTTGCCAGCTTCTTCGTGAGCCGACTCGACGGGAAGGTGGACCCGGTGCTGGAGCGCGCCGCCGACCCCTCCCTGCCCCCGCGTGGATCCGCGGCGATCGCCAATGCCTGCCAGGCCTACGCCGTCTTCCACCTCGCCTTCAGTGGAGAGCGTTGGACGCGGCTGACAGCGAAAGGGGCACAAGTGCAGCGTCCGCTCTGGGCCTCGACCAGCACCAAGGACCCCGCACTGCCGGACGTGTATTACGTGGAGGCGCTCATCGCCCCTCACACCGTCAACACCCTGCCACCCGAGACCTTTGCCGCGTACCGGG
>Ga0207423_1000088_pt1 | contig 11984 bp, 10 predicted proteins | sample Browns_ThreeSqA__FD_184848 | JGI IMG/M metagenome (GOLD analysis project Ga0207423, IMG submission 184848) | Wetland microbial communities from the San Francisco Bay, California, USA, that impact long-term carbon sequestration -... | ecosystem: Environmental > Aquatic > Marine > Wetlands ... | reverse complement strand
CGCCTCAACACCGAGGCCGGCGTGCGCTTCATCGAGACCGTGCTGTCGCTGATCCGCGACGCGGTCGGCGACGACGAGTTGGCCGCGCGCTACTTTCGCGTTGCCGGCTACTACCTGGTCGGGGTGGGGCTCGACGAGACCGCGGGCTACGCCAAGGGCCCTTCGGCCGCGCAGCCGGTGAGCGACGCCTACATCCGCGAGCACTGCCCGCGGCTCGTGCAGGCAGCACCGTACTTTCAGCGTGGCGAGTGGGACACCACCTTCGAGCTCGGCCTGGCGGCGCTGCTGCAATCGATGGCGGCAGACGCGGCACGACGCTCCGGCGCCGGCGGCGAGCGCTGACCGGCGGCTACATCACCGCGCCGAGCTGCCAGGGCACGAACTCGTTCTGCCCGTAGCCGTGCAGCTCGCTCTTGGTCTTTTCGCCCGATGCCGTGGCCAGCATCAGGCGGAAGATGCGCTCGCCCACCGCGTCGATGGTGTCGCCGCCCTCGATGATGCCGCCGCAGTCGATGTCGATGTCTTCCTGCTGCTTGAGCCACAACGCGGTGTTGGTCGACAGCTTCAGCGACGGGCTCGGGGCACAGCCATAGGCCGAGCCGCGGCCGGTGGTGAAGCAGATCAGGTTGGCGCCGCCGGCCACCTGGCCGGTGGCCGACACCGGGTCGTAGCCCGGCGTGTCCATGTAGTTCAGGCCCTTGACCTTGACCGCCTCGGCGAACTCGACCACGTCGACCAGGTTGGTGGTGCCGCTCTTGGCGATCGCGCCGAGTGATTTTTCGAGGATCGTGGTCAGGCCGCCGGCTTTGTTGCCGGCCGACGGGTTGTTGTCCATCGACATGTGATTGCGCGCGGTGTAGCCCTCCCACCAGCGAATGCGCGCGAGCAGCTTGTCGGCCACCACCTGGCTCACCGCGCGGCGTGTCAGCAGGTGCTCACCGCCATAGATCTCGGGCGTCTCCGACAGGATGGCGCTGCCGCCGTGGCGCACCAGCCGGTCGACCGCCGCACCGAGCGCCGGGTTGGCGCTGATGCCCGAGTAGCCGTCGGAGCCGCCGCACTCGAGACCGAGAATCAGGTGGCTTGCCGGCACGGTTTCGCGCTTCACCTTGTTCGCCTCGGGCAGCAGCTCCTGCACCCGCGCGATGCCGTCTCTCACCGACTTGGTCGTGCCGCCCTTTTCCTGGATGGTGAAGGTCTGCAGCGCCTTCGAGCTCTTCAGTTTGGCCGAGTCCATCCAGACGCGGATCTGGTTCGCCTCGCAGCCCAGGCCGATGCCGAGCACGGCGTGAAAGTTCGGGTGCTGCGCGTACCCGGTCATAGTGCGCCGGAGCAGGTCCATGGCTTCGCCTTCGCTTGCCATCCCGCAGCCGGTCTTGTGCGTGAGCGCCACGACGCCGTCGACGTTCGGAAAATCCTGCAGGCGATTGCGGAAATGGTCCGCCACCATGCGGGCGACGGTGGCCGAGCAATTCACGCTGGTGAGAATGCCGATGTAATTGCGCGTGGCGACGCGCCCATCGGGGCGCACGATGCCTTGAAAGCTTGCCGGCGCGGCGGCGTAGTCGATCGGCCTCACGTCACTGCCAAAGGCGTAGTCCTTCTCGAATTCGCCCATGGCAAGGTTGTGAACGTGCACATGATCACCGGGCGCGATTGGCCGGGTCGCGAAGCCGATGATCTGGTCGTAGCGCTTGACCGGTTTGCCCGCTTCGATTCGGCGCACCGCGATCTTGTGCCCTGCCGGGATTCTGCCGGTGATGCGAACGTTGCTCTCGCGAGTGAGCACCGTGTCGGCCGCAATCTCGTTGCGCGCGATGACGACGTCGTCGTTTGCGTGGAGCCGTATGGTGAGATCAGCCGCCTGCAGCATGGTGTTCTCCTGCGTCAATGATTGTCGCGGGGTACGAAAGAGCCACTCTTGCCGACCAGAAAATCCAGGTCTGCGCCATCGTTCGCCTGGCATACGTGGTCGAAGTACAGCTTCCAGTAACCGCGCTCGAGCGGCGCAGCCGGCGGCTTCCAGCGCGCGCGGCGCCGCGCGAGCTCCGCGGCATCCACCAGCAGCTCGAGCCGGCGCCTGGCGACATCGAGCTCGATCTCGTCGCCCTCCCTGACGAGCGCGAGCGTGCCGCCGGCCGCCGCCTCCGGTGCGACGTGCAGCACAACCGTGCCGTAGGCGGTTCCGCTCATGCGTGCGTCGGAAATCCGCACCATGTCGGTGATGCCCTTTTTCAGCAGCCGCGGCGGCAGTGGCATGTTGCCCACCTCGGCCATCCCGGGATAGCCCTTCGGCCCGCAGTTCTGCAGCACCATCACGCAGCTCGCGTCGATCCTGAGCTTGGGATCGTCGATACGCCGGTGGAATTCCTCGATGCTCCTGAACACGACCGCGCGCCCGCGGTGCTTCATCAGCCTGGGCGTGGCCGCAGAAGGCTTGATGATCGCGCCGTCGGGACACAGGTTGCCGCGCAGCACCGCGATCCCGGTGTTCCTCTTGAACGGCTTGTCGAAGCTGTGGATGACGTCGCGGTTCCAGCACTCCGCGTTGCGGTTGTTATCCCAGATCGTCTTGCCGTTCACCGTCAACGCATCCTTGTACAGCTTGCCCGCGCGGCCGAGCTCGCGCAGCACCGCGGGCACTCCGCCGGCGTAGTAGAAATCCTCCATCAGGTACTTGCCCGAGGGCATGAGGTTGACCAGCGTGTGCACGCCGCGCCCGTAGCGGTCCCAGTCTTCCAGATTGAGCTTCACGCCGAGACGGCGCGCGATGGCGATCAGGTGGATCACGGCGTTGGTCGAGCCGCCGATCGCCGCGTTGGTGCGGATCGCGTTTATGAAGTTCTGCCGGGTGAGAACTTTCGACATGAGCAGCTTTTCCTTCACCATCTCCACGATGCGTCGCCCCGCCATTCGGGCCAGAACATTGCGGCGCGCGTCCACCGCCGGGATCGCGGCATTGCCCGGCATGCCGATGCCGAGCGATTCGACCATCGAGGCCATGGTCGAGGCGGTGCCCATCGTCATGCAATGCCCGTGCGAGCGGTGCATGCACGATTCCGCTTCGTGGAAGTCTTCGAGCGTGATGCGGCCCGCGCGCAGGTCCTCCGACATCGACCAGGTGTTGGTTCCCGAGCCGATGTCCTTGCCGCGGTACTTGCCGGAGAGCATCGGTCCGCCGGAGACCGCGATCGTCGGCAGGTCGACGCTCGCAGCGCCCATCAGCAGCGCCGGCGTGGTCTTGTCGCAGCCGACCAGCAGGATGACGCCGTCCAGCGGGTTGGCGCGGATCGATTCCTCGACATCCATGCTCGCCAGATTGCGGTAGAGCATCGCGGTTGGCCGCAGCAGCGTCTCGCCGAGCGACATCACAGGGAATTCGACCGGGAAGCCGCCTGCCTCGAGCACCCCGGCGCGCACGTGCTCGGCGAGAATGCGGAAATGCGAGTTGCAGGGAACCAGTTCGGAGTAGGTGTTGCAGATGCCGATGACCGGGCGTCCGTCAAACTGGTCCTGCGGAACGCCGCGGTTCTTTACCCAGGAGCGGTAGAGGAAGCCGTAGATGTCCTGGCGCCCGAACCATCGAATCGAGCGCTGCGGAGTCTTCTTGGATCTCTTGGCCATAGTTGAAAGCTCGGTTTGTCAGAAAGTCCGTGTTGCAGTGCAGGCAGTATCTGCACTGCAACACATTGTGGTTCTTAATATGTGGCCCGTCCGCCCGAGATATCGAATACGCCAGCAGTGGAGAACGAGCAGTCCGTCGACGCGAGCCAGCACGCGAGCGCGGCGATCTCCTCCACTTTGACGAAGCGCCCCATCGGGATCTTGGAGAGCATGAACTGAGCGAATTCCGGCGTGACCTGATCGAGGATCGCGGTCTGCGCCGCCGCGGGCGTCACGCAATTCACCAGCACGCCGGTTTGCGCCAATTCCTTGCCGAGCGCCTTGGTAAACGCAATCAGGCCGCCTTTGGCTGCCGCATAGGCTGCCGCATTCGGATTTCCTTCCTTGCCTGCGATCGAGGCGATGTTCACGATGCGGCCGTAGGCCGCCTTCACCATGTGGGGCACCACCGCGCGGCAGCACAGAAACGGCCCGGTGAGGTCGATGTCGATGACGCGCTTCCAATCCGGGACCGGGTAGTCGACCACCGGCATCGCCGGACCGGCGATGCCGGCGTTGTTTACGAAAACGTCGATGCCTCCGAGCACCTCGAGCGCGCTTTTCGTGCCGCGCCCGACGGCCGCTTCGCTGGTGACATCGATCGCATCGCCGCTCGCCATCGAGCCGAGTTTCGCGATGGTCTTCGCCAGCAGCTTGTCGTCCTGGTCCCAGATTCGAACCCTGGCGCCGGAGGCGATCAGGCGCTGCGCAATCGCAAGGCCGATGCCTTGCGCGCCGCCGGTCACGATCGCCGTGCGGCCCTTGAAATCGAGTTGGTTCAAGCTCCCCCCTCTCCTGGTGGCCCACGCGCAGCCCCGGCGCGCTCGGCAGACGAACGAGTCTAAAGTAATCCCTCGAAGTGCGGCAACGTGGTGCGGGCGCGGATTCGGCGGGTCGGCGACCGTATCGCTATAATCTGCCGCCTTTTCGGGGGAGAAGCGACGATGGCAGGTCGGCTGCAGAGCAAGGTGGCGTTCGTGACTGCGGCCGGACAGGGCATCGGACGCGGCGCGGCGCTTGCTTTTGCGCGCGAAGGCGCTGCGGTCTGGGCGACCGACCTGAACCCGAAGACGCTCGCCGACCTGGAGGGCCGCGACGGCATCCGCACGCTGCAGCTGGACGCCACCGACGAGCAGGCGATCGCGCGCGTGGCGGCCGAAGTCGGCGACATCGACGTGCTGTTCAACTGCGCGGGCTACGTGCACCACGGCACGATTCTCGATTGCGCGCCGAAGGATTGGGACTTCAGCTTCAACATCAACGTGCGCTCGATGTACCTGGTGACGCGCGCTTTCCTGCCCGGCATGCTGAAAAAGGGCAGCGGATCGATCATCAACATGGCTTCGGTCGCCTCTTCGATCAAGGGGCTGCCGAACCGTTTCGTCTACGGCGCCACCAAGGCGGCCGTGATCGGGCTGACCAAGGCGATCGCTGCGGATTACGTGCGCCAGGGCATCCGCTGCAATGCGATCTGCCCCGGCACCGTGGACACGCCGTCGCTCGGCGAGCGCATCAACGCCTTCGCCGATCCGGCGCAGGCGCGCAAGGATTTCATCGCGCGCCAGCCGATGGGCAAGCTCGGCACGGTGGCCGACATCACGGGGATTCTGGTTTTTCTGGCGAGCGACGAATCGCTGTTCGCCACGGGTAACGCTTACGCAATCGACGGGGGAATGACGATATGAAGCTTTGTCGCTACGGGAAGAATGGTTTCGAAAAGCCCGGCATGATCGATGCCGAGGGCAAGCTGCGCGACCTGTCGAAGGTGGTGCCGCAGATCGGACCGGAGGAGATTTCGCCGCAGGGCCTCAAGCGGCTCGGCAAGCTCAAGCCCGAGTCGCTGCCGCTGGTGAAGGGCGCTCCGCGGCTCGGCGTGCCCTACGTCGGCATCGGCAAATTCGTCGCGATCGGTCTGAACTACTCGGATCACGCTCGGGAGACCGGCGCTCCGATTCCGCCGGAGCCGATCGTGTTCATGAAGGCGACGACCTGCATCAGCGGGCCGTACGACGATGTCGTGCAGCCGAGGAATTCGACCAGGCTCGACTGGGAAGTCGAGCTCGCGATCGTGATCGGCACCAAGGCGCAGTACGTGAAAAAGGATGACGCGCTGCAGCACGTCGCCGGCTACTGCGTGGTAAACGACGTCTCCGAGCGCGCGTTTCAGATGGCCACCAGTCAGTGGGACAAGGGCAAGGGCTTCGACAGCGCCGGCCCGATCGGCCCCTGGTTGGTGACGACTGACGAGGTTCGAAATCCACAGGTGCTCGACATGTGGCTCGACGTCAACGGCAAGCGCATGCAGACCGGCAATACGCGCACCATGATCTTCGATGTCCCTACCCTGGTTTCACATTGCAGTCAGTACATGACGCTGCTGCCGGGCGACATCATCACCACCGGCACGCCGCCGGGCGTCGCGCTCGGCATGAAGCCGACCCCGGTGTACCTCAAGCCGGGCGACGTGATGGCGCTCGGCATCCAGGGTCTGGGCGAGCAGCGCCAGAAGGTCGTCGCCTGGCGCGGCTGATCGCGCTTGCCGTGTGGCTTTGCGTCGTCAGCGCCGCGGGCGCTGCCGACGGCAGCATGGCACGTCCCGACCCCGAGGATGCGGATGTCAGCTATCTGCCTACGCCATACGCCGTGGTCGAAGCGATGTTCGACCTTGCCGATGTGCATCCCGGCGACGTGCTCTACGACCTCGGCGCGGGCGACGGGCGCATCCCGATCGCAGCAGCGCAGCGCTTCGGCATTCGCGCCGTCGGCATCGAGATAAACCCGCGCATGGTCGAGATCGCCCGCGCCAACGTGAAGCGCGCAGGCGTGGCAAACCTGGTGGAGATCCGCCAGGGCGATGCGCTCGCGGCCGACCTGCGCGAGGCGACGGTCGTCACGTTGTTTCTGTTTCCCGAGCTGAACCTCAAGCTGCGGCCGCGGCTGCGTTCCCAACTGCGGCCGGGCGCGAGAATCGTCTCGCACCGCTTCGACATGGGAGATTGGACGCCCGACGCCCGCACCAGCGTGAACGGGTTCCCGCTATACCTCTGGAGGATTGCCGAGCGTTAACGCGCAGGTACGCGCTGATGCCAGTCGGTCGCGCGCTGGTAGGCATGTCCCAGCGCGAGCAAAGTCGATTCGTCGAACGCGCGCCCGATGAGCTGCATCGCGAGCGGCAGGCCGTTCGGCTGGAATCCCACCGGCACCGCCAGAGCGGGCAGACCGAGGTAGCTGATCGGCCGCGTCAGGCGCGTGATGCGCCCGAGGACGGCCATCATCGCCGGGCTGCCGCCGACTTCGGACTCGGTGATCGTCGGTGTCGCGAACCCGATCACCGGCGCGTGCAGCACATCGCATTTCGCGAATACCGCGTCGCAAAACCCGCGCACGGCAGGACCGCGCATGCGCAGCGCGTCGACGTAGGCGTGCGCCGGAATCGCGAGACCCTGCGCAAGGCGCGTGCGGATCTGCTCCGAATAGTCCTGCGGCCGCGTGCGCAGCCACTTCGCGTGCAGTGCGGCGGCTTCCGAGGTGGCGACGATCGACCACGCCGCGCCTGCCGCGGAGAGATCGGGCGGGTCGACGTCGACGACCGTGGCGCCGAGACTGCGTAGCACCTCTAGCGATGCCTCCATGCAGGAGAGGACCCCGGCATCGGCGCCGTCATAGAAATAGCGCGTCGGCCGTCCTACGCGCAGTCCCCTGACCGGAAGCGCGAGCGCCGCGACGAAGTCGGGCACTGCGCCCGTTTCGCAGGTCGGGTCGTCCGCATCGGCGCCCGCGAGGACGGTGAGCAGCTGTGCGGCGTCCTCGACCGTGCGCGTAAGCGGCCCGACGCGATCGAGCGAATGCGAAAGCGGCATCGCCCCTGCGCGCGAAACGCGTCCCACGGTCGCCATCATCCCTACGGTGCCGCAGAAGGTCGCCGGCAGGCGGATCGAGCCGCCGGTGTCCGAGCCGAGCGCGGCGAAATTCGCGCGCGCCGCGACAGTCGTGCCTGACCCCGAAGACGAGCCGCCGGTGATGTAGTCGGGATGCCAGGCATTGCGGCAATGGCCGAAGTGCCAGTTGTGGCCGGTAGGATTGAAGGCGAATTCGGACATGTTGAGCGTCGCGAACTGGATCGCGCCCGCTGCGTCGAGCCGCGCGAGCGCGGTCGCGGTGCGCGGTGCCGGGCGCTCGCGCAGAATCTTCGAGCCGCAGGTCGAAATCTCGCCGGCGCGGTAGTACATGTCCTTGTGCGCCATCGGTACGCCGTGCAAAGGGCCGCGCCAGCGTCCTGCCGCGGCCTCGCGGTCGGCCGCGTGCGCAGCGCTCAGCGCGCGCTCGGCTTCGATGCGGATGAAGCCGTTCAAGCGGGGCTGAACCTGTCCCGCCTGCGCCAGCACCGCCTCCATCGCCTGCACGCAGCGCACGCGCCCCGCCCGAATCTGCGCCGCGAGCTGCGTCGCGGAAAGGGCGAGCAGTTCGGCCGGGGTCACCGCAGCTGCCTGTGCATTTCGAGAACGAACGCGGCCGGTTCGTCCTCGAATGCGAGCGCGTCGAACGCCGCCTGTGCGCCTTCCAGCTGCGCCTCCAGCCACGCGGCGGCCGCATCGGCTCGCGCGGCCTCCGGCGCCACGCCGGCGACTTCGAGCAGGGCGGCGACCAGCTCCGGTCGGACCTTCGAGCGCATCGGTACGGACTCCCAGCTTGTTCTGCGCAACGTCGCTTGCAACGCCGCACGGGTTTCGCATCCGGCGGGCTGCCGAGGCAAAGACCTTGGAGTAAGCTTACAACGACCTGTCCCGCCTATGGATATCCCTCGCATCGACCGCGCGCGCCTGTGGCGCTCGCTCATGGACCTCGCCCGCGTCGGCGCTACGCCGAAGGGCGGCGTGCGCCGCCTGACGCTGACCGAGACCGACCGCGAAGGGCGCGACCTGTTTGCGCGCTGGGCGCGCGAAGCGGGGCTGCAGGTCAGCGTCGACGCGATCGGCAACATGTACGCACGTCGCGCGGGTGCCGATGCTTCGGCGGCGCCGGTGGCGATGGGCAGTCATCTCGATTCGCAGCCTTCGGGCGGCAAGTTCGACGGCGCCTACGGAGTCATGGCCGGACTCGAGGTGGTGCGTACTCTGAACGATGCCCGCATTGCGACGCGCGCGCCGCTCGAAGTGATCGCCTGGACGAACGAGGAAGGCTCACGCTTCGTACCGACAATGATGGGATCCGGGGTGTTCGCCGGCGTGCACACGCTCGAGTACGTGCTCGCGCAGACCGACGTAGACGGCGTCTGCGTGCGCGATGCGCTGCAGGCCATCGGCTACGCGGGCAGCGCACAACCGCAGGTGCCGGCGGCGTATTTCGAGGCGCACATCGAGCAGGGCCCGGTGCTCGAGCAGACCGGGACAACGATCGGCGTGGTGCAGGGTGCTCTCGGCCAGCGCTGGTTCGATCTGACGATCATCGGCCAGGACGCGCATGCCGGTCCCACCCCGATGGAGATCCGCAGGGATGCGCTCGTCGCGGCGAGCCGCGTCGTGCTCGAGGTCAACCGGATCGCGACGTCCTTTCCCGATTACGCGCGCGGCACCGTCGGGCAGATGCGCGTGCAGCCGAATTCGAGGAACGTCGTGCCGGGCGAAGTGCGCATGACCGTGGACCTGCGCAACGCCAAGCAGGCGACGCTGGACGCGATGACTGACGCATTGAAGTCCGCGCTGCCGGCGATCGAAGCAGGATGCCGCGTGTCGACGGTGCTGCAGGAGGTCGTCACGTTTCCGCCCTCCGAATTCGCACCTGCGCTGGTCGCCAGCGTGCGCGAGGCCGCTGCCGCCCTCGGCTACAGTCATCGCGACATCGTGTCGGGTGCGGCGCACGACGCCGTCTACCTGTCGCGCGTCGCGCCGGCGGCGATGGTGTTCGTGCCCTGCGAGGGCGGCATCAGCCACAACGAGATCGAAAACGCGACCGCCGAAGACATTGGCGCGGGCGCGGACGTGCTGCTGCACGCGGTGCTTTCGCGCGCAGGCGTCGCCCAGAGCAAAGACAAGGCCAGGGCCGCCTGAGGCGGCAGCTGCAGAGAACCACACCTTCATCGAGGAGCCACCATGAACGAACGCGCACGACCCGAAAGCATCGGCCAGTCGCTCGAAAATTCCGCCTTCTTCATGCCGTTCAGCATGAATCGGCAGTTCAAGAAGGCGCCGCGCCTGGTGTCGCGCGCGGAGGGCATCCACTACTACACGCCCGAGGGCCGCAAGATCATCGACGGCACTTCCGGCCTGTGGTGCGTGAACGCGGGCCACTGCCGGACGGCGATCGCCGAAGGCGTCGCCAAGGGCGTCGCGACGCTCGATTTCGCGCCGCCGTTCCAGCTCGGCCATCCGCTCGCCTTCGAGTTCGCCGACCGGGTCGCGGCGCTCGCGCCCGAGGGTCTGCAGAAAGTCTTCTTCACCAATTCGGGCTCCGAATCGGTGGAAACGGCGCTCAAGCTCGCGCTCGCCTATCACCGGGTGCGCGGCGAAGGCCATCGCACGCGGCTGATCGGCCGCGAGCGCGGCTATCACGGCGTCAATTTCGGCGGCACTGCGGTCGGCGGCATCGTCGGCAATCGCAAGATATTCGGCGCTCTGCTCGCCGGGGTCGATCACATGCGGCACACGCATGACCTGGCGCGCAATGCGTTTTCCAAGGGGGAACCGAAGCACGGCGCCGAGCTCGCAGACGATCTCGAGCGGCTGTGCCAGCTGCACGATCCGTCTACGATCGCCGCGGTGATCGTCGAGCCGGTCGCCTGCTCGACCGGGGTGCTGGTGCCGCCGGTGGGCTATCTCAAGCGCCTGCGCGAGATCTGCGACCGGCACGGCATACTGCTCATCTTCGACGAGGTGATCACTGCCTGGGGACGTCTGGGCGAGCCCTTCGCGGCGCTGCGCTTCAAGGTCACGCCCGACCTGATCACCACCGCGAAGGGCATCACCAACGGCACGGTGCCGATGGGTGCGGTGCTCATGAAGGAGACGCTCTACCAGGCGTTTCTGACCGGTCCCGATACCTCGATCGAAATGCCGCATGGCTACACCTACTCGGCGCACCCAGTGGCTTGCGCGGCGGGGCTCGCGACGCTCAAGGTGTACGAGGAGGAGGGCCTGCTGACGCGCGTCAAGGAACTCGAGCCGTACTGGGAGGCACAGGCGCACTCGCTCAAGGGACTGCCGAACGTCATCGACATCCGCAACATCGGCCTGATCGCTGCGATCGAGCTCGCGCCGCGCGAGGGCGCGGTCGGTGCGCGCGGGTTCGAGGTGCACCTCAAGGCCTGGGAGCGCGGCGCCTACATGCGGGTCACCGGAGACATCATCGCGCTGGCTCCGCCGCTCATCATCGAGAAGCCTCAGATCGACGCGCTGTTCGACTGCCTGCGCGGGGTGCTGAAGGAAATCCGCTAGCCGCGCGCGTCGATTCCCCGGTGCGCGCATGAGCGGGCGCGCCTCTTTTCCGGCCGGATGGTTTGTCGCCGCGGGCGTTGTGGCGCTCGCCGGCATTGGCGTCGCGGCATCGCTTGTCCTGGGGTTCGTCTCGGCGTATGAGGCGCCGGTTCGCCTCCTCGCTCCCGGTACGACAAGCGTCGAGATCGGACGGCCGGGTCGTTACATCGTCTGGCACGAGCACAGCACAGTGTTCGACGGCAGGACCTTCGATCTACCAGAGAGGCTGCCGCATGGGGTGCAGCTCGAGGTAAAGGCGCCCGACGGCGGCGCGCTGCGCAGTGAGCCCGCATCGATGTCGGTGACGTGGGGCAGCGTAAAGCGCGCGGCGATCGTCTCGTTCGAGGCCTCGACCCCGGGCCGCTATACGGTCTCCGCGCAGGGCGACGCGCCGCCGTTCGTCCTCGCGGTTGGCGCAGACTTCACATGGCCGCTGCTCAGGGCGATCGGCGGAGCGATCGCCGCCGCGGTGCTCGGTCTGGGCGCGGCGCTCGCGCTCGCCCTGTACGGGTTCGTGCAACGGGCACCCGCATCGCAGGGGGCTGGGCCACGCGTGGCAGACGGGCCGGAAGCGGAGCGGCGACTTCGCAACCTGACGGCGATCGTCTACGCGCTGCAGGCGGTCTCGCTCGTCCTCGGGCTGACCCTGATCGCCGGCGTTATCATCAACGTCCTCAAGCAACCCGAGGTCGCGGGAACCTGGCTCGAGTCGCATTTCGACTGGCAGATCCGGACGTTCTGGTGGACCCTGCTGTGGCTGGTGCTCGGCCTTGCAAGCCTGGTCGTGTTCGTGGGATTCCCGGTCCTGCTGGGTGCGGCGATCTGGCTCGTGTACCGAGTCGCCAGGGGCTG
>Ga0207423_1000081_pt1 | contig 12222 bp, 12 predicted proteins | sample Browns_ThreeSqA__FD_184848 | JGI IMG/M metagenome (GOLD analysis project Ga0207423, IMG submission 184848) | Wetland microbial communities from the San Francisco Bay, California, USA, that impact long-term carbon sequestration -... | ecosystem: Environmental > Aquatic > Marine > Wetlands ... | reverse complement strand
AAGACGGTGACCCACGAGCACCCGGCCGAGACGGCCGAGGCGCCGCAGGTCGCCATGCCTGAGACGGCCGCACCTCCCGCCATGCCCGCCCTGCTGGCCGAGCACGTCACCAAGGAGTTCCGGGTTGGGCGCAAAAAGAAGCCGGTGATGGCCATCAACGACGTCTCGCTGCGCATCGAGCGCGGCGAGATCTACGGCGTGCTCGGCGCCAACGGCAGCGGCAAGTCGACCCTGATCCGGCTGTTCTCGACCCTGCTCACCCTGGATACGGGGCGGGTGGAGGTGTTCGGCCACGACATCGAGCGGGACGAGATGGCCGTCAAGCGGATGATCAACCGGGTGTCCGTGGACGCAGCCTTCTTCAAGAAGCTGTCGCCGTTCGAGAACCTGGCCTATGCCGCCCGCCTGTACGGCATGGACCCGACCGAGGCCAAGGCCGAGTCGATCCGGATCCTGGCCCGGCTGGGCATCGCCGAGAAGCGCCTGAGCCGGCCGCTGGAGCAGATGAGCCGCGGCATGCAGCAGAAGGTGGCGATCGCGCGCGCCCTGCTGACCAGCCCCATCCTGCTGCTCATGGACGAGCCCACGACCGGGCTCGACCCGCGCTCCAAGCTCGAGGTCCAGAGTTTCGTGGAGCAGCTGCGCGACACGCACGACGCGACCATCGTGCTCACGACCCATGACATGGACGAGGCGGAGCGCCTGTGCCAGCGGATCGCGATCCTGAACGACGGGCGGATCGTGGCCGAGGACACCCCGGAGCGGCTCAAGGCCCAGGTGGCCGCCGAGCACGGGGAGGAACCCACCATGCACAACGTATTCATGACCTACACCGGACGCTCGCTCGATGACGACCTTGACGAGGAGTCATCCGAGGACGAGGAGGACTGACCGATGGCGATGCTGACGCGCGACCTGAAGGCCTCCATGGCCTTTGTCGAACGCAACTTCAACCTCACCAAGCGCTACTGGGGCTGGGAAGTGGCCTGGCTCGTGTATTCCGTTGCTGGTGCCCTCTCGGTGACCCTCATCGGCAAGAGCCTGGGCGACGACGAGCTGCTGCTGACCCTGGTCATCGGCACGATCTTCTGGAGCTACCTGGCGATCGTGTTCGAGTTCATCGGTGAGTCGGTCCAGTGGGAGCGCTGGGAGGGAACGCTGGAGTACACGTTCATGGCGCCCATCCGGCGTCCGGCCCAACTGCTGGGGGCGGCCACGTACGCCGTCATCTTCGGGCTGATCCATACCCTGGTCGTGCTCGTGATCCTCACCCTGTTCTTCGACCTGGACCTGTCGAACGCGAACTTCGCCACGGCGATCGCGTTCACGATGCTGGGCACGATCAGCTTCATCGGGATCGGCATCGCCGCCTCCATCCTGCCGCTCATGTACGTGGAGCGGGGGGCGCAGATGGTGTTCGTGCTGCAGTCGGTCCTGCTGCTCGTCAGCGGGGTCTACTACAGCATTGCCATCCTGCCCGAGTGGATGCAGTTCATCAGCAAGTTCTCGCCGGCTACGTACGTGCTCGACGGCGTGCGCGAGGGCCTCATCCATGGCGCGAGCATTGGCGACCTGGTGTACGACGTGTGGCCGCTGCTGATCATGGCCGTGGTGTTCATTCCCCTGGGCCTCTGGGCCTTCGCGCGGGCGGAGCGCTATGCGAAGCGCATCGGCCGACTGAAGCGGGTGGGATGACATGACCGTGCACGGAACTTCCGCGCTGCTGCCGGCTGGGGTCACCCTGCGGCCCTTCGCCGGCGCGAACGACATCGCGGACATCGCGCGCATCCTCAATGCCGCCCTGGCCGACGCCGGCCTGGATGAGTTCCTCAGCGACGACCAGATGGCGATCGAGATGCGCCCGACCCGGGTCTTCGACCCGCAGGTCGATGCGATCGTTGCCGAGGCCGACGGCGCGATCATCGGCTTCGCCCGCCACGAGTGGGTCGACACCACCGACGGCCACCGCGAGCACCGGGTGTGGGGCGACGTCGACCTGGGTTGGCGACGCCGGGGGCTCGGGACGGCGCTGCTGGGGTGGAACATCGACCGGGCCCGGGCCGTGGCCGCCGGTCACGACACCGACCGCCCGCGGCTGCTCGGCTCGTTCACCGCCGAAGGGGAGGCCGGCGCCGAGGCGCTCCTGCGCGCGGCCGGGTTCAATGAGGCGCGCTGGTTCTTCCACATGGTGGCCCGCGACCTGGCCGCCGTCCCCTCGTGGCCCATGCCCGACGGGGTCGAGTTCCGGCCCGTGACCCTCGACCTGGCGCGACAGATCTTCGACGCCGACGTCGAAGCCTTCCGCGACCACTGGGGCGGGTTCGACGCGAGCGACGAGGCGTTCCGCAACTGGCTCGAGGACCCGGACGTCGACCCCAGCCTGTGGGTGGTCGCGTTCGCCGGCGACGAGGTGGCCGGGGCGTCGATCAATGCCATCCGGGCCGCCGAGAACGCCGCGCTGGGCGTGAACCGGGGCTGGCTGGAGAGCGTCTTCGTCCGCCGGCCGTGGCGCCGCCACGGCCTTGGCCGGGCGATCGTCGGTCGGAGCCTCGAGCTGCTCCGCGAGCGCGGGCTGGATACCGGAATCCTGGGCGTCGACGCGGACAACCCCACCGGGGCGATGGGCGTGTACACCGCCAACGGCTTCGTCGTGGACAAGCGCCTCGCGGCCTGGCGCCGGCCGCTGGACGTGGACCGATGACGGTGGCCGCGCGCAGCCTGGTGCTGCCCGATGCCCCACCGATTGCCGGCCTGGCCTTCCGGCGGCTCGTGCTGCCCGACGATCTCCAGGCGCTGGTCGACCTGTTCAACGCGGTCAACGAGACCGACCACATTGATGATCGGTCCGATGTCGAGAACCTGGCCGCTTGGTACTCGAAGGCCTCCGGCTGGGACCCACTGGTCGACTGTCTCGTGGCCGAGGTGGACGGGCGGGTCATCGGCTACGGGAAAGTCCAGTGGGCGCAGGACACCGATGGCGGCCGGAACTATTCGTCGTATGGCGCCGTCCACCCGGACTGGCGCCGGCGTGGGCTGGGACGGGCGATTCTCCACGCCAACGTCCGACGCCTGCGGGAGGTTGCCGCCGGCCACGACCTGGCGCCCACTGTCGAGCGGCGGCTGGAGTCGTGGGTCCAGGAGACCCAGACCGGGGCCATCGCCCTGCTCGAGTCGGAGGGGTACGCCGTGGCGCGCACCTTCTACGAGATGCTCCGGCCCACCCTGGACGACGTGGCGGACATGCCGATGCCCGACGGGCTCGAGGTGCGACCGATGCTGCCCGAGCACCACCGGACAGTATGGGAGGCCGACAAGGAGGCCTTCGGGGACCATTGGGGCGGGATGGACTTCTCCGACCGGGCGTTCGAGCGCTACTTCAGTGGTCCCAAGTTCGAGCCCGACCTGTGGCAGGTGGCGTGGGACGGGGACGAGGTCGCCGGGTCGGTGGCAAACGAGATCCTGCGCGAGTTCAACGCCCAGACCGGGTCGCGGCGGGCGATCCTGGCCGGCGTCAGCGTGCGTCGGGCCTGGCGCGGGCGGGGACTGGCCCGCGCCCTCGTCGCCCGGAGCCTGATTGCGCTCCGCGAGCGGGGGATGACCGAGGCGGTGCTGGGCGTCGATTCGGACAACCCGACCGGAGCCGTGGGGGTCTACCTGGCCAACGGGTTTGTCGTGCATCAGCGCGAGCTGACCTACCGCAAGCCCTTCTGAGGCTCGTGCTGGCGCGCGTTCGGCCCGGGACCTAGCGGCGGACGCGGCCCTCGGCCAGGGCCCGTTCGCGGACCTCGCGGTAGAAGGCGACCAGCTGCTGGGTGACGCGCTCCCAGGAGTACTCGGGCGCCTTGGCCCGTCCCGCCTCGCCCATCCGGTGACGCAGCTCCGGGTCGCCGGCCAGCTTGTACAGGGCGGCGGCCAGTGCCCGAGGGTTGCGCGGCTCCACGAGGTACCCCTCGACGTCACGCGAGACGACGTTCTTGTAGCCGTGGATGTCGCTGGCCACGATCGGGAGCCCGGCGGCCATCGCCTCCAGCAGCACGATCCCGAACGACTCCTGGCCGGTCGATGGCGCGCAGAACACGTCCGCGCTCGCGAAGTAGCGGAGCTTGCTCTCCTGCGGGACGTGGCCCACGAACTCGACGTCGCGGATCCGTCGGGTGGCGACATAGCGACGATATTCGCGCAGCTTCGGCCCGTCGCCCACCACGATGAGCCGCGCATCGACGTGACGCTTGCGCAGCCGGTGGTAGCCGCGAAGGAGGTAGGTGAGGCCCTTGCGATCCTCGAGGCGGCCCACGAACAGGATGTTCAGGGTCCCGTCGCGCAGCTCCTCGAAGGGCTGGGCGTCCGTGAACAGGTCCAGCTCCACCCCGTTGGGGATGATCCGGTAGTCCCCTGGGAAGTAACGACCGATGAAATGGCGCGCCGCGCCGCTGACCGCGATCCGCCCATGGAGCCGATCCGCCAGCCGTTGCCCGGCCCGCCCGCCGAGCCAGTACGAAGGCGAGAACCCGCCGAACGCGTGGAACGTGCCGATGTTCACGGTGTCCGACTCGGTCAGCACGGCGGGGCCGAGGAACGGGACGAACGGCTCGTGGTAGTGGAGGATGTCGAAGCGGTGCGCGGCCAGCACGTCGCGGATCCGCGGCCGCATGCGCCACCCCACGGTCAGGCGGCCGACGCTGCCGTTGCTGGGCACCGCCCAGCCGGTGCCCAGCCGGATGACGTGGCCTTCGCTGTCGCGCTCCTTCCCGTACTTCGGGGTCAGGATCCACGCGTCGTGGCCCAGGGATCGGAGCTCTTCGTAGGTGTGGCTGACGTGCTCGTTCACCCCGCCCGGATGCGGGAACCCGTACGGGCTCACGATCCCGATCTTCAGCGGGGCATCCTCGGGCGCGGGGTCGGCTACCAGGGATCGGATGTCGGGGCGCTTGGCCTTCGGCGCTTCCACGACGCTCATCGCCACTCTCCGGACGGGCGGAGAGTATGCCCCAGCTTTCGGGCTCTGGCCACCATCTGCCTCCCGAAGACACCGATGTTGTGGCCGGTGCTCCAGTGCCCTCCGACAGCCTCGACCCTGCCTGCGGCGAGTGACGCGCGGAAGTCGTCCGCGGTATGGCCGTCGAACGCGGTCCACGCCGAGCCCACCGTTTCGAGCTCATGGGCGTCCGAGTTGGCGACGCCCGGCAGGTGCAGCTCCGCGGCGTTCAGGTCGGCCAAGGCCCTGTGACGGAGGCGGCCGCCGAGGGTCGGGTTGATGAGCTCCACCGCGTCGAGATGCCGCTCAGGGCGGGGATCGGCCTGGAGGCGCCGCAGGCTGCCGCTCCCCAGGGACAGCCAGATGCCCAGGGCGTGGGGCACGACCGCGATGCCGCCCTGGGCGTGGATGCGCTCAACGGTCTCGGCCACCGGGCGCCAGGGGGCGACCGGATCGGTCAAGAACAGGCCGAGCAGGTGGCCGCTGCGGGTCGTGACCTCCTCGCCCACGACGAGCTCGAACGGGTATCGGTGCTCCGCGTGCATGGCCCGAGCGCGCAGGGCGCCGTCGATCCGGTCGTGATCGGTGATGGCCACCACGTCGAGCGTGGTCCGCGTTTCGATCCAGGCCAGCAGGTCGGCAAGACGGGCCGTGCCGTCGGAGTAGAGGGTGTGGAGATGGAGGTCAGCCATGCCCCGATCCCCGCTCCGCGCCCCGCCCTGGTTGGTCATCGGTCCAGCGACTCCGGGGTCAAATCGGGCCACAAAGTCTGGAAGGCGGCCCACCACTGCTCGGGCGCCACGGCCACGTGGCGCGCCATGGTGTCGGTGATGGACTGGGTGAGGGCGCCGATGTCCGCGTCGCGGTCGCCGCTGGGGCTCCACGGCACGCGCTCGAGCCACGTGGCGAAGTGACCGGGCCTGGTTCGGCGCAGGGTGCCCACGAAGACCGGAGCCCCGGTCAGGATGGCCAGGGTCGCCGGGCCATCGGGGACCGCCGTGGGATGGCCGAAGAGCGTCACCTCGCGCGTCTGGCTGCCGACGTCGCGGTCGGCGGCGATGGCCACCAGCTCCCCGCGCTTCAGGCCCTGGAGCAGGCGTCGTCCCACGCCCGGCGGGACCACGAGCTGCCCTCCGCCCCCGCTCATCCCGCGCCGGGCGGCCAGGTACTCGAAGAGCGCGGGGGGCTCGAGCCGCTCCATGGGCGCTACCCAGGGGTGACCGTGGGCGGCCAGCCAGGCCGCCGCAGGCTCGAAGTTGCCGTAGTGGGCCGCGACCGCGACCACCCCGCCGTGGCCCAGGATCTCCGCCAGCTCCTCGTAGTCCGCGTCGTCGACCATGGTCGAGATTCGATCCCGGCGCGGCGGCAGGCGGACGACCTCGAGGTAGTAGCGGGCATGGGCGATGAACGCGTCGCGCACCAGGCGCCGCAGCGCGGCATCCCGCGCAGGACGGCCCGACGCCTCGGTCGCGCGTGCCAGGTTGGCGGCCACGAGCCGCCGACGACCGGGGGCAAAGCGGTACCAGGCGGCCCCCAGGAGATCCGCCAGCCCGTAGGCCAGGCCCTCGGGCAGAAGGTTGATAACGAGGTCGGCTCCGGCGAGCCCGCCGCGAAGGAGGAAGTAGCCGGGACCCCGGCTCATGGTTTGGCGGGCGCGGCCCAGTCCTCGCCGGCTCGGGCGCGGGCCAGCGCCGCTGCCGCCGCCGCACGCTCGACATCGGTCTGTGGCCACACCGGGCGGAACATGTACCACTGCCCTGGGTCGCCGCCGATGACCTCGCCCAGCGCATCGGCCAGGGCCTGGGTGGTGCGGTAGATCTCGGCCGGCTCGTCGTTGGCGGCGCGGATGACGGGGTAGCCCCACACCTCGATGTGGTCATCCCCGGACCGCCGCGCGCCCACGGGGAGGATCGCGGCGCCGGTCCGCGCGGACAGCACCGCCGGCCCCGCCGGGAAGGTGGTGGGCGCGCCCAGGAACTCGACCGGCACGTCGCCCGCGCGGTACGCCCCGTCACAGAAGAGAACGAGGTTGCCGCCGCTGTCCAGCACCTTGAACAGGCGCCGCAGGTTCCGCCAGCCGATGATCTCCACGCCGAACGCCCCGCGGACGGCCGCCAGGTGCTCGTACAGCCGCCCGTAGGTCGTGTCGTCGGCCACCGCGCTCATCTTCTCCCCCTCGGCCACCACCGCCGGCGCGAGGAGGTCCATGGCCCCCACGTGCACCGAGCACACGAGGACTCCCTTGCCCTCCGTCCCCCGCGCCGCGGCGAGCTGCTCGAAGCCGTGGAACGTCACGCGTCCCTGTGCCTCCTCCACGCTCATGGCGGGGAGGCGCATGACCTCGGCCAGGTAGCGGCCGAAGTTCTGGAACGCGTGACGCGCGGCACGAGATACGCGGGGATCGTCAGCCGGCAGGCCCAGGGCCTGGGCCATGTTGGCCCGAACAATGGCTCCCTTGGCCCCGGAGAGGTCGTACGCCCCGTTGCTGACGGCCACCGCCCCGGACGTGACCAGGCCACGCGGGAGCGCGCCCAGCGCCCGCTCGGCGGCCCGGTACGCCCAGTACGTCAGCTTTTCGCGTGTCCGTTCCTTGCCGCGCGCGGCGAGCCGCGCCCCCGCGGTGCCGTTGGGCCGTGACTCGACCGACATGGCCCGAGAGCCTACTGCCGGAGCCGAGGTCCCGATATGCCCCTAGCGCCGCGCTGCGGCGGCGACCTTGGGGGCAGCCTTGGGGGCCGCCTTGGGGGCCGCCTTGCGGGTGCGGGCCGGGCGTGGCGCCTGCGTCCCGTCCAGCGTCTCGTTGTCCTCGCCGCGGATGAAGGCCTCCACCCGCTCCCGGGCCACGTCGTCGTGGATCTGGATGGGCGGGGACTTCATGAAGTACGAGGACGGCGCGACGAGCGTGCCGGCCAGGCCGCGATCGAGGCCCAGCTTGGCGCAGCGGAGGGCATCGGTGATGACCCCGGCGCTGTTGGGGCTGTCCCAGACCTCGAGCTTCATCTCGAGGTTGAGGGGAACGTCACCGTAGGTCGTGCCCTCCATCCGGATGTGGCACCACTTGCGATCCTTGAGCCACGGCACGTAGTCGCTGGGGCCGACGTGGATGTCGTCGGGGTCCAGCTCGTAGTCGAGCATCGAGGTGACGGCGTTGGTCTTGCTGATCTTCTTGGACTCCAGGCGCTCGCGCTCGAGCATGTTCAGGAAGTCGGTATTCCCGCCGAAGTTCAGCTGGTAGGTCCGATCGACGCGCACGCCACGGTCCATGAAGAGGCGGGTCAGGACCCGATGGGTGATGGTCGCCCCCACCTGGGACTTGATGTCGTCACCGATGACCGGCAGGCCGGCCTCGGCAAAGCGGCGCTGCCAGTACGGCTCGCGACCGATGAACACCGGGATGGCGTTCACGAAGGCGACGCCCGCCTGGAGCGCCTGCTCGACGTACCACTTGGTGGCGTCCTCGCTGCCCACCGGCAGGTAGGAGACCATGACGTCGACCTCGCGCTCGCGGAGGATGCCCACCACGTCGGCGGTCTCGCCGGGGGCCTTCTCGATGACCTGGGACAGGTACTTGCCGAGGCCGTCAAGGGTCATCCCGCGGTCCACTGTGACGCCGATGTGGGGCACCTGCTGGAAGACGTAGGTGTTGTTCTGCCCGGAGTAGATGGCCTCCGACAGATCCTTGCCCACCTTCTCCTTGTCCACGTCGAAGGCGGCCACGAACTCGATGTCGCGGATGTGGTACCCGCCCAGGTCGACATGCATGAGGCCGGGGATGTTGTCGCCCTGTCGCGCGTTCTCGTAGTAGTAGCGACCCTGGACGAGGGATGAGGCGCAGTTGCCCACGCCCACGATGGCGACGCGGACCTTGCCGTCGGAGCGGCGCTTGCCGTTCCGTCCGCCGGTCGCGCGGCCGTTGGTGGATCGACCGTTGGTCGGGATCTTGTGCTCGGTGGCCACGATGGTCAGTGCTCCTTGTCTTGACTGGCAGTGGGCAGTGCGGCAGCGGCCGCCTGCTGGTGAACGTTCCAGATGCGCTGGGCCAGGGTGGTCCAGGCGAGTAGGGCGATGAGGCCCATGGCGATGGGCAACGCGATGGAGGTGCCCAGGCCCGCAATCGCGAGGCCCAGGACGATGATGATCAGGCGCTCCGTGCGGGGAGCGAGGCCGTTGGAGGCCGCAAATCCGGCGGCCTCGGCCCGGGCGCGGGAGTAGCTCACGAGGAAGGAGCCGCTCAGCGCCAGGCCCGCCAGCATGACCGGGGCGAAGGGCTGAGAGGCGGCGCCGAGGTAATAGGCGGTGATGCCCAGGTAGACGATGGCCTCGCCGGCGCGGTCCAGGGTGCTGTCCAGGAAGCCGCCGAACGGCGTGCCGCCGCCCTGCGCACGGGCCAGGCCGCCGTCGACCGCGTCCAGCGCGGCACCGATGGCGAGCACCACGGCGCCCGCCAGCAGGGCGTGCTGCCAGATGAGGACCGAGGCGGCGAAGACGATGACCAGCCCGCCGACGGTGACCGAGTTCGGCGTGACGCCCATGGCCGCCAGCACGTTGATGATGGGGGCGAGCGCCGCGCGTCCCCCCGCCTTCAGCCGGTCGGACAGGATGGCGTCGCCGCGCGGGGTGGGCGCCGGGGTGGGATTCGGCTCAGCGGACACGGACGGCTCCACGCGGCTCGAGATCGTGCGTGGCACCCAGGCGAAGATCGCCGGCGACGAGGCGCTCCTGCGCCGCGGCAAGCGCCGCGAAGGCCGCCGGCCGGAGGGCGCACAGCTTCTCGCGGCCATGAGGACGCATGTCGACCAGGCCAGCCGTCTTCAGGATGCGAAGGTGCCAGCTGACCAGCGGCTGTGAGAGGCCGAAGCGGGCCGACAGCTCGTTGACCGGGAGCGGGCCCGACTCGCCCAGGATGGCGCAGATGCGCAGGCGGGTGGGGTCGGCCAGCGCGCGGTAGAGGTCGCGGAGGAGACGCAGGTCGCGCGTCGCGAGCTCAGGCGATGTGGAGGGGCCAGGAGTCTGGACGGTCACTGGTGGAACAAGCACCTCGAGCGGTGAGAGTGAAGGGAGTATTTATATAAGGCGCCACTTATCCTACGCTCTGGTCGCGAGGGTGTCAACCACCTGAACCGGGGACCGTGACAGGGTAGAGTCGGCGCATGCCGACCTCCACGCCGGACGCGCTGTGGGCCTCGCCAGCCGTGGGCCGGCTCCGGCCGGTGGCGATCGACGTGTCGGGGCTGACGCGCCGGATCGGAGGCGTGGCGATGCTGGACGGGCTGGATCTGGCGGTCCCGGCCGGGGCGCGGGTCCTCGTCGCCGGAGTCGAACCGGACGCCCCATCGCTGCTGCTGCGGATCATGGCCAGCCTGGCCCACGCGGACCACGGGTCGGTCATCCTGGCCGGGCTCCACCGCGAGATGGCCAGCCCCGAGGGCTGGGCCCGGCGGATCGGCTTCGTGGGATCCGATCCGGGCCTGCCGCTGTGGATGACCCCCGCCGAGAGCCTGGAGCTGGCCGCCCGCTTGGCGGGGATCGACCCGCCCGAGCGTGAGCGGCAGATCGAGGAGACGCTCCAGCGCTTCCAGTTGGGCGCCATCCGCGATCGTCCCCTGCGCCACGCCGGGCGCCTCATCCAGGAACGGACCGCCCTGGCGGCCGCCCTGCTCCCCGACCCAGAAGTCCTGCTCCTCGACGAGCCACTGCGCGCGCATGCCCCGCCGGACCGGCTGCGGCTCCTCCGGATCCCCGGCGCCCGCCGGACGGTGCTGATCGCCAGCCGCTACCCGGCCCAGGAGGGCGGGATTGTTGACCGGGTCGTCCTCATCCGCGACGGCAAGGTCGCCCTCCACGCCCCGGTCAGCGAGCTCGACGCCAAACGGCTTCCACTCTCGCTGCGCGGGCTGACCGCGCTGGCCGACCTGACCACGGTCCCACCCACGCCACCCGCGGCGCCCTCCGGACCCGAGTCGTGACCCTCCCGGTCCACGTCGCGCGTCAGCTGTGGATCCAGCTCCGTCTGCTGGGATTGATCGTCCTGCCCGCGGTGGCCGCCATCGGGGCGGTGATCATCGAGGGCCAGTTCGGGTCCGATGCGGGCCGGATCTCGCTCGGGATCGGCTTCGCCGTAGCCGCAGTCCTGTGCGCTGCCCTGGTGGGCACTGGCTTTGCCGAGGAGATCGGCTCCGGCGCTGCCGCGTGGCTGGTCGTGCGGGCTGTCCCTCGCAACGCGGTGATCGGTGCGTGGCTGGGCCTCCCGATCGTCGTCATCTTCTTCGCCTTCATCGTGGCCGGCATCCTCGCCGTGCTGGCCATCCCGCCCTCGTTGGAGCGGACGCCGAACCCGTTCGAGGTCGCCGTCGCCATCGTGGCCTCCGCCGCACCCGCCTTCGCCCTGTCGGCGGGGTCACTGGCCATCGCCGTGCGGGCCACGGGCCGGGTGACGGCGCTGGCGACGGTCGGGGGAGCGGCGGTCCTTGCGGTGCCCATGGTCCTGCTCGGCACGAGCGTGGTACACCCGGCCAGCGGCTTCTGGCTGGCGGCGGGGGTGGCGCCCGGGGATCTGCCGATCACGGTGGGGCTGCAGGCTACTGGCCTGTGCCTGGTCCTGACGGCCGCAGCCTGGCTGGTCGCCGCCCGGCGGTTCGGCAGGCGCGATCTCTAGGAGCCTGCGAAAACCGTCCCTAGGGAATCGGCAGGGCGATCACCACCAGCTCGCCCCAGTTGCGGTTGTAGCCCTGGGAGGTCTGCATCGTCAGCCGCTCGTGGTCGGTGGGAGCCGTCCAGCGGGCTCCCTCTGCGCAGCCGGGCGTCGCGTACAGCAGGGCGAGCGGGATGGGGGGCGCCATGGGATCCGCGTCCGGGTCGGGGCACGACACGTTGGGGTGGACCTCGGTGACCGCGTAGCGGAGGACCTGCCCGTCGGACATCAGGATCCGGACCTCCGCCCCCAACTGGACGTTCCACAGGCCCTTCATGAGCGGCAGCAGGGCGTGCCCGGCGATGTACGAGTTCGTGCCATGGCCCGGGTCCGCGGTGTTGGCCAGCAGGTACGCGCAGCAGTCGCCCAGCGGCTCGCCCGGCTGGAGGCGATGGATGGCGACGTTGATCCCCACCGAGTCGATCTGGATCTGGGTCGCGGTCCAGTTCGCGGGGATGGGGGTGGGCTCAGGAGTCGCGGAGGGCTCGGCGGTCGCCGGAACGGCCGACTCGGTCGCCTCCGCCACGTGGCTGGGGGTGGGAATGGGGGCAAGGCT
>Ga0207423_1000070_pt1 | contig 12866 bp, 8 predicted proteins | sample Browns_ThreeSqA__FD_184848 | JGI IMG/M metagenome (GOLD analysis project Ga0207423, IMG submission 184848) | Wetland microbial communities from the San Francisco Bay, California, USA, that impact long-term carbon sequestration -... | ecosystem: Environmental > Aquatic > Marine > Wetlands ... | reverse complement strand
CGGGGAGCGGTTCACCGCCCGGCGGATGGTTCAGCAGTACGTGACCGACTCCTATGTCCAGGCCATCGGGGGGCAAGCCCCGGGAGACGACCCGCCGCTTGCGTAAGGATGCCGCGCCGGTAACCGCCCGCAAGAGGAAGTCGGCGGCCGCGGCGAAATCTCCTCTACGGCTCGCGAACGGCGAGGCCGTGGGCGTCGTGCACCTGGTGGCCGAGTATTGGCCCCTGGCCCGTACCGGCGGCTTGGCGGAGGCGGTGAGCAGCCTGGCAAGCTATCAGGCGGCCAGCGGCCTGCAGACCTGCGTCATCCTTCCTCTGTACCGTACGGTCCGCCGGGCAGCGCCCCACCTCGAGCCGGTCGGCCCACCCTTCACGGTCACCGTCGGTCCCCGCCGCGAGACGGCCCGGATCCATCGGGTCACGCCGGCCGGTACCGGACCCCAGGTCTATTGCGTCGAGCACAACGGCTATTTCGATCGGCCGGGGCTGTATGGCGAATGGGGCGCCGACTATCCGGACAACGCGCGCCGCTTCGCCTTTTTCTGCCAGGCCGCGCTCACCGCGATGCCCAGCCTCGCCCCAGGCCCGCACGTGCTGCACGCGCACGACTGGCACACCGCGCTGGCGCCGGTCTATCTCCGAAGTATCTACGCCCACGACCCCTACTATCGCCGGCTCGCCGCTGTCCTCTCGGTACACAATGCGGGGTTCCAGGGCCACTTCCCCTTCGAGACGCTGGCCGATATCGGCCTCCCCAACGAGCTCTACGACTGGCGGAAAATGGAGTGGTACGGGCGGGTGAACTTCCTCAAGGGAGGGCTCATCTTCAGCGACGCGGTGACCACCGTGAGCCCGACCCACGCCCACGAGCTCCGCACCGCCGCCGGCGGCTTCGGGCTCCACGATGCCTTCATTGCCCTGGGCGACCGGCTGGTCGGGATCACCAACGGGATCGACTTCAACGTCTGGAACCCCGCCGACGATCCCGCCATCGAGGCCCACTACACGCGGGAGAACATGAGCGGGAAGGCCCGCTGCAAGACGGTCCTGCAGCGTGACTTCAAGCTTCCCGAATCGCCCACGACTCCGCTCTTCGGCATGACTGCCCGACTGGTCTCCCAGAAGGGCCTGGACATCATTCTTCCCGGCGATGTGCTCCGCGGGGAGGACACCCAGTTCGTCTTCCTGGGTGAAGGCGAGGCCCGTTACGAGCGGGCGCTCAAGGCGTTCGCCGCCGAGCGGCCGGAACACATCGCCGTCGAAACCAATTTCTCCGACCGGGTCGAGCATCGCCTGATGGCCGGGGCCGACCTGTTCCTCATGCCGTCGCTCTACGAGCCCTGCGGACTCACCCAGATGCGCGCCCAGCGCTACGGAGCCATCCCCGTGGCGAGACGCGTGGGCGGGCTGGCGGACACCATCGAGGACGGCGTGACCGGATTTCTCTTCGACGAGTATTCACCGGCGGCGCTGTCCCTGGCGGTGGAACGGGCCATCCAGTACTACCGGGACCAGGAGGTCTGGCAGCGCATGACGACGGAAGCCATGGGGCGGGACTTCGGGTGGGCCCGCTCGGAGCAGAAGTACGGCGCGCTTTACCGGCGGGTGGTGGAAGCCCGCCCCGCGAGGGGTTGAATGGATTTCGCGCTGGCGCTCCATACCCATCTGCCTTACGTGCTCCGGCACGGGCGCTGGCCCCACGGCAGCGACTGGCTCTGCGAGGCGGCGATCGACACCTACCTGCCGCTGATCGAACAGCTGCAGCAACTCTCCGCGGAGTCGATCCCCGCGCCGATCACCATCGGGTTCACGCCCGTGCTGGCCAATCAGCTGGCGTCCGCCGAGTTCGTTCGCGAGTTCGAGGCCTACCTGACGCAGCGGTTGGTCACTTGCGACGAAGCTCCGGTTTCACTCAAGGCCACCGGAGAGGCCGGATTGCTGCCGCTGGTGGATTACTGGCGCTCGCGCCTGCTGGGCCTCCGCCGCCTGTTTCGAGACCTCAATCACGATCTGGTGGGCGAGTTTCGCCGCCTCGAGGCCGCGGGGCGGCTGGAGATCATCGGCTCCGCCGCCACCCACGGCTTTCTCCCGCTTCTGGCCCGGGACGAGAGCATCCGGCTCCAGCTGGCGGTCGGACGCAGCGAGCATCGCCGCCTCTTCGGGCGCGCTCCCTCAGGATGCTGGTTGCCCGAATGCGCTTACCGTCCGCGCGGCGATTGGGCACCGATCACCGGAGCCCCCTATCGCGGGATTCGCCGGGGTATCGAGGAGCACCTCTCCGATGCCGGGTTCCAGTACTTCTTCACCGACGCGCACCTGGCCCACGCCGGACAACCACTGGGGATCTACGGAGAGGTCACGCCCGGGCTGGAGCGGTTCGACGGCGACCTGGAGCGACATGGAATAGCGGGCGGCGGCAAGAGCGCCGTCGCGCGCTCCCCCTATCAGGCCTACCGGGTCACGCCGCCGCGCGTTGACCGCTCGGTCGCCGCCCTGGTGCGCGACCCGCGATCCTCCATGCAGGTCTGGAGCCGGCATCACGGCTATCCCGGCGACGAATGGTACCTCGAGTTCCACAAGATCCGGTGGCCGGGCGGCCTCAAGCTCTGGCGAGTGAGCGAGGCGGGGAGCGACCTCGGCAGCAAGCGGCCCTACGAACCGATCCGGGCCCAGGAGCGCGCCCGCGACCACGCCAATCATTTCGCTGGCCTCCTGGAGCATCTCGCCCGGGCAGAGGCGGGCCGCGGAAACGGCGATGTCGTGGTGGCCCCGTTCGACACCGAGTTGTTCGGCCACTGGTGGTATGAGGGGCCCGAATTCATCGGAGCCGTCTACCGTGCCCTCGCGCGCCAGTCCGCGGTGACCCCGGTGACCGCTTCGGCCCATCTGGCCGCTCACCCTGCCAAGCAGGCGCTTCGACTCGCGGTCGGCTCCTGGGGCGCCAACGGCGACTTCAGCATGTGGCTCAACCCGCAGACCGAATGGACCTGGCGGCGCCTCTGGCCGCTGGAACAGGCCTTCTGGGATGCGGCACCCCAGGCGCTGGGGCGCCCCGAAGCCTGGCCGGTCCTGGCCCAGGCCGCGCGGGAGCTGCTCCTGGCGCAGTCCTCTGACTGGCAGTTCATCATCTCCACCGGGGCGGTGGCAGACTACGCCGAGCGCCGGTTCCTCGGACACTGTGACGATGCGGAGCGGCTGGTGGCCGCATTGGCGGTTCCGGGCGGGAATCTGGAGGAGGCCCTGCGCCGCACCGACGAGCTGGCCCGCCGTGATGACCTTTTTCCCGACGTGCTCTCGTCGCTGGCGCTGGTCGTGAACGGGAGCCGGGCCTTCGCGTGACCGGGCCCCGGCCGGAGCCCCGCGTCCTGGTGGCCATCCATGGCCACTTCTATCAGCCGCCGCGCGAAGACCCCTGGCTGGAGGAGGTCGAGGCCGAGCCCTCCGCCGCGCCCTTCCACGACTGGAACAGCCGGATCGAGCAGGAATGCTACCGGGCCGTGGTCGCCGCGCGGATCCCCGGCGCCGAGGGCAGAATTGCCGGCCTCATGAACACCCTCGAGCATATCAGCTTCGATTTCGGCCCCACGCTCCTCGAGTGGCTCGAGCGGGAGGCCCCGGACACCTACCAGGCGGTACTGGCCGCCGATCGGGCCAGCCGCGCTCGACTGGGGCACGGCAACGCGATTGCGATGCCCTATCACCACACGATTCTCCCGCTCAGCTCCCGGCGCGACAAGGTCACCGAGATCCGGTGGGGCATCGCCGATTTCCGGCGACGATTCGGGCGCGAGCCCGAGGGGATGTGGCTGCCCGAGACCGCGGTGGACCATGAGACCCTGGAGGTGCTCGCCGCTGAAGGGATCCGGTTCACGATCCTGGCCCCCCATCAGGTCGTGAGGCCGCCTGACCGCGGGATGCCGGGACTCTATCGAACCCGCGGCGGGGGAGAGCTGGCCATCTTCGTCTATGACGGGAAGCTCTCCCACGACGTGGCCTTCGGCCCCCTGACCGACAACGCGGAGCTGTGGGCCACTCAGATCCTCGAACTGGCCACGGACAAGCACTCGCCGACGGTGGTCGCGTTGGCCACTGATGGGGAGACCTACGGTCATCACCGCCGCTTCGGGGAGATGGGGCTGGCCCACGTCATCCAGCAGTTGGGAGAGACCACGGTCGCGCGGATCGAGAACTTCGCCTCCATCCTCGGCCGCCATCCGCCGTTCCAGGCGGTGGAGCTGGTGAGTCCCAGCTCCTGGAGTTGCCCCCATGGAGTGGAGCGCTGGCGGTCGGATTGCGGCTGTCGAATCTCGTATTCGAACGGGCGAGTCACCCAGCAGCGCTGGCGGGCGCCGCTTCGGGACGCGGTGAACTGGTTGATCGCCGAGCTCCACGCGCTGTTCGACCGGGAGGGGGAACGCCACTTGAAGGATCCCTGGGGTGCGCGTGATCGCTACGGCAAGGTCCTCGGCGCGGAGCCGGTGGAGAGCCGCGCCTGGGTGCAGTCGGAGCTGAGGGAGGCCGGTACCGACGACTCCTGGGTCCGAGCGGCCGAACTGCTGGAGCTGGAGCGCAATGCGCTCCGCACCCTCACCTCCTGCGCCTGGTTCTTCGACGACATCGGCGGGATCGAGGCGGTCCAGGTCCTTCGCTACGCCGTGCGGGCGATCGAGCTGGCCGGCGAACAGGGCTCCCGGCTAGAGCAGGGAATGATCGAGCGCCTGGCTCCCGCGGTCAGTAACGAGCACGCGCTGGGCACCGGCAAGGATATCTACCTCCGGCAGGCCAAGCCCCAGATTCCGAGCGAGGCCCGGATCGCCGCCGGGCTCGCCGCCGCCCGAGAGTTCGCCCCCACCGCCGCCATTTCCCTCAGTTACGCGTCGCGGCCGGGGCAGACGCCGTCCAGTCTGGAGCTGACCCACCTGAGAACCGGCCGGCGCACCGAATTCGGGGTCGAGGTGCATCTGCAGGGCCTCGACGTCGAGACCGTGGTCTCCTCGCCGGCTCTTCCTCAACCCGAGCGCCTCCGGCTGGCCCACTTGCCCGACCGTCAGCGAGAAGCGCTCCGGCTGGTGTTGCGCGCCCGCGTGATCGAGCGCTGGTTCAGCGCCGAAGAACGCGGGAAACTGAGCCGGGGTGAGCAGCCGCTCAACGACATTGCTCACCTGGCGCTGGGCCGTGCGGTGACCGCCCTCGAAGCCGACCGTTCCGATCCCGCCATCACCCGCACGCTCGAGCTCCTGGAGCTCTACCAGAGTCTCGGGTTGTTCGTCCCCTTCGACGTTCAGACTCGATTCTATCGATCGTGGAAGAACGATGAGGTGAACGGCCGCCGTCTCAGCGGCGTGGCCCGGGCGCTGGGATTCACGGTCGCGGCATCGGATCCTGGAACATGAAGCCGATCCATTTCGCGTTCGGCATCCACCTGCATCAACCGGTTGGGAACTTCGACCACGTCATGGCCCAGCACGTCGCCGACGTGTATCGCCCCTTCCTCGAGCGCCTGGACCAGCGGGGATGCTTTCCGATCAATCTGCATCTCTCCGGCCCCCTGCTCGAGTGGCTGGAAGGCCACGATCCCAAGTACCTGGATTTCGTCGGGCGGTTGGTCACCGACGGTAAGCTGGAACTGCTGCTCGCCGGGATGTACGAACCGGTGCTCGCCTCGCTTCCCCGTCGCGACCGCCTCGAACAGATCGAATGGATGCGGGAGGCGTTGGCCCGCCGCTTCGGGGTCAAGGCATCCGGCCTCTGGCTCACCGAGCGGGTCTGGGAGCCTGAGCTGGCCGCCGACCTCGCCGAAGCGGGGGTTCGTTATGCCCTGGTGGACGATCGGCATTTCCTGGTCTGCGGATTCCGGCAAGACCAGCTGCACCGCCCCTACCTCACCGAGAGCGATGGCCGGCGAGTCGCCCTCTTTCCCATCGACGAGCGGCTCCGGTACCTGATACCGTTCCGTCCCCCTTCGGAAACCGCCGCGTATCTGCGGGAATTACGCAGCCAGGGCCACCGGCTGGCGGTGCTGGCCGACGACGGCGAGAAGTTCGGCGGTTGGCCCGGGACCCGGGAATGGGTTTACGAGCGTGGGTGGCTGGACGACTTTCTGGGCACGATGACGGGCCTGGTGGAAGGAGGCGAGGTCTCTCTCACCACGCTGACTGAGGCGCTGGCGCAGGTGGACGCCGGCGGCCTCGCGTATCTTCCGACTGCGTCCTACCGGGAAATGGAGGGATGGGCGCTGCCCCCCGACGCGGCTCAGCGACTAGACCGCCTCGAACACGATCTGGGGAAGGATCGCCTGGCCGGCCCGGACGGAGCGCTGGTCCGGGGAGCGCACTGGCGCAACTTCTTCGTCAAGTACTCCGAAGCCAACCGGATGCACAAGAAGATGCAGGCGCTCTCGCTCCTCTGCCGACGAGCGGGCGACCCCAGCCTGGCCCGCCGCGCCCTGGGGCGGGCGCAGTGCAATGACGCCTACTGGCACGGGGTCTTCGGTGGCCTCTATCTCCCTCACCTCCGCAACGCCATCTGGCAGCAACTGGCCCAAGCCGAAGGCGAGCTCAGAAAGGACGAACGACTGGGCTTCGAGTGGCTCGACCTCGACTATGACGGCCATTCGGAGCTGTGGATCCATAGCGCTCGATTCTCCGCCGTGATCAGCCCTTTCCGCGGTGGAGCCCTCGAGGAGTACACCCGCTTCGACGAGGGCATCAACTACGCCGACGTGCTCACCCGGCGTCGGGAACCGTATCACCACACCCCGATCGGCATCGAAGGCGGTCACCAGGGAGACGGCGCGCCCAGCATTCACGACCTGGAATCCGGCATGCGGTTGACCGAGACCCCGCCCGTCGACCAGCAGGATCGGGCCATGCTCCTCGAGCGTGTGCTCCCCGCCGACCTGACGGAGGAGGTCTACCTCAAGGGCCAGTTCCGGTCCCTGTGGACCCCCGGCTCGAGTACCACCGCCGTAGACGAGAACGAGCAGGGGTTGACGGTGCGGCTGGCCCGGATGGAAGGGACGGCCATGGCGCTAGAGAAGCTGTATCGATTCTCCGAAGCAGGCCTGCTGGCGGTGGAGTATCGCTGGGACCCCAGTGTGTTTCCCAACCCCAGCCGCTTCGCGCCCGAACTCTCAATCGCCGCGCCCCTCGAGGTGACCTTCGACCCCGGAGTGGATCTCTGGACTTACGGCATCACCACCGTGGCGAAATCGGAGCGCGGACTGGAAGAGACGTTACAGGGCCGCTCGCTGACTCCCTTGTGGCCCATCGAAGTGGCGAGCGCCAGAATCGAGTTCGGCCGCTAAAACCCGGGTGGGGACCCGGTGGGCCCGTTCCCCGTTCCCCTGTTCTCCCGTTCCCCCGCCTTATACTCTTTCCCCATGCCCGAATCCACCACCGTCACGCTCGGCCTGATTCAGATGCGGATGAGTGAGGACCCGGCCGAGAACTTCACTCGGGCGGTGAGGCGCGTGCGCGAGGCTGCCGCCAAAGGCGCGCAGATCATCTGCCTCCCCGAGCTGTTCCGGAGCCGATACTTCTGCCAGAGCGAAGAACATCGGTACTTCGAGCTGGCGGAGTCGGTGCCAGGGCCGTCCACCGAGACGCTGGGACGCCTCGCGGCCGAGCTGAAGGTGACGATCATCGCCTCACTGTTCGAGAAGCGGGCGGAAGGGCTCTATCACAACACGACCGCCATTCTCGATGCCGACGGTCGCTATCTCGGCAAGTACCGGAAGATGCACATTCCGGACGATCCGCTCTATTACGAAAAGTTCTATTTCACCCCCGGAGACCTCGGCTTCCAGAGCTGGGAGACCCGCCACGGTCGCCTGGGTGTCCTGATCTGCTGGGACCAGTGGTACCCCGAGGCGGCCCGCATCACCGCCCTGGGCGGGGCGCAGATCCTGCTCTATCCCACCGCCATCGGGTGGCTGCCAGCGGAAAAGGCGGAATTCGGCGCGTCCCAACAGGCGGCCTGGGAAACCATCCAGCGGAGTCACGCCATCGCCAATGGGGTTTTCGTGGCCGCAGTCAATCGCGTGGGGCACGAAGGCGACCCCAAAGGAGGCATCGAATTCTGGGGCGGCAGCTTCGTGGCCGATCCCAACGGCAACATCCTGGCTCGAGCCGGGCAGGCCGAAGAGACCCTGATCGTTCCCTGCGACCTGGGCCGCGTCGATTCGGCTCGCACGCATTGGCCGTTCCTGCGCGACCGCCGGGTGGACGCGTACGAGGGGATTACGAGGAGGTTTTTGGACTAGCAGCCATTGCCGATTGGCGATTGCCGATTGCCGATTGGGGAAAATTTCAGCGCTGGTGTGGCGGCCCGCGCTGTCGGGATTCAGCGGTGCGCCGCGAGGCCACGAAGATCGCGACGAGCTCGTCGGCTTCCTGGCGAAGCGGGCCGAGGCGCTGCTGCGGCAGGAGTCGCAACTCTTGCAGAAGTTCAAGCCAGAACAGCGTCTCGTCGCACTCCTCAACTGCGACTCCCAGTTTGGCGATGAATTCCCGCCGTGAGCGTGCCCGGCAGGCCGCACGATAGTTCGCGGCCAAGGAAGTGCCAGAGCGAAGAAGCTGGCGACCGATCACGTCGGATTCTGCACCTCTTGGCAAGTCGCGCCATAGCCGTAGCAGTTGCAGGGCAAATTCTTTGGTCCGGCCGCGGAGTCTATCAACCTGATTCTCCGCTCGTGGTGACGGCGTCATTGCCTCAATTTCAATGCCGGAGAGCATGGAACTGGTGCCCCGAAAGCGCGCGCGGCGTTCCTTTCACTCGATGGACTCTCTCGCCATTCCCCGGCAAGCCACTTGAGCCAATTCGGCAATCGGCAATCGGCAATCGGCAATCCAACACCCTCCTCGCTCGGATTCCGAATGCCGGCCGAATGGGCGCGTCATCGCGGTACGTGGCTGAGCTGGCCTCACCGCGAGTCGTCGTGGCCGGGAAAGTTCGGCCCCATCCCTGGCGTCTTTGCCGAAATCGTGCGACACCTGGTGCCCGGCGAAGAGGTTCACATCAACGTCCTCGGCCCCGAGATGGAAGCCGAGGTGCGAGCGTTGCTGCGCAAGCAGCAGGTGCCACAGGAACGGGTCTTCTTTCACCACCACCCGACCGACGACGCCTGGTGTCGCGATCACGGGCCGATCTTCGTGCAACGCTCGACCAATGGGCGATCCGAAGAAGCCATCGTGGACTGGGGATTCAACGCCTGGGGTGGCAAGTACCCGCCCTTCGACCTGGATGACGCGATTCCCACTCGCATCGCCGAAGAGTACGGCATTCCGGTCTATCATCCGGGAATCGTGATGGAGGGCGGGTCCCTCGACGTCAACGGACAGGGAACGCTCCTGACCACCGAGGCCTGCCTGCTCAATCCGAATCGCAACCCGACGCTCAATCGGGATCAGATCGAGCAGTACCTGCGCAACTACCTCGGCGTCACCAGGGTGCTCTGGCTGGGAGACGGTATCGTGGGGGACGACACCGACGGCCACGTGGACGACCTGACGCGCTTCGTGGATCCGGGGACGGTGGTGACGGTGATCGAGGAGGACCCGACCGACGAGAACTTCAAGCCGCTGGAGGAGAATCGCCGCCGGCTGAAGGCGATGACCGACCAGGATGGCCGGCCGCTCCGGGTGGTGAGCCTGCCGATGCCGCCCCCGCTCTATCATGACGGCCAGCGGGTACCGGCCAGCTACGCCAATTTCTACATCGCCAACGCGGTGGTGTTACTCCCCGCCTACAGCCTTCCTCACGATGCGGTGGCGCAAAGCATCCTGCAGCGACTCTTCCCCGATCGCCGCGTCGTTCCGATCGACTCGCGGGACCTGGCCTGGGGCCTCGGGTCTTTCCACTGTGTTACCCAGCAGTGGCCTGCACTTGTGTAATCAACGCCCTGACAACTACTCGGACTCAAGGCTCGAGGCTCCGCCGCACCACCCACCATTCCCCAGCCCACTCACGTGCCTGGTTGACCAGTCGGGTCTTGTAGGTGCCCGACAAGGTGTCGCCGTGGAGTCTTCCCTGGAACGTAGTCAGCGCCGGGCAATGGCAGTCGGGGTCCTGGAAGGAATCCATTCGCCCACTGACAGCCCCGCCGGTCACCCGCACGAAGGAAATCTGAAACGTTTGCGAGCCGGTCTGGGATACGACCCGGGTCGAATCGCTCGAGGCGCCCTGGGAAACGCCGCTCGTCTTCGGCCCCATGACTACCTGGCCCCGCGCGGTGTCCTGTCCCGCAACCAGAGTGAAGCCGATGCTTCCGCTCCGGCCGACAGACTTGCTGTAGTATTCTCCCTCCCACTGGCCGGCCAACGCGGCGATATCCTGCTCTCCACCGAGCACCGGAACCGGGGTACCCGAAGAACCACAGGCCGTCAGGGTCACCAGCAAAACAGGAAACACGCGACGCCAGTGTTGCATTGAACGATCCTTGTGATGTCTGGAAGGTTGACTGATCTCACCTATAATACTGCCTTGACCGTCCGGGCCTGAGCGCGGCCCGGCCGCACTGGAGCCGACCCATCGACACCCTTCTCCGCTGCGCTTCCGGGAAGCATCGAGTCCGTCTCGACCCCCACCGCTATTGGGCGGCGGCGCGCTGTCCTGTCTGCAAGACAGCCGTGGACCCTACCCGGTTGCGACGCCTGGTCACGTGGATCCGGACCGGATGCTGGCCTCCAGGCGGCGAAGGCCGGCAACGCCGTCCGGCCTGGTGGATCGGCTGGGCGACCTGGGCTTACCTGGGGCTCGCGATCCTCATGGCGGTCTTCATCTGGGGGCTGGGCGATCGATGGTGGCCCGGCACCATTCTCCTCTACGCCCCGCGATACCTGCTGCTGGTTCCCCTGGCCGTCCTGATTCCGGCCGCCGCAGCATTGCGGCGCCCCCTGCTGGCCCTGCTCTTCGTGACGGCGCTGGTGGTGATCTTCCCGGTCATGGGCTTCCGGACCGGATGGCGCAACTGGCTGGCTCCCAGGCCAAGCGGGCCACGGTTGAAGATCGTCACCTATAACGTCGACGGCGGCGAGGTGATCGGCCCCTTACTCCCGAGCATGTTGCGCGATTGGGCCCCCGATCTGGTCGCGTTCCAGGAGTGCGGCGAGCCGCTGGTGGATGCGATCCAGCGACTCGAGGGGTGGTATCATCGCGAGCGGGAAGGCCTCTGTTTTGTTTCCCGCTTCCCGATCGCCAGTGCCGAGGGGAAGGAAGAATTCTTTCTGGGAGACATCGGAAGCACCGGGTCAGCCAGTCGTTACGATGTGCTGACGCCAGCCGGGAACATCCACTACGTCAACGTTCACCTCGAAACCGTGCGCAAGGGGCTCGAGCCGCTCATGACCTCCGGCAACCTGGCCCGCATGACCGGCAACGCCGAATTGCGCGATCTGGGCTCGCGGCGGATCCGGGCCTGGGTGGACAGCATCCCCGGTGCGCTGCTCGTCTCCGGCGACTTCAACATGCCGGTCGAAAGCGCCATCTACCGCCGCTACTGGGGCGACCTGGGCAACGCCTTCTCGCAGGCCGGACACGGGGTCGGCGGGAGTCGGGCCATGGCCCGCGGCGGCGTGCGGATCGACCACGTGCTCTTCGGCGAGGGATGGCGCCCGGTGAGCGCCCGCCTGGGGCCGGATTTTGGCACCGACCACCGACCGATGTTCGCCGAGCTGGAATGGATCGGGGGCGGCCCGTAACCCGGACCGGATCGAGTCAGCGCGCCTCGGCCGAAACCAGGCGCCCGCTTCGCACGACGCCGATCTGTACCGCGAGCTGAGGCACATCCCCATTGCGGTCGAAGGCGATGGTGCCAACCACTCCCTCATAGGGTGGCGCGCTCTGTCCCACAGCCGCAAGAACGTCCCGGATCCGGCGCCGGTCGGGACCGGCCTCCTTGATCACTTTTGCCAGCAGTCGGACGGCATCGTACGTGGCGGCGGCTCCCTGATCTGGCGGAATCGCCTCGGGATAGCGTTTGTGGTAGGCCTCGACGAACCGCCGGTTGGCTGGAGAATCCTCATCGGGCAGGTACCCGGTCGAGATGAACATCCCCTCCGCCAATGACCCGCGAGCCTCGATCCCCACGAATCCGTCGCCACCCAGGAGCGGAAGGGCCACCTTTGCGGCTCTGACCTGCATCAGGACCCGCTCCCCCTCGGCGATGTTGGCGGCCAGCACCAGCACATCCGCCTGCTTGGCGTCGGCGATTCGCGCCAGGTAAGGGCCCACGTTGGGCCGCTCGGCCAGAAACGGGCTCGCCTCCACCACCGCTCCACCCAGCCGTGTGAACTCAGCCGCAAAGGTAGTCCGGACCCCTCGGCCGTACTCGTCGTTCACGTAGAGCACCGCGGCCCGCCGACGGCCGAGACGCTGATAGGCCCAGCGGGCCAGGGCGGCACCGTAGGCCAAGTCGCTCGAGCAGACCCGGAAAGTGTAATCTCCCGCCTCCGTCAGATCAGGGGAGGAGGCGGAGGGGGCCAGCTGCACCAGAGGATGAGAACCCGAGTTGTAGATCGGCGCGGCGGCGAGTGTAAGCCCCGAATAGATGCTGCCGACGACCGCCACCACCTTTGAATCGTAGAACTCCGATGCCACCCGCATGGCCGAGTCCGCATCGCCGTCATCGTTCCGTTCCATCAAGGCCAGGCGCCGTCCGTCGATCCCGCCACCCGCATTGATCTCCTCCATGGCCAGGGCGGCGCCGCGACGCATCGGTGCGGTCGCGGAGTCGGCCAACGGCAACGCCAATCCGATGGCGATCGGACTGGAGCCCCGGCCGCAGGCGAGACTCAGCAAGACCGCCATGCCGGCGGTCAGAGTGTGCCGGCGCCTTCCCTGCGCGCGATCCTGCTTGGCGATGGGGCG
>Ga0207423_1000065_pt1 | contig 13227 bp, 12 predicted proteins | sample Browns_ThreeSqA__FD_184848 | JGI IMG/M metagenome (GOLD analysis project Ga0207423, IMG submission 184848) | Wetland microbial communities from the San Francisco Bay, California, USA, that impact long-term carbon sequestration -... | ecosystem: Environmental > Aquatic > Marine > Wetlands ... | reverse complement strand
TGACCTTCGTGCCGTTGCCTTCCTGTGCCATGCGCCTGTCCTCCGGGCGGTGAGGCCCGCGCTCGCCTTTGCTGCGAAGGTTACCCGCAAAGCAGGGGCTGCTCAAACGCCGCGCGCAAGCGCATCGATCTGCGCGCGCGATTTGCCGAGCGACTCCGCGGCGGCCCCGATCTCGTTCCAGGTCGTGGCATCGACCGCGATGCCTTCGCGGCTGCGCCGCGCGCGCGTTTCGCGCTCCGGATCGCCGGCGATGCGCACGCGCTCGACGCCCTCGGCGGGCGGGGAGCGCTTCACCCAGTCGACGAACGCCGCAGCTTCCTTGGCGAAGGCCTGCGCGGTGCCGAGCCTCTCCGGATCAACCAGCACCGAGAACATGCCGTTCAGCACCCGCAGCTTGCTGCGGTCGTCGGTATGCCAAGTGCCCCCGCCCGTCAGCGCCCCGCCCAGAAGCTCTGCGGCGACCGCGAGTCCGTAGCCCTTGTGCAGGCCGAAGGTCGTAAGCGCGCCGAAGGGCTGTATGACGCCGTAGCGCGCCTCGGTCGTCGGCCGCCCCTGATCGTCGAGCAGCAGCCCCGGAGCGACCGCCTCGCCCTTGTTGTGCGCCACGCGGATCTTGCCCTGCGCCACGGCGCTGGTCGCCATGTCAAGCACGAACGGCGGCTGGCCCTTGAGCGGAATGCCGATGGTCACCGGGTTGGTGCCGAAGCGCGCATCGGTACCGCCGAAAGGCGCGACGATCGAGCGCGAGATGACGTTTACGAAATGCAGCGACACCAGCCCGGCGGCGATCGCCTGCTCGGCCCACTGTCCGATGCGGCACAGATGATGCGCGTTGGCGAGCGCCATCACGCACACGCCGTGCTGCTTCGCGCGCGCGATTCCGATCTCCATCGACTCGAGGCCGATCACCTGGCCATACCCCGCCTGGCCGTCGAGCGCGAGCAGGGCGCCGCCGTCGACTTTGATGCGCGGGTGCTGGTTCGGCGCAAGGCCGCCCTCTTTCAGCGACGCGACGTAGCGCGGAATCATGCCGACGCCATGCGAATCGTGCCCGGTGAGGTTCGCGCCGACGAGGTTCTCGGCGACGATGCTCGCCTCGCGCGGCTCGCTGCCGCCGGCGGCGACGATCGCCTCGATCGCGCGCCGCAGCGGCGCAGCTTGAAACACTTGGGACTCGGCCATGAAATCGCTTTCCTCTCGAATACGGACTGTGCATTGCCCTACGCGGGGCGCAAGTGTACCGCCGCGCCGGCGCTGCGCTAGCGCGTCGCAGGCGCGCCGAGGATGCGCTCGACGCTGCGCTGGTACCGCTCGGCGAGTGCTGTATCGCCCGCGGCGCGTGCGCGCTCGATTTCCACCTTGAGCCAGGCGAGCAGCGGCCGGCGCCAGCCTTCGGCCGACGCGGTCTGGGCGGCGAGCGCGATGCCCTCGGGCGGCAGCCGCGCGCCGCGAAACAGCACGCCGGCCGCGATCAGGCGCGAGCGCGGGTCCTCGATCGCCGCGAGCGCCGCAGCGCCGGTTCCGACGACCGCGCGATAGCGCGCGGGCAGCAGCGCGGGATCGAGCCCGGCCCAGCTCGCGGCGAGAAAGTCAGCGTAGGCGCGCTCGGCCTCGGAGGCATCGGAGCGCAGACGCTCGAAGCCGCTGCATGGCTCGAACTCTAGGCTCGCGACCTGCAGCGCACAGCGCGTCAGCTCGGCGCGCGCGAGGAGATCGGCGCGCCCGGTGCGCGCCAGCGCAGAGCGGGCGCGGGCAAAATCGCGCTCGGCGAGGCGCCGGTTGCCTTCGAGTTCATGCCGTACGTAGGCATCGAGCGCGCCGTGCGCCTCGATCTCCCAGTCCGGCGGCGGCGGCCCGCTGGCGCAGGCGGCAAGCAGCGCGGTCAGCGCCGCGATCGATCCCAGGCCCGCGCGCCGCGTCACGGCAGCTTAACCTCGGTGTCGCGCGCCAGGGGCCATTTGCGGTTCAGCTCGTCGATCAGATGGCCGAGCTTGCGAACGCTCGCGTCGACTTCGGCGCGCAGCGTCGCGAGGTCGGTGCTCGCCAGCTTCGCTTCGCCGCTGATCGCGCGCGCGTCGGCGCTGACTGCCCCGATGTTCTCGAGGATGGCGTCGATCTTGACGAGGCGCTCGCGCGTCTGCGCGAGCAGCTGGCGCGCCTCGACCGCGGCATTGCGCGTCTCGTCTACCAGACCGCCGGGGTCGAGCACCTTGCGCTGCGCCTGGCTCACCAGGCGCCCGCTTGCCTGCGCGACCGTGTTGAGTTCGGCGAGCAGCGCATTGGTCCGCTCGAGCGCGTCGATCGCCTTCTTCGCGCTTTCCGCATCGCCCAGCACGGCCTCGAGCGCGCCGTGCTCGCCCGCCATGCGCGCGGTGAAGGTCTGCAGGTTGGCTACGCTCGCGCGCAGCCCCGAACCCGCTCCCGTGATCTGCTCGATGTTCTCCAGGGTCGCGCGCAGCGTCGCCACCATGCGCGGGATTTCCTCGCCGACGTCGCCGCGCAGCACTTCGCGCTCGGCGTGGTCCTCGAGTGGAGGATCGTCGCGGTTGCCGGTGAAGGCACGCAACCGGCTCGCACCCACCAGCGAGCGCTCGAGCGTGTACACGCTCGTCGTGCGCAGCCAGCGCGCGTCGCGCCGCGCCACCAGGACTTCCAGGCGCGCACGCCCGTCCGGGCCGAGCGAGATGCGCCGCACGCGCCCGATCGGGAACCCGGCGAAGGTCATGTCCATGCCGACCGTCACCCCGTCTGCGTTGTCGGCGATGAGCGTCAGGCGCTGCGTCGGCTCGAACACTCCGCGCGCGTACAGGACGTAGGAAACGAACCCGACGACGAGCGCGAGCGTGACGGTGACCAGCAACCCGACCTTGAAGCCGAGGTGCCGGATCAGCGAGGCGGATACAGCGGGGCGTTCCATGCGTAATCGACGATCATGCACTCGCCAAAGCGGCCCTGCAGCGCAGCGAGCGCCGCATCGACGAACGGCGGGTAGTGGCTGTCGGGCAGAAGATAGCCGGGTCGCTCGATCACGACCAGGGCCGGTTTTGCCGCCACGGCGCGCAGCAGCTTTACCTGGAAGCGCTCTGCGTGCGTCAGTGCCGCATCGCGCTTGCCGGCGCATTCGGCGCAGCCGAGCTGCTCGAGCAGTGCCAAGGCCTCGGCCGACGCGGCCGCCCAATCCAGGTCGCGCCGGTACTGCGGCACGAGGGCGATGTTTTCGAGTGCCGACAGATTCGCCCGCAGCGGCAGCTCGGCCGAAACGAGCGCCGCCCCCGGGTGCTCGGCGAGCGCTTCTCGCCGCTCGGCGTCCCCTGTGACCCACTTCATGTGTACTTGAACGCCAATGACGCCACCTCGATCAGCAGGAGGACGAAAAACAGCCGCATCATGCCGCGCAGCACGGTGACCGGCGCGACATGCGGTTCACGGGGACCCGCGAGCGCCTCGCCCATGGGAATGATGCCGACTGCAATGCCGAAGAACAGGCACTTCAGGCCGAGCCCGATGGTGATCTGCGCGTCGAATACGTTGCCGACCGAGCGGGTGAACTCCGGCACCCCCCAGAGGAAAAAGCCGTACACGCCAAGGTAGGCGATCAACAAAGCGATCGCGCAGCTCAGCACCGTAAGCGAGACCACCGAAACGACGCAGCCGACCAGACGGGGGACGAATTCGAAGTGCATCGGGTCGACGCCCGCGCGCGCGAGCGCCTCGATCTCGTTGCGCAGGTTCATCAGCGCGACCTCGGTGTTGATCGCGGCCCCGGAGCGCAGCGAAACGAACAGCGCCGCGATGAGCGGGATGATCTCCAGCACCAGCACGCGCATGGTGACCTCGTTCGCGTACTGCGAAAGCCCGTAGTCGCGCGCGGTCGCATCGACGATGTTCACGATCACCGCGCTAAGCGCCGCGACGAACAGCACGAACCCTGGAATCACCTGCCAGGCGGTGAAGTAGATCTGCTTGGCGACGACCGCACGCGTTGCCGGGTTGTAGATCGACGGCGAGAGCGCGGCCACCACCGCCGCCGCGCCGAAGCGCAGCAGGCGCAGCCAACCGCTCGCCCAGGCGACGAACACCACGCCGCGCCGGCGCAGAACACGTTGCGGGTCGGCAAAGCCGAGCATGCCGCATCATACCGTGCGCGTTGCGTGCATGGCTTTGCGACTGCGGCGCCCCGCGCAGTGAGCCGCGTCGTGCAACGCCGTTAGAATGCGGTGCTTCGAAGCGACGGGGAACGGCGATGGCGACGATCAAGAAGCGACCTGAAGAGCTGCGCAGTCATCGCTGGTTCGGCGTCCAGGATCTGCGCGCGTTCGGCCATCGCTCGCGCGCCGCACAGATGGGATACGACCGCTCGGAATACGCGGGCAAGCCGGTCATCGCCATCATCAATACCTGGTCGGACATCAACCACTGCCACACGCATTTCCGCACCCGTGCCGAAGAGGTCAAGCGCGGCGTGTGGCAGGCGGGCGGATTCCCGCTCGAGATGCCGGCGATGGCGCTCGCCGAAACGATGCAGAAGCCGAGCACGATGCTCTACCGCAACTTTCTCGCGATGGAGACCGAAGAGCTGCTGCGCTCCTACCCGGTCGACGGCGCGGTGCTGATGGGCGGCTGCGACAAGACCACGCCGGCGCTCATCATGGGCGCGACCAGCATGAACATTCCGGCGATCTATCTCCCCGCCGGACCGATGCTCAACAGCCACTGGCGCAGCCGCACGCTCGGTTCGGGCTCCGACGTCTGGAAGTACTGGGACGAGCTGCGCGCCGGACGCATCACGCCGGCCGACTGGAAGGAAATCGAGGACACGATCGCCCGCTCCCCCGGCACCTGCATGACCATGGGCACCGCCGCGACCATGATGTCACTCGCCGAAGCCCTCGGCTTCACACTGCCCGGCTACAGCTCGATTCCCGCGGTGGACTCGAACCATGCCCGCATGGCGACGCTCACCGGCAAGCGCATCGTCGAAATGGTGTGGGAGGACCTCAAGCCGCGCGACTTCCTGTCGCGCGGCTCGTTCGACAACGCGATCACCACGCTGATGGCGATGGGCGGCTCGACCAACGCGATCGTGCACCTGGTCGCGATGGCGGCGCGCGCCGGATTGGCGTTCCCGCTCGAGCGCTACAACGAGATCAGCGCGAAAACGCCGGTGATTGCGAACGTGCGACCCTCCGGTGAGCGCTACCTGATGGAGGACTTCTATTACGCCGGCGGGCTGCGCGCGCTGCTGTTCGGACTGCGCGACCTGCTCGATCTATCGGCCTTGACAGTGAATGGGCGCAGCCTCGGCGAGAATATCGCGGGCGCGGAGGTCTGGAACGCCGAGGTCATCCTGCCGCGCGATCGGCCTCTCAAGGCCTCCGGCGGAATCGTCATGCTGCGCGGCTCGCTCGCGCCCGACGGCGCCGTGATCAAGACCAGCGCAGCGGATCCGAAGCTCCTCAAGCACACCGGACGCGCAGTGGTGTTCGAGGACTACAACGACATGGCAGCGAGAATCGATTCCGACGACCTCGATGTAGACGCTTCCTGTGTGCTCGTCCTGAAGAACGCGGGGCCGCTGGGAGGCCCCGGGTTTCCCGAATGGGGCATGCTGCCGATCCCGAAAAAGCTCGTGAAGAGCGGCGTCAAGGACATGGTGCGATTGTCCGACGGGCGCATGAGCGGCACCAGCTACGGCACCTGCATCCTGCACGTGGCCCCAGAGGCCTACGTCGGCGGGCCGCTCGCCTTCGTGCGCAACGGCGACCTGATCGAGCTCGACGTCGAAACGAAGCGCCTCGAGCTCAAAGTCGCGCAGGCGGAGATGGCGCAGCGCAAGGCGGCGTGGAAGCGGCCGCCGCCGCGCTACGAGCGCAGCTACGGCGCGCTATTCTCGCGTCATGTGAAGCAGGCAAACGAGGGCTGCGACTTCGATTTCCTCGAGGGCACGGCGGCGACGCCGGAGCCGGAAATTCATTGACGATCGACCTCCAGCCGCTGCGCGTGCCGATGAAACAACACTCCGCGCAGGGCATCGATCGCCGATAATCCACCCTTTCACCGGGAAACGCGATGCAGCTACCGCGAAACGCTTTCAAGCATGCGCTCGCCGCTGGCAAGCCGCAGATCGGTCTGTGGTCGAGCCTGTCGTCGAACTACACGGTCGAAGTCATCGCCGGCGCCGGCTTCGACTGGATCCTGCTCGACATGGAGCACTCGCCGAACGACCTCGAGAGCCTGCTCGGCCAGTTGCAGGCGGTGGCGCCCTATGCGTCTACGCCGATCGTTCGCGTGCCTTGGAACGACATGGTCACCATCAAGCGGGTGCTCGACGCAGGCGCGCAGTCGCTGCTGATTCCGTATGTCTGCAGCGTCGAGGAAGCGAAAGCGGCAGTGGCGGCGACGCGCTATCCGCCGGCGGGCGTTCGCGGCGTCGCCGGCACGACGCGCGCGACACGCTTCGGGCGCGTCAAGGACTACGCCAAGCGCGCAGCCGAGGAGCTCTGCGTGCTGGTGCAGGTCGAGACCAAGCCCGCGCTCGATCAGCTCGAGGCGATCTGCGCCGTCGAGGGTGTGGACGGCGTGTTCATCGGCCCCGCCGACCTGCACGCCTCGATGGGCTACCCGGGAGAAACCGCCAACGCCGCCGTGCTGCCGCTCATAGAAGAGGCAATGCGCCGCATCCGCAAGGCGGGCAAGGCGCCGGGGTACCTGTCGCCCGTCGAGGCGGACGCGAAGCGCATGCTTGCTGCGGGCGCCCTGTTCGTCGCGGTCGGTGCCGATGTCGGGCTGCTCGCGCGCGGCGCCGAAGCGCTCGCCGCCAAGTTCAAATCCTGAGCGAGATCGCAATGAAACCGGAAATCTTGCTTCCCTCCAGGATCTATATGCGTACGCAGGAAGTGCTGGAAAAGGAATTTTCCTGTCACCGCCTGTACGAGGCCGATGACCGCACGGCCCTGCTGAAGGAGCTGGCGCCACGCGTGCGCGGCATCGCGAGCTTCGGCAGCAGCATCGATGGGGCACTGATGGACGCGTTGCCGAAGCTCGAGATCATTTCCAACTTCGGCGTTGGTGTCGACTCGATCGATCTGGATGCCGCGCGCAAGCGCAAGGTCATCGTCACCAACACGCCCGACGTCCTGAACGATTGCGTCGCGGATACGACGCTGGCGCTCACGCTGAACGTGATGCGGCGCTTCCCCCAGGCGGAGGCCTATCTGCGCTCGGGTTTCTGGGGCGCGCGCGGCGCCTATCCGCTCAGCACCTCGCTCGGCGGCAAGACCATGGGTATTCTCGGGCTCGGCCGCATCGGCGAGGCAATCGCTCTGCGCGCGCAGGCTTTCGGCATGAAGATCCGCTACCACAACCGCAACAAGAAGGACGTTCCCTACCCCTACGCCCGCGATCCGGTGGCGCTGGCGCGGGAGAGCGACGTCATCGTCGTGGTCACGCCCGGCGGGACCGGGACGCGGCATATCGTCGATGCGCGCGTGCTCGATGCGCTCGGCGCCGAGGGTTATCTGGTCAACATCTCGCGCGGCTCGACGGTCGATGAAGCGACGCTGCTCCGCTACCTGCAGGAGGGGCGCATCGCCGGAGCCGGGCTCGACGTATTCGAGAACGAACCCAACATCGATCCGCGCTTTTTCGCCCTGCAGAACGTCGTCGTGCTGCCGCACGTCGGCAGCGCCACCGTCGAGACGCGCACCGCCATGGGCAACCTGCAGATCGAGAACCTGCGCCTGCATTTCGCGGGCAAGCCCGTGCGCACGCGGGTGGTTTGAGCGGCGCCGTGGAGCGTGCCGACGCCCTGGTGCTGTTCGGCGTCACGGGCGACCTGGCCTTCAAGAAGATCTTTCCCGCGCTTCAGGCACTGGCGAAAAAGGGCCAGCTCGACCTCCCGGTCATCGGAGTCGCACGCGAGGGCTGGACGCTTGAGCGGCTCGTTGCGCGCGCGCGCGACAGCCTGGAGGCGCACGGCAGCTTCGAATCCGCGCCCTTCGAGCGCCTCGCGCGCGCGCTGCGCTATGTGCCGGGCAACTACACCGAAGCCGAGACCTTCGACCGGCTCTGCGCTGCGCTCTCCGGCGCGCGCTGTCCGGTGTGCTATCTCGCGATCCCGCCCAGCCTGTTCCCGCAGGTGACCGCGGGCCTGGCACGCATCGGTTGCACCGCGGGCGGGCGCGTCGTGCTCGAAAAGCCGTTCGGACGCAGCCTCGCTTCGGCGCGCGCGCTGAATCGCACGCTGCACGCAGAGTTCGGCGAGGACGCGATCTTCCGCATCGATCACTATCTCGGCAAGGAGACGGTCCAGAACATCCTGTTCTTCCGCTTCGGCAACAGCTTTCTCGAGCCGATCTGGAACCGCAACTACGTCGAGCGCGTGGAGATCACGATGGCCGAAGCCTTCGGCGTGGCAGGTCGTGGCAGCTTCTACGAGGAGGCCGGTGCGATTCGCGACGTGGTGCAGAACCACCTGCTGCAGGTCGTCTGCCTGCTCGCGATGGAGCCGCCGGTCGGGCCGGATACCGAGGCGTTTCGCGACGAGAAAGTGCGCGTGCTCAAGTCGATCCGCCCTCCCGCAAAGACGGACGTCGTGCGCGGCCAGTACAGCGGGTATCGTGACGAGCCCGGCGTCGCGCGCCAATCGCTGGTCGAGACGCTCGCGGCGATGCGCCTGCAGCTCGAGTCCTGGCGCTGGCAGGGCGTGCCCTTCTACCTGCGCGCGGGAAAGCGCCTGCCGCTCACTGCAACCGAAGTGCTCGTCACGCTCAAGCACCCGCCGCAGCACACCTTCTCCGGGCGCGCATTCGACGGCGGCGCGGCCAACCACTTGCGCTTTCGCATGAGCCCGAACGTGGAGATCGCGCTCGGCGCCAGCGTGATGGCCTCGGGCCGGCCGGGCGAACTCGAGAACGTGGAGCTTTACGCACGGCGCGATCCGGCGCTGCAGATCGAACCCTACGAGCTGCTGCTGGGCGCGGCCATGGCCGGGGACTCACTGCTGTTCGCGCGCCGCGACGAAGTCGAGGAGGCCTGGCGCATCGTCGACCCGGTGATCGCCGACCCGCCGACGCTGCGCGCCTACGATGCCGGCAGCTGGGGCCCGAGCGAGGCGACACGGCTGATCGCGCACGGCGCGCGCTGGCATGATCCGTTGCCGCCGAACTGATCCCGCGCATGGCGGGAGGGGCATGGGGACGCTATGATTGGGCCGTTTGCCGAACAACACGTCTGTTTCGATCCGAAGGAGGAGAGCATGAATCAACCCAAGAAACGTATTGCCCTGGCCGTGGCGGCCGGGACGCTGGCGGCGGCCTTTGCCGTGCCCGCTGCAGCGCAACAGGTCACCTTCATGACCGGGCCCCAAGGGGGGTCGTGGATCCCGCTCGGCGGCGCGCTGAAAGGAATGTGGGAGCAAAACATCCCCGGCCTGTCGATCACGCAGACCCCGGGCGCCGGCATCGCCAACGTGCGCGGCGTCGACGAGGGCAAGGCGCAAATCGGCTTGTCCAACTCGAATACCGCCGTACTCGGGGTACAGGGCGAGAAGCCCTACCCGAAGAAGGTCACCAACGTCTGCCAGCTGGCGAACCTGTACCCGCAGTACTTCCAGGTCGTCGCCGCCGCGAACGCGGGCGTCAACAGCTTCGCCGACCTGAAGGGCAAAACGCTGGTGACGCAGCCGAAGGGCAACACGGGCGAACTGCTCACCGAGCAGGTGCTGAAGATCAACGGCATGACCTACCAGTCGCTCGCCAAGGTCAACTTCCAGGCCGGCTACAACGATGCGGTGGCGATGATGAAGGACGGTCACGCGCAGGTGTTCACGCTCGGCACCACGGCGCCGGCCTCGGCGGTAATGGATCTCGCCAGCGCGCGCGACGTGAAGCTCGTGCCGGTGGACGACAAGACCTTCAACGCGGTGAAGAAGATGAATCCCGGCCACAACAAGCTGATCATCAAGGCAGGAACCTATCCCAAGCAGGACAAGGATGTGCCGGTGATCGGCTACTCGACGCACGTGGTGGTCGCGTGCAGCCTGCCCGAGGATACCGTCTACAAGATGGTCAAGACCATGGCGGCGCACGTGGATGACATGGCCGCGGTCGTCAAGGCGATCGGCGGATCGACGCCCAAGGACATGGCACTCGACATCGGCGTGCCCTTCCACAAGGGCGCGGCCAAGTTCTACAAGGAAGTCGGGGCGATGTAATGCCCGTCCGGCTGTGACACGAGCGGGGCGGCATGGCCGCCCCGCTTTACATCATGGACGCGATCTTCGACGAAAAGCCTGCCAGAACGCCGGCGCTCAGAGCGCTGCGCTGGATCGCGCTCGCCATTGCGGTCGCGATGTCTCTGTATCACATGTATGTCGCGGCCTTCGGACCACCGGAAGCCCTGATCTTCCGCGGCACGCATCTGCTGTTCGCGCTGACTCTGGTCTTCATTCTGTACCCCGCTGGCGCCGGTGCGCGGCGTCTCATCGACGTGATCCTGCTGGCGGGCGGCTGGGGCCTGGTGCTGCACATCTTCCTGAACTATGAGTATTTCGAAAATCGCATCATCTACATCGACGAGCTGACGGTCTGGGACAAGTTCTACGCCGTGGTCTCGGTGATCGTGGTGCTCGAGGCGACGCGCCGCGTCATCGGCTGGGCGCTGCCGGTCACGGCAATCTGCTTTCTCGCTTACGCACTCAACACCCAGGTCACGCTGCCTGTGCTGATGGAGCAGGTCTACCTCTCGACCGAGGGCATCTTCGGCTCGACGCTCGGCGTTTCGGCCTCCTACGTGATGCTGTTTGTTCTGTTTGGCGCGTTCATGGAAAAGAGCGGCACGGGCCAATTGTTCATGGATTTCGCCCTCTCGCTTACCGGGCGCTACGCGGGCGGCCCGGGCAAGGTCGCGGTCGTCTCGTCCAGTCTCTTCGGCACCGTCTCCGGCAGTGCGGTCGCGAACGTGATGGTCGACGGCCCGATCACGATTCCCCTCATGAAGCGCACCGGCTTTCGGCCTCCGTTCGCGGCGGCGGTCGAAGCCGTCGCCTCGACCGGCGGACAGCTGATGCCGCCGATCATGGGCGCGGCCGCCTTCGTCATGGCCGAGTTTCTCGCGGTGCCCTACGCCAGGGTCGCCCTGTGGGCCTTCGTGCCTGCGCTGCTGTATTACCTCGCCGTGTTTTTCGCCGTGCACTTCGAGGCGAAGCGCCACAAGCTCGCCGGCGTCCCCAAGTCCGAGCTGCCAGGCTTCGGCTCGGTGATGCTCGAGCGGGGCCACATGTTCACCCCGATCCTGATCGTGCTGTTCGGGCTGATGGCGGGGTATTCGGCACCGCTGTGCGCGCTGGTCGGCGCGCTGTCCTGCCTGCCGATTGCGCTGCTGCGCACCTCCACCCGGCAGGGCATCAGCTGGAAGACGGTGATCGAGGCCCTCGAAGAGGGCGCGCGCAATACGCTCTCGGTCGCGATGGCCTGCGCCTGCGCGGGCGTGGTGATCGCCTGCGTCACCATTACCGGTCTCGGCATCGTATTCACGCAGTTCGTGCTGGCGCTGTCTCAGCAGTCGCTCATCCTCGCGCTGATTCTCACCGCCATGGCGGGCATTGTGCTCGGCATGGGCATGCCGACCACGCCGGCCTACATCATGATGGTTGCGCTGCTCGTGCCGGCAGTCATCAAGCTCGGTGCGGTCACGCCCGCAGCACACATGTTCGCGCTCTATTTCGCAATCCTGTCGGCGATCACACCGCCGGTCGCGCTCGCCGTGTTCGCCGCCGCCGGGCTCGCCAAGGCGAACATGTGGGCCGCGGGCTTCGCCGCGATGCGGGCGGCGGCGCCCGCCTACATCGTGCCCTTCATGTTCGTCTACGAACCGGCGCTGCTGCTGATCGGCGACTGGACCACCGCCGCGCACGCTGCCGCATCGGCCACGTTGGGCGTGGTGTTGCTTGCAGCGGGGCTGTTCGGCTACTTGTTGCGGCCGGCCACGCCGTGGCAGCGCGCTGTGCTGATCGCCGCGGCGCTGCTGCTGATCAAGCCGGGCTGGATGAGCGACCTGGGTGGCCTCGCGCTCGCAGCGCTGGTTGCCGGCGTGCAGTTGGCCAGCGGCAGGCGCGCGGCGGCGCACCCGGCCCGCTGAGCGAGCGGCGCGCGCCTTCGCCAGTCAGTGCGGCAGGTCGACTTGCCCGAGCAGCTCGGGCTGATAGGCGAACAGGCTCGGCATGCCGCCGGTGTGAATGAACAGCACACGCTCGCCGGCACGCAACTCGCCCTGGCGCGCCAGGCCGATCAGCCCGGCCATCACCTTGCCGGTGTAGACCGGGTCGAGCAGGATGCCCTCGCTGCGCGCCAGCAGCTGCACCGCCTCGACCATGCGTGCGTTGGGTACCGAGTATTTGGGCTGCCAGTAGCCGCCGATGCAGCGCACCGCATCGCGTGGCACGTCGAGCTTCAGACCCAGCAGTTCGAAGACCGCCTGCGCCTCGGCGTGCACCAGCGGCGCTTGCTGCGGCGGATCGCGGCTGACGCCGACACCGAGGATCGGCGTTTGAATGTGGTTGCCGAGAAAACCAGCGAGCAACCCGCCGTGCGTGCCCGAGCTGCCCGAACCGACGACCACGCTGTCGAAATTCAAACCCTGCTCGAACCACTGCTGCTGCAGTTCCTGCGCGCAAGCCACGTAGCCCAGGCCACCGAGCGCGTTGGAGCCACCGCCCGGAATCACGTAGCCCTTGCGCCCCGACGCGGCCAGCTCCTCGACTACGTGCTGCATCGCGGCGGCCATGTCGGTGCCGGCCGCCACCACCGTGATCGCCTCGACACCGTAGAGCCTGAACAAGAAGTGGTTGCCGCTCGCGTCGTCGTGGTAGCTCTGCGGCACCCGCTCCTCGATCACGAAGCGGCACCTCAGGCCTTCCCTCACCGCCGCAGCCAGCGTGATGCGGCAATGGTTCGATTGCGGTGCGCCGCAGGTGATCAGCGTGTCGGCACCTTGCGCGAGTGCGTCGGCCACCAGGAACTCGAGCTTGCGCGTCTTGTTGCCGCCCGGTGACAGCCCCAGCAGGTCGTCGCGCTTGATCCACACCTCGGGCCCGCGGCCACCCGGGCAGGTGGCCGCCAGCGCGGCCGAGAAGCGCGGCAGCGGCTCGAGCGGCGTCGGTGTCGATGTGTAGCGGCGGCGGGGAAATCGCGACAAATCCATGGCTCTCCCTGTGGGTCGAGTGCCGCC
>Ga0207423_1000060_pt1 | contig 13500 bp, 13 predicted proteins | sample Browns_ThreeSqA__FD_184848 | JGI IMG/M metagenome (GOLD analysis project Ga0207423, IMG submission 184848) | Wetland microbial communities from the San Francisco Bay, California, USA, that impact long-term carbon sequestration -... | ecosystem: Environmental > Aquatic > Marine > Wetlands ... | reverse complement strand
CCCCGCCCCGAGGGCGAGGGCGGACAACGCCAGGATCCCCGAACCACAGCCGACGTCGAGCACCGCCTCAGGCATCGGCTCCAAGCGCTGGAGCATCTCGAGACAGCCGCGGGTGGTGGGGTGGATGCCGGTGCCGAACGCCATGCCCGGATCGAGGCGAACGACGATCCCGTCGTCCTCCGGCGCTTCCAGCCAGGACGGGACGATCCTCAGCCGCCCGATCCGCTGGACCTCGTATCCGTCGCGCCAGGCCGTCGCCCAGTCGGCGTCGTCCACGGGCGTCACCTGGAGCTCGGTCATCGGTCGCAGGTCGAACGCGCGGAGGTGCCACAGCGCCTTCTGAGTCCGCTCCACGGCGCCCGGAGCCTCGGCGTCCTCGGGAACCCAGGCCGTGACCCGGTAGCCCGCCGCGGGATCGGGCCGGAGGGCCTGCTCATCGCTCGCATCGGCCTCCAGGCGGAGTGGCTCGATGGCGCTCCCTCGGCCCAGCCGGCCGAAAATCTCGCTCACCGCCTCGACGGCCTCGACATCGGCCTCCACGCTGAGGGCCAGCCAGCGCATCGGTCCCGCCCCGACCGTCAGCTGAAGAGGTCGCGCAGACGGTCGCCCAGGGAAGGCCCGCTCTTGGGGAGCACGGCAGGTCCGCTGACCTCGCCGAGCTCGCGGAGGAGCTCCCGTTCGCGCTTGCTGAGCTTGGCGGGCACGACCACGGTCGCGATGACGTGGAGGTCGCCGCGCCCCGAGCCGCGAAGCCGTGGCATGCCGCGGCCGCGCAGGCGGATCTCGTGGCCACTCTGGGTTCCGGCCGGGATCGCGACTTCCTCGCTCCCCTCGACCGTGCGGACCGATACCGATGCCCCCAGCGCCGCCTGGGCGAACGTGACCGGCACCTCGACGTACAGCTCCGTCCCGCGCCGCACGAGATCGGCGTCCTCGCGCACCGTGACCAGGACGTACAGGTCGCCGTTCGGGCCGCCGCGGGGACCCGCCTCGCCCTGGCCTTCGAGCGCGATCCGCTGCCCGCTCTCGATGCCTGGCGGGATGCTGACCTCGAGCCGCCGTTCCTCCCGGATCCGCCCGTCGCCCTTGCAGGTATGGCACGGGGTGGACACGATCCGGCCCTCCCCGTTGCAGCGGGGGCAGGCCGTGATGTTCACCATCTGGCCCAGGATCGTCTGCGAGACGCGGCGCCGCTCCCCGGTGCCGTTGCACTCCGGACAGCGCTCCGGCTCGCTCCCCGGCTCCGCCCCGTTGCCGTTGCAGGTGCCGCACTGGACGAGGGCCGGGAAGTGGATCTCGCGGCTGACCCCGCTCACCGCCTCGGCCAGGGTGATGGTCAGGTCGTAGCGCAGGTCGGCCCCGGCCACCGCCCGCTGACGACGGCGACCTCCCGCCGGTGATCCGCCGAAGAACGCGTCGAAGATGTCGCCGAACGGGCCGAATCCACCGCCGAACGGCTCCCCGCCGGCGCTTGCGCCGTCGACGCCCGCGTGCCCGAACATGTCGTACGCCGCGCGGCGCTGGCGATCCGACAGCACGCGGTAGGCCTCGTTCAGCTCCTTGAACCGCTCCTCGGCGCCGGTGCTGGTGTCCACGTCCGGGTGGTGCTTCTGCGCGGCACGGCGGAACGCGCGCTTGATGTCCTCCTCGGAGGCATCCCGATCCACGCCCAGGATCTCGTAGTAATCGCGCTTCACCGCCATGGTCGGCGGATCATACCAATTGGCACTCTCAGACCCCGAGTGCCAACTCGATTCCTACTCGAGGCGCTCCCCCGATCCGGTCCAGAAGGCCGCCTTCCGCGCGCCGTAGGCCCCGAACGACAGGATGGTGAGCACGAACGCGGCCACGGCCGCGACAGCAGCCAGCTCCATGGTCATCCCGACCTGGGCCACGAGCAATCCGACGAGCACCGCGGCGATCACCCCGTTCACGATGAGGATCATCAGCGGGGTCGTCACCAGGGCGTGCTTGATGTTGCCGGCAATGCTGGGCACCGCGACGCCCGTCCCACCCGGGGCCCCGAAGGTTCGGAGGACCCCCACGACATCCTCGGTCCACCCGGTGACAAGGTACGGCTCGATCCCCGGGTCGATGTCGAGATAGGCCCGACGCAGGCGATTCATGCCCTTGACCCACATCAGGTCCTCCTCGTTGATCTCGTTCAGGCGCACGAACGTCGAGCTGCCCACGAAGAAGACGACCGGCAGGACCAGGAGCGCAAAGGTCACGAACGCGCTTCCGAATGCCGTGGCCTGCGCGACGAGGGCAAGGGCCACCACCGCACCGGTCAGCAGGGTCAGGAACATGCCCGCTCGGGCGAACGATTCGTTCCACGACAGGTTTCGGGTGGCGAGGAGGCTCCAGTGCTCGGTCGTCAGCAGTTGGACCCGGATGGCCCTGGCCGCGGCCTCATCCGAAGACGAGGGAGACGGGATCGGAGCCGGTGCTCCGAGGTGCTCGTTGGTCATGGGCGGAGTGTGCCGCTCCCGCCGGTTCTTCGTCTAGCATCGGACCGATGAGCACAACCTCCTCGGACAGCACGGCGCCCCGCCAGGTCACGGCCGCCCACGCCCGCAGGTTTCTGATCCGCCGACATCTGCTGGAGTCCCCGCGGTCGCTGCCGGCCCGCCCGGAATCGGTCCTGCGGGTGGTCGACCGGTTGGGCAGCCTCCAGTTCGACCCGCTCGATGTGCCCGGTGCCCGCAACCACGACCTGGTCCTCCACGCGCGGATCCGCGAGTTCGAGCGCCCCTGGTGTGACCGCTGGCTCTACGGCCCCCCCTCCCGGCGACGCCTGATCGAGCTCTACAACAAGGCCCTGAACATCCTCCCCATCGAGGAGCTGCCGTACTACCGGATTTCGTGGACCCGGGCCGGGTCCTACTACGTCCCGTTCCTCGAGGAGCACCGCGCGCTCGCCGATCGAATCCGGACCCATATCCGCGAGGGCGGTCCCGTGTCCACGGCCGCGTTCCGCGACGTGAACCACCGGATCCAGTGGTGGTGGGACACCGATGCGACCAGCACCACCGCCGCGCGGGCGGTTCTCGAGGCCCTCTTCGTGTCCGGCGAGATGGGCATCGCCTGGCGGGAGGGCAGCCGCCGCTACTACGACCTCATTGAGCGACTCGTGCCGCCGCGGCTGCTGAACGCGGAACCGGCCAGCGAGTTCGACGCGATGCGCCATCGCATCCTGTCCCGGTACCGCGCGGTGGGGCTGGCGGGGACGACCGGCAACGCCGAGCTCGTGTGGGGCGGCGCCGGCAAGGTGGCCGAGCGGCGGAAGATCACGGCAGCGCTGCTCGACGACGGATCCCTGGTCCCGGTCGAGGTCGAGGGCCTCCGGGGGGAGCGGCTGGTCCTCGGTGAGGAGATGGCCATCCTCCGCTCGACCTCGCGACCAAGGCGCACCACCCCGCAGGTCACGTTCCTGGCACCGCTTGACCCGCTGATGTGGGATCGACCGATGATCCGCGACCTGTTCGGCTTCGAGTACCTGTGGGAGGTCTACACGCCGGAGCACAAACGCCGGCACGGCTATTACGTCCTCCCCATCCTGTTCGGCGACCGGTTCGCGGGTCGGATCGAGCCGCGCTACGACCGCAAGGCGAGAACCCTGCACATGAACGGGGTGTGGTTCGAGGACGGCTTCAGACCGATGGAGGAGCCGCACTTCATTCCCGCCCTGGACGAGGCGCTCCGCGCCTATCGGTCTTTCGTGGGAGCCGACAGCGTCAGCTGGCCACGCACCCGCCTTGGGCGTGACCTCGCGCGCGAGCTGAAATGAGGATCCCGCGCTGGCTGCTCCGCCTCTTCTGGCTGGAGGACCGGATCCTTGCCCCAGTACGCGGACTATCGGCAGCGGACCACCCGCAAAATCCCGGTCGTCATCCTGGAGCCGCGCTGACCCTCAGCTGAAGTTGACAACCACCGGGGCATGGTCGGAGGGAATGCCCGGGTAGGTGCTCGGCTTGCGGGCATCGCGGTCGCGCTCCGCGGACACGGCACGCGCGGCGAGGGGCGCGGTCGCGAGGACGTGATCGATCCGCATCCCGAAATTCTTGTGGAAGTTCCCGGCCCGGTAGTCCCACCACGTGAAGTAGCCGGGCTCGGGGTGGAACTGGCCCAGCACATCAGTCAGGCCCCAATCCTCCAGCCGGGTGACCCGCTCGCGCTCGGGCGCCGACACGTGGGTCGCGCCGTGGGCCGCGGCCGGGTCCCACACGTCGTTGTCGGTGGGCGCCACGTTGAAGTCGCCGCACAGGGCCAGCAGGTCGGCGGGGTCGTTGCGCTCGCGGACCCACGCGTCGAGGTGATCGAGCCACGCCAGCTTGGCGTCATAGAACTCGGAGCCCACCACCCGCCCGTTGGGCACGTACACGCTCACCACTCGGACGCCGCCGCACTCGGCGGTCAGGAAGCGGCCGCCCTCATCGGTCCAGTCCTCCGTCTCCGGCAGGCCGGCGACGACGCCGTCAATCCCCACCCGGGATGCGATTGCCACGCCATTCCAGGTGCCGCTTCCGTGGTGTGCGACCTCGTAGCCCAGCGCCGCGAAATCGATGAGCGGCACGGCATCATCGGCCAGCTTGGTCTCCTGCATGCACAGGATGTCGGGCTGGTTTCGTTCGGTCCAGGCCAGGACGCGCTCAAGCCGCGCCCTGAGGGAGTTGACGTTCCAGGTCGCCAGTCGCACGCGTGCCGAAACCCCTAGAGCTCGGCCATGACCACGGCGCGCTTGGCGTCGTACTCCTCGGTGGTGATCAACCCCTCGCCGCGGAGAGCCTCCAACCGCCGCAGGCGGACAGCGGGGTCCGCGGTATCGAGAGCGGACTGGCCGTCGTCCTCCTCCGGCGTTCCAGCGCGCGCGAGCTCCGCCCGTCGCCGTTGGAGCGCGCTGCCGATGAGGCCGGCCAGCGCGGAGAAGGTCGCAATGCCCGCCAGCATCATCACGATGCCAGCCATCCGACCCGCGAGGGTGACGGGAGTGACGTCACCGTAGCCCACGGTCGTCGCGGTCACGAGTGCCCACCACGCGGCGTCGAACACATTGCTCACGTTCGGGTTGTGCCCTGACTCCGCGATGTAGAACATCAGGCTCGCGGTCACGAGGATCGAGAACCAGACGGTGAACAGCATCTTGATCGTGAGGTCGCCGGCGAGGTACCCGAGGACATCGACCGCGCTCGCGAGTCCGCGCGTCGCCCGGATGAGGCGGAGCATCCGGAGCAGGCGCAGCAGCCGGAACCCTCGGAGGAACGGCAGCAGGGTGACGACGTCGATCCAGTGGGCGCGGAAGTAGGCCCGATGCTCGAACGCGGCCAGGAAGCGAACCGCGAACTCGATCGCAAAGAACATGGTGATCGCGTCCGCCACCATGTTGAACGCTGGCCTGCGCGGCTCAGCGCCCAGCAGCAGCCAGACGATGACCAGGATCGCCATGAAGGTTTCCCAGGCAATGTCGTAGGTGACAAAGAACTGGTTGATCGACGTTCGCAGCGCTCTCATGGCGGCATCCTACTGCGGGCTACACTGGCCACCCCGGAGCATTTGAGGAGGGCACCATGTTCAAGGGCTTCCGCGACTTCATCCTGCGTGGCAACGTGGTTGACCTGGCCGTGGCCGTGGTCATCGCCGGCGCGTTCGGGGCGGTCATCGCCTCGTTCGTGGCCGACGTCCTGACCCCGCTGCTGGGTCTCATCGGTGTGCCGGACTTCAGCACCCTGACCGTGACCGTGGGCGAGGCGGAGGTTCGCTACGGGGTCTTCCTGAACACGCTCATCACCTTCGTGCTGATCGCCGCATCGATCTACTTCATCGTCGTCAAGCCCAAGCAGGCATTCGACGCACGGACCGCGAAGGAAGAGGAGGCGACCACCAAGGCCTGCCCCCATTGCGCCACTGACATCCCCATCGCAGCCACCCGCTGCCCGAACTGCACGAGCCAGCTGAGCTAGCCGCTCGATCGGGGGGCTGACTCATGACCGATGCGGGTGCCCCGACCCGGGGCGCCCGGTCGATGACGGCGCCGCTGCGCGAGGTGCTCGTGCATCGTCCCGATCCCGCATTCGGCGCCGCGTTCGACAACCCGGCCCACGGCTTCCGCCATCCGGTTGACCTCGCGGTCGCCCACGCCGAGCACGACGCCTACACCGACCTGCTCGCCGAGCTGGGCGTCCGCGTCCACCGCCTCGTCGTCCGGACCACGGACCCGGACCTCGTCTACACCTTTGATCCGGCCCTGATGACCGATGCCGGCGCGGTCCTCCTCCGCCCGGGCAAGACGAACCGCCAGGCGGAGCCCCGGATCGTCCGCGACTGGCTGAAAGGGGCCGGGATTCCGATCGTGGGCCGCATCGGTCCGCGCGCCACGATCGAGGGCGGCGACGTTGTGTGGCTCCGCCCCGACCTGGTCTGCGTGGGGATCTCGCTCCGCACGAACGCGGAGGGCGCCCGACAACTGGCCGCGATCATCGACGCGGAGGTCCGGGTCTTCGACCTGCCCTACTGGCGCGGCCACGCCGAGCTGGTCCATCTCCTGTCGGTCATCTCCCCCATCACCGACAACCTGGCCGTCGTCTACCCGCCGCTGCTTCCCGTAGGCCTGTGGACGCTGCTCGGGGAGCTGAAGATCAAGACCATCGCCGTCCCCGACGAGGAGTTCCCCACCCTCGGCTGCAACGTCCTCGTCGTTCGCCCCGGCGTCGTGGTCATGGCCGAAGGGAACCCGGTCACCCGCCGTGCGCTCGAGTCCGCCGGCTGCAAAGTCCACACCTACCCCGCGACCGAGGTCGGCCTCAACGGCTCCGGCGGCCCCACCTGCATGGCGTTCCCCCTCCGTCGCGGCTGATCCAGGGCATGCGGCGCCGGGGGCGGTCGGGCCGTCCGGCCCATACAATCGGGCGGACCGGCCGATGGCACGGCTCGCCCGAACCCGAGAATTGATCGTTGGCAACGACCTGCCCGCTGAGGTGCACCAATGGGATACAACCTGCGGAACCGAAACTTCACCAAGATGCTGGATTTCAGTCCCCGCGAAATCCGCTTTCTGCTTGACCTGTCCCGCGACCTGAAACGCGCGAAGTACGGCGGCTACGAGCAGCAGCGGATGAGGGGCAAGAACATCGCGGTCATCTTCGAGAAGTCCTCTACCCGGACCCGGGTCGCGTTCGAGGTCGCCGCGTACGACCAGGGCGCCCATGTGACGTACCTCGGACCGGAGGGGAGCCAGATCGGCCACAAGGAGTCGATGCGCGACACGGCGCGGGTCCTGGGCCGGATCTTCGATGGGATCGAGTATCGCGGCTTTGGGCAGGAGATCGTCGAGGAGCTGGCCGAGTACGCCGGCGTCCCGGTCTGGAACGGGCTGACGGACCAGTTCCACCCGACCCAGATCATGGCCGACTTCCTGACCATGACCGAGTTCTCGGACAAGCCGCTCCACGACATCGCCTACTGCTATTTCGGCGACGCGCGAAACAACATGGGCGACTCGCACCTGGTGGGCGGCGCGAAGATGGGGATGGACGTCCGCCTGTGCGGGCCCAGGCACCTGTGGCCGGACAAGGAGCTGGTCGCAACCTGCAAAGCGATCGCCAAGGAGACGGGCGCCCGAATCACCCTGACCGATGATCCTGCAGTCGGCGCCAAGGGCATCGACTTCATGTACACGGACGTCTGGGTCTCCATGGGCGAGGCCGATTCGGTCTGGGAGGAGCGGATCAAGCTCCTCAAGCCGTACCAGGTCAACACGGCACTGGTGAAGAAGACGGGCAACCCCAAGGTGAAGTTCATGCACTGCCTGCCCGCCTTCCACGACCGGCACACGGAGGTGGGCGAGGAGATCTTCGAGAAGTACGGCCTCGACGGGCTCGAGGTCACGAACGACGTGTTCGAATCGGAGCGCTCGATCGTGTGGGACCAGGCTGAGAACCGGATGCACACGATCAAGGCGATCATGGTCGCCACCATCGGCGCCTGAGCGCGGGTGAGAGCTCGGAGGACCTGATGCGCATTGTCGTGGCCCTTGGGGGGAACGCCCTGCTCAAGCGCGGCGAGCCGATGACCGCCAGTGCCCAGCGGGCAAACGTCCGGGTGGCCGCCGAAAGCCTGGCCCGGGTGGCCAAGGACCACCAGCTCATCGTGTCCCACGGGAACGGCCCGCAGGTGGGCCTGCTCGCCCTCCAGGGCGAAGCGTATCCCGATGTCGAGCCCTACCCCTTCGACGTGCTCGGGGCCGAGACACAGGGCATGATCGGGTACCTGCTCGAGCAGGAGCTCGGCAACTTCCTGCCGTTCGAGGTCCCCATCGCCACCGTGCTGACGATGGTGGAAGTGGATCCCGAGGATCCGGCATTCGCGGATCCGACCAAGTTCGTTGGACCGATCTACCCCAGGGAGCGCGCCCAGGCGTTGGCCGCCGAGAAGGGATGGGTGGTCAAGCCCGACGGCGACTCCTGGCGTCGCGTCGTGCCCTCACCGCGTCCGAAGCGCATCTTCGAGCTGCGACCCATGAAGTGGCTGCTCGAGCACCACGTCGTGATCATCTGCGCCGGAGGCGGTGGGATTCCCACGATGTACGCCCCGGGCGAGGATCGGCACCTCGTGGGGGTCGAGGCCGTGATCGACAAGGATCTGGCCAGCAGCCTGCTGGCGCGGGACCTCGCCGCTGACCTGTACATCATGGCCACCGACGTCGACGGCGTGTACGTCGACTGGGGGACTCCCGATCAGCGACGTCTCGACCGCGCCACCTCCGCGGAGCTGGGCGCCATGCCGTTCCCCGCCGGCTCCATGGGCCCAAAGGTGGATGCCGCGGTGGAGTTCGTCCAGGCGACCGGCAACCGAGCCGTGATCGGGGCGCTGGACGATATCGAAGGCCTGGTGGCCGCCACGGCCGGCACGAACGTGGTGGCCGACACCGCATGATGAATCGGTACCGAAACTGAAGGAGCACGAGCCATGACTGCCTACGGTGTGCATTCCGAGGTCGGAAAGCTGCGCCAGGTCATCGTCCACCGACCGGAGCTCAGCCTGAAGCGGCTGACACCCGACAACCACGATGAGCTGCTCTTCGACGACGTGTTGTGGGTGGAACGTGCCCAGTGGGAGCACGACCAGTTCGTGGCCCGCATGCGCGAGCGCGGGGTCGAGGTGTTCTACGTCCAGGACCTGCTGGGCGAGGCCCTGGCCGCCAGCGACGACGCCCGGATGCGGCTCATCGACCTGGTTGCCTCCGAGTACGTGGTGGGCATCGGGCTGGTGGACGAGATGCGTTCCGCCCTGGGGGCGCTCGCCCCGGACGTCCTGGCCAAGCACTTGATCGGCGGAATGACCGTCGCCGAGTCGGGCCTCGACGTTGCCGGAGCGGCCGGGCACTCGCTGATCGCATCAGCCGTGGACGACGACCAGACCTTCGTCCTGCCGCCCCTCCCGAACAGCCTGTTCACGCGCGACTCATCGTGCTGGATCTACGGCGGGGTCTCGATCAACCCCATGTTCTGGCAGGCTCGCCGTCGCGAGGCCTACAACATGGCTGCCATCTATCGCGCCCATCCCATGTTCGCCGGCGCGGACTTCGAGTTCTGGTATCCGCCGGTCGGCAACGATGACCGGTTCCAGACCGAGGACTTCGGACTGGCCACCCTGGAAGGCGGTGACGTGGAGATCATCGGCAACGGGGCGGTCGCGATCGGGATGTCCGAGCGGACGCAGGGTCGGATGATCGAGCAGATCGCCCGAGCGCTCTTCGCCAAGGGCGCGGCCGAGCGCGTCATCGCCGCGGTGATGAGCAAGGACCGGGCGCACATGCACCTCGACACCGTGTTCACCATGCTCGACCGGGACAAGGCCACCGCCTTCCCCAAGGTGGTGCAGGGCATCCGGGCCATCAGCATCCGGCCCGGCGCCAGGGAGGGGACGCTCGACGTCCGCGAGGACAAGGACTTCATCTCCGCCGTGGAAGACGCGCTGGGGATCCCCAAGCTCCACGTGGTGGCGACCGGGGGTGACGCCTACCAGCAGCAGCGCGAGCAGTGGGACGACGGCAACAACGTCGTGGCACTCGAACCGGGCGTCGTCGTCGCCTACGAACGCAACACGTTCACCATTTCGAAGATGCGCGAGGCCGGGGTGGAGGTCATCCCGATCGAGGGCTTCGAGCTGGGCAAGGGCCGTGGCGGCGGGCACTGCATGACGTGCCCGATCTCGCGCGACCCGATCTGAGAGGACCGACATGGATCCCGACACGAACTCCTGGGCGAACTGGATCATCGGTTTCGTGGTCGTGGTGGCGCTCATCGGCCTGCTGCTGCTGGCACGGGGGCCATCCGACCAGGACCACGTGCAGGTTCCGATGCCTGCGGCAGTCCTCGTCACTCGCGCGTAACCGAACCAGAACGTTGAGGACGACCAGATGACGCCTGAGGACCGGTCCGAGCCCGTCATGAAGGATCGCGAGCCGCGCGAGCCCTCGCTGCTCGACGCGCTGATCCCGGTCGTCACGCTCATCGTCCTCATCGGCCTGACGATTGCACTGTTCGGGACCGACGCGACCGGGGGGCCACTCCAGGTCGCCCTCCTGACCAGCGCGGCCGTGGCCGCCCTGGTGGCGCTGAAGAACGGGCACCCGGTCGCCCAGGTGCGCGACGCCGCCATCGGGGGGATCTCGTCCGCCCTGGGCGCGGTCTTCATCCTGCTCGCGGTCGGCGCTCTCATCGGCGCCTGGAACATGGCCGGAACCATCCCGACTGTCGTGTACTACGGCGTCGGGCTGATCAGCGAGACATGGTTCTATCCGGCCACGGCCCTCGTCTGTGGCCTGGTGGGACTGTCGATCGGCAGCTCGTGGACCACCGCCGCGACCCTCGGGGTGGCGTTCGTGGCCCTGGCCCCCCTGGTTGGCGCCGACCCGGCGATTGCTGCCGGGGCGGTGATCTCGGGTGCCTACTTCGGAGACAAGATGACGCCGATCTCCGAGACGACGGTGCTGGTGCCTTCCATGGTTGGCGGGGTGACGACGAACGAGCACATCGGTGCCATGGTCTGGACCTCGGGCCCCGCCGTCCTGCTGGCACTGGCCGGGTTCACCATCATCGGCCTCACGACGCCCGCGTCCGGTTCGGCGTTCGACCCGGCCGACGTCCAGGCCCTCCTGGCGGGGTCGTACACCATCTCGCTCCTGAACTTCCTCCCGCTCGTGCTGCTGGTGTTCCTGTCCATCCGACGGGCGCCGCCCTTCCTCTCCATCTTCGCCTCGGCCCTGTTCGCGGCAGTCCTCGCGGTCTTCACCCAGCCCCACCTGGTCGAGGCCTTCGTGGGCGATCCCGGACAGAGTCCGGTGACGACGGCCATCGAGGCCATCTACGCCGCGCTCGCCACCGGCTTCGTCCTGAACAGCGGCAACGAGACGATCGATGCCCTCTTCTCGCGGGGCGGGATGGCGTCGATGCTCTACACGATCTGGCTGGTTCTGGGCGCCCTGTCCTTCGCGGCGGTGATGGAGCATGCCGGGTTCCTGGAGCGCCTTATCCGACCTGTCCTGGCCAGCGCCAAGTCCACCGGCCGGCTGATCGCCTCGGTCATTGCGACATGCCTGGGCCTGAACATCATCGCCGGCGACCAGTACGTCGCCATCGTCATGCCCAGCCGCATCTACCGCGCCGAGTTCGCGAAGCGCGGGCTCGCGCCGCGCATGCTGTCACGGGCGGTGGAGGACTCGGGGACGGTGACCTCGCCCCTCGTCCCGTGGAACAGCTGCGGGGCGTACATGTCGGGCGTCCTGGGGGTGGCCACCGGGGCCTACCTGCCGTACTGCTTCTTCAACCTGCTGAGCCCGGTGATCTCGTTGATCTACGGCTTCACCGGGTTCCGCATCGAGCACCTCGCATCCACGGAGGGAAGTGAGCCATGACCACCGCCGAGACCACCGCCCAGACCCCGCCGGCGCCTTCGAAGCGAGGGTTCTCGCTGCCGAGCGCGTACACGATCCTGTTCATCCTCATCGTGCTGGTCGCGATCGGGACGTGGATCATCCCGGCCGGGCGCTATCAGCTGGACGAGAACGGCCAGCCCATCCCGGGCAGCTACACGCAGGTCGATCAGAACCCGCAACGGATCATCGTCGACTCCCTCCTCGCCCCCATCAACGGCCTGTACGGCATCGAGGCCGAGGACGGGAGCATCAGCATCTGGAACAGCGGTGAGCTGTTCGGCGCGATCGACGTGGCGCTGTTCATCCTGGTCATCGGTGGCTTCCTGGGCGTGACGATGAAGACCGGGGCCATCCAGGGCGGCATCACCCGGATCGTGGAGCGGCTGAAGGGCCGCGAGCGGTGGATGATCCCGATCCTGATGACCGTGTTCGCCATCGGCGGCACGACCTACGGGATGGCCGAGGAGAGCCTCGCGTTCTACGTCCTGATCATCACCGTCATGATCGCGGCCGGGTACGACGCGCTGGTCGGAGCGTCGCTCCTCCTGCTCGGGTGCGGGATCGGCGTCATCGGATCGACGATCAACCCATTCGCCACCGGCATCGCCTCGGGCTTTGCCGGGACCACGATCAACGAGGGCATCATCGGGCGGCTGATCGTGCTGGTGGTCGGGACCGCGATCGGCATCTTCTTCGTGATGCGCTACGCGGACAAGGTCAAGGCCGATCCCACCAAGTCGCTCGTGTACAGCCAGAAGGCGGATAACGAGAAGCGATTCATGGCCGGCGGCGGCGGCGAAGAAGCCAACGCGCCGTTGACCGGGCGCCAGAAGGTCGTCCTGCTGCTGTTCTTCCTCGCGTTCGTGGTGATGATCTTCGGCGTCATCCCGTGGCAGGACCTCGGCATCAACATCCCCACCCTGTGGTGGTGGTTCCCCGAGATGACCGCCTCGTTCCTGCTCTTTGCCATCTTGATCGGCCTGGTGGCCCGGATGAAGGAGTCGGACCTGACGGCCACCTTCGTGGACGGGGCCCGCGACCTGCTGGGCGTGGCGCTGATCATCGGCATCGCACGCGGGATCACCGTGATCATGAACAACGGCCTGATCACCGACACCGTCCTGAATGCCGCCGAACAATCGGTCGCCGGCCTCGGCGGCGCGGCGTTCATCAACCTCATGTTTGGCCTGTTCCTGCCGCTGTCGTTCCTGATCCCCTCCTCGTCGGGACTGGCGACGGTGGCGATGCCGATCATGGCGCCCCTGGCCAGCTTCGCCGGTGTCCCGGAGTTCCTGGTCGTGACCGCCTACCAGACGGGGAATGGGCTCATCAACCTCATCACCCCGACCTCGGCCGTGGTCATGGGCGGGCTGGCCATCGCCCGGGTCGGCTACGGGACGTGGCTGAAGTTCGTGTGGCCCATGCTGGTCGTGCTGGCCATCCTGTCCATGGTCGTCCTGACCGGCGGCGTCCTGCTCGGGAGCCCGTGAGGTCGGAGATGCGTGGTCGCCTCGCGGCAAACGGCTCTTGCCCGATTCCAGCAAGGGCAAGTCACGGGGGCGGCA
>Ga0207423_1000058_pt1 | contig 13624 bp, 9 predicted proteins | sample Browns_ThreeSqA__FD_184848 | JGI IMG/M metagenome (GOLD analysis project Ga0207423, IMG submission 184848) | Wetland microbial communities from the San Francisco Bay, California, USA, that impact long-term carbon sequestration -... | ecosystem: Environmental > Aquatic > Marine > Wetlands ... | reverse complement strand
TGTCTGCAACGACCGTGACGGCGTCGCCGGGATCGGTCATCACGTCAAACAGCTCCGCGCCAGACTCTCCGTTGCTGGCGCTGATGGGAGACGATCCGGTCGATCTCGAAGCGCTACGGGTGCGCGCAGGCTGGCCCACGGAGCGCATCGCCGCGGAACTGCTGCGTCTTGAACTCGCCGGGCAGATCACGACGCTTGCGGGTGGACTTTTTCAACGCCTACATTGAGGGATCGCCCATGTACGAGGTTCTCGCCTATGTGTACGAACACTACGAAAGAACGGATCTCGTCTACAACGGTGATCAGATCGCGCGCAAGCTCTCGGCGGTCGGCTTCGAGCGCGACGACATCCACACCGCGCTGCAGTGGCTTGCCGGAATGCGCGTGACCACCGCGCGCGAACCGATCGTCGTACCCGACATCAAATCGGCGCACCGCGTCTTCTCGCCGCGCGAACTGGCCAAGCTAGAGACCGCCTGCCTGGATTACATCCTGACGCTGGAGCATTCGGGCGTGCTCTGCCCCCAGACACGAGAGCAGGTACTCGAGCGTGCGCTTGCAGCGAACGGGGAACCGCTGGTGCTTGCGCAACTCAAGCTGATCGTGCTCATGGTCCTGTGGAACTTGGATCTCCCGAGCCGGCAATTGCTGGCTCACGATCTGTCCATCGCATCGGAGTCGCAGCTGCCCAGCTGAGCCGCCCGGGGCCCGATCGCCCGGCTCGCTTGCCTGTGCCCGCGCGTGCGCACGCGCGCACGCGAGGTGTAGCGCAGTTTCGACGAACTCGCAAAGCGGGACGTGCGCCGCATGCGGTTGCCGCGGCGCCGAGTTTGCACTTATCATCTGCCGCCTTTCCGGGCCGGTAGTGCGAGGCGCGACGCTCCTGCGAACTGCGCCGGCGCAACGACCGAAACGCTGTAGCCCAGGCAATTCCACTTGGCGAAAAGTCTGATCATTGCAGAAAAACCCTCTGTCGCCGCCGACATTGCGCGGGCGCTCGGCGGCTTTACGCGCAAGGGCGATTATTTCGAAAGCGATGAGTACGTGCTGGCGGCAGCCGTCGGCCACTTGCTCGAACTGGCGGTACCGGAACAATTCGAAGTCAAGCGCGGCAAGTGGTCGTTCGCTCACTTGCCTGTCATTCCGCCTCATTTCGAGCTCGCACCGATCGAACGCAACGCCGAACGCCTCAACCTGCTGCTTCGGCTGATCAAACGCAAGGATGTCGGCGCGCTGGTCAACGCCTGCGATGCCGGGCGCGAAGGCGAACTGATTTTTCGCTACATCATGCAGCACGCACGCAGCAACAAACCCATCTCCCGATTGTGGCTGCAGTCAATGACGCAGCAAGCGATTCGCGAGGGCTTCGCCAGTCTGCGCCCCGATGCCGCGCTGCTACCACTCGCCGACGCCGCCAAGTGCAGGTCCGAGGCCGACTGGCTGGTCGGCATCAACGGTACTCGGGCGATGACAGCCTTCAATTCCAAAGAAGGCGGCTTCTACCTGACCCCTGTCGGCCGGGTCCAGACGCCCACGCTCGCGCTGCTGGTCGAGCGCGAAGAACGCATTCGTACCTTCGTGCCACGCGACTATTGGGAAGTGCATGCCCGATTCGGGGCCAAGGAGGGCGAGTATACGGCGCGCTGGATCGATCCGGCGTTCCGCAAGGACGACGACGCCGAGCGTCGTCCCGACCGGTTGTGGAACCGGGATGCGGCAGAGGCGATCGTTGCTGCCTGCCGTGACGCGCGCGGAAGTGTCTCGGAGGAAAGCCGTCCATCGACACAGCAGCCCCCCTTGTTGTTCGACTTGACCAGCCTGCAGCGCGAAGCCAACGGGCGCTTCGGGTTTTCGGCGAAGGGCACACTGTCGCTCGCCCAAGCCTTGTATGAGCGCCACAAGGTACTGACCTACCCCCGGACCGACTCGCGCGCACTGCCCGAGGACTACCTGGGCACGGTCGGCCAGACACTGCAAGCACTTTCGGGCGCAAAGCCGTTCAGTGAGCACGCGCGGAACATCCTGAAGAACAAATGGGTCAAGCCGAGCCGGCGAATTTTCGACAACAGCAAGATCTCGGATCACTTCGCGATCATTCCGACCCTGCAGATGCCGCGCCATCTGAACGAGGGGGAACAGAAGCTGTATGACCTGGTCGTGCGCCGCTTTCTCGCGGTGTTTCATCCAGCGGCGGAGTATCTGCAGACGACCCGGTTGACGCAGGTGGGCGAGCACCAGTTCCGCACTGACGGCCGGGTGCTGGAGAAGCCCGGCTGGCTGGCGGTCTATGGCCGTGAGGCGCAGGAACAAAGCGATAGTCTGGCGCCGGTCGCACCCGGCGAGCGCGTTAGAGCACTCGAGGTGACGAGCCTGGCGACCCAGACCAAGCCGCCTGCGCGCTATACCGAGGCAACGCTGCTCTCGGCGATGGAGGGCGCCGGCAAGCTGGTCGAAGACGACGAGTTGCGGGAAGCGATGCAGGCCAAGGGGCTGGGCACGCCCGCGACGCGCGCAGCGATCATCGAAGGCCTGATCAACGAAGAGTACGTGCACCGCAGCGCGCGGGAGCTAGTGCCCGCACCGAAGGCTTTTTCGCTGTTCTTCGCGCTTAAGCATTTTGGCGTCAGCGAGATTACGTCCCCGGAGCTCACCGGTGACTGGGAGTACAAGCTCAAGCAGATGGAGCTCGGCAAGCTGCGGCGCGACGAATTCATGGATCACATCGAAGAGGTCACGCGCGACCTCGTCGAACGCATTCGCGGCGGAGAAATTCCGGATGCGGCGTTCGCCACCGTCCCCGAACCCTGCCCGAAATGCGGCGGCACGGTGCAGGAGAACTATCGCAAGTTCCAGTGCCAGAAGTGCGATTTCTCGCTGTGGAAGGTCCTCTCGGGCCGTGAGTGGTCGCCGGAGGAGATTGGGCAACTGTTTCGCGAACGCTTCATCGGCCCGCTGAACGGATTTCGCAGCCGCATCGGGCGGCCGTTCAGCGCTGGCATCCGTCTAAGCGATGAGAACCGGATCGAGTTCGATTTCGGGCAGGGCTCGGCATCCGACCAAGCGTCCGAGCCGCCCGATTTCTCCGATCAGCGCAGTCTCGGTGCCTGCCCGAAGTGCGGAGCCGGTGTATACGAGCATGGCGCCGCGTATGTCTGCGAGAAGGCATTCGGACAGAATCGCAGCTGCGATTTCCGCTCCGGCAAGGTCATACTGCAGCAGAGCGTCGAGCGGTCACAGATGGAAAAGCTGCTTGCCGAAGGCAAGACAGACCTGCTGACGCGCTTCATTTCGAAAAAGGGGCGGCCGTTCAAGGCGTTTCTCGTGCGGCAGCCGGAAGGGCGCGTCGGCTTCGAATTCCTTCCGCGCGCGACGCCGGCCGAGCGCGCAGAGCGCAAGTCGGGCCGCAAGGGGAAACATCCCGCAGCGAAAGTCGGCGTGGAGGTTGAACCAGTGCCAAAGGGTACAACCGGGGCTCCCGCGAAGGCGCCTACCCCGCGCCGCGTTCCAGCGAAGAGAAAGGCTGCTGCGCCCACCAAGTCCCCACGCAGGCGCGCCGCGCCGCGCCGGCGCGGCGGCTAGCGGCCTCGCTGCGCGAATCTAAATGTCGAGGTTGCGCACGCCAAGCGCATTGGACTCGATGAATGCGCGGCGCGGCTCCACCTCGTCGCCCATCAACTTGGTGAAAATTTCGTCGGCCGCGATGCCATCTTCGATCTGGACGCGCAACAGCCTGCGCGATGCCGGGTCCATCGTCGTTTCCCACAGCTGCGACGGGTTCATCTCACCCAGCCCCTTGTAGCGCTGCAGCGCCATTGCCTTGTTCACCTCGGCGAGCAGCCAGCGCATGCCTTCCGGAAAATCGCGCACCGGCTGCTTTTTCTCGCCGCGCTGCACGTAAGCACCCACGCCGACCAGACCGCGCAGCATCTCGGCAGTCTGGCGGATCTGCGCATAGTCGCCGGAAGCAACGAATTCCGTGTCGATGTTCGAGACACGGACATTGCCGTGCCGACTGCGCTCGATACGGATCTGATACCGATCCGTCTTGCCGTCGAAATCGGCACGCACGCGGACTCCGTCTCCCACGAGGGCCGCGAGCAAGGCCTCGGCCGACGCCTCCGCGGTCTCCCGTCGCGATAGATCGATCTGCACGCCGCGCATGAGCGCAATCAGCGATTCCCGGTCGATCCAGCGCGACGCCCGATCGATGATCGCTTCGGCGACGAGGTAGGACTTCGCCAGTTCGGCAAGTGCGTCGCCGGCGATCACTTCCCGGCCCGCGGCCGGACACATTGCCGCATCGACCAGGGCCTGCCTGAGCATGAACTCGTTCAGTTCGTGCTCGTCCTTCAGATAACGCTCGGTCTTGCCGAGCTTGGCCTTGAAGAGCGGCGGCTGCGCGATGTAGATATGCCCGCGCGCGACGAGTTCGGGCATCTGACGATAAAAGAAGGTCAACAGCAGCGTGCGGATGTGCGATCCATCGACATCGGCGTCGGTCATGATGATGATGCGGTGGTAGCGCAGTTTATCGGGGTTGTACTCCTCCTTGCCGAATCCGCAGCCGAGCGCCGTGATCATCGTCGCGATTTCTGTTGAAGAGAGCAGCTTGTCGAAGCGCGCCTTCTCGACGTTTAGGATCTTTCCCTTGAGCGGCAGAATCGCCTGAAAGCGTCGATCACGGCCCTGCTTGGCCGAGCCGCCCGCGGAATCTCCCTCGACCAGGTACAGCTCGCATTTCGCCGGGTCGCGTTCCTGGCAGTCGGCCAGCTTGCCGGGCAGCCCCATCGAATCGAGCACGCCCTTGCGTCGTGTCATCTCGCGGGCCCTGCGCGCCGCTTCGCGCGCCCGCGCCGCGTCGACGATCTTGCCCGTAATCACGCGCGCATCATTCGGGCGCTCGTCCAGGAACTGGCGCAGGCGCTCGGCGACGACCTCCTCGACCGCCGGTCGAACCTCGGAGGACACCAGCTTTTCCTTCGTTTGAGAGGAGAACTTCGGCTCCGGCACCTTGACCGAAAGCACGCACGCCAGCCCTTCGCGCATGTCGTCGCCCGTGGTTTCCACCTTTGCCCGCTTGGCGAGCTCGTGCTCCTCGATGTACTTGTTCAGCACGCGAGTCATCGCAGCGCGCAGGCCAGTCATGTGGGTGCCGCCGTCGCGCTGCGGAATGTTGTTGGTGAAACAAAGAACCGATTCCTGAAAAGTATCGTTCCACTGCATCGCCACGTCCGCGACGATGCCGTCCTTCTCCCCCGTACCGACAAATACGTTCGGATGAAGAACCGTCTTCGAGCGATTCATGTACTCGACGAACCCCTTCACACCTCCTGAGAACGCGAAGCTTTCCTCCTTGCCCGAGAGCTGGTCGACGAGCAGTATTCGCACCCCGTTGTTCAAGAATGACAGTTCGCGGAGCCGACGCGCCAGAATGTCGACGTGGTAGTCGACGTTGCCGAAGACCTTCTTCGAGGCAAGGAAGTGGACTTCGGTTCCGCGCTTTTCAGTACTTCCCGTGACGCGCAACGGCCCGGTGGGTACACCATCGCTGAATTCCAGCTCGTGCACGCGACCGTCGCGCCAGATCGTGAGCCGCAACCACTCGGAAAGGGCATTGACCACCGACACGCCGACCCCGTGTAATCCGCCGGAGACCTTGTACGAATTGCTGTCGAACTTCCCGCCAGCATGGAGTTCGGTCATCACGATCTCGGCCGCGGAACGCTTGAGCTCATCGTCCTCCTTGACGTCGGTCGGAATGCCGCGGCCATTGTCGAGGACGGAGATCGAGCTGTCCGTGTGTATCGTGACCACGATCTCGTCGCAGTACCCCGCGAGCGCTTCGTCGACCGCGTTGTCCACGACCTCGAATACCATGTGGTGCAGCCCGGTACCGTCTGAGGTATCTCCGATATACATGCCCGGGCGCTTGCGGACGGCCTCCAGGCCCTTGAGGACCTTGATGCTGTCCGAGTCGTACGTATCCGCCTCTACGCCAGCGTTTTCTTCGGATTCAGCCACGTTCGTCCTTCCTATTCAACGAGGGTTGCGTCGAGGATGCTTCAAATCCTCATCGGCATCACGACATACCGGAATTCCGGCTCGGATGAAAATTGAAACAGTGTGCTAGACGACGCATCCCCAAACAGGCATTCCACCTCGGCACCGCTCACGTTATTGAGCACGTCCAGCAGATAATTCACATTGAAGCCGATGTCGAGTGCCTCGCCTTTGTACTTGACATCGAGTTCCTCCTGCGCCTCCTCCTGCTCGGCATTCGACGAGACGATCTTCAGGCTGGAGTCGGTCAGCACCCAGCGCACACCGCGGAACTTCTCGTTTGACAGGATTGCGGCGCGCAACAGCGCCTGTCGCAGGATCTCGCGTTCAACCCGCAGCGTGTTCTTGTGCTGCGTCGGTATGACGCGCGCGTAATCGGGAAACTTCCCGTCCACCAGCTTGGAAAGCAGCTCGATGCCGCCGAAGCGGAATGCCGCCTGCGCCGTAGAAAGCTCCACTTGGATCGGCTCGTCGCCATCGGACAGCAGCTTGCCGAGCTCGATGACAGTCTTCCTCGGCACGATCACTTCCTGCCGCGGCAACGCGCTTGCGAGTCCCGTGGCCGCATAGGCCAGGCGGTGGCCATCCGTGGCGACCAGCTTGAGCTGCTTATCTTCGACCACCATCAGCAATCCGTTCAGGTAATAGCGGATGTCCTGTTGCGCCATCGCATACTGAACGGTTCCGAGCAGGTGACGCAGCACCTTTTGCGGCAGCTCGAAACGCGCGGCCTCTCCGCTCGGACTGGCGAGGCGCGGAAAATCTTCCGCTGGCAGCGTCTGCAGCGAAAACCGGCTCTTTCCCGCCCTGACGAGCAAGCGCTTGTCCTGTTGCTGCAGCGTGACTTCGGCCGACTCCGGCAACGCACGCAGAATATCGACCAGCTTGCGCGCACCGACCGTGACCGGTCGCGCTTCGCCGTGTTCTCCGATCGATGCGCGTGCCGTAATCTGGATCTCGATATCGGTCGCCAGAAATCCCAGCCCATCTCGACCGGGCTCAATGAGCACGTTCGACAGAATCGGCAAGGTGTGACGGCGTTCGATGATTCCGCTGACGGCGGATAGAGGCTCGAGTATTGCGTCTCGCTTTGCCTTGACAAGAACCATAGATTATTTACCTAGTAGTTGTAGTAGGTGCTCGGCACTTCGGGGGATAAATCTGAAATGCGAAGCTCGACAACAGGTTGCCTCATGCGCGAGGGCGGGAGAACCTGTGGACAGTCTGTGTATGGCGTCGAGTAACTTCTGCGCCGCAGCTTGGATTTGGAGTTATTCACAATTCATACCGTTTTTGGGCACAGCTTGCCCAGGCGCACTGCTCATCGCTTGAGCGCCTGTTCCAACACCAAATAGTCGCGGTTCAGTCCGCCGTCCTTCTTTCGCAAGTCCGTAATGGTGCGGCAGGCATGAAGCACGGTGGTGTGGTCGCGATTGCCAAAGGCCTCACCGATCTCGGGAAGGCTCATCTGAGTCAGATCTTTCGCGAGGGCCATGGCGACCTGACGCGGCCTGGCAACGTTGCGACTGCGCTTCTTGGAGTGCATGTCGGCAATGCGTATCTTGAAATAGTCCGCAACCGCCTTCTGAATGCCGTCGATCGTGATCTGACGATTGGCGACATTCAGAATATCGCGCAGCGCCTCCTTGGCCAGTTCGAGGTCGAGCTCGCGACCCGTGAAGCGCGCATACGCGAGTACTTTCTTGAGTGCGCCTTCGAGCTCGCGTACGTTTGAGCGGATATTCTGCGCGATGAAGAATGCGATATCCTCGGACAGGGCGCTGGCCTCGAGTTCCGCCTTCTTCAGCACGATCGCAACCCGCATTTCGAGCTCTGGAGGTTCGATCGCGACCGTGAGCCCCCATCCAAAACGCGAAATGAGGCGCTCCTCCATCCCGGAGATCTCCTTCGGGTAGGTGTCGCAGGTGATGACAATCTGCTTGTGTGCCTCGACCAGCGCGTTGAAGGCGTAGAAAAACTCCTCTTGCGTGCGGTCCTTGTTGGAGAAGAACTGAATATCGTCGATCAGCAGTAGATCGAGCGAGTGGTAGTAGCGCTTGAAATCATCGAAAGCGCGTTGCCGGACGGAGCGCACCACGTCGGACACGTACTGTTCGGCGTGAATGTAACGAATGCGCGCATCGGGTCGCTGTTCGGCGAGGTGATTGCCAATGGCGTGGACCAAGTGGGTTTTGCCGAGGCCGACGCCACCGTAGATGAATAGCGGGTTGTAGGAAACGCCCGGGTTTTCGGCAACCTGGATGGCGGCGGCGCGGGCGAGCTGATTCGCCTTGCCGGTGACGAAGCTATCGAAGGTGAAACCGCGGTTCAGGCGCGCGCGGTCGAGGGCGCCGGGCGCTTCGCCTGCGGCCTGGGCGCTCACAGTTGCCGCGCCAACGATTGCGGGTGTCGTGCGAACGGGCCCGTCGAGGCTGCGTGCCAGGACGAGTTTCAGCGCGAGCGATCGGCCGCTCGCTTCCGTGGCGAGCCGCTCGATCTTGGCCGCGAACCTTTCGCGCACGAGCTCCAGCACGAAGCGGTTCGGCGCCGCCAGAACCAGCGTTTGCGGTTCGTCGGAATCTTCGGGCGTGAGCGGCCGAACCCAGGTGTTGAACTGCTGTGTGGGGAGTTCCTGCTCCAGCCGGCGCAGGCACGCTTCCCAGAGGTTTTGCATGGGTTCGGGTGACTTTCCTTGGGCGCTCGATTGGCGGCCGTTCCTGGAAGCGGAATGGGGACTTCGAAGAGGATAAAATTCTACCTTCTACGGGTTAAGTTATCCACAGGCACGAGGCGCGAAAAGGCCTGATTTGACAATGACTCATGGCGCAGGCTGTAATACCGCCCTTTTTCCGTTGGGGCAGTGATGAAGCGGACCTATCAGCCGTCGAAGACGCGTCGCGCGCGGCGACATGGATTTCTGGTACGCAGCCGCACGCGGGGTGGCCGCGCGGTGCTGCGGGCGCGTCGCGCGCAGGGACGCAAGCGTCTCGGCGTCTGAGCCCGGCGCGTGCGTGCCGAACGCCGCTTCGCGGAGTCCCTGGGCGTTCGACCGGACACGCCGTATCGCGCGACGCGCAGATTTTGAGCGCTTGCTGCGGGACGGCGAGCGACACAACGCTGGCGGTTACCTTTTCTATGTTGCGCGTCGCAACGGCGGCCCGGCACGCCTCGGAATCGTCATCTCGCGCCGCCATGCCCGGCTTGCGGCCACGCGCAATGCCCTCAAGCGATACATCCGGGAAGCCTTCAGGCTGCAGCAGTCCGCGCTCGGATCCATCGATCTGCTCGTTCGACCGCCGCTGGGTATCAAACCGTCGCAGCAAATGATGACGCAGCTGCGCAGCCTACTTGGACAACTCGAAGACAGATGATCGCCAAGCTGTTGCGGTTCGTGGTGAGGGCCTACCGGCTTTTGATCAGCCCGGTTTTGGCGCCTGCGTGCCGCTTCTACCCGACCTGCTCGGAATACGCGGAGCAAGCACTCTGCCGTCATGGGGCGTTGCGCGGGAGCTGGCTCACGGCCGGACGCATTCTGCGCTGCGGTCCATGGCATGAAGGAGGCTGCGACCCCGTACCCGAGCCGAACGAGATCGGGCGCGCGGGTCGATGAACTTCGATACCCAACGCCTGATCCTGCTGCTGGTGTTCAGCTTTTCCGTGCTGATGCTCTGGGACGCGTGGGAAAAGCACAATCGCCCGAAGCCTCCAGCGCAGACCGCCGCGCAGCAGGCACAACAGGGCGTTCCGACTCCGAGGGTCCCGATGCAGGCGAAGCCTGCTGCGTCGCCTGCTCCAAAGAATGGCGCGGGCGCGCCTGCCGTTCCCGCTGCGCCGGCGGCGAAAGGCGATGTCGTGCGCGTGCGTACCGATCTGGTGGTCGCCGAGATCGATAGCGTCGGCGGAACGCTGCGCGAGGTCGAGCTGCTCAAACATCGCGATGCCGATGACGCGAGCAAACCATTCATCCTGCTCGGACCGAAGCATCACTACGCGGCGCAGAGCGGTCTCACTGGGGAAGGCGGGCCGAACCATCGCAGTCTATGGCGCTTCGAGCCTGGGCCGCGCGAGCTCGCACCGGGGCAGGACCTGGTCGAGGTGCGCCTGACTGCGCAGGGAGCGGACGGCGTGACGGTCGAAAAACGCTACACGTTCCGCCGCAACAGCTATGTTGTCGATCTGACCCACGAGATCAAGAACGGCACGCAGGCGCCGATTCAGCCGCATGGGTACTTTCAGCTGGTGCGGGACGACTCGGCGCCCCCGGGGCAAACGGCGATGATGAAGACTTTCGTGGGTCCCGTGTACTACACACAGGAGACGGCTTACCACAAGGTCGATTTTTCAGACGTCGCGAAAGACAAGACCAGCATCCCGCCGCGTGCCACGGACGGCTGGATCGGTATGGTGCAGCATTATTTCGTCGCCGCCTGGCTGCCTCCACAGGGCGCGCCGCGCGAATACTACGCGCGCAAGCTTCCCGATGGCCTGTACGCCGCCGGCACCATTACGGGCGTGGGTGACCTGGCCCCTGGCGAAACCGGCAGCGTCAAAATGCGCCTCTTCGTCGGACCGCAGGAGCAGACCCGTCTCAAGGCGGCCGCGCCAGGCCTCGACCTGGTCGTCGACTACGGCTGGCTGACGATCATTGCCTGGCCGCTGTTCTGGCTGCTCGAGAAGTTCCACAGCCTGACCGGAAACTGGGGCGTCGCGATCATTCTGCTGACGATCAGCGTCAAGCTGGCGTTTTTCCCGCTATCGGCTGCGAGCTACAAGTCGATGGCCAAGATGAAGCTTGTGACGCCGCGGCTCACCAAGCTGCGCGAGATGTACGCGCACGATCGCCAGAAGATGAATCAGGCGATGATGGAGCTCTACAAGACCGAGAAAATCAATCCGCTCGGCGGCTGCTTTCCCATAGTCGTCCAGATCCCGGTATTCATCGCGCTGTACTGGGTGCTGCTGGCCGCGATCGAGCTGCGCCATGCGCCGTTTGTACTCTGGATCAAGGATCTTTCGGCGCTCGATCCGTACTTCGTTCTGCCGATCCTGATGGCAGGCACGATGATCCTGCAGACGCGGATGAACCCCAAGCCGCCGGATCCGGTGCAGGCCAAGGTCATGCAGTTCATGCCGTATGTGTTCAGCGTGTTCTTCTTTTTCTTTCCCGCGGGTCTGGTGCTTTACTGGCTGGTAAACAACATCCTTTCAATCGCACAGCAGTGGCAGATTCAGCGCATGTTCGACCGCGACAAGACTGCCCATGCGAGACGCTGATTCGACTCCTGCGGCGCGTGACACGATCGCGGCCATCGCGACACCGACGGGGCGCGGGGGCGTTGGCGTCGTACGCGTCTCCGGACCGCGCGCGCAGGATATCGCGCGTGCGCTGAGCGGTACGCTGCCGCCGCCGCGGCGAGTGTGTTTGCGCACTTTTCGCGACGCAGGCGGCGAGATGATTGACGAGGGGTTGGTGATTTTCTTCCCCGCGCCGCACTCGTACACGGGAGAACCGGTCGTGGAGTTGCAGGGGCACGGGGGGCCGGTGGTCATGCACGCGGTGCTTGCGGCCTGCGTTGATGCAGGCGCGCGCCTCGCCGAACCGGGTGAATTTACGAGGCGCGCCTTTCTCGAAGGGCGGCTCGATCTGGCGCAGGCCGAGGCGGTTGCCGATCTCATCGATTCGGCGAGCAGCGGCGCAGCGCGCTCGGCGCTACGCTCCCTGAAGGGCGAGTTCTCCGCCGCGATCGGCGCTCTGATCGCGCAGCTTGTCGAGCTGCGGGCGCTGACCGAAGCGATGCTCGACTTCCCGGAAGACGAGGTCGACGCGCTACACCGGGAGGATGCTGAAACGCGGCTCGGGCGTCTGCGCGAGGCGCTCGAGGAAGTGTTTGCGCGCAGCCGGGAGGGCAGTCTGCTGCGCAGCGGGATAAACGTCGTGCTGACCGGGCGGCCGAACGTGGGCAAGTCGAGCCTGCTCAATCGTCTGACCGGGGAGGAACGCGCGATTGTGACGGCGTTCGCGGGCACCACGCGAGACGCGTTGCGCGAATCGGTGGAGATCGACGGGGTACCCGTCATCCTCGTCGATACCGCCGGCCTGCGCGAATCGCGCGAGGAGATCGAGCGCCTCGGTGTGGAACGTGCGCAGCGGGAAATTGCACGCGCCGACGTCATCGTGTTCGTGTACGAAGCCAGCGCCGGACTGGGACCGGAAGAGCGCGCGCTACTCGATGCGCTGCCCGCCGGCGTGCCCTGCGTACGTGTCGCCAACAAGATCGACCTACCCGCATCGAGGACACCGGGCGCAGACGCAGTCCGGGTATCGGCCAAGACCGGCGAGGGACTCGACGCGCTGCGCGCGGCGATTCTGGTTTCTGCCGGCTGGCACGCCAGCGAGGAGTCCGTATTCCTCGCGCGCGAGCGTCATCTGCGTGCGCTCTTGAGGGCACGCGCGCATGTGGAGGCGGCGCAGCTGGAAACCGAGCGCTGGGAGCTGTTTGCCGAAGAGTTGCGTCTTGCACAGGCAGCACTGGGCGAGATCACCGGTGAATTTACCTCCGACGATCTGCTGGGCGAGATCTTCGCGCGCTTCTGTATCGGGAAGTAATCCGTGCCCTGGAACCCGCAGACCTATGAAGCATTCGCCGACCACCGGATGCGGCCGGCGATCGATCTGCTGGGCAGGATAGCGCTGGAGGCACCGACCCGCATCGTCGACCTTGGCTGTGGCAGCGGCGGTGTGACGCTGCTCCTCGCGCAACGCTGGCCCGGCGCGCGGATTGTTGCGTTCGACAACTCTGCCGAGATGCTGTCGAGCGCGCGGGCGCGCAGCACGACCATCGAATGGCAGCAGACGGACCTCGCGGCCTGGCGCCCGTCGCAACGCTTCGACCTGGTATTTTCGAACGCCGCGCTGCACTGGCTGGACGATCACCCAGCACTCTTTTCGCGCCTTGCGGACGCGGTGGCCGGCGGCGGGATCCTCGCAGTGCAGATGCCCAGCAACTTCTCTGCGCCCTCGCATGCACTGATGCACGCGCTAGCGCTTGAGCCGCCCTACCGGGAACACCTTGAGCGCGCGCTGAGACCGGCACCGGTACTCGAGGCTCGCGACTACCATGCGCTGCTTGCCAGCCGCTTCCCGCGCGTCGATATCTGGTTTACGGAGTACTTGCAGGTATTGCGCGGAGACAATCCGGTCGCCGACTGGACCCGCTCGACTTGGCTTGGCGGACTTCTCGAGTTGTTGCCCGCGCAGTTGCGTGAACCATTCGAGGCGGATTACCGCCGTCAGGTGCTCGGCGCCTATCCAAAGTGCGCGGACGGAAGCACGCTGTTTCCGTTCCGTCGACTGTTCTTGGTGGCGACCGCCGCATGACGTCGGTGTTACAATCAACGGCCCCAGAATCCTCACTTATCGCTGCGACGCGCCGCCTTCGAGCCGTGTGAACCGCGGTTCCCGGGTGCCGGCGCCAGCTCCGGAGTTCTCGTTATGAACGCCCCCCGTTCCGAGCCCGCCGATACCGCACCAAGCTGGGTAAAGCATGCCGGATTGCGCCAGTGG
>Ga0207423_1000055_pt1 | contig 13903 bp, 11 predicted proteins | sample Browns_ThreeSqA__FD_184848 | JGI IMG/M metagenome (GOLD analysis project Ga0207423, IMG submission 184848) | Wetland microbial communities from the San Francisco Bay, California, USA, that impact long-term carbon sequestration -... | ecosystem: Environmental > Aquatic > Marine > Wetlands ... | reverse complement strand
CTGTTCACGACGGCGGATTCGACGGACGTCCCCGAGGTCGAGGGCACGCTCGTCTGGCAGGCGAACATCTACGCCGACACCACCTGCGACACGATTCCCTGCGCGCACGCCGTGCAACCGGTGCACCTGTTCCAGATGGACGTGGCGGTGAAGGACTCGCGCGCACCCGTCACCCAGTGGGTGTTCGGGACCTTCGTCTACGACCGCACGGCGCCCGGCTCGACGGTGTGGGAGAAGATGGTCCCCCTCGGACTGATGTGGGGCAACGATCCGGCCCTGACCGCCGCGCAGCCGGATTCTCAGCCGCATGAGTCGATCATCCTGCGCGTCGGGACCTACCAGCACCTCGGCTGCCACAAGCGGCTCAGCGGACCGGTCGACAACCCCGGGTCGTCCTGCATGTCGTGCCACATGTCGGCGCAGTGGCCCGGCGCGAGCCCGGTTCCTTCCTCCAAGTACGCCTGCGACGCTCCAGGCAACGCCGCTCACTGGGCGAACCTTCCGCCGGGACAGGTCTTCCAGCCGAGCGGGGATTCGACATTCGCGCTCGACTACTCGATGGAGATGGCGAGTGCGGTGCAGAACTACTGGATGAGCCGGGGGCCGACGACCGTGGTGCGCCCCGGCGTGGTGAAGATCGGGTCCGATCCACGCGAGCACCATCTCGTCGTGCGCGACGCGCGGACCTACTGATCCGCGAACGCCGACTCCTCGCCCTGCTCGTCGTCGCCGCCTCGGCCCCGGCGGCGGCGCAGCGGCCCCGCCACGAGTTCACCGAGCGGCACCTCGGCGTCGCCACCCGGATCGTCCTCTACGCCGACGACCGGGCGGCGCCGGGGGCGGCGCGTGCCGCCTTCGCGCGGATCGCCGCACTCGAGGACGTGATGAGCGATTGGCGTCCCGAGAGCGAGGTCAACCAGCTCGCGGCGCGGGCAGGCGAGTGGGTCGAGATCAGCGCCGAGCTGTACGCCGTGCTGCGTCAGGCCGTCGAGATCGCCGCGGCCTCGGACGGCGCGTTCGACCCCACCGTCGCACCGCTCGTGGAACTGTGGCGCGAGTCCCGGAGCAGCGGCCGGCTCCCCGATCCGGCGGCGCGGGACTCCGCCCGGGCGCTGGTAGGCTGGGACCGTGTCGCGCTCGACAAATGCCGGCCGCTGGTGCGCCTCGAGCCCGGCACCCGGCTCGACCTGGGCGGGATCGCCAAGGGGTTCATCCTGCAGGAGGCGCTCGCGGTGCTGCGCGCGCGCGGGGTGCCCAGCGCACTGATCGAGGCCGGGGGCGACATCGTCGTGGGGGATCCACCGCCTGGACGGTCGGGGTGGACGATCGCGCTCGGCGGGGCGGACAGCACGTTCGCCAACACCGCGGTGTCCACGTCGGGCACAGGCGAGCAGTCGGTCACGATCGACGGCGTGCGTTACGCCCACGTGGTGGACCGGCGCACCGGGCTCGGTGTGACCGCCGCCCGGACCGTCACCGTCGTGGCCGCCGATGCCGCCACGGCCGACGCGCTGGCCACGGCTCTCGTGGTGCTGGGGCCGGAGCGCGGGGCCGGGGTGGCCGCGCGCTTTCCTGCGGTCGCCGTGAAGTGGCAGGAGTGAGGACCGCAGATGGCAGATAGCAGTCAGTAGATGGCAGGGAATGGCAGGGAGCGGAGTCATCTGCCATCTGCCGTCTGCCATCTGCCATCTGCTACTTGCGCCGTTTCGCGAACAGCAGACCCGACCAGGTCCCGTCGATCGCGCAGATCTTGAAATCCACCAGCCCGTTCGCCAGACCGGCCGCACGCACCAGGGCCTCGGTCACGTCGGTGCGGAGCTCCGAGGCCTGCTTGACCCACGCGATCCACAAGCCGCCTTCTCCCGGGAGCCTGGCAACCCGCTCGATGCCTTGTCGGAGCTCGCGGCTCGAGCGCACGAACCAGATCGCCTGATCGCAACGGCCCCGGGCGCCGGCCCGCAGCCTGGCGCCTTCGGGAAGCGCGCCCAGCGTCTCGGCGAACTTGTCCGGGGCGCCCAGCAGGGCCACCACCCAGCCCGGCTTGATACCGAGCTTCCGGGGAAGCGGAGTTCCGCTGTAACCGGCCAGCCGTGAGGCCGGCACCAGCGGAGACCTGGGCGGAGCGGCAATGGCTCGCTTGAGTGGCGACACGATGGCGTTCCAGGTGGTATAGACGGCGTCCGGGAGCTGGGCCCTGACCCGGGTGATCTTGTCCGGGTCTCCCTCGACGAAGACGACCGGAATGTGTCGCGTGGCCTTGGTGGTCCGAAGCGCCACGCCCACGTCGCGGCCGGTGATCGGAAGCCGGGAGAGATCGATCACGACCGCGTCCGGCGGCGTCCGTCTCAGCGTCTCGAGTACCTGCGGACCGAACCCGCCCTGCTCCACTCGATACCCGCTACGTCTCAGCTGTGCCGCCCGGACACTCGCCTCGTCGGGGGCCCAGTGAATCAACCGGATACGAGGCAGGGCGGATCGAGCCGCGCGAGTCCGGGGCGGCATGCCGCGCTCAACCTGCCGCGGTCTCGACCCCCGTCGCCGATGGAGGGACCGCCTCGGTCAGGGCCTGAGTGACGGCGTCACGGAAAAAGCTGCGCAGGCGCAGCAGATCGAGACTGTAGGCGAGCCCGCACAGCGTGCACCAGAGTGCGGCGACCCGAAGCGCGGTGGCGGAAAAGGTGTCGGCGGGACTCGCGATCCCGAAGGCAAGGAGCAGAAGCGCGGTGAGCATCAAGAAGGCGCGGGAGAGCCGGAACCGAGCCCAGGCGGCCGGCTCGTCATCCGTCCAGGCCAGGCGAACCTCTCCCGCCTCCACCCCCGCAAAGAGGCTCCAGCGGGTCACCATCGATGGAATCGGCTCGACCGCAAACGAGAAACTGTCACCGGTTCGTTGTATTTCACCGGCGCCTTCCTCGCGCATGGCCTGCTCCAGTTGGCGCAGCACCTTCGCCTCCTGGGCCGGCAAGAGCCGGCGACGGGGCAAGGGGCTGCGCGCGGTGCAGCTGATGGGAAAAGGCATGGCAGTCCGTCCCTCACCGATTCGGGTTTAGCCGCATCAAGGTGCAGGCCGGAGATTCGGTCGGCAAGGGTGACGCGGGGTGAGTGTTTCGCCCCGATGCGTGTTATGCTGCTATAAGGAAAGCTAGGTGACGGGCGCCCGAGCCCAGAAGACGAAGTCGGTCGTGGCGGGCTGGCCGCCCATCGACCGTACCAGGGCCGCGATCTGGCCCCGATGATACAGCGAATGCCCAAAGAGCTGAGTGAGCACGTCCTCTACGCTGTTGCGAAACTCGGCCCCCTCCAGGCTTCGATACTGGAACACCCGCTCTAACTCCGCGGCATCGAGCCGGGCCAGATACTCCGACCAGGCGGCTTGCATTTCCGTGATGCTTCGGGTCAGATCCGAGAGCCGAACCTCGCGGGGGAAGATCTCGGCCGGACGCTGGACCCCCGGTGCGAGGCGCGACAGCCAGAGCATTCGGGCCGCCACGACGTGGGCGAACAGGTCCACCGCCTTCTGGAGCGGCGGTCCGCGTTGATCCGGCGGCACCGCCTCCAGAGAGGCGAGAACCCTGGCGTGGCTCTCCTCCTCGTAGCGGAACCAGCGCCGGTAGCGCTCCGCCATGCGGTCGGTCACGTCACCTACTCCTGATTCACAATGACGTCCATCACGGAGCCACGGCGCTCCATGTAGGTGTGGGTCCCCAGGTCGGTCCCGAAGCCATGACGACCGTAGAGCTCCTGCGCATCGAGGGTGAGGAGCGCCAGGCGCCGGAACCCCTGAAGATCGGGGTGATCCACGATCCGCTCGACCATCCAGTTGCCGAGTCCCCGCCCCCGGTATTCCGCGTCGATCACCACGTCGGTGAGGTAGCCGTAAGTGGCCAGATCGGTGACCACGCGTCCGAACCCCACCTGTCGCTTCCCATGGTAGATCCCGAAGCAGATCGAGTTGGCGATGGAGCGTGCCAGCAGCTCGGGCGTAATGCAGCCACCCCAGTGGGTGTTCGCCAGCAGTCGATATGTCGTCTCGAAGTCGAGCCGCTCCCGATGGGTGGACAGGGAGAACTCTCCCCGTTCGTCGTCGATGGGATGGTCGGGCAGGGTGTCGTAGGCCGTCACGGGGGCGGGGTCTGAGGTCGATAGGTCGCGCGCCACCAGCTCATCGGGGCAAAGAAGGTATCCACGAGGTCCACCCCGGTCCGATCAGGGTTCCATCGCAGCGGGAGCCGCCATCGTTGAGGCCCGATCGGCAAAGGTGCGTCGTTCCTGGAGCGCCGCCCGAAGCAGCGTAATCGCCGTGTACACCACCACCACGATCACCGCCCATCGCACCGCCCCGATCGGGAGCGCCTTGACTACGTACGCGGCGATCAGCAGTGCCGGAATGCCGCCCAAGGTCAGGCCCAGAGCGGCGGTTGGGTGGAACTTGTCCTTTCGGACGAACCGGATTCCGCTCACCGGGAGCAACAGGGCGCAGGACCCCATCATGATCGGAAACGCCGCCTTGGGATTCATCCCGAGGAGGAAGACCATCATCATGCAGGGGGCGTAGAGGCCGATCCCCAGGGTCATCAGGGCGCCCAACACGAGGTTCCCGAGAACGGCCGTGACCAGGGCCATTCCCGAGAGCGCCAGCGCATCGCCTCCACCGGGCAGCAGGCCCAGTTGGGTCGCCAGCATGATCGAGGCGGCCACCAGGAGCGCGCTGCCCATCCCGAGGCGCACCCGATAACGGGAGAGCCGCGCCACGACTCCCGCCCCCAACCAGGCCCCCACGCCCGAAGCCGCGATCATCGAGAGCAGGGTGGCCGGGGCGACCGGCACCAGTTCGATGAACACGAAGGCGGACATCACTGAGGTCACCGCGTGGCCCACGTTGAGCGTTCCGGGGATCAGCTCGTCGGGGACCAGCTTCCAGGCCCGGAAGATCGAGGTGGTGGTGGCAAAGGAGCCGATGCCGAAGGTATCGAAGAAGACGGTCACGAAGCCGGTGGCCAGCTCCGGGGCGGCCGGCCGCGCCAGGCCCTGACCCTGCGATCGCGATCGGCGCCTCAGCCCGGTCAGCCAGACGACGAGGAAGTAGAGGAGGAAGACTGCGAGGATGACCAGCAGCCCGAGCCTCAGCATCCGCCCGGTCGCCTCCGAGGCGGCTTCCGTCGCGAGCTCCTGGGCCAGTACCGGTGTCACAATCATGCCGGATTCACCGGCTCCACCGGCAGCTCCGCGGTGACGTCGGCAGCGGAGATCCGCCGGGCGGCAATGGCCTCAGCCGGTTCAGGCACCCGTACGTCCAGGGCCGCGCTCAAGGGCAGGGTTCCCAACACCAGGAGGCCCGCGATCCAGAAGGGGACTCCGACCGCGAAATGATCCATGAGCAGGCCGGCGCTCACCGGAAATGCCACTCTCGAGATGCCACCGAAGGTGTGCTGGACACCCATGTACAGTCCTCGGTCGCCGGAAATCACGATGCGGGACAGCAGGCCGGTCACGCAGGGAAAGAGAAATGCGGTCCCGATCGGCATCAACGTGAACGCCAGCGCTAGAGCCGGGCCATTGGTCGCCAGTCCGGTCGCGATCAAGCCGGCGGCGAGGATGACGATTCCCCAGCGCGAGAGCTTCGCTTCTCCCAGCCAGTCCACCGCCCGCCCCAGAACCAGGGCTCGGATCACCACACCCATGGCGCCCAGGTACATCACGAAATAGCCGACGTTGACCTCGGTGACGGAGAACCGCTGCATCAGGAGCAGGGGCACGATCTGGATGGTCCCGTAGAAGGCTCCGATGGCGACGGCGTAGATCCAGATCAATCGCGAGGCCGGTTCACGCCAGTGGTGGAGCACCCGGGCTATCGCCGCTCGCCCCGTCAGGTCGCTCGGCGGGAGATGGGTGCCGGACAGGCGCATGCCGCGTGATTCCCGCAGGTACCGCCAGCCAAACACGGCGACAAGCAGCGAGAGCGCGGCGGCGGCCAGACCCGGACCCCGCTGCCCCCCCGCCACGACCAGCAACGAACCGAACGCCGGCCCCGCCACCGCGCCCAGGCTGGTTACCGCCGACAACCAGCCCAGGCTCTTGGTCCGCTCCTCAGGCGGGGACGCGTCGGCCACATAGGCCTGCACCACGCCGATGGTCCCTCCTCCGAGGCCCTGCACGATCCTCGAGAGCAGGAGCGCCGTCACCGACCCGGCAAAGGCGAACAGCACGTAGGCCATTGAAGTGACCAGCAGCCCGGCCAGGATGGCGGGGCGCCGGCCGTGTCGGTCGGAGAGCCGGCCCCAGGCCGGAGCGACGGCAAGCTGGGCCACCGAGAATGCGGAGATCAGCACCCCGATGACCCAGGCGCTGGCCCCGTAGTCCTTGGCGTAAAACGGCAGGAGGGGCACGATCATGGTGAGCCCCACCATGTCCACGAACGCCGTGACAAAGAGGACGAGGAGCCGCGCCAAGGTTGGGAGTCGTCAGTGGTGGTGGAGGAGGACCGAAGAGCTATTCGATCTCGATTCCTTCGAGTTCGCGGGAGACGCGATGGCCGCGCCGCTTTTCCCAGACGGACTCGACTCCTTCAACTCCCAGCAGGACCGCCAGGGCGACCAGCGTAATGATCATCGCTGCCCCGAGGCGACCCATCCCGATCAAGCTGCCAATCGCAGCCAACAGCCAGATCACCGCCGCCGTGGTAACGCCGAGGATTTTGCCATCGCGGGCCAGGATGACGCCCGCTCCCAGGAAGCCGACTCCCGTCACCACCTGCCCGAGGACCCGGGTGGGATCCACCCGGTCGGGGCCGGCAGTCGCCCCCAGCTCGACGAAGATGGCGGTGCCGAGGCAGATGAGAATGCTGGTTCGGACCCCGCAGACTTTCCCCCGAAACTGTCGCTCCACCCCGATCGCCCCGCCACAGAGGAGGGAGGTACCGATCCGGATCCAGAAATCCTGCGACGTAGAGGAGAGCAGCTCGGAACCGTCGATCATAGGCCCTCCGGGATTGGACGGATCGAACGCGCAGACGAAACGCCGGCCAGGCGTGGATCAGCTCACGCTTTTCCCCTGATTTTCGCCGCCCACCACCGGAGCCCGACCAGCAGGAAACGCCAGTCGTGGAAGAACTCCGGTGGCTTCCCTTCGAAGGCGTGCCCGGCGAACTGGAAGATCCAGCCCACTACGAAGGTGCCCAGCGCAACCTTCCAGAGGCCGTGGACCAGCGGGGAAACAATGAACCCGACCACCGACAGGGCGATCAAGGGGATTCCGATGGTATGACAGACGCGATTGATGTGGTTCTGGTGACTCTGCGCGTACCGCGCGATCCAGTCACTCATGGGGCGGCTGCCGAGCATGGCATACTCGAGGTCAGGGGACTGGAGTCAGGGGTCAGGGGCCTCTCGTCGGGCGACGCGGGGTTTGGGCATCGTTAAGCAGGCGCCGAGCAAAGTCGGCAAGAGCCTCGCTGGTACTTACCATTCGCCCCTGACCCCCGACTCCTGACCAGCAACCCTACAGCGTCGACGTGGTGCGATCCATGGTCCCCCGTGCCGCCAGTGCCGACTGCGCCGCCGCCAGCCGCGCGATCGGAACCCGGTAGGGGGAGCAGCTCACGTAGTTCATCCCCAGGCGGTCGCAGAACATTACCGAGCGTGGCTCGCCGCCGTGCTCGCCGCAGATGCCCAGCTTGAGGTCTTTCTTCGCCGTGCGCCCCAGCTCGCAGCCCAGCTGCACCAGCTTGCCGACCCCCGCCTGGTCCAGCACCTGGAAGGGATCGTCTTCCACGATCCCGTGCTCCACATAGTACGGGAGAAACCGGCCCGCGTCGTCACGGGAGAGTCCCCAGGTGGTCTGAGTCAGATCGTTGGTGCCGAAGGAAAAGAACTGAGCCTCCCTGGCGATCTCGTCCGCCGTCAGCGCCGCGCGGGGGAGCTCGATCATGGTGCCGAGCAGATAAGGGACCGTGATGCCCCGCTCATGGAAGACGTCGTCGGCCACTTGGCGGATCAGGAGGGCCTGGGCCCGGAATTCCTCTACGCTCGCGATCAACGGGATCATCACCTCGGGCTGGACCCTTCCCTTGCGCGCGGCGATGGTACAGGCCGCCTCGAAGATGGCCCGCGCCTGCATCTCCGTGATCTCGGGGTAAATGATCCCCAACCGGCAGCCCCTGAGACCCAGCATCGGATTGGTCTCCTGCATTCCCTCCGCGATCCGGGTCAGTACATCGACCGACTTGCCGGTGGCCTGGGCCAGTTCTTCGATCTCCTTCTTCTCCTTGGGGAGAAACTCGTGGAGCGGTGGATCCAGCAACCGGATGCAGACCGGGTAGCCCTCCATGGCACGGAAGATCGCTTCGAAGTCGCCGCGCTGCATCGGGAGCAGCTTGGCCAGCGCCTGCTTTCGTCCGGCGATGTCCTGAGCCAGGATCATCTCCCGCATCACCCGGATCCGGTCCCCTTCGAAGAACATGTGCTCGGTGCGGCAGAGCCCGATCCCTTCGGCGCCAAAGTCCCGTCCTCGATGGGTATCGGCAGGGGTGTCCGCGTTGACCCGCACTCTGAGGTGGCGCAGCTTGTCCGCCCAGCCCATCAGGCGCTTGAAGTTCTCGCTCAGCTCCGGCTCCACCAGTGCGGCCCGGCCGGCGTAGACCCGGCCGGTGCTGCCATCCACCGTGATCCACTCGCCCTGGGCAATGTGGCGGCCGTTGACCGAGAATCGGTGAGTCTCCTCCTCGACCTCGATCGCCTGGGCGCCGGCCACGCACGGCTTCCCCATTCCCCGCGCGACCACCGCCGCGTGCGAGGTCATCCCCCCGCGGGCGGTGAGCACCGCCTTGGCCATCACCATTCCGTGGAAGTCTTCGGGTGACGTCTCCCGGCGGATCAGGATCACCGCCTCTCCCTGCCGACCCAGCTGCTCGGCCAGATCAGCGTCGAATACCGCGGTTCCCGATGCCGCGCCAGGCGAAGCCGGGAGGCCGGTGGTGAGCAGATCCAGGTGCGCCTTGGGGTCGATGGTCGGGTGCAGCAGCTGATCGAGATCGTTGGGCGGAATGCGCGCCACCGCCTCCTCCTCGGAGATCAATCCCTCATCCACCATCTCCACCGCGATTCTCACCGCCGCGTGCCCGGAACGCTGGCCCCGGCGGCACTGGAGCATGTACAACCGCCCGCGCTCGATGGTGAATTCCATGTCCTGAACATCCCGGAAGTGACGTTCCAGGGTCTGGGCCATCCGGTCCAGCTCCTGGTGAACCTCCGGCATCATCTCCCGCAGCCGGCTGATCGGCTCCACGTCCCGGATCCCGGCGACCACGTCCTCGCCCTGGGCGTTGAACAGGAACTCTCCGTAGAGCCTTCGCTCGCCAGTGCTGGGATTGCGACTGAACGCGACCCCGGTGCCCGAGTCGTCGGCCAGGTTGCCGAACACCATGGTCACCACGTTGACGGCGGTACCCATGGAGTCGGGAATGTTGTGGAGCTTGCGATAGTCGATGGCCCGCCGGGTATTCCAGCTCTCGAACACGGCCGCGATGGCGCCCCAGAGCTGCTCCATCGGGTCGTCGGGGAAGGGGTGCCCCTTTTCCCTGGTGATGAGGCTCTTGAAGTCCTTGACCAGGCCCTGCAACTCCTCGACCGGAAGATCGATGTCCCGTGGCACATCGCAGCGTTTCTTCCGCTCGGCGAGCAGCTGCTCGAAGGGGGCCTTGGGCAGATCGTACACCACGGTCCCGTACATCTGCACGAAACGCCGGTAGGAATCGTAGGCGAAACGGGGATTCTTGCTCTGGGCCTGCAGGCCTTTCACCGTGGCGTCATTGAGGCCCAGGTTGAGAATGGTGTCCATCATGCCGGGCATCGAGAGCGCGGCACCCGAACGAACCGAGACCAGGAGCGGGTTCTGCTCTCCGCCGAACTGCCGCCCGGTCGCCGCCTCGAGGCGCTGGAGAGCGGTCTCGACCTGGGCCCTGAGCCAGGGCGGAAACTGGTGCGTCTCGAGATAGGTGTGGCAGAGGGTGCTCGAGATCGTGAACCCCGGTGGGACCGGGATGCCGAGGTTGGTCATCTCGGCCAGGCCGGCGCCCTTGCCCCCTAACACGTCCTTCATGGCTGCGGTCCCGTCCGCCCGGCCCTGTCCGAAGAAGTAGACCGCGGGCTGGGAATAGGGGCCGGTCATACGAACGTGGCGATGGGGGCGACGTGCCGGAGTTGGAAGATCTCGTCGGAGACTGCGGTAGGATACTGGCCGGAGAAACAGGCGTGACAGTACTTGTTGCGCTGGCCGGCCGCCTCGAGCATCCCCTCGAGGGAGATGTAGCCGAGGCTGTCGACACCCAGGAATTCGCGGATCTCTTCCACCGAGTGGGTGGCGGCGATCAGCTCTTCCCTCGTTGGAGTGTCGATCCCGTAGTGGCAGGGGCCGGTGATCGGCGGCGACGCCAGACGGACGTGCACCTCACGCGCGCCCGCCGCCCGTACCATCTGGACCAGGCCCTTGCTGGTGGTCCCGCGGACCAGGCTGTCGTCCACCATCACCACCGACTTGCCCTCGATCACCTCACGGACGGGATTGAACTTGATCTTGACCTTGGCCACCCGCAGCGCCTGGGTCGGGTTGATGAACGTCCGCCCGACGTAGTGGTTCCGGATCAGCGCGTTTTCGAGCTTGATTCCCGAGACCTCCGAGTAGCCCAGCGCCATGGCGTTGGAGCTGTCGGGAACGCTGAACACCACCTGCGCCCCGGGCGCGGGGTGCTCCCGGGCCAGCTGGCGGCCCAGCTCGCGGCGGACCCGGTCCACCGACTCGCCGAACACGGTGCTGTCGGGTCGCGCGAAGTAGACCAGCTCGAACACGCAGCGGCTCACCGGGCGCGGCTTGAGCCGTGGCAGCTCGGTGATCTTCCCGTCTTCGATCTTGAGGAACTGACCGGGCTCCAGCTCACAGACGGTCTGGGCGCCGACCAGGTCGAGCGCGCAGGTCTCCGAGGCCACCACCACACCCTTGCCCAGGCGGCCGATCACCAGCGGCCGGAAGCCTCGGCTGTCAACCACGGCGTACAGCGTCCGGCCGACGGTGATCACCAGGCTGTAGGCACCCTCCGCCATCTCCAGTGCCTCGCGGATCTGTTCCTCCGCAGTCGGCGCCTTGGATCGGGCGATCAGGTGGACCAGGATCTCGGTGTCGGTGGAGGTGGAAAACAGCGCCCCCGATTCCACCAGCTTGCGCCGGAGCTCAGGGGCGTTGGTCAGGTTGCCGTTGTGGGCGATGGTGAGCGGGCCGCCCCGATAGTCGGTGAGCAGGGGCTGCGCGTTGCCGAGCACCGAGCTGCCGGCAGTGGAGTACCGGGTGTGACCCACCGCGACGTCCCCGATGAGCTGGCTGAGCGCCGACTCCACGAAGTTCTCCGAGACCAGACCCATTCCGCGATGGGCGTGGGCCTTTCCGGCGCGGTCGATGGCCACGATACCCGCGCTCTCTTGCCCCCGGTGCTGAAGGGCGTAGAGGCCCAGGTAGGTCAGCCGAGCCGAATCGTTCTCGGGCAGGCCGGAAACACCGAAGATGCCGCACATACCCTTGGTCTGGTCTCCTGTCGGCGATTACCTCGCCCGATCTTCCTCCACGTGCTCCATCCGACGCGGGATGGCCCGGTCGTAGATGCTCCGCAGCTCCTCGAGCGACCAGCTCAGCTCCCGATCCCCGCGCTTGATACCGAGCGTCCGGTCCGTCCCGGTCTCTCCGGCGACGAACGCCGGAACCCCATGCTGGCGGGCCAGATCGAGCAGTGCCTGCTCGCCGGCCGGGTCGCAGGAGACCACGGCGCGCGCTCCATCCTCCCCGTAAAATAACCCCTCGTCCAAGAGGCCTTGGGCGTAGCCGCTCAGGTCGAGTCGGGCGCCCACCGGAGCCTCCGAATAGGGTCCGCCGATGGCCGCCTCGGCCAGCGCCACCAGCAGCCCGCCCTGGGCGCAGTCGTGAGCCGAGCGGAGGAGGCCGGCCTTGGCGGTCGCTACCAGCAATCGCTGCAGCCCGCGTTCCGCCCCCAAATCCACGGGAGCCTGCTTTCCGCCGACGAATTGCCGGACCTCGGCCCAATACGCGGAGCCACCCAGATGGCCGGCCGTGGGACCCAGAATCACGACCTTGTCGCCGCCACCGGACCTGAAGTGGCTCCCGACCCGGTGCTCCAGCCGTTCCAGAAGACCGACCATCCCGATGGTCGGGGTAGGGTCGATGGCCCCCGCGGGGCTTTCATTATAGAAGGAAACGTTTCCGCCGGTGACCGGGGTATCGAATGCCTGACAGGCCTCGGCGATTCCCCGACACGCCTCCCGGAACTGGAAGAACACCTCGGGACGTTCCGGGTTCCCGAAATTCAGGCAGTCGGTGATGCCGAGCGGGGTGGCTCCAGTGCAGGCGATGTTGCGCGCCGCTTCGGCGACTGCCGCCTTGCCCCCTTCATAGGGGTCGAGCGCCACCAGGCGGGCGTTGCAGTCCACCGTAACCGCGATCCCGAAGCGCCCTTCGACCTGCAGCACCCCCGCATCTCCGCCTGGCCCGATCAGGGTCGAGGCCTGGACCGTCGAGTCGTACTGCTCGTACACCCACCGCTTGCTGGCGATGCTTGGCGAATCGAGGAGGACCCGCAGCGCCTTCTGGATGTCCGCAGACGCATCCTCGGGTTTGGCCGCTCGCCGGGCTGCCGCCTCGCCCGCTTCCCGCGCCTCCGGCGTGTAGATCGGGCAATCGGAGATCAGGCGCTGGCCCGGGATCTCCGCCACGACCAACCCGTCGTGTTTGACCCGGAACATTCCGTCGTCGGTGACTCGACCCACCGGAGTCGCCGTCAACTCCCACTTGGCGCACACCGCCTCGATCTCCGGCACCCGGCTCGGCTCCGCCACAACCAGCATCCGCTCCTGGGATTCCGAGAGCATGATCTCGTATGGCGTCATCCCCGGCTCTCGCACCGGCACCCGGTTGGTCTCGACTTCGACCCCGACGCCGCCGCGCGCCGCCATCTCCGCCGAGGAGCTGGTCAGCCCGGCGGCCCCCATGTCCTGGATGGCAACCGCCAGCCCTTGCTCGATCAGCTCCAGGGTGGCCTCGAGGAGGAGCTTTTCGGTGAACGGATCGCCGATCTGAACCTGGGGTCGGCGGCTCTCGCTCTTCTCCGAGAGATCTTCGGAGGCGAAGCTGGCGCCGTGAATACCGTCGCGACCGGTGCTGGCGCCTACCGCTAGCAAGATGTTGCCCACGCCGTGCGCCGCAGCCCGCATCAGATCCTTCTCGCGCAGCAGTCCCACGCACATGGCGTTGACCAGCGGGTTGCCGCTGTAGCCGGGAGCGAAGTCCACCTCACCGCCCAGGGTCGGCACTCCGACGCAGTTTCCGTAGTCTCCGACGCCTTTCACCACGCCGGCGAACAGGTAGCGATTGCGCGGCTGGTCCAACGGGCCGAACCGGAGGCTGTTCAGCACGGCCACCGGCCGGGCGCCCATGGTGAACACGTCGCGCAGAATACCGCCGACGCCGGTCGCGGCGCCCTGATAGGGTTCGACGGCCGAGGGATGGTTGTGCGACTCGATCTTGAAGGCCACGGCCCATCCGTCGGGCAGCCGCAGCACGCCGGCGTTCTCGCCGGGACCCTGGACCACCTGCGGGCCCGCCGTCGGAAAACCGCGAAGGATCGGCCTGGAATGCTTGTAGGAGCAGTGCTCGGACCAGAGCGCCGAAAAGATGCCCAGCTCGGTCAGCGTGGGTGTGCGGCCCAGCAGGGCCACGATGCGGCGGTATTCCAGGTCGTTGAGGTTGTGCTCACGGACAACATCCGGCGTCACCGGTCGTTCCCCGGGGAAGGGGAACGCCCGGGTGGCCGCAGGGGCTTTAACAGGCGTAGAGGTCTGGCTCACGAGGG